>Ga0070740_10001807_pt1 | contig 27519 bp, 26 predicted proteins | sample Coa_R2_FD_67286 | JGI IMG/M metagenome (GOLD analysis project Ga0070740, IMG submission 67286) | Surface soil microbial communities from Centralia Pennsylvania, which are recovering from an underground coalmine fire - Coalmine... | ecosystem: Environmental > Terrestrial > Soil > Unclassified ...
AAATGCTCGCTGAAAATCATATCGTTTATCTCATTAGTCCATACGAAGTTTCCCATTTGACAGAGATATCGGGAATACATGAAATATATCATAAGGGATATGTCATATATCAGGATACAAATTTGTGAAGGTGGGATTTTTCGCTTCCCTCAGCATGACGGGAATGCTCAGAGTGAGGGCATTGGTAGCGATTCTTACAAACTGCTTTGATAATGAAACTATATGTTTCCTCTTTCTGATTCGATAAAGACCCGTCGTTTCCCCATCCTGACGATTTTTTTGATTATTATTAATGCTTTTGTTTTTCTACAAGAAATCAGCGCACCAGATATTGACGCGTTTATTAATCACTACTCACTTATACCTTCTCATGTAAACCCGTCACATCTGGCAACGCTGCTACCATTTATAACGACAATTTTTGTACATGGTGGTCTGCTACATATTCTTTCTAATATGTGGTTTCTTTTTATTTTTGGGGATAACGTCGAAGATGTGTTGCCTCCTCCGATGTACCTGCTTCTTTTTCTAACTGCCGGTGTGATCGGGAATATTGTTCAATATGTGTTCTTAGCAACATCATCAATTCCGATGATTGGAGCATCCGGAGCTGTTGCTGGTATTTTGGGCTGTTATTATATTCTATTCCTCATGCTAAAGTTAAGACGCTGCTTTTTATTTTCTTTTTTGTGACGATTGTCGATATTTCTGCGCCGATTATGCTGGGATACTGGTTTGTTCTGCAACTTTTTTCAAGCGCAATATCACTCCATTCGATTAACAATCAGGGCGGCATTGCGTTTGCCGCACATGTAGGAGGCTTTGTTATTGGTATGCTGGTCGGCAGAGTTTTTAGACCTCGGATGCTTCAGACAGATACTGTTATTGAAGGAGAGATTGTGGGATAAAATTCCGGAAATAGCCTCTTGCTTTCAATTTTTTCTCAGAATTGGTATAATTCCATTGGAAATTGTCCATCAGTTGGCAGATTGAGATTTGTCATTTGAAATTCCAGAATGGTGGCTGGAGCCAAAAAGCGAGGCGACAGGTTGTGGACCTGTAGACAGCGGGAGCATTACCCGTCAGCCACCCAAATTTTTTAGACTCAAAAATAGTTTTAAGCTAGCCTCGGAATTATTTAACCACAAACCAGATTTGAACTCTTTTACTTTTCTAATGATTCAAAAAAAGCACTTGAAAAGTCCTGAAATAGGTGGTATCATAGGTATATGAATACGCTACAGACACAAATTAAAATTAATATTCCTGTAAATATGAAAGATTTCCTTGAAAGTAAAGCAAGCAGGTTTGGGATGCCGTTAGCAGGATACATAAAGCATCTTATCCTTAAAGATATTGAAGATATGGATTATCCTACTTATCAGGCATCAGAGGCGACAGAAAAAGCATATAAGAAAGCAGTAGGAGAAGATGCAGCTGGAAAAACCTATAAGGTTGATGATATTGATACTTTTTTTGAAGAATTGTAATGTATGTATTTCTCTCTTTCGACGGAACTTACTAATGAATTAAAGAAAATAAAACAAAGACAACCATTACTATTCAAGAAAATACAGAAACAGCTAAAAATATTTAGAGAAGATATAAAGCATCCTTCTTTACGAACACATAAACTTAAAGGCAACTTGTCAAATACCTGGAGCATTTCAATAGAAGGAAACACTCGTATGATTTATACTATAAGAAATAATCAGGCAATCTTTTTCAAAATAGGTACCCACGATGAGGTTTACAGAAAATAAATTCAATAATCTACACATTATTTTCAATTGATGTATAATCGAACTATGAGCAATCAGTCTCTGCCTCCATTTGTAGCACAGTATTTTTGGGGTGATGATGTAAGTCAACTTGACATACATAAAAATGAAAAATATATTATTCAAGTTCTTCTTGAGGTGGGTAACAGCGACGCTCTGCATTGGCTATTTTCCGTTGTAAATAAGCAAATAATTAAAAACGTTTTACCATCTTTGAAACTTAGCAAGAAGTCAGCTCAATTTTGGAATATCTATTTATCCTAACGCATGAAATTTTATCCTGAAACCGTACCACAATTAACACAATCTGTTTTGAAGAAAATTAGTAATATACCCGATTTGCAGAATTTTTATTTAAGCGGAGGTACTGCTCTTTCATTACAATTGGGGCATCGGGAATCTGAAGATTTGGATTTTTTTACACAGGCAATGTTTGAACCACAACAATTACAGGAAGAACTTTTACAACATGGAACATTAGAAAATGTAATGTTTGATAAAGGAACATTGAATGTATTTATGGATAAAGTAAAACTTCAGTTTCTCTACTATCCTTATAATTTAGTTGAAGAATTGATACCTTGGAATGGCATTAATATTTCATCGGTTATAGATATTGCATGTACGAAACTTATAACAATTTCTATGCGAGGAAGCAAGAAAGACTTTATAGACTTATATATTATTTTACAACAAATAGAGCTTAAGGAGTTATTTATGAACCTGAAAAAAAAATATACAAAAGTGCAATATAACTATCCGCATATTCTAAAATCTCTCGTTTATTTTGAAGATGCCGAGGCTCAACCTATGCCTAAGATGCATATCCCTCTTGAGTGGGAGAATGTAAAGGACACGATAATAAAGCAAGTTAAAAGCTATCAATTTTAATAATTCCGTATTGGATGCTCGAATTTCGTAATCTCCATAGAGGTTGGAAAATCCTGTATCCAGTTATCCTAACATATGGCTAAAATTCATTTTGAGACAAAACTTTTTACGATCAAGTCGTGGGTTATTCTTAGATTACCAGCGGATGCAAGCGCGAAGCTTCCCTCGCGAGGAATGATTATGGTTAAAGGGACCATCAATGACGTTCCTTTTAAAGCCGTACTCGAACCGGACGGGAGATATGCGCCGGGGCAAAGATCAAGCCACTGGTTCCGGCCTGACAAAAAATTGCTTGATGAAGCTCACGCTGCAGCAGGCGATACGGTACAAGTTTCGCTTGAACCAACCAATGAATGGATAGAGCCGGAAGTGCCGGCTGACGTAAAAAAAGCGCTGTCTACTTCTCCCAAAGCCGAGGCTTTATGGAAGGATATTACCCCCATGGCACGCTGGGATTGGATCAGATGGATACGCGCTGTCAAAACTCCGGAAACGCGCCAAAAGCATATTGAAGTAGCGCTCGATAAACTCAATAAAGGTATGAGAAGGCCGTGTTGCTTTAACCGTAATCTCTGCAGCGACCCTTCTGTATCCCATAACTGGCGCCTTCTCGATCCGACGCGATAGTCCTTATCCCGAAACTTGCCTAATTTTTACAAAAAACTTACGGATTTCCCATACACTGTTATACTATGGAGCAATTGCTATAATGGATAATTAAGTGGATATTGACGATGAAATCACCTATGACCGGAGTTGGGGTAAACCAAAAAAGAGAAGATAAAGCAACCAGTGACAGCTCTCCTGATTCTTCTTTTTTTCAAACGCCCTTATATTTTCGCAATTTAGTAGAGGTTAGTCCGTATGGATTTTGTGTCGTGGATAAAAATAGAAATATTCTCTATCTTAATCAAACAGGACGGGATATATGCGGTAATAATCTCTTTAATGCTGCTTCTGAAAAAGATAAAGCGGTCATTGAGGCTGCCTGGCAGCGGATAGTACTGCATCCTGAGCAACCGGTTTCGTTTCGATATCGGATTAAAGATACTTTGGAAGAAGAATTATGGATTGAAGCAATTGGCAAAAACATGCTCTCTGATGCCGCTATCCATGCAATAGTTATGCAATTCCGTACTAGTACTAATTATATACAATCACCTGAAGAAGAGGGGGGATTAGCAGTAAAATTTAGTCAATTGTTTAATGCAGGTATCATTGGTATCTTTGTTTCAAAATTTGACGGAACATTCATTGAGGCAAACGATGCGTTTTTATCACTTATCGGCTACACCCGTGAAGAGCTGAAACAAGGAAAAGTGCAGCGGGATATTCTCACACCGCCGGAGTATCAGCCGGTCAGTGAGGAAGCAGTCGCAAAACTACAAGAGGGAGGCAAAGCAACTACTTATGAAAAAGTATATCTCCATAAAAACGGCCACCCCATTCCAGTCTTAATTGCAGTAAGCAGGATTGAAGGTACGGAAGATGTATGTGTGGGATTTGTGCTTGATATCTCAGAACGGAAAAATATTGAAAAGCGGAAAGATCAGTTTCTTAATCTCGTCAGTCATGAATTGAAAACTCCCCTCACCAGTATGATATTGTTTTTGCAAATGCTTGAGCATTACGTGCAAAGGAATAAACATCATGAATACCATGTACTGCTTGAAAAAATGAAAAACCAGATGGGTAAGATGATTGCCTTGATTAATAATCTCCTGGATGTTTCAAAACTACAATCACATGAACTGCCGTTTACCATGAAAAATTTCCCTATTGCACAAGCAGTTTCAGAAGTTGTTTCTGTTGTATCACATATGACAGTAACACATACGATTACTATTCGCGGGAAAACTGATGCGATTGTGTATGGCGATAAAGAACGCATTGAACAAGTCCTTGTCAATGTATTGCTGAATGCTATAAAATTTTCTCCAGCTGCGAACAAAGTGATTGTCTCGTATCGCGTACACGGAAAATATATCAGTATCACTATACAGGATTTTGGTATTGGCATAGACAAGAAAGATCAAAAAAAAATTTTTGAACGTTTCTACCGGGTTGAGACTGATAGTAACGCAACTTATCCGGGTTTTGGTTTAGGGCTTTATATTGCAGAACAGATTGTCAAAAAACACGGCGGCAGTCTGACAGTGAAGAGTACAAAAGGGAAAGGCTCTCTCTTCTCTTTGTCTTTGCCTACGGTATAATAAAGTATTATGAAAAGAAGAATTTTAGTTATTGATGATGATCCTGATATTTTAGAGGCGGTACAAATGCTTCTTGAAAGTGAAGGGTTTGCCGTCAAGACTTCACTGCGAGCAGATTTACTCAATCAACTCAACGGGGATATGCCCGATCTTATTTTGCTTGATGTTTTGCTCTCAGGACAGGACGGACGTACAGTTGCTAAACGGCTAAAAAGTCGGGAAGAGACAAAACACATTCCTATTCTTATGATGTCTGCACATCCCACTGCACATAAAACGATAAAAGAGTATATGGCGGATGATTTTATTGCCAAACCATTTGATATAGATTTTCTTATGGAAAAGATTAAGCAGCATCTACACTCCTTCTAAATTTTTCGCGGGTGTGTTACAATAGTGATCTAGATCTACTATAAGTTTCATGTATTATGGAAAAGAAAAATGCTGTTCCTGCGAAATTAGGCCAGTGGAGTGCTACTGCGATTTGTGGTAATGATATTCTCAGTTCAGCATTATATGTTTCCGGTATCGCAATTATTTTTGCCGGCGTCTATGCTCCGCTTGTTCTTCTCTTTATTGCGTTTGTACTTTTTCTGTATAAATTTGTCTATACCGAAGTTGTTGAGGCGTTGCCTGTTAACGGCGGTGCATATAACTGTTTATTAAACGGCACTTCAAAAACGATTGCCGCAACTGCTGGTATTACCACGTTCCTTTCTTATATCGCAACAGCAGTTATCTCTGCAATGACTGCAGTTGAATATGTGCAAACTCTCCTGCCGATTCCGGTTATTCCGATCACAATTGCTTTGCTTGGTGTTTTTGCCTTGCTTGTTATCTCCGGAATTAAAGATTCCGCAAAGGTTGCTTTTTTAATTTTTTCCTTCCATGTGATTTTTTTGACGCTCTTTTTAGTGCTCGGACTCTTGTACTTCCTGCACGGGAAGTCCGATTTCGCGCAAAATCTTTCCCAAACACTCCCGATTATTCATCAGCAGGGAGGACTTTTACCATCGCTTTACCTCGCTTTTTCAGCATCACTGCTGGGTGTTTCAGGATTTGAAAGCTCGGCGAACTTCGTGGAAGAGCAAGCCCCTGGCGTTTTTCGCAAAACATTGCGAAATATGCTTATCGGTGTTGCTATTTTTAACCCCCTGATTGCATTAATTTCTCTCAATAGTCTGCGCTTTGCCGCAATTGCAAATGCAAAAGATTTTTTGCTTGCTGACGTAGCACATGTTCTTGGCGGACCGGTTTTTCAGTATCTGATCGTTGCAGATGCATTCCTGGTGCTTGCCGGTGCAGTGTTGACAGCATATGTTGGGGTAAGTGGTTTGCTCTCCCGTATGGCAGCTGATGCATGTATCCCAAATATCTTTAGTCTGCAGAATAAACGCGGGTCGTATCCTCTGGTGGTGGTAATGTTCTTTGTTCTTTGCAGTTCTATTTTACTCATTACCCACGGACAGCTCCTTACGCTTGCCGGCGTGTATACGATTGCATTTTTAGGGGTTATGACATTATTTGCTTTTGGCAATCTTATTTTGAAAGAAACGAGAAAAGAACTCCGGCGGACATTCCACGCACCGGTTCTGGTTGTTCTTCTTGCGTTTCTGACGACGTTTTTTGGTATCCTTGGCAATATTAGAATTGATACAAATAATCTCCATTTTTTTGAGATTTACTTTATTCCGCTTTTTCTTCTTATTTTTGTTGTGATTTATCAGGATTATATCCTCAGCTTTCTTCTCCGTCTCACCGCGCCAATCCATTTTCTGCACAGATATATCAAGCTGTATTTTCATAAGATAACTGAACGGCGGTTTATCGCTTTCATTCATAATGTTGACCGGATTTATAAAATTCTTTATTACATTGACCGCAATGAAACCGGACGAAAAATCACCTTTGTTCATTGCCGCTGTCGTGATCATCATGAAGCAGCTGCTGGTGTCAAAGATATTGAAGAAGCAGTAAAAAATTTACAAAGAACCGGTGCCTTTACACACTTTTCCATTACTACCGTTTTTCTCAATATGCCATTTGGACCAGAAGCTGTTGAGACAGTCACAAAAAAGTTTAGAATTAAAAGAAACAGAATTCTTATCGGTTCTATCCATAATTTCCATCCCTATGATTATGCATCATTAGGTGGCGTGCGGATTATTTTCTAAGTCCCTTGATTTCTGTTGGAAAACTCTGGATAATAATATAATAATTATCGTGTTTATTAGAGAATATGATTGAGTTTGTTCTTATTCTTCTTATTCTTTTTTGGCTTTTAGGATTTATCCCTATTGCGTTTCTCAATGCGATTGTGTTCTCCATTGCAGCTCATCCGTTTACGCTGCATAGTCTCTTACTATTGCTGCTTATTCTTGCAATTATCAGTCTGTTGCCGGGTGTCTTTCGTATCGTTGCGTCTGTCATTCTTCTGCTCTGGCTGCTGTCGATGCTTGGATTTATTGCTCTTTTAGGATTTTCCCATGTGCTTATCATTATTCTCATTGTTGCTGTTATCCTTTCGCTCTTCTAATTATTTTCAATATTGTCTTTTTGTTGAGTACACAGTACAATAGCTCAAGTTATGCGCAAACAGATAAACAAAAAAGTACTCCATAAAACTGTTATTTCCAAAAACGATACAGACAAGCGGAATGCGCATAAACAATTACAACTTTCTTTGCTTTTTCTTCTCAGCGGATTAGTGTTCCTCTTTTTTGCCATGCATAACAATTTTTATCAACCAGAAAAAGCAAGCAAACAAATTGCACATCGTGAAGTCTTAGCAGCGATACAACAACGTCATATGCCACTTACCTCGACACCATCTCCTCTGCCGACAGCGACTCCGGTTACAAACGACGTGGGTGATTTTTGTTTGCAGGTACCAGTACTCTTTTATCATCATATTGAGCCCATTGCTCAGGCAAGTGCGCAAGGTCATGCGCAATTAACCGTTGATAGCAATTGGTTTGACAAACAAATGCATTATCTGGTTTCAGCCGGTTATCATAGTATCTCTGCTGATGATCTCGCGCATGCTTTGCTTGCCCGCCAGCAACTCCCGCCAAAATCAGTCGTCATTACAATGGATGATGGATATAGTGATATCTATCAGTATGCTTTTCCAATTCTTAAGAAATATACTATTATCGGCAATCTGATGATACCGGCAGGACTTATTGATAATCCTGATTATATGACCTGGCTACAACTGCAACAGATGGTGAAGAGTCCAGATATTCGAGTTTATAATCATTCCTATTCGCACGCTGATGTTGCACATGCTGATTTAACAAAACTACAAAATGAAATTGTTACCCCCAATACTGAATTACAAACAAAGCTAGGCAGAAAAGTTGACATTTTCTCTTATCCGTATGGATCATTCAGTGATGCAACGATTGTTTTTCTTAAGCAACACGGGTTTATCGCTGCATTCTCAACATTGCCGGGAACATTGCAATGCAAGTCCCAAATTATGAGACTTTCACGTACTCGCATCGGCAATGCGTCGTTGAGTGACTATGGTTTTTAAACGGGTAGTATCATGGTTGTTATCCAATTTTGATATCCTTGTCGTTATACTTTTGGCAATGTGTATACTTTTTGCGGGTGTGAGAAAATTTTCTCAGAAGACACCCTCCACAGCTTCTGTTCCTAATACAAGTGCTGGCATGTTCGTAAAACGTCAAGGGCAAAATTTTATAGTGGGGAATCAGCCGTTTGTTGTCAATGGGGTCAATGATTATGGTTTGGCGTATGATGACAAAGATAAAATTGCGCAAACATTTTTACTCCTTCATGCTGCCGGAGTAACGACGATACGTTTTTGGCTTTTCGGCGATGGCATCGTTGATGGTTTTCAACCGCAAGCAGGAAAGATGAATGAAGAACGATTTGAACAGGCTGATTATATCTTTGCTGAGGCAGGAACATATGGCATAAAACTTATCCCGGTTCTGGTCAATAATTGGACAGATTATGGCGGTAAAGATCAATATATCCGATGGGCAGGAAAAGATCCTGCCAAAGACGAAACAATCTTTTATACCGACAGCAAAGTCAACTCACTATTTAAAAATTACATAGTATACGTTCTTACAAGGAAAAATACCTACACGCACAGGCGTTATGCTGATGATCCGTCAATCCTTGCATGGGATATTATGAATGAGCCCCGCTCAAGTGACCAGAATGCGATGAATTCCTGGCTTATCAGTATGGCCTCCTTTATGAAACAGTATGATCATCAACACCTCGTCTTCGTCGGAACAGAAGTTGCAACAACCCAATCATTGTCCGGCGGAGAATCTTCGGGCGTTTGTGCGAATGCGATGATTGCTATTTGCTCAGTTCATTTATATTTATTTAACAATGCAGTACCGGTTTTTGAAAATAACAATCAGGTGATGTCTTTTCTTAAGACACAACAAGCGTTTGCAAAGCAGTTGAACAAACCTGTACTTCTGGAAGAGTTTGGGATTGATAAAACGACACAACCGTTTGGGCAGAATCCTCTAGCAGTGATGCAACGAATCATTGCTGAAGCAAAACAGGAGGGGTATGCAGGATTGCTTATCTGGAATTGGTCAAGTACTCCCCACACCTCATTTGATTTTTCATCAGACAAAAATGAAGGAGAAGTTTCCTATTCGCTTTCTGACTTAGAACAAGTACTACATGCTAAGTGATACATAGAGAATCCGTTCTTTTTGTACACAAGCTGGAATTTGTTCTTAAGCTCATCAATCCCTTGTTGTGTTAAGCCCAACGTAACATCGTCATTTGCGACACTTGCATCAAAAATAACCCAGCGTGCATATGTTGAGGGGTGGTTGAGTGACTCATACCAATACTGCCGTGTTCCCTCGTAGATAAAATGTTTATAGGCAAGACCCGTTTGAAACATAAAATCTTCATGCGCTGATGCAGCAATAAGTATCAATCCCCCATCATAATGCTGTTTGAACCAGGAAGCCTCAAGGAGGTTCGGATATCTCCAGGATTTATAAAAAGGATATTGCAGAAGTTGGGGATTGACAACAGAAAAAAATACCTGTTCACAAACGAAAAGAGTTGCAACGACAAACAATACCTTACTTCTTGCTGCAGCTATTGCTGCAAAAAGCAATACAGCAGGAAGAAGTACAATACCATAGCGGACATTATTATCTGCATAGACACTCCACATACGCGTGTGTACTCCGGTTAATAAAACTGGCGGAAATTCAATTGTCGGTATAAAACTCTTGTAATAACCAATAACAAGTAAGAGAAAAAGAACACTAGTGACAATGAAGAGAGAAAAAAACATACGGTTTGGTCGAAACCAGAAACGGATCAGTCCGGCTAATCCTAATACCACAGTAATAATGCCATTTGTCCAAAGTACAACTGATGCATAAATTGCAAGCGCTTGCGGCAGGGTAGGATTTACTATGCCATACACCTGAGTTATTACACTAGTACTTTGTAAAGCAGATGCTGGTGGAGGTGTATAAGCATGTAACCAGAAAAGCGGATCTTTATAAAATAATGCAGTATAAATGCACCATAAAATAATCCCGAATCCGGCAATAGTAAGAAATAAAAGCAGCATACCTTCTATCCGCTCCCTTTGCCGCAGTGTATATTTTCTCATACACTCAATACCTATTGCTGCCAATACGCCTAAAAAAATAAAATATCCTTCATATCGGGTGAGTGTGAGAATCATGACACAAAATGCCGTTTGCAGGAAATTGATCGTGGTATGTGTCTTTACCCAAAGGAGAAGATAATAACAGGTCAAAATAAAAAAACAGAGAAAAAATGGTTCGCTCATTGCCATAGTCTGCAAAAGCAGAATATTTATGTTGCTGACAAATACAAACCAGATCAAAAGCGCTATTTTTCTCCTATTGGTCATCAGATAAACCGTTTTTTGTAAATACACGGCGCCAACGATAAATGATATGCCGGATACGATATAGCCGGCGATACCGCTATGCCAGAGGAAATCATTCCAGATAAAAGGGAGCATCAACAATTGCGGGAATGGTAACCAGATACCGCCGAGTTGTCCAATGCCAGGAGTAAGACTATCAATCATTTTCCTGGCAGTATTCAAACGGGCAATGGCATCATAGTAAGAAAGATTTTCGTGTCCATGGAAATAAAAATAGAGAAACGCTGCCAGGCTAATACCTGCTGTTATCATGACAAGCAACCGGTCGCTGTAGGGTAAAAGTTGTTTGTAGTGCATAGGATTTTACGTAAAGGCCAGAGTCTCCTTCAAATGCAGTCCATGGGTTGTTTTTTCCCAATAAAATGGTTTAAAGATCAATTGATAGAGTGCGATAAAGCCGGCAATACTGATAAGGACCCAATACACTGGTATAAGATACACATATTTTATTAAACTCCACTGTCCTTTTTTCACACACCCCAGAATATGACAAAGCACATACAGATAATTGCCAAAAATCAGTGAAAGCATAGCAACATACAAGACAAATGGCGGATACCAGCTATCTACAACCGGTCCGACAATCGAATGAGCAAGGAAATAAATTATCGTTACCAGCCAGAGAAATGGATTAATAATAATGAAAGCAAGTTTACCGCCGATAACTAAATGAAAAATAAACGCATGGATACCTCTTGCTTGAATGAATGAAATGTGTTCTTTTGTATGCACCAGATACGTCTGCATGTATCCTTTGATCCAGCGGGAGCGTTGTCGTATCCAGTTTTTCAACTGACTGTTGCCTTCCTCAAGCGTTACAGAATCAAGTATTGCCGTTTGATAGCCTAATTTGAAGAGTCGCATGCCCAGATCTGCATCTTCAGTGACGTTGAACGGATCCCAGGCGTGCAGTTTCTGCAGATCCCCGGTTCTGAAATGATTACTCGTTCCACCCAACGGGATAACAGTATGCAGCGTATTAAGGCTAGGTAACGTGATATCAAACCATAAGGAATACTCTGCTGTAAAAAACCGGGTAAGAAGATTTTGATGTACGTTATAAAAGTTTAATTTTGCCTGCAGACAAGCAACATTTTTGTCTGATTTCTGGAAACCGAGATACGCTTTTTTTAATTGCAATGGATCGGGAATATCTTCAGCATCATAAATAACAGTATACGTTCCCTGCACAAAAGCAAGTCCATAATTGCATGCCTTTGGTTTGGTTTTAGGCAGTGAATCCGGGACAATAATTGGGTGAATATAGTCGGGAATCTGCATGGTTTGCAATGCTTGAATAGATGTATGATCGTCACTTTCTAAAAGAATAATTGCCTCGAGTTTATCTTTTGGCCAGTCCAGTTTCTCAAGTTCTTTTATAAATTGCGGGAGGATATGTGCTTCCTTATATAACGGGCATAAAATGCTGTAGAGAGGTAATTCAGCATCGATTATTCCTTCAATCTCTTTTTGTGTAAAAGAGAGTTCAGTGGTCTTCTGAAATGTTTGTAATACAAGAAACATATTAAATCCTATATCAATAAGATAAATGCTGCTTACTATACCAATAAAACATTGGATAAAGAATAACGGATTAAGCAGTAATACAATGAGACAAATCAAAAAACTAAAAAAGCAAAGCAGGAGTACCCGCAGATCAAATGCCTGCAAGGCTGATTGTTGAACGCTGAGGGTGGTATGTGTTATATATTTTTGTTTTTTGTATACTACACCTGCTCCAAGCATTGGTGTATGGTTCTTTGGGGCAATGGAAATAGGAGGAATTTTTTTAATCAGCAAATGTATCGTATCTTTAGAAGCTGAAAGCAGATCTACCACTGATACTCTCGAAAATCTTACACCAAATTTTTTTGGAACAGAAAATTGTTTTTGTTTAACCAAAAATCCTGCTGCCTGAGCCCGTTTCAAAAATTCCAGAAAGAAAATAGCGTCATTGATTTGTTCAAATGCAATCGTATCCCACACAGCCTTAGAGAAAAAGAGTGCAACCTGTTGGGAATGAGTCCGCATGTTGAAAAAAAAGGGAAGAAATGATGCGGATTCTGTTTTTATCGTAGCGATGACATTGGTATTTTCCCGCAAATCAGCAAGTATGTCTGTAAGCATACCGGGGATATATTCTGCTTGTGTACCCACAATACCAATGTACTCGTATTGTGCCATCGTGAATCCTTTGATGCAGAGTTCGCTTATATTTTTTGTTTCTTTTTCCCGGCAGAGTTTGACTTGTACACGTTTTGGGAACACTTCAATATCCTGTAATGGTACCAAAACATTACTATCGGTTAGTATTATAATTTCGTAATCGACATTATACGCCCCCAATTCATAGTGAATATGAGACAGTGCGTATAACAGATTTTGATCAATAGAGATTGCCTTTTCAAGACTTTCTTTAATAGGGATGATAATCGAGATGTGCTTCATATATGTGACGACGATTGATATAGGTCTCCTCCATAATTACTATATCATCCTGTCTATTATAGCTGAATGGAGAAGAAAGTAAAGCGTAAGCAATTCAGTTCTTGACAGGGTAATAATTTCCGTCTAAGGTAATAGTAGAGCCAGCTATGTCACGACACAAGAAACGACATATATTTACCCATAGCACCTTATTGTTTTATATTTTACCGTTGATTGTTCTTTTGGGAGTATCTTTTTTCCTCACAACCAGCCTCATTCAATCACAAACGAATTTACACCAGTACGCTGCTTCTGTCTCGTGTATGCAAGGGACGTCGGGAAGCTATAATGAGTGTACCAATCAAGGCAGCCTCTGTTCTGCTAGTTGCGGAATTCTCCATACTGCGATAGTGCATTGGACGTGCGGAGCTGATGGAACACGGCAATATACGTGTGGAAGCTGCGGCGGCTCATGCGGAGGCGGCTCATCGTCTGCCCCGAAAGTATACTATTTTAATACCTGTGTGAATGGGACCTGCCAGCGAAAATCCTCTTCTACTCCCGGGACAAATACCTGCAATCCCGTTGGCGCTGTTTGCGGCTCAGGTTCATCCGGGAATTCAGGATCACCAGGTAATAAAGGCAGCAATCCTCCTCCCAAGCAACCAGCTTCTCAACCATATACGAATCCTTTAAAACAAGCATTTACCTTCTATAGTTGTCAAGGTGTTGGCGGAAAAATTGGTAGTACCAATGGTGCACAGGCCTGTGTTGTCAGTACAACATGTAACGCAGCTGGAAGTAATTGTTTTTGGGAAGATTCGACATGTGGCGGTAACCATTGTCAACTCAATTCTACTCCACAACCAAAAGTTACCTATTATAGTTGTCAGAGTATACAGGGTATCACCGCAGGGTTAGAATGTGCACCTGCTTCTACTTGTAAATCAGCCGGCCCCAATTGCTTCGCAAACGATAATACCTGTGGAGGAAGAGAATGTCAAAGCGCAACTGCCATTGCGGCCAACTTACAAACAGTCAATATTCCCGCTGTCAAACAAAAAACAGCAACGATTAGTCTCTATACTGCCCCGGTTGGTACAAACCTTCTTGCATCAAGAAAAGTTCTTGGTGTTGCTACTTCTACGATAACTACTACGCTTACGTACAATTCAACAACCGGCAATTTTGAAAATCAGAATGTAAACTTTAACGTACCTTCTGGTACTTATCAACTGGTTCTTCATATTGATGGGTATCTGGATTCTGAAATTACACAAAATAATGATGCAATAACAGCTCTCTCTCTTGGACCCGGGAAAAACGTGACCACAGATGTCGTACATATGATTCCGGGAGACATTGCTCCGGGGACAAAAGGAGATAATTTTATTGATATTATTGATTACAATCAACTCGTGGGCTGTTTTGGCAAATCACCAACCGGAAGTTGTCAAACGTCCGATCTGAATGATGATGGTGTAATTGATATGAATGATCTTAATTTATTGATGTCGCATTTTGGATCCCTTGGTTTTTCTTTGCAGACGCCCGGATTTACATGTCAGCCTGATCCATCATGCAACAGCGGGCAACGGTCATTACAAATGTGTGCACTCATTTGTACGAGAAAACAATAAATGCCATGATTCTATGTCGACAGTAAACACAAAATCATTTTCTAAACTTCTTCGTAATAAAAAACTGCTTATTGCAGGTATCATTGTTGTAGTATTGATTTGTATCCCACTAGTGTTAGTAAGCTTTCAATCAAATCCGTCATATAAGGGTAACAGCTCATCTCACCCGGGTATGGTAAATCCAACGACTGCTCTTACTGTGTCCGCTCAATTGCAGCCTACACCCATTTTGACATCAGTACTTTCTTTCAAACAGGAATCAGCCACAAGTACTGCAATTCTTATTGATACTGGCAGTGTCGCTGCATCAGGCGTGCAACTTTCTATCTCTTTTGACCCGGGTATTTTACAGAATGTCGCGATTTCGCCCGGAGACTTTTTTACAAATGCATTGGTACTTACCAATAAAATTGACAGTACCAACGGGACGATTTTCTATGCAGCAGTTGTACCGCCCAACGGCAGGAGCCGACAGGGAAAAGGTGTAGTCGCCAGACTATCATATACGTTTGCGCAAGGCGCCATTAATCCCACCAAACTACAATTTTTGCCGGATACGAAAGTTTCCGCGCGAGGAGTGAATAATTCTACACTTAAGATTGCTGGCAGCGCCAGTATTTCTGCAAGCGGAAAATGATATCTTTTCCCCTCTTGTATTTCGTATAAATTTCCCATACTATAGAAGTGTGCAACGGAGTATTCTTCATATCGATTTTGATTCTTTTTTCGCCAGCGTGGAGCAACAAACTACGCCTCATTTGCGAAATAAACCGATAGGCGTTACTGCAACCAATGGCAGAAATTGTATTATCGCTGCAAGCCGTGAAGCAAAACGTTTTGGTATCACTTCTCCAGGCCGGACATTTGAAGCCCAAAAAATCTGTCCCTCTCTTATTATTGTCCCGGCGCATTTTGTACAGTATTGGGAAGTTAGCAAAAAATTTGTCGATATTTGTAAAGATTATTCACCCTTTGTGGAGATTTTTTCTATTGATGAGGTTTTTATGGATGTGACACAAACGGCCAAACTTTTTGGCGGTGTCTCTGCCATAGTAGAAAAGATCCGGAATCGACTTCGTAATGAAATCGGTGAATACATTACTGCATCGTTTGGTATTTCATATAACAAACTGCTCGCCAAACTTGCCTCAGGTTTACGCAAACCGAATGGATTGATGGAAATTAAACCGCATGAAGTCGCACAAGTCTATCAGACAAGCAAATTAACTGCTATTTGCGGTATCGGCAACCGGATAGCGCAGCGGCTTGAAGCTATGGGAATTAGAACGCCCCTGCATTTGCGATTTATCCCGTTATCAGCACTGATTGCAGAATTTGGTGAGGTGGAGGGGAAATTCCTCCATGATATTGGTCTAGGTATTGATGAGCGTCCTGTTGTCCCGTATACACAAAAGCCGGAAGTGAAATCCGTCAGCCGGAATTACTGTTTGCCGCATAATGAATATGATAAACGGAAAATCCTGCAAAATATCTATGAACTTTGTGAAGAAGTCGCGTTAAAACTTCGAAGGCTCAATAAAACCTGTCGGACCGTTGGTATTTATTTACGAGGCAAACAAACGGTACATGGACGGGAAACGTTTGGAGAGTATCTGGATGACGGGCAAAAAATTTTTGAAGGGTGTCTCTCTATACTAGATAATCAAAATAAATGTCATTGCAAACGTATGCAATCGGGCTTGCTGCTTCATGCATTATCATGTGTTTCCCGCAATGACGAAGCGATTCCACATTATGTCCGCCAGATTGGTGTCTGGGCCGGCAATCTTGAAGACAATACGTATATCCCCGAAAGTTTATTTTTCGCTGATCAACGCAAGAAACATTTGCAAAAAGTAATTGATAGCATTAATGAAAAATTTGGTGATCATACTATTCGTAATGGGTTTTTACTCAATGCTGATAAATTAACGACTGTGCCTAATGGCTATTTAGCGGATAAGTACGAACGGATCAAACTGGCAGAAACTTCTGCCGGATAAAGGGAAATTTTTATTGTAACAATTGCTCATAGACAAGGAGTTTATAAATAGTGGTGGGCGGCTTTCTCAATAGAAGTTTTGAAAAACGGAATTATATTCAGTTTTGTCAATCCATCCAGAGAAAAATTCTGGAATGCTGCTCCCATGTTTGCTTCGCCTTGTGTCTCAAACACTCCGGTTTTTTTCAAAAGTTTGCATAGATACACGAGCGTTAAGACCCCGTTTGTTTCATCAAGTGAAGCAGGGATCTTTCGAACGAACGCGTTTATCAGATCGATAACTTCTGTCTCAAAACCCAATTCTTCCCGTATCTCCCGCACTACTGTTTGTTCGGGCTGTTCTCCTTCATCTAATTTGCCGCCGGGTAACTCCCATTCGTTCCGTTCGTTTTTACGCAGCCAGACTTTGCCGTCTTCAAAAACAATTCCTTTGACAGAAATGGGAATGGTATAGGTGTTGAGTTTTTTCATAAGTAAGAGTTTATAGACTTTCTAAAGTTTCATTTCGAAGGGTTGCAATAGAATCCTTGCTCTTCCATTTTAGCAGGACTTTCGCTAAGCTTAAAGAGCATATGGTTTTACTGCCTGTTTTTGTCTATCTTTTACTTGCATTTCCCTATTTTGGACTCGTTCCGTTTCATGATGGTAATACAGAATTTCAAATAGCTTATAATTTTTTTGCCGGAAAATATTTAAGTAACTGGCAGCCCTATCATCCACCTTTTAAACCGATTCTGGAAAGTCTTCTTTTTTTCTTTTTTGGTTACCGGGCATACAGTTTCGTAGGATTTTTTCTCGGGATAGCTGGTATTATCGCTTTTTATTATACTGCCAAAAAATTATGCAATGATAAAGTTGCGCTTTTGAGTAGTTTTCTTCTGGCCACTTCCGGACTGTATCTTGCCAATGCTGCTTTTACTCTCAATGATTTTCTGGAAACAGTCTGTATTTTGCTGGCGTTTTGTTTTTATGTCCGCTCACGATTAATCTGGTATGCAGTCTTTGGCAGTTTGGCTGTCATGGCAAAAGAATCAGCAATCATTTTGCCGCTCAGTGTATGTTTGATTGATTTTTTCTTTAGAAAGAAAATAACATTTTCTCATCTTGTGCCTTTTGTCGCATTCCAGGGATGGTTAGTTTTCCTCTGGACATCCGGTCATCAATTGTGGAATTCCTGGAATTTCAGTCAAACCTCCTCGCAAGGAAGCGCTATAACTCTCCTCTATAATGTGTTAACGCTCCATTTCTTCAATACCTATCTGGAAGAGAATTTACTGCATCTTTTTATTTTTAATTTTAACTGGTTTTTTTCACTGCTGTTTCTACTTACTCTCGTCGTCTATCGCCGCAAACTTTCCTTTTTAAGAACTTCTCCTGAACTCCAGGTGATACTTGTCTTTTTTGTTTTATATTGTTTGGTAATTCTGTCTTTTGAAACGTATACGATCAACAGATATATTTTACCGCTTTTACCATGTATTTATTTGTTCGTTGCCTATGGACTAACAAAGATGCGATTTCGTTTTGTTTGCATCGGGTTAACTATTATTGTTGTTGTAGCGAGTCTTCTGGCCTCGATTGATCCGATTTCAAATCTTTTTTGGAAGCATTATACAATTCTGGGACAAACGTTTTATCTCAACGGGATTGATGGTCCTGATGGCATTACATACAATTTGCAATTTCTTGAGTTAAACAAAAAACGCGATATTATTGTGATGCACGGCGATTGCCAGCGAGTTTTGCCGCAGCTTGATTATGACAAACGGACATTTGCTCTGTATGGCTTGCAGGGGTGTAAGTGACTTTACATTTCTTCCGTACAAATGAAAGCAACTTCTGCTTTCGTCTTTTCTTTCTCTTCTTTTGTTAACGGCAGGCGGTCAAGTAGAGTTTTATTTTGGTGAATTTGTTTGCACAACACCACGTGATTTTCAAGTAAAATCATTTTGTTGCTTTCTGAAAGCGACGTCAGAATTGTTATCGGATGCAGCTTTGTGCGTTCAATAATATCGCGCAAACTTTCTCCCTCTGGATAACTCCAGCTGATCACTTTCATACCCGAGCAGGAAGCATACATGTTTGCATCGGACGTGGTTTTGGTATTGGTCACCAGCCAGGCCTCATCCAGGCCGTGTCTGTCTTTTATATCAACGAACCTTGCTTGTGTATAGAGCGCGACATGTACTTCAGAGCGTGTCCCCGGACTATTATGAAATTTTGCTTCAATCATTATCTTCTTCCCGTTTTTACCGGCGATAATATCTATTTCATGACTGATACATTTCCCCGGAAGAATCTGGCGGACTTTCGTGTCATACCCTTCAGTTTTCAGGAGTTCTGAAACAAAATCTTCAAACGGATATCCTGTCGGCCCAAGCAGCATAATTGCCTGTTTGAGTGAGTAGCGGGATCTGGCATAGGGATGGACCCGTGTATCAAGAAATTCAATGATATGATGAAAAATTTCATCTGTTGAGATGCCATCGTAGATTTTGGTTCTAATATGCTGGAGTACGTCCGTCTGTGCTTGATGGGGGATGCGGGCCCGGCGGATGGAGTCGATAACTTTTTGCTCGCTGAAGGGTTCTTTTTGGCCGTTGGCTTTGATGACGGAGATCATGTATAGTTAATTTTTATGGAATCCGGAATGATTTTCGAGATCCTCTAAGCGGTCATTGTGGGTTTTCAATATGGTAGCAATTTGGGTAAATGCTTTATTAATCGCGCTGACTATCTCTTTTTTAAACGAACCAAGTTCTATTTTGAAAACTGTTGAGAGAACGTCATTATTTATTAATAGATCATTTTTGGTAAGTAGGGTTTTCTCAAGTTCATCGAATCGCTGTTCTAAGTCTTTTCTTGTTATGCTGTTTTGTTTTAAATAACTAACATCTGTATGGAGAGCATGAGTAGTTTCTGCTAAAGAGCTGACTGTATTTTGTAGAAAATCACTAGTCTTTTCTAAAGAACCGGCGGTGTTTCCTAAGGGATCGACAGTTTTCCTCAGAGAAGCAACGGTATTCTCTATCCTTTTCTGTCCGGCCTGTAAATTCTCAAGTATTTCTAACAACTTCGCGTCATTACTATTCATAGATCTATCATACAGGTATCTTTAATAAATTTCAAACGACTCCAGAAGTTTTTTATTGCCTTCCACTTGATAATGCAACAAGTCTGAGTAAATACCTGGCCGTTTGGCAAGTTCTTTGGGGCTGCCAATGTCAACAATTTCCCCTTCATCAATGACAATAATCTTATCAACGTTTTGAATCGTTGAAAAGCGATGTGCGATAATAATAGTTAATCGGTTCTTCATCAAATTTTTAAGCCCTTCCTGCACTTCATTTTCTGAGCGGGCATCAAGCGAAGAAGTAGCTTCATCAAGAATCAAAATCGGTGCGTCTTTGAGAATTGCCCGGGCAATTTGGATACGCTGCTTCTGTCCACCGGATAGTCTGACCCCCCTCTCACCAATTTCACTATCAATCCCTTTGGGAAGTTTATTGACGAAATCAAGCGCGTTGGCACGTTTGAGGGCATGAAGAATTTCTTTATCAGTTGCCTGAGGATTGCCATAAGCAACATTTTCCCGGACTGTCGAGGAAAATAATTCATTTTCTTGAAATACCAGTGCAATATTGCTGCGGATGAACGTATGATCAAGTTCGGTATATCTTCTATTGTTCAATAGAATCTCTCCGCTTGTTGGTTCATAAAACTTCAGAATTAAGCTGGCAATAGTTGTTTTGCCTGCCCCGCTATGGCCAACGAGTGCGACACTTTCACCATGTGTAATGGTAAAAGAAACATCTTGAAGTACCGGTTTTTCTTCCTGACGGGACGCTACTCCATCCTGGCTGGTACGATAGCTGAAGTTAACATGGTCAAACTGCAGCACTGGATTTTTGATCTTCTTGGCTGAAGTATTTCGTTTATAATTTTCAGTTGAGGGTAGTGATAATATTTCAAAATACTCTTTTGAGCCGCTTTCGGCTGTTTGGATTTGCGTGAGAATAAACGACATGGCAAACAGCGGGATTCTTGCCTGATTAAACAGTTGCAGAATCAATACGAGCTCGCCTATACTCAATTTGCCAGTAAATGTGTTATAAAATGCTAGGATACTTACAGCAAACAAAATGATATTTAATGACAACCCTCGAAAAAAATCAAAAATGTGATAGGTCTGGCTTTGTTTAGCATAAATTTTGTTGCTCTCCGTCATGTTCTTTGAAACCATTGAAAACTCATTTTTCTCGTTGGTAAACCCTTTGACCAGATTCATGTTGCCAATAACTTCACTCATCCTCCCGCGAGTGTAATCCTCAATCTGGTTTTTCAATACCTCCCGCTCGCCCCAGCGTTTAGTGGAATAGTAGCTAAGAATCAAATAAATCGGGAAAAGCAAAAACGTAAAAATAGCAATCGGAATGTTGTAATAGGCTAAAATTGCGATGGTGAAAACACTCTGGATAAATGTCGGCAGGATAAAGTTGGTTGCGCTGTTGAGAAAACTATTGATTGTCATAATGCCGCGGTTTAACTGGTTGACGATTTTTCCGGAGATCTCTGAGTCAAAATAACTTTGCGGCAGCGTCAACACTTTGTCATAAAATTTTTCTGTGAGAAATTGTTTGAGCGCTCCGGCAAAGTGATCACCAAGCCGGTCAGAAACTGTTGAAACCATCAGTGCTGCGATGTTGGTTGCAAATGCTAGAAGCATATAGGTGATCAAGAGTTGCATACTGCCGCCTTTGTGTTGTATTTGCGCAACGATCTGATCAACAATAAACTTTGACAACACCGGCGCGATCAGCTGCAAAACAGCTGACAGGACAATTAAGACTGCCAGAATATATGCAATCGGATGCAGTGGTTTGGAAATTTTGATGATAGCAAAAATATTTTTCATAAGACATTGTAAGCTTCAGAGGTGATTATAGCTTAAATTCTCCTGAAGACCAAGAATTGATCCTTTTCAATCAGCAATTGATAGTAAGCGGGATCATGTTTCATTTTCATAACAAGCTGCTCTTCTGCAGTCAGTGATGATCCCGGCTCAGAATGGGGATTGAGGAGAAAGACGATCACATCAGCTTTATCATAACCGAGCGGCAATGTATAGATAGCCTGTCTTTGTGACAAATGTGAACCTACATTATTGGAAGCTGCGACACTGAATCGTTTGGGAATATGCAAAAGATACGAAGTAATAAATGCTCTGTTTGCGACCGGTTGGGTAATCATAGCAATATTCTGCTCCCTTGCGCCTGGCAACGGGCCGTATAAAAATGCTTCATACATTGTACAGGTAAAGAGAAAAAGACCAATGAGCAGAGCGGGTAGTTTCGGAAACAGTTTCTTGAAATTTGCTACCCCGAAAATAGCAGCAATGAGAAGAAACGGTGAAATTGCTGCAGTATATTGATAGTAGATCTGGTAGGTTTGTGGATTATTACTGAGCATATTAAGTAATAAATCAGGTACAGCAAAGATAATAAACCATGGAGCAAGAAGAGAAAGATACCCCAATGGCGTGAAAAGTGCATTCAGATACAAGAGGCGTGAACGCTCAAAAATAATGCCAAACACTTTTCCCGGGGAGAGCAGTACTGATTTGATAACAGTAGAAGGTTTACTTCCAAAGTCTGAATAGTATGACAGGGCGAAATGTTGTGATCCGAGATTTTGCGGGATAGCATGCCAGATAAGATAATAAAATGCCGCCATTGAGAAAAGGAATGTCATACTGCCCAAAAACCGCCGCTTCTGCCATAGCAAAATATAGACGCCGTACATTGCTGTAATGACCCAAATTTCTTCTTTTCCTAATGCTGCCAAAATCGCGAAAACAGCAAACCAAAGAAACTTATTTTTCCGAATGAAGTAAAATGCTGCCAGCAGAAACGTTGTTGAAAGGGTAATGGCGTGGAAGTCATATAAATTCGTTCGTTCAATACTTGGATTGATGAGATAGACAAACGCAAAAAGTACGGCAAAATTTTTACTTCGTAAAACATCTTTGGCAAGAAGGTACACGAACCATGCACCTGCTGCCAAAACAATTGTTTGGATCAACAAAAGATTCCTCGGATCCGGCCAAAGTGCGTAGAATGGCGCCAGCAGGATGAGAAGAAAATCTGCGTGAAATGCTAGGCGTGAGATAGGAGCAGTTCCATTGGGATTGGTAAATTCAAAAATCCTGCCATGCATGGTATTCCAGACAGTTTGCGCCATATTTCCCAAATCAAATCTGCCGGTGTAGAAATTATCGTAGCGAAGAAAACTAACTGTTGTGAAATACACGAGATACATTACCAATAAACAAACGAGTAGACTTTCCTGTTTATGTTTATCCAGCCAGTCTTGTACAGCAAGTAGCTTTTTATTCTTGTTCCGGTAGAGAAAAAATGTCAAACCGACAAAAACCAACTCAATAATAATTAATATAATCCTGACAAACAGTGCAAGCAATCCAGCCAGGCTTGCAGAAAAAAATTTACTTAAAGCGATAATAAGTATCCCTTCCCGTACACCAAATCCCGCTGGCGTAAGAAACGATACATACCCGGCGAGGAAGGAAAAAACGAAAAGTCCGATGAACTGTAAAACCAACTGCGGTTGGAGTGGTGAAAGTGCCGAGATAATAAAGAAATATCCAAGACCGAAAAGAAAAACAGCAACAACACTCAAACTTACCAAAGTAAATGTTTCCCTGGGTCTATATGGTGGCAAAAGCAAACGAAACCATTGACCCATCTTTCCAGAGAACAGATTGACCACCTTGTGATTATATAAATAGATAAGCGTCAATACTCCTACCAGCAAAACAATAAGATTGCTTTGTGCAATGGTAAGCCAATGAAAAAAATAATGAGCAAAAAACGGCAAAGACAGCAGTGATACAATTGCTGTACCAATAACAAAAATTTCAGCTTCAATTACCAAGCTCGTGGCAATATCTTTTTTCTTCACTCCTGCCTCACTAAACAACACTGCCCTACCCAGAAATGACCAGATATTGCCGGGGATATAGCGTTTAAGCTCTGAAAATGACCAGAGAAAACAGCTGGTGTGAAACGGAATAGTATATCCTAAATTGCGCAGCATGAGATGCCAAATATATCCGCGCAAGTAGTAAAATGCCAGAAAAGAAATTGTGCCATAGACAAACAATGGCCAATTGAGTTGCCCCAGATGTGAAAGCAAATAGCCGGTCTGTGGCGCGATTAATTTGACGATAAAAATAAATGCCAAGAGCGAGAGTGGCCACCCAATGGCAAATTTCAACAATGCATAAACCCGATTCTTCACCTCTCTTATTGTACTGTTTTACGAAAAAAATGCAAATCCGCAGTTTATTGGGCAGATCCTGAGGCAGTGTTATTGGATGAAGCAATCGTTGGCGTGGGAGTAGCTATTGTTGTACTGCCATTGTAAGTAAAATGCCGTGTGAGTGTCTCCTGTTGATCTGAGACAGTGCTCTGGACCCGAAGATTCAAGGTAATGTTGCCTTGCGGAGGATTGTATAATGCAATTGATTTATTATCAAAATCTGACCAGCTCCCGCCATTAATCTGATACGACCAGACGACTGAACAATACGTATCGTTTTGATAAACAATAGTTATGTTGACCGGATTATCAGAAACTGTTTGTCCCTCCTGCGGTGAGGTAATCGCAACAGGTCCGATTTGCGGTTTACACGGTCCTTGTGTGGCAGAGGGATTTATCGTTGCTGCTGTCGTTGGCGCGTTTGGCTGATTGTTCCCGACAGTATTTTGTCCGCCGGGTGCAGTAATGTAAATCGTTTGCGGTGTCGTCGCTGCTGCTGGTGTAGGAGTTTGTTTTGTATTCTTTGAAGCGGTTAGATTACTTAAATTTAAGAGAATAACAGTTATTAAAACCGGCACACTCAAAATTGCGGTAAAGAACTCGACGTATTGTTTTTTATCTGGCAATCTTCGTATTGAGTTGACAAGCTTTTTGGAAGCACGTTTTATTTTCTCCATAGTTTTTTGCAGGCTCAATTTATTGTAACAAGAAAAAGTTGGGATTGCAAAAACTCTCAACTTTAAACTTAAATAGAAAATTGCTATACTCCTTTTTAGGTTTTAGCCGCTCCTGTAGCTCAACGGATAGAGTACTGGTCTTCGGAACCAGTGATGCGGGTTCGATTCCCGCCAGGAGTACACAAAGCTAAATTTCAATAAGGATTTAAATTGGGTTATATCTCAGGATTCTGTTATCTGCTACAGAAAAATTAATTACAATCAAGAAACTACTTTTTATTTACATTTATTGTATAAAAAACCACAAAAAAGATATAATCTCAGAAAATACTGCTACTTATATATGAGTAAAGATATAATCGGTTTAACCGGGCTTATTTGTGTTGGCAAAGGAGAAGTAGCAAAAATGTTACAGAATTCTTATGATGCAGAAAACATTCAAGTTACAAGACTTGTAGAAGAAGTTGCTTTGCAAAGATATGGGAAAACAGATAGAGGTACAGTTGAGCAAACTTTTGCTGAAATAAACGATGATGGAATAACATCACTAATATTTGGCAAGGTTGATAGGTCTCCACATGATTTAGTAGTTATAGATAGTATCCGACGAGTTAATATCTTACATGCAATGAAGAACAAATATAATGATTCTTTCAAACTTGTTACTGTGCATGCGCCTCGTTCAGAACGCCTGCAAAGAATTCATTCTAGAAACAGACAGGGTGATCCACAGACAGAAGAGGAATTGATAATATTTGATAGAAATATGCTTGGTGGTAAAGGAACATCCAAAAGATATGAAACGTTAGCATGTATGCTCCAAAAAGATGCACTCCTGAAAAATAAAAGTTCCCAGATTGAAACTTTATATACTACTATTGATGAATTATTGCATAGATTAGGTATAATACGCTAAGTATATGAAAAAAATAAGGTTCTCAATTATAACTGACGTTCATTTATTCTTACGTAAAGACAATAAGATTCTGCTATTACTTAGAGAAAATACAGGATATGAGGATGGAAACTATCACGTTCCAGCGGGCCATATGGATGGCAATGAAAAAGTAACAACAGCTCTTATTCGTGAAGCTAAGGAGGAAATTGGTATTACAATTTTGCCGGAAAACTGCAAGCTTGTACACGTGATGCACAGTAAGACAAATAATGAGAGGATGGGGTTTTTCTTCGAAGTTAAACAATGGAAAGGAAAAGTAACTAATATGGAACCAAATAAGTGCGGTGCACTCACCTGGTTTGATATAAATGAACTTCCCGGAAACATGGTGATGTATGCCAGATATGCAATAGAACGGTATAAAAAAATGAACTATTGTCTGAATATGGATGGTAACACATAAAATTACGTCTTTTTGAGTGGTTTAATAATAAAATGCAAGTGCTAGAAGAGTACTCTTAGAAAGTAGTATGCCAATAGTGTATTGAAATGTACGAGAAAGAATTCACATATTAGGAGTACCACATGAACATTGCTATCCTTGGCGGGAGTTTTGATCCGCCGCATCTTGGACATATTTTTATCGCCCAACAGGTCAAAGAATTCATTCCGGTTGACCAGATCTGGCTCATGCCGGTGTATCAACATGCATTCGACAAAAAATTAACTGCAGTACAACACCGCCTTGCTATGACGAGATATCTGGAAAATGAGTACACCAAAGTTTCACCATGGGAGATTGATCAACAAAAAACGAGTTATACAATTGATACATTGAACGCAATACAAAAACGTTTTTTGCAAAACAAATTTTTCTGGATTCTCGGCAGCGATCAATTGCCGGTATTTCATAAATATAAACAATGGCAGGAAATTATTAAAAAGCATTCTTTACTTATTTTCCCTAGAGAATATATTCTCCCGCATTTGGAAGAAGAAGTAAAACAATCTCTGCGATTGCAAACCATTCCGGAAAATGTTATTGTGTTGCAAAACCAAAATCTGATGCTAACAAATATCTCATCAACGAAGATCCGGCAGAGAATTAAAAATGGTTTATCAATTACCAATTTTGTTCCAAAGGACATAGAAAAATATATTTCGGAGAATAGATTATATCTTTAGTTGACATTTGTTGTATGTTGGAAATAAATCCTGAAAAAGAAAAGACAAAGATTACTAGGTTCCTTAAAAAAATATTTGCAGAGCAAAAAATAGAAAATGCTGTCATTGGTCTTTCCGGGGGGATTGATTCTACAGTCTCATTCTATCTTCTGAAAGAGGTATTGCCGCCGGAACGTATTTTTGTCGCGCATTTGTATTATTTTCAACCTGTGTTTCAACAGCTAGAAACGGTTGTGAAAGAAGCAAAAATTCCGGAAAAAAATATTTTTATGATTTCAATTAAAGAGCCGGTTGATGCAGTTGCAAGATTATTATTCGCTGATGCAACAAATAGATTCTGGACAAGCCAGAAGCACAAAAATGTTTCCGGGGATCGGCCAACTGACGGAGACTCCAGAATCAGAGTGGGGAATATCGCAGCAAGGATGCGGATGATCGTATTGTTTGATCTGGCAAAAAAAGTAAACGGACTTGTCTGCGGTACAGAGAATAAATCAGAAAATTTGCTCGGCTA
>Ga0070740_10001808_pt1 | contig 27519 bp, 28 predicted proteins | sample Coa_R2_FD_67286 | JGI IMG/M metagenome (GOLD analysis project Ga0070740, IMG submission 67286) | Surface soil microbial communities from Centralia Pennsylvania, which are recovering from an underground coalmine fire - Coalmine... | ecosystem: Environmental > Terrestrial > Soil > Unclassified ...
ACGCAAAAGCCGCGAGCATCGGTGTCTGGTGATCGGCGAAGACCTGGGCACGGTGCCGGACGGTTTGCGCGACGCGATGCACCGGCGCGGCATGCTTTCCTATCGCCTGCTCTACTTCGAAGAGCGCGACGGCGCGTTTCCTCCGCCGGAAGAATACCCGTCGAATGCCCTGATCGCGGCGGGCACGCACGACCTGCCTTCGCTGCCGATGTGGTGGGCGGGCGAAGATATCGAGTTGCGGGAGCGTCTGGGCTTGTGGCCGGACTCGCAATCGCGCAAGAAGGAAATCCAGCATCGCGAGCGCACGCGGCGCGCATTGATGGAAGCACTGCGCGCGCAGGATCTACACGCCGAAGCGGACGTGCCGGACGCAGTTCCCGTCGAGGCGGTGTATGCGTATCTCGCACGTACGCCGTGCAAACTGTTGATGGTGCAATTGGAGGACGTGCTGGATCAGCGCGTTCAGGTCAACGTACCCGGCACCACGGATGAATACCCGAACTGGCGCGCGCGCCTGCCCTGCTCCGTGGACGAAGCGATCGCGGACGCCCGGATGCGCCGCATCGCGGAACGCTTGAACGCCAGCGACCGGCGGGACGAAGGCCGATGACGCCGCGCGCCACCTACAGGCTGCAATTCAATCGCGATTTCACCTTCGCCGATGCGGCAGCGCTTGCGCCTTACCTCGCGTCGCTCGGCGTCAGCCATCTTTACGCCTCGCCCTGGTTGAAAGCGCGCGCGGGCAGCACGCACGGCTACGACATCATCGATCACAACACCGTCAATCCGGAGCTCGGCGGCGAAGCGGGATTGCAACGCTTGGACAAGGCGCTGTCGAAACATGATCTGAAACAGATCCTCGATTTCGTGCCCAACCACATGGGCGTGGCGCAGGCGGAAAACGCCTGGTGGATGGACGTGCTGGAGTGGGGACGCGCCTCGCCTTGCGCGGATTACTTCGATATCGACTGGTCGCCGCCCGATCCGGACTTGCGCAACAAGCTGCTGCTGCCGGTGCTCGGAAAACCGTATGGCGCCACGCTGGAAGCCGGCGAATTGATCCTGCGCTTCGATCCTTCCAACGGTACCTTCAGCGTCTGGTACGACGACCACCGCTTTCCGCTGGCGCCGCACAGCTATGCAACCCCGCTGCGCGCCGCGATGGTCGCGGACAGCGAAGCGGCTTTGGCGCTGGAACCATTGGCCGCGGCTTTCGAGCGACTGAGGATCCGCGCCGGCGCAAGCGCGCGACGCATCGCGCAAACGCGCAAGGAGTCGGATGCACTGAAAGCGCGCCTCGCTTCGTATACTTCGCTGCATCCGGCGCTGGAGCGCGGCGCCGCGGCATTGGCGGGCGTGTCCGGCAAACCGCAGACGTTCCATTCGCTGCACCGTCTGCTGGAGCAGCAGGCTTTCCGTCTTGCGTACTGGCGCACCGCCGCAGACGAAATCAACTATCGGCGTTTTTTCGACATCAATGCGCTGGCCGGCATTCGTATCGAAGTTCGCGAGGTCTTCGAACGAACGCACAAGCTCGTCGCGCGCCTGCTCGCCGAGGGCAAGCTCGATGCCTTGCGCATCGATCACATCGACGGCCTCTACGACCCGGCGCAATACTGCCGGCGCTTGCGTCGGCTGGTGCCACGGCCGTTCTATCTCGTCCTCGAAAAAATCCTGGAGCAGCACGAACAACTGCCCGTTCGCTGGCCGGTGGACGGCACCACCGGCTACGAGTTTTTGAATCAGGTGAACGGCCTGCTGGTGAACGCGCGCAGCGAAGCGGCGCTGACGCGCACGTATCAGCGCTTCATCGGCCGCGATCTCGATTTCGACGAAGTCTTGTACGCCGCCAAGAAGCAGGTGATCGAAGGCAGTTTCAACGGCGACTTGCGCCGGCTGGCGCTGCAGCTCCATCGCATCGCGCAACAGGATCGCCGCACACGCGACCTCACGCTGCACGAATTGAGGCGCGCATTGCGCGAAGCCGTCGCGGCGTTTCCGGTCTATCGCACCTATGTCGACGCGCACGGCGCCAGCGAACAGGATCACCGCGTGATCGCGCAAGCGGTCGAGCAGGCGCGCAGGCACTCGCAGCCCGCCGATGCCGGCCCGTTCGATTTCATCGCGAGCGCCTTGAACACCGAGCTGGTGCACGGCGGTTCGTACAAGCGCCACGACGTGCTGCGGTTCGCGATGCGATTCCAGCAGTTCACCAGCCCTGTGATGGCCAAGGGTTTCGAGGACACGGCGCTCTACCGCTATCACCGCTTGATCGCATTGAACGAGGTCGGCGGCGATCCGCGCGTTTTCAGCCTTTCCGTCGCGGCCTTCCACGCGGCCAATGCGCAACGTGCCGAACACTGGCCGCACACGCTGCTGACCACCACCACGCACGACACCAAACGCGGCGAGGACGTGCGCGCGCGATTGAGCGCGTTGAGCGCGATTCCATGGGAATGGTCGCGGGCGGTGCGCCGCTGGTCGCGGCTCAACCGTCCGCACCAACAAGACATCGTCGGCGTTCCGATACTCGATCGCAACGACGAATACCTGCTCTATCAGACCCTGATCGGCGCCTGGCCCGTCGAGCTGATGGGCGGCCGTTGGAACAGGAAGGCCGCTGCGGATTTTCGCGCGCGCATCCAGTCGTACATGATCAAGGCACTCCGCGAGGCCAAGCAGCGTTCGTCGTGGGCCGATCCCGACATGCGCTACGAACAAGCCATGCAGGATTTCGTGGCTCGAATCCTCGATGCCGAGGGTGGACGCGCATTCCGCGATGTCTTCCTGCCGCTGCAAGCACGGGTGGCGGAACTCGGCGTGCACAACAGTCTCGTGCAACTGGCGTTGAAGCTCACCTGCCCGGGCGTTCCGGATATCTACCAGGGCGGTGAGCTGTGGGATTCCAGCCTCGTCGATCCCGACAACCGGCGGCCGGTGGATTTCGCCGCGCGCGCACGTCTGCTGAAAAAAATCGCGGCGCTGGATGCAGCGACTCCGCGGCGTCTGGCCGAAGAAATCCCGAAGATGCGCAACGAATGGCACGACGGCGCGATCAAAATGTACGTGCTGCACCGGTTGCTGCAATTGCGCGCCGCGCATCCCGCCCCTTTCGAAAAAGGCTATTACCGCCCATTGCAGGTCCAGGGCGCGGACCCGGATTCGGCCATCGCCTTCGAACGCACATCCGGCAAGGCGCGCGTCATCGTCGCCGCAATCCTGCGGGCACGTCGAGCGAAATCCATCGCCAGAAGAGTCACCCTGCCCTGTCCGCCGGAAAACCAGTCCGTCTTTTTCGATGTCCTGAGCGGACAGCGCCATGCGATGGATCGATGCCTCGATGGACGACGACTCTTCGCGCAACTTCCGGTAGCGGTGCTCGCAGCAGAACGCCTAGAGGCTCCTTCGCGCAAACGCGACAGGACGTCCCAGGGTGCGGAGAGGTTCAGATCTCTCCGCGCACCTGCGCGTGACTGATCAGGGCGAAGATCAGGCTGCCGCCCACGATGTTCCCGGCCAGCACGGGCAGGAGGAAATGGCCGAGCGCCACGCCCCAACCGGCGTGGCCGTCGAAGACCAGAAAGAACACTTCGGCGGCGGAACCGATCACATGCACCAGCCCGGCGAGCGCGATCAGCCACGTCAGTCCGACGATGATCCAGAGCCGCGCCGCATCCACCGCCGCCATCAGCCACACCATCATCGCGATGATCCAGCCGCCGAGGATGGCCTTGAAGAACATCTGCGGCGTCGAATACGCCATCAACTCCCTCCCCATCGCGTCGAACGCGCGCAGCATCCCGGTATCGAACAGCGGCAGGCGCGCCGCGCCGTAGGCGAAGGCGATCACGCCGATCAGATTTCCGATCAGTACGATGCTCCATAGCCGCAGCAGCGCGCCGAATTTCGGCATGGAGGGCGCGCTCATCAACGGCAGTACCACGGTGAGCGTGTTCTCGGTGAACAACTGCTGGCGCGCGAGGATCACGATCACGAAGCCCGTGCTGTAGCCGATCGAGGAGACCAATGTGCCCGCCGGCGAGTCGGGCAGATGCGCGCGCAGCGCGCCGCCCGCCACCATCGAGAATCCCATCGACAGGCCGGCTGCCAAGCCCGACCACGCCAGCGACGAAGCGCTTCGCCGCAGTTCCTCCTCGCCGGTCCTGCCTACCGTTTCGTGCAGCACCGCCGCGCGCGGCGGCTTGCGCTGCTCGACTTCATTGCGTTCGGCCTCGTCAAGCTGCGATAGATCGTCGACTGGCATGATCATCGGCGCGCCGGTGAGCAAGCACGCGCTGCAGCAAAACCAAAATGTGTGCGCCCAAACGCCACGTGTGCGCAACTCATGGTGTCCTGCCTGTCGAACTCGCTGCCGTGAACGCGCATCATCACTCGCTCCTGTCACACGGCGCCAATAACACCAGTCGACGTGACAGCAGAGTGAACTCCTTGATGCAGTTGTTTCTTGCTTGTGCTCGCTCGGCACCACGGGATCACCGACGTTCACCCGGCATCGACGCGTACGCGCTTAATTTGAACGAGTGTCGGACGACTTTCTCGCAGGATCGAAACACGCTGATTACGTCCGCACCACACGCACTGAAAAGGAAAGTGCCGGATGGGAATTTGCGTGATTCAGCCGACTTTCGAGGGACTCGCCAGGTATGAACCGGACGGGTATTTCACGGCAGACGTACTCGGCAAGCTGGAGACGGTCCCCTGCACCTGCGAGAGTTCCTGTCCTCATCCCTGCATCGGACATTGCGGCTGCGAAGCTTGTGCCCTGCACTGGGCCTTCTTGAATAATGAACCTTCGCAGGACGAATTCGCCGATCTTCAGTACGTCTGGGACCCCTTCGTTCCGAAAGTCGAAGCATGAAGGCTTCTCCAGTTTCGAGCCCCGTTCTTGATTTTCATTCCGGGGCTCGGAACTTCATTCGATATTCTGCACCTGCTCGCGCATCTGCTCGGTCAGCACCTTTAGTTCCAGCACCGCGCGGGTAACACGCGCGTCCACGGACTTGGAACCCAGGGTATTGGCTTCGCGGTTGAATTCCTGCATCAGGAAATCCAGACGGCGTCCGACCGGTTCGGCGAGTTGCAACACGCGCCGCGCTTCGTGCACGTGCGCGTCGAGACGATCCAGTTCTTCGTCCACGTCCATGCGAGAGAGTTGCAGCACCAGTTCCTGTTCCAGCCGCCCGGGCTCCGGTGTCTGCTGCAATTCGATCAGGCGCGATTCCAGTTTTGCCCGCAACGCCGCGCGAATCTCCGGCAGGAGCGCGCGCAGTTCCTTGCAGATGGTTTCGATGCCGTCGAGGCGCTCGCGGATCGCTGCCGCCAGTTTTTCGCCTTCGCGTTCGCGCCCCTCAACGAATTCGTCCAGCGTGCGCTCGAGCAAAGCCAGTGCCGCCTGCGTCAAGCCGGCCTGATCCAGCTCCGGTTTCACCAGCAATCCGGGCCAGCCCAGCAGCGTAGCGAAATCGGTCGCAAGCTGCGGGAAGCGCGCGCGCAGTTCGAGCGCGAGTGCCGACAGTTGTTCCGCGGCGCGCGGATCGAGCAGCAGGTCGGCGGCCGACGAAGTCGGACGGTAGCGCATCGTGACATCGAGCTTGCCGCGCGAGACGCGCGCACCGATGCGCTCGCGCAATGCGGGTTCCAGCGTGCGCAACTCGTCGGGCAAGCGCACACCGGTCTCCAGAAAACGATGATTGACAGCGCGCACTTCGCAGGCAAGCCAGCCCTGCGCGGTGGTGCTTTCCGCGTTGGCGTAGGCGGTCATGCTGCGGATCATGTGTTCACCCCGCGCGCTGCGAATGCGCAGTATGCCATCCATTGATGAGCGACGAGCGGAAAAGTACAAGGCGACGGTCTATTGCTGTTGCCTGCTGATCGCTAACTATTCACCGCTCGCAAGAATCAGCCGGTAAACTTGCGGTTCTACCTAGCAGCCACGATTGCATGAACACAAGCACCCGCCCGTCCGGCCGCGCACCCGACCAGTTGCGCAGAGTGATGATCGAACGCCGCTATACCAAGCACGCGGAAGGCTCGGTGCTGATCGCCATCGGCGATACGCGCGTGCTGTGCACGGCGACGGTGGAAGAACGCGTGCCACTGTGGCTGCGCGGCAAGGGCGCAGGCTGGGTCACGGCCGAATACGGTATGTTGCCGCGCGCCACTTCCGAACGCACGCAGCGCGAAGCGGTGCGCGGCGGCCAGGGCGGACGCAGCATGGAAATCCAGCGATTGATCGGACGCAGTTTGCGCGCCTGCGTGGATCGCATCGCATTGGGGGAACGCGTGATCACGCTGGATTGCGACGTGTTGCAGGCCGATGGCGGCACGCGCTGCGCGGCGATCACCGGCGCTTATGTCGCGCTGGTCGACGCGATCGATGTCGTGATGAAACGCGAAGGCCTGAAGCGCAATCCGGTGCACGGCGCGGTGGCCGCGGTGTCGGTCGGGGTGCACCGCGGTGTGCCGGTGCTCGATCTCGACTACGCCGAAGACAGCGCCTGCGATACCGACATGAACATTGTGATGAACGACGGCGGCGGCTTCATCGAATTGCAGGGCACGGCCGAAGGCCACGCCTTCCGCCGCGAGGAACTGGATGCGATGCTGGCGCTGGCGCAGAAAGGCATTGCCGAATTGATCGCGTTGCAGCAGGAAGCATTGGCGACATGAAAATCGACAACGCGAACTCCACCTTTGAAATGTTGGTAGATGAATATCTAACGACGCGCCCGGATATTCCCCACAAGTGGGAGACAAGCGAAAGTAGCGTATGGGGACATCGAAAAGATTTGATATGCGGAACATCACCGGAGGTATGGGCGAGTCTTACCGAAGTACAGATTTCGATCGGGCGCGCAGGCGAGCATGTGGATTTTGAAAGTTTCGGACGCAAGATCTCGGCCGAACAAGTTGCGAGTGAGGCGTTCGAATATTTCAAGACATTCCTGAATGATGTGATGTAGCGTGCTACATGATTCTGCTCAGATCGTTCTCGCCAGCGGCAACGCCGGCAAGCTCGCCGAATTGCGCGAGCTGCTGACTGATTCCGGCATCGAACTGCTCGCGCAATCGCAACTCGGCATCGACGACGCCGAAGAGACCGGCCTGACTTTCATCGAGAACGCGATCCTGAAGGCACGTCATGCGGCGCGCGCATCCGGATTGCCTGCACTCGGCGACGATTCCGGTTTGTGCGTGGACGCGCTGGACGGCGCGCCCGGCCTGTATTCGGCGCGTTATGCGGGCGAACACGGCAACGCGCAGGCGAACATCGAAAAACTCTTGCGCGAGTTGAACGGTGCGCCGAACGAAGAACGCGGAGCACACTTCGTCTGCGTGCTGGCGTTGCTGCGTTCGGGCGATGATCCCGATCCGCTGATCGCACAAGCGCGTTGGCACGGCCGCATCCTGCGGGCGTCACGCGGTGAGCGTGGCTTCGGCTACGACCCGGTGTTCCTGCCCGACGACGGCGACGGACTGAGCGCCGCGGAAGTCGATCCGGCGTTGAAGAACCGGATCAGCCATCGCGGGCAGGCGTTGGCGAGGTTGCGTGAAATGCTGGGGACCGGGGACAAGGGACCCGGGACCGGCGGGAAATAAGTCCGAGTGTTGCCGTCGCGTTCCATCCAATCGTCGATCTCCGACCCGGTCCCCGGTCTCCGGTCCCCAATCCCGCTCTCGCTCTACATCCACATCCCTTGGTGCGTGCGCAAGTGTCCGTATTGCGATTTCAATTCGCATGGCCTGCGCGGACAGTTGCCGGTGCGCGAGTACGTCGGCGCGTTATTGGCCGATCTGGAAGGCGATCTGCGCGACTTCGGCGACGCTTTCGCCGGCCGCGAAATCATCAGTGTGTTCTTCGGCGGCGGCACGCCCAGCCTGTTTCCACCGGAAGCGATCGCGGAGATTCTGGATGGCGCATCCGCGCGATTGAACTTCGCGCGCGATTGCGAGATCACGCTGGAAACCAATCCCGGAACGGTCGAGCACGGTCGTTTCGACGGGTATCTGCGCGCGGGGGTGAACCGCATCTCTTTCGGCGTGCAGAGTTTCGACGACGAAAAGCTGCGCGCGCTGGGACGCATCCATTCTTCCGCGGAAGCGGAAGCCGCGGTGAAGCTCGCGCAGGATGCCGGCTTCGACAACATCAATCTGGATCTGATGTACGCTCTGCCGAATCAATCGGTGCAAGGCGCACTGCACGACGTCGAACGCGCGATCGCATTGGTGCCTGCACATGTCTCACATTATCAGTTGACGCTGGAACCAAACACGGCATTCGCCGCCAATCCACCGCCCCTGCCCGACGACGAGGCCGCGTGGGCGATGCAGGAAGCGTGTCAGGCAAAGTTCGCGCAGGCCGGTTACGCGCAGTATGAAGTTTCGGCTTATGCGCGCGACGGCAGGCGTTGCGCACACAATCTCAATTACTGGCGTTTCGGCGATTACCTCGGGATCGGTGCGGGGGCACACGGGAAAATTACGGGAGACGGAAGACGGGGTGAGCCCGAGCGCCTGCGCGATGCCGGGGGCATCGTGTGCGAGGGCGAACGCCCGAGGCATGGACGCCGAGGGCAGGGTTGCTTGGCGAGCGCTGGAAGCGCGAGCCTAGCAACGGGAGATGAAAGCAGCACTGTTGCAACTGTGCGTCGCCGCTGGAAGGTCAAGCATCCCCGCGCCTATCTGGAAAATGCGAATACCGCGTCGCGCATCGGCGGCGATGCGCAAGTCGCGCGAGAGGAATTGCCTTTCGAATACATGTTGAACGCACTTCGGCTGACTGATGGCACGCCACTCGGGGAGTTTCAGAAGCGCACAGGTTTGGCACTGGAAACTATCGAGACACCGCTGCGCGAAGCACGCGAGCGCGGCTGGCTGGAAGAAGCTCCGCGAATCCTGCGGGCAACCGAACTCGGCCGGCGTTTTCTCAACGACGTGATCGAGTTGTTCATGCCGCCATAACTGCATGATTGAGACGATGCCGTAATGTCCGAAATCATCACCCTGACCTGTCCCTACTGCGGCGCGCCGACCGATGTGCATGTCGAAGCCAGCGCTGACAGCTACATCGAGGACTGCACCGTCTGCTGTCAACCCATCGAGCTGACCGTCGGCGTCGACGCGGACGGCAGCACGAACGTCGAAGCGCACCGCGGCGACGAATAGCGGGCGACGCACAGTTTCCGCGCGCAGCGAATACAATCGCGCGATGCCACGACTGCCGCAAACCGATCCGGGCATCACACCCGAGCCGATCCGGACCGGGATCGACGTCGCCATCAACGGCGAAAATTTTCGCCACACCGGCGATCCCTCGATGCCACTGCTGTGGTACCTGCGCGACGTGCTGCGCCTGACCGGCTGCAAATATGGATGCGAAGACGCCACTTGCGGCGCGTGCAGCGTGCTGCTGGACGGCAAACTCGCGCGCGCCTGCGAACTGCCGATGGAGAAATTGCAGGGACATCGCATCACCACGGTCGAGGGATTGGCCAATGCGAAAGGCGATCTGCATCCATTGCAGCAAGCCTGGATCGACGAAGACGCGATCCTGTGCGGCTACTGCCAGCCCGGCATGCTGATCGCCGCGGCCGATCTGCTGGCACGCAAATCCGATCCGTCCGACGACGATATCGACGGCATCAAGAATCTCTGTCGCTGCGGCAGCTATCCGCGCGTGCGCGCCGCGATCCATAACGCCGCAGCAGGCATGAAAGGCGCGCGCAAGTGAGTGCATCGCATGACGCTTCGCGCCGGCGCTTTCTCAAGGTGCTAGGCAGCGCGACCGGCGCGCTGATCGTGGGTCTGCAACTGCCTGCGCGTGCCGACACGCCGGATGAACTGCTCGGCGATGTCGTGTCGCGGCTGAATCCCTACGTGCGCATCGAGCCTGACGGCACCATCGTGATCGGCGCGCGCGATCCGGAAACAGGGCAAGGCATCCGCACGGCGGAAGCTCGAATCATCGCGGAAGAAATGGACGCCGACTGGCCGCGCGTGCGGGTATTTCCGATGGCGCTGGGCGTCGAGGATGCCGGTAACGGCGAACCGCGCTGGACGTTGGGGCATCAGGAAGCGCGCGGCAGCACCGGCGTGCCCGCGGCCTGGAACGATCTGCGCGTGGTCGGCGCGAGCGCGCGCGAATTGCTGGTGCGTGCGGCGGCGCAGCGCCTAGGCGTGGACGCACGCTCATTGCATACGGAACTTGGAAAAGTCATCGCACCGGATGGACGCATACTCGGTTACGGCGAACTCGCGGGGGATGCATCCGCGCTGCCGCCGCCGAACCTGGCGCCGGCGGTGAAATCTCCCGACGCATTTCGTCTGATTGGCCAGGACGCGGGCGACGTTGATGCTCGCGACATCGTCACCGGCCGGCAGTTGCACGCGATCGATCAGATGCCGGGCAGTGCGCTGGTCGCGGTGATCGCACGCTGTCCGTATCCGGGTGGCACGCTCGGCAAGCTGGATGCGAGCGCCGCGCGCGCATTGAAAGGCGTCGAACAGATTCTCATCATTCCGAAACCCGACGCATCGGTTCCGATCGGCACGCGCCCGCTGGCCACAGGGGTTGCGGTGCTGGCGGACGACACCTGGACGGCATTGCGTGCGCGCGACCTGTTGCAGATCGAATGGAAACCCGGCGCGCTGGTGCAAAGCGACGACGCCCTCGCCGCAACGCTCGATGCGCGTTTCGAGCAGGCGCCGACCACGCAGGTTCGCAACGACGGCGACTACGACCACGCGCGCAAGTTGGCGCATCGCGCGGTGCAGGCGCGCTATCGCATCGCAACGGTCGCGCACGCGGAACTGGAGCCGCCCAACTGCATCGCGGAACTCGATGCCGACCGCGCGCTGATCGTCGCGCCATTGCAGAACCCGCGCGGCGCGTTGGATGTGGTGCAAACGCTGACCGGCTTGCGGCCTTCGCAGATCGAAATCCGCCTGCCGCGCAGCGGCGGCGGCATGGGCCGCACACTGGACAACGATCACGTCGCCGAAGCGGTGATGCTGGCGAAAGCAGCGAAGAAACCGGTGAAGCTGATCTGGACGCGCAGCGACGCGTTCGCAAACGATGCGTATCGACCGTTCGCGGTGCACGATCTGGTCGCGGGACTGGATCGCAAGAACCGCATCACCGCATGGCGGCAGCGCATCGCCAGTACATCGCGCCTCGCCGGACGCGGCGAACCGCGCGAGCGCTGGTGGTTGTCGGAAGCGCATCCGGACGATCCGCCGGCCGGCCTGATCGAGAATTTCCAGCTCGACTGGTTCGCGCTGGACTCGAATCTTCCGCGCGGCAACTGGCGCGCGGGTTCGCACGGCGTCAACGCCTTCGCGGTGCAGGTGTTCCTCGATGAAATCGCGGTGGCGACCAAACAGGACCCGCTGCAACTGCGTTTGAATCTGCTGGGCGAACCGCTGCAGTTGCCGTATCGCGGTCATGGCGGTCCGGTGCTGGATACCGGCCGGCTGGCATGGGTGCTGAAGCTCGCGGCCGACGCGATCGGCTGGACAAGGAAACGCAACGATGGACACGGCCTCGGGCTCGCGTTCCATTTCACCTACGGCGGTTACGTCGCGCACGCACTGGAGGTATCGATGGAAGGCGACAAGCTGGTGATGCATCGTTGCGTGGTCGCCGCGGACCTAGGCCGCGTGATCAATCCCCTCGGTGCGCGCGCGTCGCTGGTGGGCGCGACGCTGGATGGCCTGTCGACTGCATTGGGTTTGCGGATCACGCTGAAGGACGGACGAGTGGCGCAACAGGGTTTCAAGGATTATCCATTGGCGACGATGGCGCAGTTGCCACGCGACGTACAGGTGATCCTGGTGCCCTCGAACGAAGCGCCGACCGGCGCGTACGAAATGGGCCTGCCCGGGGCCGCGCCCGCGCTGGCGAATGCGGTGTTCATCGCAACGACCGTGCGCGTGCGCTCGCTGCCGATCCTGCCTGAGTTGATGCGGTTGTTGTGATCGCCTGCAGGGCAGGCTCCTACAGCGCATGTAGGAGCGCCTGCGCCCGACCAGCGCGATCAACCGCCGCTACTTGCCGGCTTCGGCGCCGTGCTCGCCTTCGCCGGCTGTGCCGTCGAGGGCGCAGCGGGTGCATCGATCTTCTTGCCGGTCAGCGACACCGGCGGCGGCAATGAAAGACGTACGTCGTTGTCGTTCTTCGGCGGCGGAGGCGGCGGTTGCGGGCCACAGCCGAACGCGAGCATCAGCGGCGACGCCACGCATTTGATCTTGATGCCGCCCGGCAGGCGCACCGTCTTCTGCGCAGTGGTCGCGTCGACCGCGCGGCGGAACGCCTTCGCGCCGAGGCTCTCCTTGTCCGGCGCCCAATCCTTGTTGAAACGCGTCGATTGATACGGCAGTGGATTCGAATGCTTCATCAGCGACGGCTCGCGCGGCTCCGGCGTGGCGTATTCGGGCGTGGCGACGCTGGACGGCGGAGGCAAGAGCGCCTGCCCCTGCTTGTTGTACAGGCGCGGCGTGGGCTGGCTTTCGCCGATCGTCGCGGTGATCGCGGTGGGATTGCGCTGCTCGACATGTACCTGTCGTGGCGAAACCTCGCGCGTGCGCAGCGGCGGCAACTCGATCGGCGGGGGTGGCGCGGGCGCTTCCGTCGGAGTTGCCGGCGTCTCGTACAAGTTCACCGTGATCGCGTTTTCGCGCGCGGTTTCCGGCAGGGCGAGATGCTGCGGACGCATTTCCAGACGCACCAGCACGATCAGCACGATGTGGAAAACGATCGTGATGAACAGCGCCAGCCCCCACCGCCAACGCTCGGGCGGCGGTTCGCGGCCGCGGATCTCGCGCAACAGCGCGTGCCCGTAGCGGTCGAACGGCTGCTCGTCCGCGTGATGCGGCTCGGGCTCCCAGACGTGGTGCTCCGGGATTTCGCGTTCGGGATGCGCGGGCATCGGTCTCCGGCGACGGCACGTGGAAGATGCGCCGGCAGTTTAGGCGGGCCGGGTTAAGACCGCATTGGTGCAAGCGAGTTCCGGCGAAGGCTTGCAGGACGGACATCGTCCGCCGTGCCAAACAAGATGGACAGTGCCCCGCCCTACCCTCGCTTGACCGGAACGCAACTTGGGCGCATGGTCGCGGCTTTACGGTTCACGCGGAGGATCGTCATGGCCTACACCACCGAAAATATCCGCAACGTGGCCCTGGCGGGTCACGCCGGCGCCGGCAAAACCACCCTGTTCGAAGCCCTGCTGCATGCCGGCGGCGCAATCCAGACGGCAGGCACGGTCGAGCGCGGCAGCACGGTATCCGATTTCGATCCTCAGGAGAAGGAACGCAAGCACTCGATCCATTCGGCGATCGCTTCGGTCGATTTCGGCAACAGCCATATCAACCTGATCGACACCGCGGGCTACGCCGATTTCCGCGGGCAGACGCTCTCCGCGCTCGGCGCGGTGGAAACCGTGGCCGTGGTGGTCAACGCGGCGGCCGGGATCGAATACGGCACGCGCCGGCTGATGCACTACGCGAAAGAACGCAGGCTCGCGCGCGTGCTGGTGGTGAACCGCATCGATGCCGAAGGCGTGGATCTCGAAACGCTGGTCGAGGAACTGCGCGCCGAATTCGGCAACGAGTGTCTGCCGGTGAACCTGCCCGCCGACAACGGCGCGAAGATCGTCGACTGTTTCTTCGAACCGCAAGGCACCAGCGATCTCGGCGATGTCGCGGCCGCGCACCAGCGCATCATCGACCAGGTGGTCGAGATCAACGAGCGCGTGATGGATCATTACCTCACCGACGGCGAAACCGCGCTGTCGAAAGAGGAATTGCACGACGCCTTCGAACAATGCCTGCGCGAGGGCCATCTGGTGCCGATCTGTTTCGTTTCCGCGCGCAACAACGTCGGCGTGAAAGAGTTTCTGCAGATCGCCGATCGCCTGCTGCCCAATCCCGCCGAAGGCAATCCGCCGCCGTTCGCGAAAGGCAGCGGCGAGAATGCGCAGCCGATTGAAGCGAAACCCGATCCGAAAGCGCACGTGATCGCCGATGTGTTCAAGATCATCAACGACCCCTTCGTCGGCAAACTCGCGGTGTTCCGCGTCTGGCAGGGCACGGTCAAGCGCGACACGCAGCTCTTCATCGACGACGGCAAGAAGCCGTTCAAGGTCGGACATCTGTTCAAGCTGCACGGCAAGGATCACGTCGAGATCGACCACGCGGTGCCGGGCGACATCGCCGGTGTGGCGAAAGTGGAGGACATCCACTTCGACGCCGTGCTGCACGATTCGCACGATGAGGATCAGATTCACCTGAAGCCGCTGGAATTCCCGCAGCCGATGTTCGGCCTCGCGGTAGAACCTGCGCACAAAGGCCAGGAGCAGAAACTCGCGACCGCCTTGCACAAGTTGGCCGAGGAAGATCCCTGCCTGCGAATCGAGCACAACAAGGAATTGAATGAGAGCGTGGTGCGCGGACTGTCGGACCTGCACCTGAAACTGACGCTCGAACGCATGAAGGAGCGCTACGGCGTGGAAGTGACGACGCGCCCGCCGCGCATCGCTTATCGCGAAACCATCGGCGGCAAGGCCGAAGGGCATCATCGCCACAAGAAACAGACCGGCGGCGCCGGGCAATTCGGCGAAGTGTTCCTGCGCGTGGAACCGCTGCCGCGCGGCAGCGGTTTCGAGTTCCGCGACGATTCCAAAGGCGGCGTGATCCCGAACCAATTCATCCCCGCGATCGAGAAAGGCGTGCGGCAGGTGCTGGAGCACGGCGCGATCGCGGGTTACCCGATGCAGGACGTGCGGGTGATCGTGTTCGACGGCAAATATCATCCGGTCGATTCGAAGGAAGTCGCTTTCGTGTCGGCGGGCAAGAAAGCGTTTCTCGACGCGGTGTCGAAAGCCAAGCCGATCGTGCTGGAGCCGATCGTCAATCTCGATGTCAACGTGCCCGACCAGTACATGGGTGACGTCACCGGCGGGCTCGCATCCAAGCGCGCGCGCATCAACGGCACGGACTCGCTGCGCGGCGGCGAGCTGGTGATCAAGGCGCAGGTGCCGCTGGCCGAAGTGGTCGATTACCAGACAGAACTGCGCGCGATCACCGGCGGCCGCGGCCGCTACGCGATCGAGTTGTCGCACTATGATCCCGTGCCCGCGCAGATCCAGAAGCAATTGGCCGAAGCGTACAAGCCGAAGGTGGAAGAGGATTGAGGTCCGGGTTCGCACATTCGTAGGGCGGACTTCGTCCGCCAGACGATGCACGGCGGGCAAAGCCCGCCCTACATCACTCGCGAAGAGGAGCCGTCATGCTGACCGCGCTGTGGTTGCCGATCGTGTTGTCCGCGGTGTTCGTGTTCATCGCCAGTGCGCTGAACAACATGTTCCTGAAGTTCTGGCACATGCCCGACTATCGCAAATTATCCAACGAAGACGAAGTGCGCGCTGCGATCCGCAGCGGCAATCCTGCGCCCGGTCAATACGTGATCCCGTGGTGCGGGCCGGAAGCGCGCAATGATCCGGCGATGAAGGAGAAGTTCGCGCAAGGACCGGTCGGGATCATGCAGTTGCGCCGCAGCGGTTCGATGAACATGGGTGCGTCGCTGTTCCAGTGGTTCCTGTTCTGCATTCTGGTTTCGCTGTTCTGCGCGATGATCGCCGTAAACGCCGTGCCGCCGGGCGCGGACCATCACCTGGTCTTCCACGTCACCGCGCTGGCCGCGCTGCTCGGTTACGCATTCGGTGCGTTCCCGGACGCGATCTGGTGGGGCTTCCCGTGGAAGGTCGCGTTCAAGTACATCGTGGATGGGATCATCTACGCGATCATCACCGGCTTCACCTTCATCTGGTTATGGCCGGCAGCCTGACCGCCGCAGCGCGTGACTTCCGGCATTCGAGCGGGCGCCTGGCCGGCATTAGCTTTGCGGGCGCGCAGATCGCGCGTCCGCGGAGCATCGCCATGTCCTCTCGCGTTTTGTGGTGCGGCCTCGTCCTTTCTTCCTTCCTGAGCATCGTCTTCGCGGCGCCTGCACGCGCGGCGGATATCTACGACGCCGCAGTCGCACACGCGGGACGCGCCGCGGACGACGCCAAGCGCGACGTCAGCGACAAGCCCGCCGAAGTCCTGCGCTTCGCCGGCATCAAGCCCGGCATGCGCGTGCTGGATTTCCTGGGCTACGAGGGTTATTACAGTGAGCTGTTGAGTTACATCGTCGGCCCGAGCGGCCACGTGGTGCTGCTCAACAACAAGGCATATGACGCCTATTCCGGTGGAAAGTGGAAAGCGCGGCTGGCGCATCTGCCCAATGTCGAGCACCGCACCGCGGACCCGGCACACATGGATCTGGCGCCGAACTCGTTCGATGCGATCGTGATGGTGAAGGTCTATCACGATCTGTACTGGGTTTCGCCGAAGGACGGCTGGCCGAAAGTCGATGTGCCCGTGGTGCTCGATCAGTTGCAACGCGCGCTGAAACCCGGCGGCGTGCTGCTGGTGGTGGACCACTCGGCCAAACCCGGCACAGGCAACACCGACGCCGGCACGCTGCACCGCATCGACGAGCAATACGCGCGCAAGGATTTCGAGGCGCACGGTTTCCGGTTCGTGCGCGCCAGCGATGCGTTGCGCGATCCTTCCGACAAGCGCGACCAGATTTCCTACAAGCCGCCGGCGCTCGGCCACACCGACCGTTTCATGCTGCTGTTCCGCAAACCCGCGGGTTGAGCGACATGCGGACTCGTGTGTAGGGCGGACTTCGTCCGCCGCATCGCGCTGACAGGAGCGCGCTGCGGCGGTGAGCGTTGACGGACTACGCCGCTTCCTGCTTGCGCTCTTCCAGCGCATGGATCAGCGCGTTGGTGAATACCGGAATATCGTCCGGCTTGCGGCTGGTGATCAGATTGCCGTCTTCGACGACTTCGCTGTCTTCCCATTGCGCGCCGGCGTTCTCCAGATCGGTCCGCAGCGACGGCCAGGAAGTGATCTGCTTGCCTTCCACCAGGCCCGCATCGATCAGCGTCCACGGCCCGTGGCAGATCGCCGCCAGCGGCCGACCGGATTCGCCGAACTCGCGGATGAAATCGATCGCGTCGTCGTTCAACCGCAGCTTGTCGGGATTCATCACACCGCCCGGAAGCACCAGTGCGTCGTAGTCGCGCGCACGCGCCTCGCCCAGGTGCAAGTCGATTTGCACCTGTTCGCCCCACTCGCCGTGGTTCCAGCCTTTGATCTTCCGCTTGTCGTCGGGCGCGATCACCACCGTTTCCGCGCCCGCTTCTTCCAGCAACTGCTTCGGTTTCAGCAGCTCCGATTGCTCGAAGCCGTCGGTGGCCAGAATGGCGATCTTGCGTCCCTTCAATGTGTCCTTGCCCATGATGCACTCCCGTTCGAAATCCGAACGCGGAGCATGCGAGGCTTCGTGTTAGCGCCGCGTGTGCGCGGCGTCAGCGTCACGCCGCGCGTTTGCGTTTCGGTTTCAGCATGGTGCCGATGCATTTCTTGGCGCCGCAACGGCAGGCCCAGATCTTCTTCATGCGGGCATCGTGCGGCACGTCCAACGTGATGCCGTAGTCGTAGGTGAGTTCCTCGCCGGCCTTGATCTTGCGCAGGGTTTCGATCATCACGCGATCCTTCCTGCCGCCGTCGACTTCCTCGATATAGGCGCGGCAATTGGGCTTGCAGGAATGATTGATCCAGCGCGCGGCGTTGCCGCCGACGTTGGCATCGACGATGTACTTGTCGTTGAGCGTGAACAGGAACGTGTGGCCGGTGTCGGCGCCGTCGCCATAGTCGCGGTCGGCCTGCGCGTGGGTGATCACGCGGCCCTTGTACTGGATCAGATCGATGTCGGCGGGAAGATCGGTGGCGGCATAGACGCCCTTGCCGTGGATCGGCGAGCGGCGGACGACGAGTTTGCGTTTCATGTGCAATGCGGTGGCGGAAAGCGCAAGATAATGCCTGTTGTGAGTCGCGCTGCATAGCCGTCGAGGAGCGCCGACATGGAACTGAAGCTCAAGCGCGCCACCGAACCGCCTGTGAAATCCGACGGCGCACGCGTGCTGGTGGATCGTCTCTGGCCGCGCGGAATTTCGAAGGAAAAATTGAAGCTCGACGAATGGCTGAAGCAGATCGCGCCCAGCACCGCGCTGCGCAAGTGGTTCAATCACGATCCGGAAAAATGGAATGGTTTCCGTGAGCGCTACGCGAAGGAACTGCACGCCAATCCGGAAGCGGTGAAAGCCTTGCAGGATCTGTTGCGCGAGCACGGCACGGTGACGCTGATCTTCGACGCGCGTGACACCGAACACAACGATGCGGTCGTGCTGCAACAGTACATGCGGCGCCGCATGCCCAAATCCAGGAGTAAATCATCATGAAGGGAATCCCGATCAAGACCGCGTTGCTGTTGACTCTGGCCGGCATTGCCGGCGCCGCGCAGGCATTCACGCTCAGCAGTCCGGTGATCCAGCCCGGCGGCACGATCCCGATGCAGCAGGTCTATACGCGCTGTGGCGGTGGCAATATCTCGCCGCAACTGGAGTGGCGCGATCCGCCAAAGAACGTCAAGAGCTACGCGGTGACGGTGTTCGATCCGGACGCCGGCGGCGGCGGTTTCTGGCACTGGATCGCATTCAACATCGGCGTCGGCGCGTACGGCTTGAACGCCGGCGCGGGCACGCCGCACAGCGGCAATGCGCCGGGCGACACGGTGCAGTTCACCAATGGCTTCGGCGACCGCGGCTATTCCGGCCCTTGCCCGCCGCCCGGCAAACCGCACCGTTACGTGTTCACCGTCTACGCCTTGGACGTGCCCGTGCTGCCGGTGAGCGCCGCGGCGAGTTCGGACGATGCCGTGCACGCGATCCGGAAACACGCGATCGCGACGGCGAGGCTGACCGCAACCTACGGACGCTGACGTGCACAAGATTTTCGCACTGTTGATTTTTGCGCTGATGCCATTCTCGGCTCTCGCCACGCCACCACCGACGATCTTCGCCGCAGCCAGTTTGAAACCTGCACTCGACGATTTGGCGTCGCACGGCACGCTCGGCAAACCCGCGCCACGGCTGGTATACGCGGCATCGTCGGCGCTGGCGCGGCAGATCGAACAAGGCGCGCCCGCGGATGTCTTCATTTCCGCCGACGAAGACTGGATGGACGATTTGGCGAAGCGCGGCGAAATCGTTGCCGACACGCGCAGCGATCTGCTGGGCAATGCGCTGGTGCTGGTGGCGCCGAAAACCTCGGATGTGCAGGTCGATCTTTCGCAGCCGCAAACGCTGCGGCGCGCGCTCGGCATGATCGGACGGCTTTCGATTGCGCTGCCGCAATCGGTGCCCGCCGGCCGATACGCCAGCCAGTCGCTGCACGCACTCGGGCTGTGGGATTCGGTGGCGGGAAAGCTGGCGATGAGCCGCGACGTGCGCGCGTCGCTCGAACTGGTGGCGATGGGCGAATGCCCGCTCGGCATCGTCTATCGTTCGGATGCGATTTCCGAACCGCGCGTGCGGGTGCTCGCAACATTTCCGGCCGCTTCGCACCAACCCATCGTCTATCCCATTGCCATCGTGCGCGGCCACGACAGCACCGCGTCGCGCGCGCTGCTGCATGCGCTGGAGTCGGCGGAAGCACAGGCGGTATTTCGCCATTACGGATTCGACGCGCCGCCGCGATAATGCGGCGCCATGGCCTGGCTCTCGCACGACGAAACCATTGCCCTGCTGCTCAGCCTGAGAGTGGCGGCGGTGGCGACCGCGTGCGCGCTGCCACCGGCGACCGCCTGCGCCTGGCTGCTTGCGCGCTGGCGTTTCATCGGCAAATCGCTGCTGGAAACCGCGCTGCTGCTGCCGCTGATCCTGCCGCCGGTGGTGACCGGCTACGTGCTGCTGGAAGTGTTCGGCCACCGCGGCGTGATCGGCCGTGTGCTGGATGCGCTGCATCTCACCATCGCGTTCCGCTGGACCGGCGCGGCGCTGGCCGCCGGAGTGATGGCGTTTCCGTTGCTGGTGGTCGCGCTGCGCACCGCGTTCGAGTCGGTCGATCGCAAACTGGAGCAGGCCGCGGCGACGCTCGGTGCGAACGCGTGGCGGATCTTCTTCGGCATCACCCTGCCCCTGTCGCTGCGCGGTCTGGTGGCGGGCGTCGCGCTGGCGTTCGCGCGCGCCTTCGGCGAATTCGGTGCGACGATTACTTTCGTCTCCTCGATCCCGGGTGAAACGCGCACGCTGCCGATCGCGTTGTACGAATTGCTGGAAACGCCCGGGGGTGAAGGCGGCGCGCTGCGGCTGACCTGGGTCGCCGTGATCGTGGCGCTGATCGCCACACTGGGCGCGGCGTTGCTGCTGCGCGGTCAGCGCGCAACGGAAATCGAGTCATGATCGAACTCGATTTCGCATTGACGCGCGGGGAATTCGTCCTGCAACTGGCACTGCGATCCGAAGCGCGCGCGCTGGCGTTGTTCGGAGATTCCGGTTGCGGCAAGACCTCCACACTGCATGCGATCGCGGGTCTGTTGAAACCTGCGCGCGGACGAATCGCGCTGGACGGGCGCGTGTTGTTCGATGCGGACGAACGCGCCGGCGTGCCGGTGGCGCAACGCAGACTCGGCGTGGTGTTCCAGGACGTGCGGCTGTTCCCGCATCTGTCGGTGCGCGACAACCTGCGCTACGGCGCACCAAGTTCCAACGATTCCTCGCGTTTCGACGACGCGGTGCAGTTGCTCGGCCTGGGCGCACTGCTGAAGCGCAAACCGGATCGGCTGTCGGGCGGACAGGCGCGGCGCGTGGCCATCGGTCGCGCACTGCTTTGCGATCCAGCCGCGTTGCTGCTGGACGAACCTTTGTCCAACCTGCATCGCGAGGCGCGCGCGGAGGTGCTGGAACACCTGCGCGGCTTGAAACGCGAGCTGGCGCTGACCACGATTCTGGTCAGCCATCAGGCCGACGAGGTGCTGGCGCTGGCGGATGCCGTGGCGCTGCTGGACGATGGTCGGCTGCGCAAGGTTCTGCCGGTCGCGCAATTCGGCGGCGAGCAACGGTTCGCAACGCGCGCAACGGCCGAAGCGCGGTAAAGTGACGAGCGCAACGCGCTCGTCATCCCGGCCATGGGCGAGCCGGAGCGCTTGCGATCTGCCGGGGGCAGATCGCGCGACTGCGAGCGCCCGAAGCAGGATGCGTAGGGCGGGGCAACACGGCGAGACAAGGATGTCGAGCCGATGTTGCGGGTAGAGGAATTATGATCGACTTTCAATTGTGGTGCAGAGGTGACGCCGTGAAGCTTGCATCGGGTTTGCGAATTTCCTTCCTGTGCGCAGTGATTCTGCTGCTGGCGGGTTGCGGTCCGGCAACCAAGCTGCAACCGCCCACCGCCAGCATCCAGCAGTTGCAGGCGCTGCCGAACGGTCAATGGCAACTGACCTTGCGCATCGAGAACTACAGCTACGACACTGCGATGCACGTGTACTCGCTGGATGCCGATCTCACCCTGGGCGGGGCGAATGCGGGACACCTCGCGGTATCGCCCGGGCTCGACATTCCGGCGATGAGCGCGGACACCGCCACCGCGACGCTTACACCGTCTGCCGAAGCGCGCGCCGCACTGGCGAATGCGAAAGGCAACGCGGTCGCCTACGAATTGAAAGGGAAGCTGGGTGTCGGCAAGGGCGAAAGCGGCAAGTCGGAATCGTTCGAACTGGACGGCAAGGGTTACTTGTCGCCGGTGCCGGGCGTGGCGAATACGTGGCGGTGATCGAGTCCGAAATGCGCTCCGGCTTCTTGACGCTTTGTGCTCGTCATTCCGGGGCATCGCCAATTCATTGGCGATGAACCCGGAATCCAGTTTTTCTCCACAAAAAGACGAAAGCAAGAGCTGGATTCCGGGTTCTGCCCGCAAATTTGCGGGCAGCCCCGGAATGACGAGTGAAAGTATCCGGCTTCAATCCACTGCGACCAAAAGCACACGTTGATCAATGACCACCCACTACACCGCCCCGCTCGCCGACATCCGCTTCGCGCTCTACGACCTGCTGCAAGTCGAAAAACTTTTCGCGCGGCTGCCCGGTTGCGAATCGCTCAATCGTGAAACGATCGATGCGGTGCTGGAAGAAGCGGCGCGCTTTGCGCAAACCGTGCTGGCGCCGTTGAATCAAAGCGGAGACCAGCAAGGTTGCGCGTTCGACAAGCAAACTGCGTCGGTGAAAACTCCGAGCGGTTTCAAGCACGCTTACCAGCAATTCGTCGAAGGCGGCTGGGCCGGATTGACCGCACCAGAAGAATTCGGCGGACAGGGATTGCCTGAAACGATCGGCGCACCGGTCAAGGAATTCATCGACTCGGCCAACCTCGCCTGGGGCACGTATCCGCTGTTGTCGCATGGTGCGATCGAGGCGCTGCGCGCGTTCGGCACGGAGTGGCAGCGCGAGGTTTTCCTGAAACCGATCGTCGCTGGAAACTGGACCGGCACGATGTGCCTGACGGAGGCGCATTGCGGCTCCGATCTCGGTCTGCTGAAAACGCGCGCGGAACCGAACGCGGATGGTTCGTTCGCGGTCACCGGCACGAAAATTTTCATCACCTCCGGCGAACACGATTTCACGGACAACATCGTGCATCTGGTGCTCGCGCGTCTGCCCGATGCGCCCGCGGGCGTGAAAGGCATCTCGCTGTTCATCGTGCCGAAGTTCAAGGTGGATCGCGAAGGGAAAGTGGGTGAGCGCAACACGGTGCGCGCAGGCGCGATCGAACACAAGATGGGCCTGAAAGGTTCGGCCACTTGCGTACTGAACTTCGACCGCGCGCAGGGATATCTGCTCGGCGAACCGAACCGCGGCTTGAACGCGATGTTCGTGATGATGAACACGGCGCGGCTGGCGGTCGGATTGCAGGGCCTCGCACTCAGCGAACGCGCGTATCAGAACGCGTTGAGCTACGCGCGCGAGCGCTTGCAGATGCGTTCGCTCTCCGGCGCGAAGTTTCCCGACAAGCCCGCCGATCCGCTGATCGTGCACGGCGACGTGCGCCGCATGCTGCTGACGCAGAAGGCGCTGATCGAAGGCGGCCGTGCGCTGGGCTTGTATGCCACCACCTTGGTGGACATCCAACATCGCGCGAACGACGAAGCCGAACGTCGACACGCCGAGGCATTGGTGTCGTTCCTGACGCCGATCGTCAAGGGCATGCTGACCGAGAACGGCATCGAATGCACCAACCTCGCTTTGCAGATCTACGGCGGTCACGGCTATATCGCCGAGCACGGCATGGAGCAGTATGTGCGCGACGCGCGCATCACGACGATCTATGAAGGCACCACGCAGATCCAGGCGCTGGATCTGCTCGGCCGCAAGATCATGCAACAGCGCGGCGAAGGACTACGGCTGTTCCTGGAAGAGATCAATGCATTCTGCGCGCAGCACGCGAACGACGAAACGCTGAAGAAATTCATCCCGAAGTTGTCGGCGCTGACGAAGGAATGGAGCGAGCTGACGCAGGCTGCGAGTGCGCGCGCGATGAAGAACGCCGACGAAATCGGCGCGGCGGCCGTCGACTACTTGTTCTATTCCGGCTACATCGCCATCGCCTATTTCTGGGCGCGCAGCGTGGCGGCGGCGAACATGTCCTCGCAAAGCGAAGACTTCAAGCAAGCCAAGCGTTTGACCGCACGCTTCTACTTCGCGCGCGTCCTGCCGCGCACCCGCGCGCACAAAGCCGCGATCGAGGCGGGCGGGGAAACCCTGTTTGCGATGGCGGATGGGCTGTTCGGGTGAATGCAAATCGCCGCTCGCTCCCTCACCCCAACCCTCTCCCTACAAGGGAAAGGGGGCGCAAAGCGCCGTCTTTTCTTACAAGCGCAAAGCGCTTGGCGGGTGAGGGGGGACTTCACGCAAAATCGCTTAAGGGTCAGTTGCACATCCGCCCCGCCCATGCCGGCGATGACGAGTTCATCCTCTCGCTGGTCGAGCGCTTCGTGGATTTCGAATTGCCCGCGTGGCGCAAACGCCGCGATTGCGTCAATGGCATCCGCCGCGATCTGAAGCGCGCGCTGGACCAGTTGCCCGCTTCGGAAACCTTGTTCATCGCGGAACATGAAAACGGCGACTGCCTCGGCTTCCTGCGCGTGCAGAAGACGCGCGATTTCTTTTCCGGCCGCGCCAACTGCCATGTCTCCGACCTCGCGGTGGCACAAGGTTGCGAAGGCCGCGGCGTCGGCCGCGTCCTGCTCGCTCACGCGGAGGCGTGGGCAAAGAAACAGCGCTGCACGCTGATCACGCTGGCCGTGTTCCCGGGCAACGCGCGTGCACGGCAATTGTACGAACGGGCCGGCTTCGCTGAAGACCTGCTGCGGCTGGCCAAGCGAGTGAAGTGATTCTCGCCCCCGTAGGGCGGACACCGTCCGCCGACTTTCGGCGGGCAATGCCCGCCCTACTTCTACTTTCTGCTAAAGTCTCTGCCCGATCCGGCTGTCCGGATCAAGACGACCCGCCGACGCTCACGCGCCCGACGAGCCATCCTTCCTGAGGGTGTTGTCCAAGTCGAGCGGAGGCTTCGCGATGCCGGAGTCGTCGTCCCCTTCCCGGTTCGCCTACCGGGCCTTCATCAGTTACAGCCACCGCGACAAGGTCTGGGCCGACTGGCTGCACAAGTCGCTGGAAACGTATCGCGTGCCCTCGCGCCTGGTCGGCAGGGAAACCGCGGCCGGCACGATCCCGCGCCGGCTGCATCCGGTCTTCCGCGACCGCGAGGAACTGGCCAGCGCCACCGATCTGGGCCGCAAGGTCAACGAGGCGCTGGCGCAATCGCAGAACTTGATCGTGATCTGCTCGCCCGCGTCGGCCACCTCGCGCTGGGTCAACGAGGAAGTGCTGGCTTACAAACGCATGGGCCGCGCCGAGCACATCTTCTGCCTGATCGTGGACGGTGAACCGGATGCGACGGACATGCCCGGCCGCAAAGCGGAGGAATGCTTCTGCTCCGCGCTGCGTTTTCAACTCGATGCGAACGGATACCCTGGTGCGCGCGTGGAGCCGATCGCCGCCGACGCGCGGCCCGGCAAGGACGGCAAGGCCAATGCGAAACTGAAACTGATCGCCGGCATGCTCGATGTCGGTTTCGATGCGCTGAAGCAACGGGAATTGCAGCGCCGCAACCGGCGCCTCGCCGCCATCGCGGCGATGGCGCTAGTGGTCATGGCGGTGACGATCGTGCTCGCGGTGTTCGCGCTGATCTCGCGCCATCAAGCCGTGATCGCGCAAGCCGCCGCCGAGCGCCGCCAGAAACAGGCCGAGGATCTGGTCGGCTTCATGCTCGGCGATCTCAACGACAAGCTGGCACAGGTGTCGCGGCTGGACATCATGCAGGCCGTGGACGACAAGGCGATGGCGTATTTCGAATCGCTGCCCGCGACCGATGTCAGCGACACTGCGCTGGAGCAACGTGCAAAGGCTTTGGAAAAGATCGGCGCCGTGCGACTGGATCAGGGCCGCCTGCCATTAGCACTGGAATCATTTCAGGCCGCCGCCGGATTAGCGCGTCGACTCGCGAACGCCGCGCCCAAAGACGTCTCACGACAACTCGCCTACGCGCGACTCCTGGCATACATGGGAACGACCGATTTCTATCGAGGGTGGCTGGACAATGCACTGCATTACTACGAATCCGCACAAATACCGATTCAACGTGCGAGCTTGGTGGCACCCGACAGTCTGGAAGTCAAATACCAACTTGCAACTATCGACAATAACATCGGGCGCGTTTTGGAAGCGCATGGTCTGCTGGACAAAGCCGAAGCGCAATATCGAGATTCGCTTGAGTTGTATCGACACCTGGTAGCAGCCAAACCTTCCAATGTCGAATGGACGAATCTGCTTGGCTTCGCGCACAACAATCTAGGCAAACTGGAATTGATTCGCGGCGAACTTGCGGCTGCGATCGGTGAATATGCGGCCCAAGATTTGATCGAGAGCCGTTTGTCGACAAACGATCCCAAGAACAACGACCAACGCGAAGCCACAACCATTGCTCACGCCACCTTGGGACGCACATTGGCGTTGGCCGGTGACATCGAAACGGGAATGCATTATCTGCAACAAGCGGTCGATTTCTCCTCGCAACTCGTTGCCGTCGATCCGCACAACACCAGTTTTCAGGAAGACCTCGCGCTCTATTCGACCCAACTAGCGCGAGTGAAGCGCTTGAGCGGCGCTTTGCCTTCCGCCCAGGCATTGAGTGCGCACGCCGTGGCGATTTTCGCCGCGATGACCAGGCAGGATTCCGGCAACAGCGGCTGGCAACGCGAATATGCCGAGGCCCTCGTCGAGCAGGCTGCCGAATCGTTCGACGCGAAGGAGACGGCCGTGGCGCAGGCGCAAGCACAAACCGCGTTGAAGATATTGAAGGCGCTGTTCGCCGCACAACCGGACGATCGCGACACCTTGCTGGACACCGCTCGCGCGCAACTGCTGCTGGCTGCCGCGTCAGGCGATGCGCAGGGCACAACCAGCTTGCGCAAGGATGCGCTGAAAGCGATGCAGGGCGTGAAAGCCGGCGGCAACGATCCGCGCCTGCTGGCATTGCAAGTCGAAGCACTGCTCGCCTTGGATCAACGCACGGCGGCACAGCCGCTGATCGGGCAACTGCAAAAAAGCGGCTATCGCGATCCGGCGTTGATTGACGTACTGCAACACGAAGGTATCGCTTACCCGCCCAATCCGGATTTTCAGGCGAAGCTGCTGGCCGCGCGCAAACCCGAAACTTCACCAGCAGAAGCTGCACGGTAACGGCGCATCACCCCCTCAGCATCGGAGATCGTCATGCCCACTTTGTACGTCACACTCGATACCACCAAAACACCCTGGGCCGTCAGCGTAAACCAGAGCAACGGTCTCAATGAAATTCCGCAGAGCGGGGTGGTTCAAACCATCACCTGGCAACTGACCGGCAATGCAGCAAGCGGCACATTCAACTCGCTGACCGATCCCGACAACCCGGGGTTCTCTTTCGTCGGCACCCAACCACCCCGTGGCGTATTCACCAGCCCTACGGTGAACGGCAATCAATTCACGTTGAACGATCTCAACAATGGGCCGAACTCGACCGGCACTTGGACCTACAAGCTGTGCATTAATGTCGGCGGCACGGTGTATACGACCATTAACACATCACCAACCGGAACTGCCACAAATCCGTCACTGAAAAACAAGTAGTGAAATCGTTGAAGAACACGAGCTGCTTCCGACAACGAAGCACCATGCCATCACACAACTTCTAGGAAATTCGACATGTCAAAGCCAGTCAATCAACCGCAGAACCCGCCGGCATCCCAGTCCGACAGCGATACCCCGCGCAACGACGACGATCGACGCGACGACTCAGAACAAAGTATCGGTGCGAGCACCGACACCGCCACAAACCCTGTGCTCAAGAACAAGTGAGCTTGCATAACGACGTTTCACCGCGGCAATTCCGCCGCACACAAAGGGTAGCGAATGAAACGCATCATGTTGTCCGGTGTAATCGCGCTGGCGCTGGCCGG
>Ga0070740_10001810_pt1 | contig 27493 bp, 17 predicted proteins | sample Coa_R2_FD_67286 | JGI IMG/M metagenome (GOLD analysis project Ga0070740, IMG submission 67286) | Surface soil microbial communities from Centralia Pennsylvania, which are recovering from an underground coalmine fire - Coalmine... | ecosystem: Environmental > Terrestrial > Soil > Unclassified ...
GCCCTGCGCGGCGGCGGTGTCGCTCGCGCCCGAAGGCAGAATCTCGACCGCGCCGTCTTCCTCGCGAAAGCGACCGCTCCAGACGCGGCTCGCCTCGCCGTCAACGTAGCCCGCGCGCCGGAGGATTTCGGCGAGTCGTTCGGGCGTCAGCTTTTGCCCGGCCCGAAGCACGCGCGGCGCGGCGTAGATTCCGGCGCGGCTCGTCAGGTAACCCGCGGCGAGTCTTTCGTCAACGATCTTCGAGTAGTGCGCGTAGAGATAAGCGAAGGCCGCGGTCGTCGCGACGACGGAGACGACGACGAACGCGGCGAGTACGCGAAGCGAGAGCGAGACGAAGCGCGGCGGGCGCGGCAGTTTGCGGATGAGGAGGCGGACGCGACCCGTCCCTTCGGGGCGCTCGAAGCGCCACGCGCCGCGCCCGGTCTCTTTCCACGCGCCGCGCTCGATCCCTGCTCCGCGAATCCCGGTCGCCATTCAATTCCTCCGCGCGCCGAGCCACACTCCGACGCGGGAGGCGCGCAAGGTCTCGCGCGCCCCGAATCCGGGCCGAGTAATTTCGCTCGCGTGTGAGGAAAGTAAATGTTTAATCGCCGCCGATTTCTTGTTTCAGATTCGCGCCGGGGCGCGCGCAGGCGGCGTTGAAGACCGACGCGGGCCGCGCCGTGCGTCAGCCGAACAACTGCGCGATGGCCGCCGTCGAAACGGCGAGCGTGGCAGTCAGCATGATGATTGCGACGAGTTTAATAAAGCTGTCGGCCATCTCCTTCACGACCACTTTTCCCCCTGCTCTTAAAACTTCAGTACGCGAGATGACCGTGCAAGGCCCATGCCGACGACGACGCGCGCGCACGCATCCGCCGGCTTAACTCTCCAAGCCGCGACTCGTTAAAGACTTAAATGATTTTGGCCGCGATGACGTGCCTCAGCGACGGCGTGCGGCCTTCGCCCGCTTTCGATACAAGGCCGCGCGGGCGAGTCGGCGACTGCGTTTTTAAATGATTCGTCTTTGAAAGAGGCGGGACGTGCGGCGCGCAAACTCGACTTTTACCGCTGGCCGTCGCCGGTTGTCGTGAGTCTCAGAGCATTCGCGGCGGTGTTGAAGTTGAAGCGGCTGTGTCGGAGACGAAATCAGTCGCGCGCGTGATGCAGTTGGAGCCGGCTCTCGTCTTCGGAAGGACTCTGTTCGAGCAGTTCTTTGACGGCGGGAATCGCGGCGCGCGCGGACTCTATGCCTGCGGCGATGAACTCGTCGGTGCGCTTCATCTCGTCCCAGCGGAGGTGTCCGACCGCCGGGCTGATGCAAACGTCGGCGAGGCGTCGCTCGTGAAGCACGGCGGTCTGCTGCACGACGACCATTGACTGAAGCAGCACGCCGACCATCGTCGCGGGCTTGCCGAGAAACTTCGCGCCCTCGTAGTTCACGTCAACGGCGACGACCGAGTCCGCGCCGAGCGAGCGCGCGACCGAGACGGGGAGGTTCGCGACCAGACCGCCGTCAACCAACTGCCGCCCCTCCGGGTCGGTGACGGGCACGTACCAGCCGGGCAGCGCGCAGCTCGCGCGGATGGCGAAGGCCACGTCGCCGCGGTCGCGCATGACGACGGCCTCGCCCGTGTGCAGGTCTGTCGCGACCGCGGCGAAAGGAATCCTGAGTTCCTCGAAGCGCGTCACGGGGAAGCGCGCGCGGACGTAGTCTTCCATCAGCGCGCTCGACTGGATGCCGAGGCGCGAGAGCGTCATGCGACCGAGGTCGCGCCAGCGCATCCCGCGCGCGATCTTCGCGATCTCTTCCGAAGTCATCCCCGCGGCCAGCGCGCCGCCGACGAGCGCGCCCGCGGAAGTCCCGGCGACGCAGTCAACGCGGACGCCCTCCTCCTCGAAGACCTTGAGCACGCCGACGTGCGCCATGCCTCGCGCCGCGCCGCCCGAAAGCGCGAGGCCGAGCCGCGGCCTGCCGTCCAGTCGTGCGAGTCTTTGAGTCATGCTGGAAAGATGCTCAGCGGCGAGGGGGCGTTGTCGCTTTGCTCCGCGCCGCGCCTTGCGTTTGAGTTCCGCCGCCCGCGGGCTTCGGCCCCGCGTCGGAGAGCGACGGGTCGAGGACAGTTATCTGCGCGGTCGAGCGCGCCTGTTCGAGAAAGTCGTCGGTGTCGGACTCGACCTTGCGCTCGACCATCTCCTTCTGAATCTGGTCGCGAACGTCTTTGAGTTCGGGGACGGCGCGACCGGGCGCCCGCCGCCTGAACCGCGGGACGAACGTGTCGCGGTAGTAAGCCTCAACGTCCGCCTGCGTGACGACGGTGAAGGCGCGGAAGCGGAAGTCGAGGTACTTCTGGATGCGGACTCTGTCCTGCATGATCTCGCGGAACTGCGTGGCGTCCTCGCCGAGTCCGACGCGCGCGAGCCGTTCGAGGAAGGCCGTCTGCGACGGGAAGAAGCCGATGACGCGCTTCTCCTCGTCTATAATTTCTTTATCGGTCGGTGCCGCCGAAGGAAGCTTCTCGGCCTCTTCGAGGATGAGCCGCTGGTCGGTGACGAGGTCGAGCGCGCGGCGCAAGTCCTCCTGCCGCGGGTTGTCGAGCGGCACGTTCGGCTGGAGCGCGAGCTGCCAGAGCAGGTCGGAGTAGGTGATCAACTCACGGTCGTTGACGATGGCGACCATCCTGTCCACGACTTCCTGCGCCTTTGCGGAAGGCAAAAGTAAAAAGGCAAAAGGCAAGAGTGAAAGGGCCGCCGCCACTCGCGCGAAGACCACGGCGCGCTTCACTCCGACCATTCGTTTACGTGTTGCCGCTGCCCCTCTCATCGTCTTACCTTTTTTTGCCTTTTTCCTTTTTACTTTTGCCTTCTTCAGAACGTCTGGCCGAAGCGGAAGTGTATCTGCGCGCGCTTCGGGCGGATGATGGCCGTCGCGCCGCCGAACTGCGGGACGATGAAATCGGGCGGGTTGAGCAGGTACGCCCAGTCAACTCCAATCGAGCCGAGCGGCGTCTTGAGCCGAAGGCCCAGCCCTCCCGTGTGCGTCCACTTCTGGCAGAGGTTCGGGTCGCGGCCCGCCTCGCAGTTGCCCGGATGGAAGAGGTCGCGCGCGCGGTCGAAGACGTTGCCGCCGTCGTAGAAGGGCACGACCTGAATCTCGCGCGTGGCCTGAATTCTCGCTTCGAGGTTGACGACCGCCATCGCGTTGCCGCCGATGGGCACGGTGAACGGGTTGACCGTGACGACGTTCCCCTTCTGGTCGCGGAACGTCCCGCACGGCGGCAGGAACGCGGGCGGCGGGTTGCCGTTCGGCACGGGGGCGGCTTGCGGCCCGAAGGTGCAGAACGGCGCGACGACGCGCGGGCCGGCCTCCTCGAAGCCGAAGCCGCGGAGCGAGGTCGAGCCGCCCGCGAAGAAGCGCTCGCTGATCGGCAGGCGCAAGTCCGCGTCGTCAATCACGCCGTTGCCGTTGCGGTCGTCGGGCGAGAGGATGTTCGCCACGCCCAACTGCACGCTCCCCGCGAGTATCGTCTCGCGCGGCAGGTGGCCGACGCGCTGGTAGCGGCGGTAGGTCAGAAGCATCTTGTTGAAAGAGAGGTTTCCGCCCAGGGCCTTGAGCGCGAGCGCGTAGTCAACGGTCAGGAACTCGCCGCGCGTCGGGTCGAACTGCTGGTCGCGCGTGTCGCGCGCGAACGACGCGCCGAAGCGCGACAGGCGCACGTGTTCGTCGGGCCGCAGCACGTCCGAGATCAGGAGGCTCTCGATGTTCGAGAGGCGCACGTCCTCGTAGTTGTAGCGCAGGAAGACGGTCGTGCGCTTGCGCTGCGCGCCGGAAGTCGTGAACTCCGTTTGCAGGTCGCGCGACGTTTCGAGGTTGAAGGTCAAGCGTCTGATCGAGGGCGCGGCGACCTGCTGGCCGAACTCGTCAATGAGGTTGCCCTTCGCGTCGAAGCGCTGGACGATGCCGTTCGTGCCCTGATCAATCGTCGAGCGGAAGAACCGCGTCACGCTCGTGTCGCGCTCGTACTGCACGGAGAAGGTGAGCGGCGCGAAAGACTTTTTTCCGTAGCGGCGGAAGCGCGGGTCCGTGTACTCGAAGCGCGCGAGCTGTTGGAGTTTGCTGAAGCGCGTGCGGATCGCGCCCTGCTTGAGTTGGCCGAAGAGGTTGGAGTCGCGCACCTCGAAGCCGAACTCGCCGCCCGTGTCGGTCGAGTATCCGACGATGTACTCGGTCGTGATGTGCTTGCGCTCCTGGATGTCAATGATCACGTCCTTGCGCTTGAAACCGCCCGCGGTCACCCCGGCGTCCTCGGTGCGGATGAGCACCTGCTGGAAGGCGTCGGACGAGTTCAAAAGGACGCGCTCGCTCTCGGCGAGTTCGTCGCCCTTCAGGACTTCGCCCTCGCGCAATGGTATCGCTTCGAGCACCGCCTCCTTCTTCGTGTTGACGAGTCCGGCGACGATGATGTGGTTGATGAAGACCTTGTCGGCCTCCTTGATCGTGTAGATGAGCCGCACCTGCTCGTCGCCGTTCGCCGCGTCCGGCAGCTCGTCCACGCTGGGCTGCACCTCGGCGTCAACGTAGCCGTGGCGGACGTAGAAGGCCCGCATCCGCTCGCCGTCGGCGCGCGCGCTGGTGCGCGAGTAGGGGCCGCCCTCGACGACGCAGCCCTGCTCGTCGGGGCCGAGGTCTGCGGGGCAGCGCACGTCGCGCAGTTGCGCCGCGGTGTAAATCTCGTTGCCGCGCGTCTCGACGCGGACGACGCGCGTCAGCGGGCCTTCGGTGACGGCGAAGGTGATGATGAGGTCGTCGCTCGCGAGCGAGACGCCCTGGCGTGCCGACACGTCGGCGTTGCGGAAGCCGAGGTCGGCCATGCGCTGCTTGATGACGCGCACGTCGTGCGCGAGCGCGTCCTCGCTCGTGTAGCCGCGACCGTAGCCGATGAGCGGGACGAAGCCGAGCAGGTTAGCCTTCTGGCTGCTGAGGTCTGCCGCCACGTCCGGGTACGAGAGCTTGTTCGTGCCCTCGATGCGAATGTCCGTGAGCTTGAAGCGGCGTCCTTCCGCAACGTCGTAGGTGATGGCGACGCTGTGGCCCGCGAGTTCTTCCGGGTCGAGTAGCTCGCAAGGGTCTGTCACGACCGCCGGAGCCTGCGCCGCGTTTGTGCCGACGGTCTGAGTCGTGCCCGCGCTCTGCGTCGCGCCCGTCGTCGGCGTCGCGACCGATGCTTGCGCCACGCTTGTCGCCAGAGTGGGCGCGGCGGGCGGCGGCGCGAGCGGCGGATTAACCGAGCAGGACGGCGTGACTTCGGCGAAGAAATATCCGTCCTGCTGCAACTGATTCCTGATTCGCCGCGCGCCCTCGATGATCGCGGAGTATTCGATTGTGCCCTCGCGCTCGACGGGCAGCAGCGTGCGCGCCTGCTTGTCGCTCAGCTTGTAGCCGCGGATGTTGACCGTCACCTTCGGGCCGATGCTCCCTTTGAGCGCGACGCTGACTTTGTTCGTCGCGGGGTCGAGCGTGACCGTAGGCTCGTCGAGCCGCGGCGCGAGGTAGCCCTGCGAGATGAGCGCCTGTCGAATGCTCGTCACGTCCGAGCCGAGCGCGGCCAGCGTGAAGCGCGCGCCGGGCTGGAGTTTGAGCGTGCGGCGGACGCTCGCCGGGTCGAAGCCGTTGATCTGGATGTCGAACGTGTTGACCGTCGCGGGCTGGCCCGGATTGACGTTGAAGACGACGGTCGCGCGCGTGCGCGTCGGGTCGAGCTGCTGCGTGTAGGTGATCTCGGCGCGGTAGAACCCGCGGTCTCGCAGGTAAGCCTGCACGGCGTCGGCGTTCTCGCGCAGCGACTGTTCGGTGAGGCGCTTGCCGGGTTCGAGCAGCGTCACGCGCGAGCGCAACTCGTCCGACGTGATCTCCGCGCCGTAGTCCGCGCCGATCTGGAACGAGACGCCGCTGACGACGACCTGCGGGCGGACGACGAAGCGGAGCGCGACGCGCGGGCGACCGTCGGCCCCCGCGCCCGGCACGTCGCGCGCCTCGACGCGCGCGTCGGCGACGTGGCCCTGCCCGTTGCTGAAGAGCGCTTCGAGCGAGTCGCGCACGGCGACGGCGGAGAAGGGCTGGCCCGCGGCGACGCGGATGCGCGCGCGAAGCTCGGCGAGCGACGCCTCGTCGAGCGAAGCCTCCTCGACCGAGAGTTCGACGCTCTCGATTGTGCGCCCCTCGTAGCGGCTCAGGTCGGGCGCGAGGCGCGGCGAGTCCTTCGCGCCCGCGAGAGGCGCGGCGGCGAGAAGAACGATTGCTATCAGACAGAGACGGCGGATGCCCACGAAATTTGCTTGACCCTGCTTGCTTGATCTTCCGGGCCGCGCGTCGCGCGACTCTTCGACGCCGCGCCGACGCGCCCCCTCAGTATCTCTTCCTGAACCGCAGCTCGAAGCTGAAGTTGTTGTTGCGCGAGCGCAGCGTGTCGGTCGAGCCTTGCTGGTACTGCGCGACGAACGACAGGCGGTCGCTCACGCGGTACTCGACGGCGATGATCTGGTCGGGCACGCCCGTCACGTTCGTCGAGTAAGTTATCGCGAGGTTGCGGTTGACCTGCCGACCGACGGTCAGGCGCGCGGTCGTGTTCTGCCCGCTCTGGCCCGAAATTATCGGGTCGAACTCGAAGCGGTTAAGCCCGAAAAGCTTGTCGGTCGCGCGCTGGATGGGCGCGTTAATCAAAGTGTCTGTGAGAAGGCTCGTCGCCGTCCCGATGCCCGTCTGCGCGACGGTCGAAGCGCCTTCCGGCCCCGAAGAAAGATTGCCGGTCGTGATGAGCGCGATCACGTCGGCCTGCGGCAGCGCCGGGTCGGACGTGGCCGTCGTCGTCAAGCCCCCCGAAAGCGGCCCCGACATCGTGACCGTCACGCGATAGCCCTTGATGTCGGACTGCGCCTGAAGGTTGATGACGGGGTCTGCGTCGGCGCGCGGCGGAAGTTCAATCACGGCGCGCTGCACGTCATAGCGGTTGTTGCGAAACGAGACCGTGCCGCGCGTCGCGGTGATGCGGCCCGAGATGACCGGGTCTTCCATCGGCCCGAACACTCGGAGGTTGACCGAGCCGACCATGTCCGCGAGGTTGTTGCGGACGACGAGCGCGTCCTGCCCCTGAATCGTCAGGTCGAGCGAGGTCTGCGCACCGAAGAGTCCGGGGCCTCCGCCCCCGCCCTCGGTGATGGGCGTCTCGGCGCGGCGGTTGATGATGTCGGCGAGGTCGATGTCTTTCGTGTACTCGCTGCGGCGGACGTTGACGTTGCCGCCGATGACGACGAGCTGGCGTTCGAGCGAGCCGCGCACTTCGAGTTCGGCGTCGGCGGTCGTGCTGAAGTCTTCGGGGAACGGGACGGTGACGTTCGTGCCGCGCGCCGTCAGCAGGAACTCGCGCGGCCTGAAGCCCGCGAGCGAAGCGCCGCCCGACGCGGTGAAGCGACCGCCGCCGAGTCGGCCCGTCAGAGTCTCGATGCTCGCCTGGTCGGCGTTGAAGCGGACGAGTCCGTTGATCTCGCTCGCCGTCAGCCGCTCGTCCGAGACGAGCAGCGCGAGCGAGGCGTTCGTGACCGAGGCCGTGCCGATGATCTGCGGCGCGTCGAACGTGCCGCCGAGGCTGACGCGCACGCTCGCCACGCCCGCGAGGAAGAAGTTCTGCTGCGCGTTCGACAGCACCCTCATGTTCAGGTCGCCGTTGATGGTCGCGTTGTTCGTGCCGCCCGCGGCGAGCGCGGCGGTGCCGCCGACGGTGATGTTCGTCCCCGGCCCCGTGAAGTGCGTGCGCTCGAACGTGACTTCTTTGCGCGTGAAGGTGACGACGAGCGGGTTCTCTGCCGTGAGCGGCACGTCGGCGACCTGCACGCTCAGGTCTGTGAACTCGGCGCGGCCCGTGATCCCTTCGGTCGTGAACTCGCCCTCGTCGCTCAGAAGATTTCCGGTCGCGCGCAAGGTTCCCGTGGCGCGGCCCGTGACCTGCACGTTCGGGTTGTTGAGCAACGTCGCGAAGAGCGGCGTCAGGTCGGCGTTCGTCAGGGTCGTCTCGGCGGTCGTCGTCCAGTTATCGCTGCCGAGGTCAACGACGGCGTGGACGACCTGCGGCTGTCCGAGGAGTCCGGTCGTCAGGTCGGCGGTGAAGCGCTGCCGCTCGTCCATGTGTCCGACGAGCGTGAGCTGTCCGGCGGGCTGGCCGTTGATTGCAACGTCGCTGCCCTGCGCGTTGATGTCGGCCTTGAGCGTGCGCGGGTCGAGCATGTTGCCGGAGAGCGTGGCCGTGAAGTTCGCCGTGCCGGAGAGCTGCGGCAGGTTCGCGCCGGAGAATCCCGCGAGCAACGCGAGTTGAACGTTCGTGCCCTGCACGCGGAAGTCCCTGACCGTGACGTTCGGCAGGCCGTGCCCGCCCTCGCCAAGTTCAAGCGCGCCCGTCGCCGTGATGTGCCCCGCGCCGAGCCGCATGTCGAAGTTGTCGAGCGAGACGTTCGAGCCGTTGAAGCTCGCGCGCGCGACGATCTCGTCGTAAGGCCGCCCGCCAATCTCTCCGCCCGCGACGCGCACGTCCGCCGTGCCCGACATCGCGCCCGGCAGACCCGTCACGCTCAGCTTGCCCGTCGCCGGGCCGAGTCCGGCGAGGCTCTGCGGGTTGAAAGACTTGAACGACGAGCCGAAGGCCGCGGCTAAACTTCCGACGTTCGCGTTCGTGAGCGTCGCGTCGAGCGAGACGTTGTTCTCGCCCGCGCGCGGGATGACGGCGGTGAAGGTGACGCCGCCGCCCGCCTGTTTAAGAGAGCCGTTGTTGACGCGCGTCGCCGTCGCGTCCGACGCGATGTCGGCGGAGAGAGCGCCGAGGTCTTGCCCGTTCGCCGTCAAAGACGCGAGCGCGAAGTGGCCGTTGACTACGGGCGAATCGAGCGCGCCCGTGACCGTCCCGTCGAAGCTCAGGTTTCCGGCGAGTTGGATGCCGAAGTCTTTGGCCTTCTGCTCCACCGAAGGCAGAAGGCCCGTCGCGAGCACGACGTTCTGGAACTCAGCCGCGTCGGTCGAGTTGAGTTTGACGGCGAGGTCGCTGCCGCCCTCGAACGAGAAGCGGCCCGTCGCCGTCAGGTCGGTCGCACCCGCGTGAAGGTTCGCGCGCTCGATGTTGAATAGTCCGCGGTCAGCCGTGACAGCTATCGCGCCGGTCAGAGGCGTGCGCGCGGTGGCCTCTTTACCCGTCGCGCCGTTGAAGGTCGCGTCGAGTCGGCCAGAGGCGAGCTTGAAGTTCGTGCCGGGGAAACGCAGGTCAACCGTGCCCGTCGCCGCGCCAGTCAGCGGAACGGCGTTGCCCGAAAACATCGCGACGAGTCCGCCCGCGTCAACGTTTTCAAAGCTCGCGTTGACGCTCGTCGTCGCGCGCCCGCTCGTGGCGATGGTAGCGTTGCCCTTCGCGTGGCCGCCAAAGATGTCGGCGTCGAAGTCGCTGAGTTGAATCTGCCCGTTCGTCGCGACGACCGCGGCGCGAGCCTTGCCGAGATTCATCGTGCCGAGCACGCCGCCGCCGAGGCTCAAGTCCATGCTCGCGCGGTAGCGACCGCCCGGCTCAAGCGTGAAGCGCGGGCGCGCGAGCCGCACGTCGTCAACGCGGCCCTGCTCGGCCTCGCCGCCCTTCGTCGCGGGCGGGACGGTGAAGGCGACCGTGCCCGCGTTGATGTCGTCGGTCGTCCCCTCGACGCGACCGCCCGAAGAGACTGCGAGCCGCACGCCCGCGATGTTGATGCTCCCCGTGCGCGCGCCCGCGGCGTTCAGGCCCGCGACGAGGACGCGGCTGACGGTCACGCTCGCGGAGTTGTCGGCGTTGACGGTCGCGTCAACGCCCGAAGCCTGCACGCCGCCGACGTTTGCGCCCTGCGCGACGACCGAACCCGCGCGCAAGCCCGCGACCGTGGCGTGCGTCACGCCGTCGCGCCCGCGCGAGAACTTCGCGTCGGAGACTTGGACGCCGCCGAGGCGCGCGCCCTGCGTCACGACAGACGACGCCGATGCGGACGCGGCGCTCCCCGAAAGCTCGCCGTCGCGCATCTCGGCGACCGCGTCTTTCGCGATGAGTCCGACGACGCTCGTCGCGCCTTCGCGCGCGGCGGCGGCGCGCAAATCGCCGAGCCATTTGAAGTCCGTGCCCGTGCCCGTGACGCCGCCGGCGATCTGCACGAGGTTGAGTTGGAAGTTGCCCGCCGTCAGAAGCTCCGCGACGGCTTTCCCTTGCGCCTCGTAACTCGACCCTTGACCGGAAGCGTTCGCGTTGACGTTCAGCGCCTTCAAACGGATGTTGTCGGCGGCGAGCGCGTCTGAGACGACGCTGCCCTCGACCTTGTATTTGTCGCCCTCGCCCTCGACCGTCCCGTCGAACTTGCCGGTGCCGCGAAGCGCCGTCTGAAGTTGCAGCGCGTCCGAAGTCTGCGTGAGGTCAACGTTGGCGTTGACCTTCATGTGATAGCTAAGCGCGCGCCAGTCGTCGAGCGTGCCCGACAGCGTGGCCTCTGTTAGCGGCGAGCGGATGACGAGTTGAGTGATGTCCGCGCTCGTCTGGTTGACGCGCGCGTGCGCTTCAACGTCAACGGGGCTGACGGGGTGGCCGCTCGTCGTGAAGGTAGAGTTCGACATCGAGAGGTCAACCACGTCCGAGATGCTGTCGGCGGGCGCGTTCGGATTTTCGGGACGCACCGTGACACGGAGGTTCTTCGCCTCGCCGCTGATGTCGTAGCGTCGGTCGTCGTAGTGGACGACGCCGTCGGTGACGGCGACGTTCGCGGTCGAGTAGGCGAAGAGGATGCGCTGGTTCGGATCGGGCGGCGGGACTTTCAGCCCAGCGAAGTTCGAGCGCCCCTGCGCGTCGTACGTGACCCAGATTTCCGGGCGTTCGATGGTCAGCGATTCGAGGTTGACGTTGCGCTTCAGGGACAAGGCCCACATGTCCTCGACGCGGACTGTGGCGACGATGCGGCTGATGTTTCCGATGGGCGCGCCGGTGACGGCGTTGTAGAGCTTGAGGTCTTTGATCTCGGCGGTGCGCGGGCCGATCTGCGCGCGGAACGAGCCGATCTCGGCGCGGATGTTGTAGTCGGCGAGCGTGCTGATGATCTGTCCCGCGATGATCTGGTCAACGCGGCCCGAGCGGTAAAGAACGAAGATGATGAGCGCGAGCGCGAGTACGGCGACGACGCCGACGATTGCCGTCACGACGGCGTTGCGGCGGTTGACGACGCGACGCCATCCGCGTCGGCGCGTGCGCGGTGTGTGTGCCGCGCCGCCGGTCTCTGCGGGCGCGGGGGTTTCGTCCGGCGCGTTGGGCGTCGGCTGAGCGGGTTGCTCGTCGTGCTCGTCAGCGGGCATGGCTCTTTTTCGAGAAATGCCGTCCGGGAGATTTGACGGCGGTGAGTGCGAACAGTTTTAAGGCAGCGCCAAAGTTAAATGATGAATGCGGAGTGATGAGTGATGAATGTGAATGTGCGGCTTCCGGTTTTAATTCATCATTCCGCGTTCATCGCTCATCATTTTCTTTCACTCCGCGTTCGTCGTTCTCTTCTCTTCCCGCGCGGGTGTGCCGAGCGGCACGCTCCCGACCAGTTCCAGCTCGAAGCCTTCGAGCGCCGAGACTTTCGGCGGGTTGTTCGTCAGGAGCAGTATCCGGCGCAGTCCCAACTCGTGGAGTATCTGCGCGCCGACGCCGTAGTCGCGGTCTTTGCCGTAGCCGGTCTCGACGCTCGCCTCGTCCTTCGTCAATCCCTGCTCCCGCATGAGCTGATAGGTGCGGAGCTGGTGGACGAGGTCGAGGTTGTTGTGCCGCTGCCGAAGATATAGCACGACGCCGCGACCTTCAGCCGCGATGCGTTCAAGTGCGGCGTGGAGTTGGAAGCCCGTGTCGTCAACGAGCGAGCCGAACATGTCGCAGGTGACGTTCTCGGTGTGGACGCGCACAAGCACCGGCTCGTCCGTGCGAACGTCGCCCATGACCATCGCGAGGTGTATCTCGTCGTTGATGATGTTCTAGAAGGCGACGGCGCGGAACAGGCCATAGACGGTCGGCAGGTCTGTCTCGACCGCGCGGCGCACGAGAATCTCCTTCCTCATGCGGTAGCGCACGAGGTCTGCGACCGTAATCATCTTCAGGCCGTGAAGCGCGGCGAACTCTTCGAGCTGCGGCAGGCGCGACATCGTGCCGTCCGGGTTCATGATCTCGCAGATGACCGCCGCCGGGTACAGGCCGGCGATGCGCGCGAGGTCAACGCTCGCCTCGGTCTGACCGGGCCGGACGAGCACGCCGCCCTTCTTCGCTCGCAAGGGGAAGACGTGGCCGGGCCGCGCGAGGTCTTGCGGCTTGGTCTTGGGGTCAACGGCGGTCAGGATTGTGGTCGCGCGGTCGGCTGCGGAGATGCCCGTCGTCACGCCTTTGCGCGCCTCGATGGAGACGGTGAAGGCCGTGCCGAGGAAGGAGGTGTTGTCGGCGACCTGCATCGTCAGGTGCAGCTCGTCGCAGCGCTCCTCCGTGAGCGGCATGCAGACGAGTCCGCGCGCGTGCGTCGCCATGAAGTTGACGGCTTCGGGCGTGACGAGTTCGGCGGCGCAGACGAGGTCGCCCTCGTTCTCGCGATCCTCGTCGTCCACGATGATGATCATGCGGCCTTCGCGCAAGTCAGCGGCGGCCTCTTCGACGGAAGCAAAAGGCATAGGGGTCTCGCCCGTAAAACTCAACTGTGGAGAGCTTTTGTAGTCGCCGGGTATGTTACCTGAAAGCGCGCCTTTTTGCGAACGGATTGTCGGCGCGGGCGAGGAGGTCCGACTGTCCGTTAAGAAACAGACGCGCCTTCTTCGCGCCCTCCGCGGTTGAAGAGGCTTGCTTGCTTGACCGCGGAGGGCGCGAAGAAGGCGCGGAAGCGTGTCGCAGAGTTTCGGCCTCTTACTGGCCGCAGAAGCGCGCGCGGTACTCGCTCGATGTGATGAAGGCTTTGACCATCTCGGCGCGGACGTAGTCGCCGCCGAACTCGTCGAGCTTACTCAACCAGAAGTTATAACCGCTCATGTCGTGGTCGGGCGCGTCGTCGGGGTTGCGCCGGAGGTAGCCGAAGTATTGCATCAGGACGAAGGCGCGGTTGAACTCCCTCTGCCGGAAGCCCGCGTCATCGGCGACGGCGCGCAGGACTTCGGCGCGGGTCTTGTTGCCCGCCGAGAGGTCTGCGACGAGCGCGTCGCGCGCGCCGGTCGCGGGCGTGATGCCTGCGTTCGCGAGCAGGCGGTCAACGTACTGCGCGTCGGAGAGTTGATCGAACGCGGACTTGAAGTCGGGGCGGCTCACCCATTCGTCGAGCAGCGCGCGCGTGTTCGCTTCGAGCGTCGCCTGCCACCCCGCGGCGTTGACGATCACGCCGCGCGAGGCGGCGCGCGCGTCGGGCAGAAACTCCTCGCGCCGCGGCGCGCGACCGTAGGAGGCCACGTAGAGGCGGTGGACGAGGTAGCCGGTCTGCTGGAACTCAATCGAGAGGAAGAAGGCGGCGGAGGTGTCAACGCGCTTGCGCTCGACGCAGGCCGCGTCGCCCGCGGGGCAAGCGGCGGTCAGGTTGCCAGTCCAGAAGCGGAAGCCCTGCGCGTCCGGGTCGCGACCGAGGAAGTCTTCGTAGTGCCGCCAGACGAAGACCGACGCGTCGTCCGCGGGGTTCGACACGGCGTCCGACGCCGGGCCGACGACGAACTGCCTGCTCGCGACGAACGTGCCGCGCGAGTTGAGCGTGAAGGTATATGTGCCCGGCGCGAGCGCGCCGAGGTCGTAAACCTGCTCGGCGAACGTCTGCATCTGGATCGAAAAGCCCGTCCAGCGCTCCGCCTTCACGTCAACGGAGAAGTTGCCGCCCGCGCCCGCAGCCTGTCCCCAGTCGGTCACGCGGTAGCCGCCGTCGTTGAAGGTGAACTTCACTTTGGCGAACGTCCTGCCGCCGCACGTGAGAACGTCGAGTTCGGTCTGCTGCGCGACCGGTGTGTAAGAGACCCACGTCTCGGACGGGGTTTGCGCCGAAGCGCGCCGGAGCACGACGCCCGACGCGGCGAGCAGCAGCGACGCGACGAATAGCGAGAAGAAAACGGATTTATTTCTGACGAGAAGTCTGGGCACGATTTTCATGAGGAGCCTCCTGCGCGGCGAATTATTCAACGCGCGCGGCGAGTTGTAAAGAAAATTTCCCGCGGCGCTTCCGCGGCTCGATTCGCGCGGGCCGCGCCGCGCTACTTGTAGCCGAGTTCGGCGAGCCTTTCCGCCGTGACGGAAGTGCCGCCCGACCCTCCGCGCGCGCCGAAGAAGAGGATGCGCTCGACGTACTTCGCGATGATGTCGGCCTCGATGTTGACGGGGTCGCCCGCGCGCAAGTGCGAGAGGTTCGTCACGCCCCACGTCTTCGGGATGATGGCGACCTCGAAATAATCTTCGGCGAGTCCGGCGACCGTCAGGCTGATGCCCTCGACCGCGACCGAGCCTTTGAAGACGAGGTAACGCGCGACCTCCGCGGGGTAAGCGATCCTCACAGTCCAAGAGCCGCCGTGCTCCTCCGCGCCGAGGAACTTCCCGCGCGCGTCAACGTGGCCCTGAACGATGTGGCCGCCGAGCCGCGTCGAGGGCGTCACGGCGCGCTCAAGGTTGACGGGTGAACCCGCGCGCAAAAGGCCGAGCGTCGAGCGCTGCAAGGTCTCGCGCGAGCCGTCCGCCGCGAACGAGTCGCGCCGCACGTCGAGCGCCGTCAGGCAGACGCCGTTGACCGCGATAGAATCACCGTCGCGCGCGTCCACGGTCACGACTCGCGCCTCGACCGTGAGGCGCACGCCCTCGCCCCGCCGCTCGACCGAGCGCACGCGCCCCAACTCTTCGATCAGTCCCGTGAACATCTCGCGGCCTGGCCTCCTGCTCCTACTGAGTTCCTGTGCGCGCCTGACGCTCGCGGACGACTTCGAGCATACGTAGGAAGACCTCTTCGATGGTGAACTCGGTGGTGTCAATGACGACGGCGTCGGACGCTGCGCGGAGCGGCGAGTCGTCGCGCGTGGAGTCGCGTTGGTCGCGCTCGTTGATGTCGGCGAGAGTCTCCTCGAAGGTCTGCGTCTGGTCGCGCGCGCGCTCCTCGTCGAGACGGCGGCGCGCGCGCTCTTCGGGTTTGGCGGTGAGGAAGAACTTTACGCCCGCCGAAGGGAAGACGACCGTGCCGATGTCGCGACCGTCGAGCACGACGCCGCCCTGCGCGCCCATCTCGCGCTGACGCCGGACGAGTTCGCGCCGCACTTCCGGTATCGCCGAGACGACCGACGCGGCTTGACCGACGCCCTCGCCGCGAATCTCCCGCGACACGTCGCGACCGTCGAGCACGACGCGCAGAGAGTCGGGGTCGCCTTCGAGTCTGATCGAGGCGCGGCGTGCGACCTCGGCCACGCGCGCTGAGTCCGAGAGTTCGACGCCCGCCGTGACGGCGGCGAGCGCGACGGCGCGATACATCGCGCCCGTGTCAATGTAGAGCAGCCCCAGCTCGCGCGCGAGGCTTCGGCCCAGAGTTGACTTGCCCGCGCCCGAAGGGCCGTCAATGGCGATGATGAGAGGCTTCGACATAATCTCAAACAAACGTGGCGAAGACTTCGTTCGAGAGCAGAGCGCCCGCCGGGGTCAGGCGCAGCACGTCGCCTTCGAGTTCGACGAGGCCGGCCTCGTCGAAGCGCGCGATCTCTTCGGCGTAGTCGGCGCGAACGTCCCTCCGAAAACGCGCGCGGTGTTCCGACAGGTTGACGCCGCGCGAGAGAAGGCGCAGGCCGAGGAAGAGTGCTTCGGCGCTGCGGTCGCGCGCGTCCAACCCTTCGCGCCAGACGACGGCGCTTCCCTTCTCTTCGACCAGCGAAACGTATGCGCGCGTGTCGCGCTCGTTCGACCAGCGCGCGGCGCGTCCGTCGAACGAGTGCGCCGAGCATCCGAAGCCGAAGTACGGCTCGCCCGTCCAGTATTTCATGTTGTGGCGCGACTCGCGCCCCGCGAGGCAGAAGTTTGAAATCTCGTACTGCTCGTAGCCGGCGTCGCGCGTGCGCTCGACGAGCGCGCGGTACATCTCGGCGGCGAGGTCTTGGTCGGGCGCGGCGTAGCGGCCTTGCCTGATCTGTTCGGCGAGCGGCGTGCCCTCGTGGACTTCGAGCAGGTAGAGCGAGAGGTGTTCGGGGCGGAGCGCGAGCGCTTCGTCGAGGTTGCACGCCCAGGCATCGAGCGTCTGTTCGGGCAGACCGGCGATGAGGTCGAAGCTGATGTTGGTGAAGCCCGCCTCGCGCAGCAACGCGAGCGTGCGGCGCGTGTCGTCCGCGGTGTGCGTGCGCCCCAGACGCTTGAGTTCGCGTTCGTCGAAGGTCTGCGCGCCGAAGCTCGCGCGGTTGACGCCTTCGCCGCGGAACGCGCGCAAAGCTCCGGGCGTGACGGTGCCCGGATTCATCTCCATCGTCACCTCGGCGTCCGCCGAAACGTCGAAGCGGCGACGAACCGAGTCGAGTATGCGCGAAGCTTGCGCGGGCGTGAGCAGGCTCGGCGTGCCGCCGCCGAAATAGATGGTGTCAACCTTGGTGACAACATCGCTGTCGGCTTCGGTGCGCGAGTCGTCAACGTCCGCGCGCGGCACGCGGAGGCCGAACGATTCGATCTCGCGCGCGACGGCGCGGACGTACCTGTCGGCGAGCGCGCCTTCGTAAGCGCCCGTCGCGAAGTCGCAGTAGGAGCAGCGCGCGCGACAGAAGGGTACGTGTATGTAGATTCCGGCCCGGCTCATCTCTGAAGAGTTCGTGTCCGACGAGTTTTGAAATTATAGCACGCGCCCCTCAGGCGGCCCCGTCGCGTGTGCGCCGGAAGACAAAGGCGGCGCGCGGCGTGTACGTTTTTTTGCCGACGCCTGTACGACTTTAATTTGGGCGGAATAGTACCAAGCCCGCGCGGGCGTCGCGCCGCCCGCATCGGTGCGCCGCGATTAGCGAGCAAAAGAAGCACGGCCCGAACTCCGAGACTGTCGCCGCGACGCGCAGTCCGAGTGGCATGAGTTTTGTTTCTGCCAGAGCGGGAAAAGGTATAAGTGGGTGAACGCGCGAGACCGCACGGCTTTCTTTCCGTTGCTGCGTCTGCGCCGTTCATCTGTCGGCTCACGACCAACACATACAATGGAGGAGAGAGTCATGGCAGATAACATGGAAGGACAGGGCGGCAGCGGCTCTGGCGGCGGCGGCACTTCGGGCGGCTCGTCGGGTGGTTCTTCTGGCGGCGGCGGAGGCACGGGCGGAGGCGGCAGCACCGGCGGCGGTGGCGGCAGCTCGTCCGGCGGTTCGAGCGGTGGTTCGAGCGGCGGAAGCTCCGGCGGTGGCGGCGGCACTTCGGGCGGCGGATCGAGCAGCGGCGGCGGCGGCGGTTCCAGCAGCGGCGGCTCTTCGGGCGGCGGCGGCGGAAGCTCTTCGGGCGGTTCGTCTGGAGGCTCGTCGGGTGGTTCGAGCGGCGGCAGCTCAGGCGGCGGAAGATAGTAGTCACGCCGCGCAAAAGGATTCAGCCCACTGCGGCTGAATGCGTCAAGGGGGAAAGGGCGGGCGCTGGTTTCGACTCAGCGTCCGCCCTTATTTTGTGAAGCGTAAACTGTGCGCCGGGAGCGCGGGCAAAGGTGTACGCGTTCCCGGCTAAGGCGCGTCAACTACTTCGTCTGAGCGTCGAGCCGGCGCAGGTTCCCCTCGCCGCTGATCTTGCGCCGCTCGACGCGGGCGACGCGCTCGACCTCGGCGAAGGCGCGCATGAAGTTGCCGCCCAAGATTTTCAGAATGTCCTGCTCGCTGTAGCCGCGCCGCAGAAGCTCGTATGTGATGCTCGGCAAATCCTCTACGCCGTGCATCCCGGCGGGCAGCGTGACGCCTCCGTCGAAGTCCGAGCCGAGTCCGACGTGGTCAATGCCGGCGACCTTCGCGATGTGGTCAATGTGGTCAACGAGCACCGAGACTGTCGTCTCCGGCAGAGGGTTCGCGTCTTCGAGCTTCTGCAACTCTTCCGCCAGACGCTTCGGGTCGTTCTTGTACTGCGCGCTCAAAGCGTCGCTCTGCGCCTTCAGCTTCGCGTCGCGCTCGACTGAAGCCTGACGAACCTTCTCGTCGAGGAAGACCGAGTAGAAGTTGACCATCACGACGCCGCCGTTTGCCCCGATGCGCTTGAGCAGGTCGTCGGGGATGTTCCGCTTGTGGTTCGAGATCGCGCGCGCCGAAGAGTGCGACGCGATGACCGGAGCCTTCGACACGTCGAGCGCGTCCGACATCGTCTTATCGGAGACGTGCGAGATGTCAACGAACATCCCCAGGCGGTTCATCTCGCGCACGACATCCTTGCCGAAGTCGGTCAGCCCGTTATGACGCGCCTCGTCGCAGCAGGCGTCGGCCCACTCGTTCGTGTTGTTGTGCGTCAAGGTCATGTAGCGCACGCCGAGCCGGTAGAACTCGCGCAGCGCCGAAAGCGAATTCTCAATCGCGTGCCCGCCCTCGATGCCCATCAGCACGCCGACCTTCCCCTCGCGCTTCGCGCGCCGTATGTCTGCGGTCGAGGTCGCGAGCATCAGGTCGTTCGGGTACTTCTCGACCATCCTGTACGTCACGTCAATCAGGTCGAGCGCGCGCGCAGCCGAGCCGCCCTCGACGACGTAGTGCGTGCTCACCCAGTCGGGCGTCGCGTACTGCCGGTCAACGTAGATCGAGAAGAACTCGCCCGTCAGCCCCGACTGCTTCAGGCGCTGCAAGTCCGTGTGATACTTCCCCGCCGAAGGCGTGCCGAGGTCGTAATTCTCGTCAACCATGACCGACGGGATGTCGTTGTGCCCGTCAACGATGATCGCCTTCCGGTGAATCGCCAGAGCCTTCTGCCACAGCCGCTCGTCCCGCTGCGGCGTGGCCGAGGTCTGCGGCGTCGGAGTCGCCGAGCTTCGCGCGCCGGACGAAGCTTGCGCGCCCGACTTCGACGCGGACGCGGCCTTGCCCGAAGTGAATGAGAGCGACGAAGCGGCGAGCGCGCAAGCGACGACGCCGACAAACAAAGCGACGCGAAGAGTCCTGTTCATCTGCTGTCCCTACTTTTTCCGAAGAGGTCTTCACCAGCGGAAAGCGCGCAGGATTATAAGCCCGACCGGAACGGTTCTCAATTAAACGTGTGAGGTAATGCTGACGACGTACTCTAAATAATCGCGGGGACGCGCGGACACTCAACGCCCGCGTGCCCCCGCACGTTCGAGGGATTCGCCTAAATTATTTTACTTCGACTCCCCTCCGTTCCCCTTCTTACGTTTCGAGGGGCTTTTATACTCCAACTTCTTCTTCCTCCCCACTGACGCCACCTGATCCGAGTTCGAGCCGAACTGCGCGTCCACCTGCACCTTCGCGTCGAGCATCGCGTTGTGGAACGCCCACGCCGCCGCGATCTCCGCGTCACGCTTGGCGTCGGCCTCGGCCTGTGCCTGTGTCGCCTCGCGCTGCGCTTCGTCCAGACGGTCGCGCAGGGCCTTTATGTTCGTCACCGTATATGCCTGATTCGCGGGCGCGTAGTTCTCAATCCCCTGCAAAGCGTCGAACGCGTCGCGGTCAGACGCAAGTTGCGCGGATGGTAATCTCCTCGTCTGATTCTTCGCCATAAGTTTTTCCTTTCGGCATGAGGTTAACGGTTTGACGAGTCTCAATGAGGCTCGCCGTAGGCAGTGCGCGCGAGTATGGCGCGGATTCTACGCCCCCCGCGCCGCCGCCGCAAGACTTTTCTACGCCGCCGCCCCCTGCCGCGACGCGACACGCCCCGCAATCAAGCAAACACGCCCTGCTACGACGTAATCACGCCCTGCTACGAAGAAATCGCACGCTGCTACGAAGTAATCACGCGATACTACGCCCCAACAATCCGTGATTACGTCGCAACACGCGCTGCAATAAGCCAATCACGCCCTGCTACAAAGCAATTCCGCCCTGCAATAACATATTTCCGCGCTGCTACGACGCAATTTCGCCCCGCAACGACCCGGAAACGCCTCTCTCCACCCCATTTTCCCCTCAACCACTCACAACCGCGCCCGCGCCCCCGCAATCATCTCCCCATACCCCGCTACGCTCCCCCGCGCCACTGAGCAAGCGTCGCACGTACTACATTGGCATTTGGCGACTCAATCTGCTCGAAAATCTCAAGCGCCGCTTCGGCGTGCGCGATAGCGTGTGCGCGGTTGCCAAGTTCGTCGAGCGCCAAACTAGTGTTGAAGAGGTCAATCCCCTCGCCGCGTCGGTCGCCGATTTCGCGATCAATGATTAATGCCTGCTTATAGAACTCGACGGCGCGGCGCGTCTCGCCCAACGCCGCGTAGGCGCTGCCAAGATTGCCCAGCGCATTCCCCTCGCCGCGCCGGTCGCCTATCTCTCGCGCGATTGCAAGGTCTTGCTCATAGAACTCGACGGCTCGCCGCGGCTCGCCCAAGCTTCTGTAAGCGACGCCGAGATTGCCCAGTATTGCCCCCTCGCTGCGGCGGTCGCCGATCTCACGCATGATAGCTAGTGACTGCTCGTGGAATTCGACGGCTCGCCGCGGCTCGCCTAAATTTTTGTAAGCAACGCCAAGATTGCCCAGCGCATTCCCTTCGCCGCGCCGGTCGCCTATCTCTCGAACGATGACTAATTGTTGCTCGTAGAACTCGACGGCGCGGCGCGTCTCGCCCAACGCCGCGTAGGCTAGGCCAAGATTGCCTAAATTTTGTCCTTCGCCGCGCCGGTCGCCTATCTCTCGAACGATGACTAATTGTTGCTCGTAGAACTCGACGGCGCGGCGCGTCTCGCCCAAATCCGCGTAGGCTACGCCAAGATTGCCCAGCGCATTCCCTTCGCCGTGGCGGTCGCCTATCTCTCGTGCGATTGCGAGAAGTTGCTCGTGGAACTCGACGGCGCGGCGCGTCTCGCCCAACGCCGCGTAGGCTACGCCAAGATTGCCTAAATGTCTTCCCTCAGAGGCACGGTCTTTAAGTTGACGCGCAGCCGCCAACGCAGCTTCGAGCCAGACGATGCGCTCGTCGCGTTGATGTTGGCGCAAGTCAAGCACGAACACACCGGCGTCAGGATAAGCATTACACAACCGCGCGGCTGTCTCGTCCCCGCCGGATTGCCCGCACGCCCACTTCTGCCCGACCTCTATGTTCTGTCGCTCGGCGTCAAAGAGCGAAAGCCCGCTCCTGATTGCATCGCCGCCCCGCAAATAGAACTCGTCACACTCTCCGAGCACTCTCAGGTAATGCCAAGCGTGACGCATCAGGCTCTCGCTTCGCTCCGCCTCGCTCTGGCGAGAGTCCGCGAACAGGCGCGCGAGGTCGTGCAGGCGATAGCGATGCGTCTCTGTGTTGTAGAGTACGAGGCTGCGGCGGACGAGTTCGCTGAGATGTTTGTGCCCCTCGTCTTCACATATCGCTGCTTCCGCTCCGGCGTCGAACGTCGCGGGGAAGACCGAGAGACGGCGGAAGACGCGCGCGGCGTCCGTCGAAAGACGCTCGTAGCTCAGGTTGAAGGAGGCTTCGACGCCGATGTCAACGCCCTCAGTCCCGATATTCTCAAGGCGCGTGCGCTCGTCGCCGAGTTGCGCGGCGTACTCTTCGGGGTCGAGGTCAACCGTCACGTCGAGCAGGCTTCCCGCCGCGCGTATGGCGAGCGGAAGATAGCCGCACAGGTAACAAACACGATCCGCAACATTGTTGGGGACACGCGCGCAGATTCCCGTTAAAAGTTCGCGCGCTTCCGTCGCGTTCAGTTGGTCGAGCGTGACGCGCGTCTTCATGCCCGGCAGCACAATCGCGTTGCGCGAAGTGATGAGCAAGGCCGAACCCGCCGGCGGCAGAAGCGGGCGCACCTGCGCGCTGTCCGAGGCGTTGTCGAGCAGTACAAGAGCGCGCTTGCCTTCGAGGACGCTCGTGTAGAGTTGTTTTAACGATTCGATGTCGTCGGGCAGGCGCTGCTCGACGCCGACGAAGGCGCGTATGCACGAGGCGAGCGCGTCCGCGGGGTCGCGCGGCGCGTCGCTCGTCCCGCGCATGTCCAGAACGAGTTGCGCGTCGGGGTATGCGTCGCGCAGGCGTTCGGCGACGTAGAAGGAAAGCTCTGTCTTGCCGATGCCGCCCATGCCGCTGATGCCCGTGATGGCGGCGCTCCCGCCGCGGCGCAGCGTGGTGAGCAGTTCGGCAATCTCCTTCTCGCGCCCGACGAAGTCACCGACGGGTGCGCGGAGTTGATGCAGGGTCGGAATGACGGGGCGGGGCGCTTCCTGGACAATCTTGTTGCCGCGCACCACGTCTCCCGCCGCATTTTCCACGACGACGTTATCGTCGCCCGTCACGGCGAGGTTGTCGTCTCCGCTGACGGCGACCGAGCGCGCGCCCGTAGCGATGTTGAATCCCGCGCGGCGCAAACTCGACAGCAGGTTTTGATCGAGGCCGCTGAAATCTCTGATGCCGTCGAGCAACTGTTGAGCCTCGGCGCGCTGCACCTCGCCGCGCGCCGCGCGTTCCAGCAAGGGCGTCAGAAAGTCTTTGAAGATTAGATTGTGAAGGTCGGCGGCAACGTCGGCGGCGAGTTTGCCGGGGCTTGTGAAGTCGGGGCCGATGATGTGGTTCGTGCGAAGTTCGTGTTTGAGCGTGTCGAGCTTTGCCGTCTGCGCCGCGTCGGTTTCGCGCAGGTCGTCGGGGATTGTAGCGTCCGACTTGAAGTAGATGAGGCACGGCAGGCCGCGCTCGCGCGCGCGGCGGTATTCGTCTTCGGTTATGCCTGAGCCGTAGCGGGCGGCGAAGATGCCGACGTAGATGCTGCTCCGGTCAACGTCGTCGAGCGATGCGCGGCGCGTCGTCTCGTCGCGGCTGCCGAAGTATTCCATGCCGACGAACTGCGTCTCCTTCATCCGCATGACGGCTGCGCGGACGGCGTCGCGCTCAGGCTCAAGGTCAAGCCAGGTCGAACTGACGAAGACGGGGAGGATGGGCATTGCCATTAGCTCGCTCCTCACGCGAAGGTTTTTGTGAGTCCGTGCGCGCCGGGTCGCGTGTCAAGGTTCGGCGGCGGCTGCGGCGGCGTTGAATGTCGCGGGGCAACGATACAGTCGCAAGCGCCTGTTGTAAATGGATTCGACGCGCGCCTGGTGCGTGCGCGAGAAAGATTGCGGGCGGCGCGATGCGCTTGCCGCGCGGGGCGGTTTCTGATACACAAGCAGCCACGCGGTTAATTTCTCAGACGCAGAAGGGCGCACGTGGTCTCCTGCCGCGCGCGTCCGTCCAGTTCTTCGAGTTGAGGTTTTAAGGCGAACATGTCTTCCGTCTCGACCAACATCGAATCGGTGCTGCACGAGGAGCGCGTCTTCCCGCCGCCGCCGCAGTTCTCGGCGGGCGCGCACGTCAAATCAACGGACGAGCTGGAGGCCCTGAGGCGCGAGGCGAGCGAGTCGCCCGAAGAGTTCTGGGCGCGCATGGCCGAAGGCGAGCTTCACTGGTTTAAGAAGTGGGACGCGGTTCTGAAGTGGAACCCGCCGCACGCCGAATGGTTCGCGGGCGGGCGCATCAACGTCTCGTACAACTGCCTCGACCGTCATCTTTCGACGTGGCGGCGCAACAAGGCCGCGATCATCTGGGAGGGCGAGCCGGGCGAGCAGCGCACGCTGACTTACGCGCAACTCCACCGAGAGGTGTCGCGCTTCGCGAACGTCTTGAAGCGCGCCGGTGTTGAGAAGGGCGACCGCGTCGCGCTCTACATGCCGCTCGTGCCCGAACTCGCCGTCGCGATGCTCGCCTGTGCGCGCATCGGCGCGACGCACTCGGTCATCTTCGGCGGCTTCGCCGCGCAGGCCATCGTTGACCGCGTCAACGACGCCGGCTGCAAGCTCGTCGTCACGGCGGACGGCGGATACCGTCGCGGCTCCGAGGTCAGACTCAAAGACACCGTTGACGAGGCGCTGAAACACACGCCGACGGTGAAGGGATGCATCGTCGTCAAGCGAACCGGAAGCAAGGTTCAGATGAAGGCGGGGCGCGACTACTGGTGGCACGAGGTGATGCAGGCGGTCGGCTCGGAGTGCGCGGCGGAGGAACTCGACAGCGAGCACCCGCTCTACATCCTCTACACTTCGGGCACGACGGGAAAGCCGAAAGGCATCCTGCACACGACCGCAGGCTATCTTCTGCAAACACACCTGACGACCAAGTGGGTCTTCGACCTCAAAGACGAAGACATCTACTGGTGCACGGCGGACATCGGTTGGGTGACGGGCCACAGTTACGTCGTTTACGGGCCGCTCTCGAACGGCGCGACCGTTCTGATGTACGAGGGCGCGCCGAACTTCCCCGAACCGGATCGCTTCTGGGACATCATCGAGCGCCACCGCGTCCAAATCTTCTACACCGCGCCGACCGCCATCCGCGCCTTCATCAAGTGGGGCGAGCAGTGGCCGCTCAAGCACGACCTCTCTTCGTTGCGACTGCTCGGCACGGTCGGCGAGCCGATCAACCCCGAAGCTTGGATGTGGTATCGAGAGATCATCGGCAAGGGCGACTGTCCCATCGTTGACACCTGGTGGCAGACCGAGACGGGCGCGATCATGATCTCGCCGCTGCCGGGCGCGACGCCGACGAAGCCCGGCTCCGCGACGCGGCCCCTGCCCGGAGTCGAAGCGGCCATCATGTCGAAGACGGGGCAGGAGGCGGGCGCGAACGAGGGCGGCTATCTTGTGATTAAGCGACCGTGGCCTTCGATGCTCAGAACCATCTGGGGCGACGACGAGCGCTACCGACGCCAATACTTCGACGAGATCGAGGGCGTCTATTTCGCGGGCGACGGCGCGCGGCGCGACGAGGACGGTTACTTCTGGATCATGGGGCGCGTTGACGACGTGATAAACGTCAGCGGCCACCGGCTCGGCACGATGGAGGTCGAGAGCGCGCTCGTCTCGCACGCGGCGGTCGCCGAGGCCGCGGTCGTCGGTCGCCCCGACGAACTCAAAGGTCAGGGCATCGTCGCCTTCGTCACGCTCGAAGGCGAGCGCAAGGCTTCGGACGATTTGAAGAACGAGCTTCGCCAGCACGTCGCGCACGAGATCGGCGCGCTCGCACGCCCCGACGAGATACGATTCACAGACGCGCTCCCCAAGACTCGTTCCGGCAAGATCATGCGCCGCCTGCTTCGCGAGATCGCCTCGTCCGGCGCGGTTTCCGGCGACACGACGACGCTCGAAGACTTCTCCGTGCTCGAAAAGTTGAGAACGCATGAAGAAGAATGATGAGTGCGGAATGATGAGTGATGAATGATGAATGTGGAGCGGCGGGACTTGTTTTCAATTCATCATTCATCACTCATCACTCATCATTTCCCCAAATTCCGGCGGCTTTAGCCGTTTATTTCTAACGTCCGAAAGTTCTGATTCCAACGGAGGCTCGATCATGTCCGTCCACTTTACCGAACAGCGCTTGGGGCCGCGCTACCTCGTCCACATCAGCGTGCGCGCCGAGTGGGACGACGAGCGTTCTGGCGAGCACGTCGTCGCCGAGGGCGAGACCGAGAACATCGGGCCGACGGGCGCGCTCGTCCACCTGGAGCGCCTGCCGGATGTCGGAAGCCGCGTCCACCTGACCGTGCCCGACCCCGAAGGCAAGCCGCTCGAAACGGTCGCCGAGGTCATCAGGTTGGAGCGCAACCCCGTCCAGCCGCTCGCCGCGCTGCAACTGACGGGCGAGACCGACGAGTGGCGCGGGCTGGTCTGGGAACCCGCAGGGATACGCGAGCAGCAGCCGGACGAGAACTACGAGGACTACATCGAGTAGCCGCGCCGCGCGCCGGTCGTGCGTCGCAGGCCCGACCGCGCGCCGCCGCCGAAGACGACGAACGCCCAGCCGCGCTGTCGAATCAGCCCGGCTGGGCGTTGTTTTCGCGAGGCGAGTTGGTGCATCATGGCGGCCAAGTCGAAGCGCCCGGCGGCGGGTCTCGAAAGCTCAGGTCAGTAGCGTTGAGAGTTCGGGCGTTAGAAGGAGACCGAAGTTGGCGAAGCAGAAGGAGGTCACGCGGCACGGCAACGTCGTCCGCGAGGACGAGCGCCGCGACGCGGAGTCGAGGGCGGCGGTCGCGCTCACGGAGGCGAAGGCGCGCGTCGTGCTGCGGCTCGCGACGCGCTCGGTGCTGTGGCTCGCCTTCCTCGTCCTGATTCTCTACTACCTGTTCGAGGCCGCGCTCTGGGTCGTGGACACGATGATGGGCATCCTGCTCGTCATCGTCCTCGCGATCTTCTTCGCGTACCTCATCGCGCCGCTCGTCGAACTCGTGCGCCGGCCCTTCAACGCGCGCGGGCGCGAGCGCGTGATGCCGCGCTGGCTCGCCATCGCCGTCGTCTATCTGGCGATGTTCGGCTCGTTCGCCGTCGCCGCGTGGGTTCTCGTCCCGCGCGTCGGAGTACAGATGGCCGAGATCACGACGAACGCGCCGCAGTACATGACGAACGCGAAGACGCGCGCCGACCGCCTGAATAAGATTTACGAAGACCTCAACCTTCCGCCCTCCGTCCGCAAGGCCGCGAACGACGCCGCCACGCGCACCATCAACGAGGCCGGGGCCTACATCACGGGTCAGGGCTTCGAGAGCGCGGTCTCCCTGCTCGGCTACCTGCCGTGGCTCGTGCTCGTGCCGATACTCGCCTTCTTCTTCCTCAAAGATGCGGACAGCTTCCGCCGCTCCGCGCTGATGATGCTCCCGCAGGGGCGCATCCGCTGGCGCGGCGACGAGTTCTTTCAGGACGTGAACTCGACGCTCGCCGCCTACATCCGCGCGCAGCTCATCGCGTGCCTGCTCATCGGGAGCATCTGCACCGCCGCGTTTGCCGTCGCGCAGGTGCGCTATGCTTTGGTGCTCGGCGTCGTCGCGGGACTGTTGGAGTTCATCCCTTTGCTCGGCCCGCTCGTCGTCGCCGTCATCGCGGGCACGGTCGCGGGCTTCGACTCGGCGTCGAAGGCCCTGCTCATACTCCTCTTCCTCGGCGCGCTGCGGATCGTGCAGGACTACGTCCTCTACCCGCGCATCATCGGCTCGGGCATCCACCTCCACCCGCTCGCCGTCATCCTCGCCATCCTCGCCGGCCACGAGATCGCTGGCGTCGCCGGAATCTTCCTCGCCATCCCGGTCATCGCCGTGCTCACGGTCACTTATCGTCACTGGCTCGAACACCGCGGCAGCGCCGGACTCGTCGCCGAACTTCTGAGGCCTGCCGAGACGCCCGCCGTCGAGACGCCGCCCGCGGCGGAAGAGATCGCCGGAGCGGAGAAGGCTTCGTCGCCCGCGCTGCAATCTTCGTCGCCCGCGAAGAATGTTGGTACTGCGGACGCGCCGCCGCAGCCCGCCCAATAAACTTGTTGATTATTTTTCCGAATTGAGGCTTAATGTCCGCTGTTCCAGGTCGCCCGCAGCAGACGGAAGCAC
>Ga0070740_10001812_pt1 | contig 27481 bp, 24 predicted proteins | sample Coa_R2_FD_67286 | JGI IMG/M metagenome (GOLD analysis project Ga0070740, IMG submission 67286) | Surface soil microbial communities from Centralia Pennsylvania, which are recovering from an underground coalmine fire - Coalmine... | ecosystem: Environmental > Terrestrial > Soil > Unclassified ...
CGCCTGCATCGAAACGCCGCGTGCACATCCCGGGCTCTCGCGACAACGCATCGATGAACGCCGAACGTTGCTCGTCGCTGAAGGTTGAGAACAGCGACAGGCGCGACAACCGCTCCCAGGTTTCCCGGGGTGGAGTTGGAACGACAGCACCGGCCGCTTCCACGATGGACTCCGCTTATTCCTCCCCTCGACAACTGTCAACCTTGTCTTGCTAGAGGCAGGAAAGTCCTACTAACGGAATCGATCCCCCAAACCTGGCGACACGAGCCGGCCGACGCTGCTGTTCTGTTCGGAGCCTCAAAGGCTCCGGCAACCAATCGGGCAGGTTCGGCGGACTGCTCGCAATATCAGCTGAAAACGGTCTTTAATAGTTCATTCTAACTTAACATAAGCGCGTCGCGCTGATATCTCCCTCATCACGAGGGCGAACCATGGTTAGAGTCCGATGGCTTCGGCGGCATGCGGCGGGACTCCTTCTTCCTGCCGCCTTTGTTCTGCTCGGTTTCACATCGCCTGAGACCGCGCAGGTCACCCAAATAGTGGACGGCGATACGATCACCGTGACCACGGCCGATGGCCGGCAGTTTGCGGTAAGGATGGCGGGCATCGACGCTCCAGAGAGCGGCCAGGCCTTCGGCGAAGCAGCGGCTCAAAATCTGTCGAAGATGATCTCCGGAAAGCGAGTCATCCTCGATTGCCTGGACAAGTGGAGCTACGAGCGCCGGATATGCAAGGTGGTGCTGCCGAACGGCAAGGATGCGGACCTTGAACAGGTGAGGGCAGGGCTCGCATGGCACTACAAGCAGTACGAATCAGAGCAAAGCCCATCCGACCGCAAGCTGTACGCGCAAGCGGAGGATGCGGCGCGAAAGGCGCGAATCGGCCTGTGGAGCGATTCCAATCCGGTTCAACCGCAGGATTTCAGGCATCATACGGTGACGCCGTTGTGCTTCGACGATGCGGAGCTAGAGCATCGGATCTCATGCAGTGAGCGCTACGAGGGGCCTGTGAGGGGAAATCAGCGCTCGCACATATTTCATCTGCCGAACTGCCCGAACTACAACGATATCTCGCCGCGAAACCGGATTGAATTTCCAAGCGTGCAGGCCGCGCATGCGGCCGGTTATCGCGAAGCCGCGAACTGCCCCTGAACGCTCCGGGCCGCGGACATTTTTCCTTGACTATTTCTACACCGTTGATTAACGCTTCAAGGCGAGCGATCGGATGATCGCCAATACCAACTCTTTTTCGATCGCGCCCGCCGCGGCCAAGAGCCCTGCCCCATATGAGTGACGTTACCGTTCAATCCTCCACCTTGGACAATCTCCAACTCGATTTCGATCCGGACGCGCTTCGCGCGAAGTATCGCGAAGAGCGCGACAAGCGGCTTCGCGCCGACGGAAACGAGCAGTATATAGAGGTAAAGGGAGATTTTAGCCGCTACGTTGACGACCCGTACGTCGAGCCGGGCTTCACCCGTGAACCGCTCAACGATGCGGTGGAGATCGTGATTATCGGCGGAGGTTTCGGCGGACTGCTGGCCGGAGCGCGGCTTCGCCAAGCCGGCTTCCAGGACATCCGCATAATCGAGAAGGGCGGGGATTTCGGGGGAACCTGGTACTGGAACCGTTACCCCGGCGCCCAATGCGATATCGAGTCCTATATCTACCTGCCGCTGCTCGAGGAGACCGGATACATCCCGAAGGAGAAGTACTCTTTCGCGCCGGAGATCCTGGAGCACGCGCGCCGCATAGCGAAAACGTTCGATCTCTACAGGGACGTGTGCTTTCAGACCCAGATCGATTCGATCAAGTGGGACGAGGCGGAATGCCGATGGATCGTCACGACGAATCGAAAGGATCGGATTCGCGCCCGCTTCGTCATCATGTCGAACGGCCCGCTGAATCGTCCGAAGCTCCCGGGAATTCCGGGAATCGACAGCTTCAAGGGGCACACCTTTCATACCAGCCGCTGGGACTACGGCTATACGGGCGGAGACACAACCGGAAACCTCCACAAGCTTGGCGACAAGCGCGTGGCGATCATCGGCACCGGCGCAACGGCCATCCAATGCGTTCCGCATCTCGCCCGCCATGCGAAGCATCTCTACGTCTTCCAGCGCACTCCCTCGTCCGTCGACGAGCGCGGCAACCGGCCGACCGATCCCGAATGGGTGAAGACGCTGACCCCGGGATGGCAGAAGCGGCGGATGGAGAATTTCAACACCCTGGTCACCGGCGGCCAGGCGGACGTCGATCTGGTCAACGACGGATGGACCGACATCATCCGGAACCTCGGCGCCATCCTTCCCAGGAAGAGCGATGGCAAGACGTCGCCGCACGAGATGGCGCGGATGATGGAAATTGCCGACTTCAAGAAGATGAACCAGATTCGCGCCCGCGTGGACGCGGTGGTGAAGGACAAGAAGACCGCGGAGGCGCTGAAACCCTGGTATCGGCAGTTCTGCAAGCGGCCAACCTTCAACGACGAGTACCTGCCTTCCTTTAATCGTCCCAACGTCACGCTGGTGGACACGATGGGACGCGGGGTGGACCGTATTACCGAAAGGGGCCTCGTGTTCGATGGCGTGGAGTATGAGGTCGATTGCATCATCTTCGCCACGGGTTTCGAGGTCGGCACGGCGTACACGCGCCGATGCGGATTCGAGGTTTACGGACGCGGCGGCAAGTCTCTGAGCGAACATTGGGCGGACGGGATGAAGACGCTGCACGGGTACTACAGCCACGGGTTCCCCAACTGCTTCCACATGGGAATCACGCAGAACGCGCTCACCGCGAACTTCCCTCACATGCTCGAAGAGCAGGCCTGCCACATCACCGAGATGATCAAGCGGGCCAAGGATGTCGAGGCGCGATGCATCGAGCCGACAGCCGAGGCGGAAGCGGGATGGTGCGAAACCATCCGCGCCAAGGCGATCAACAATCTGCGTTTCCTCCAGGAATGCACTCCGGGCTACTACAACAACGAGGGTCAGCCGGAGGAAGGCAAGGGTCTGGCCGGACAACAGTACGGCGGCGGACCGATCGAATTCTTCAACCTGGTTCGCGCGTGGCGGGAGGATGGCCGGTTCGAGGGCGTGCTGTTCACCTGAGTCAAAGCGCCCCCCACGGAGAGGATGGGGCGGCCGCCCGATGGGCGGCCGCCCTTTTTATTCAGAGGCTCAGCGATGGTGGTGTGCGTGATGGAAATCAAACATGTCCATCAGATCGCCAATCGCCGGGGCGTTGACAGGCACGTATGGATTGGACCCTGCGCTGACCGGGTTGGGCAGGTTGTCGCGGCTGCGCGCGGTCAGCGGCTTCAGCTTCCAGTTCTTCTCGATGAACTTGAGGATCGAGACGTGATCGTAATAGGTGTGCACGATCCTGCCGCCGCGCGTGTAGGGCGACACCACGATGAACGGAATGCGCGGGCCGTCGCCGAAGAAATCGAGCGGCTGCATGCAGCCCGAATCCCAGTAGCCGCCGCCCTCGTCGAATGCCACGAACAGCGCGGTCTCGTTGAAGAGATCGGGATGATTTTTGAGGCCGTCGATGATCTTCTCCGTCATCCCCTCGAGAAGGTTCAGCTTGGAGCTGGCCGGATGTCCGTCCAGAATGCTGTCCGGCTTCACGAATGAAACGGCCGGCAGATGCCCCTTCTCAAGCGCATCGAAGAAGTCCGTCGCATCCTTGATATGAGCGGCCCGCTGGTCCGGATCGCCCATGATCGAGGCGCTATAGGAGGCGAAGTTGCAGATGTCGCAGTAGTTTGACGCGATGAGGCGATCGAAGGGATCGGTCGAACCGTTCGCGACTCGAACCGCCGCATTGTAGCCGCCTCCGTAGTACGCCCACGAAATTCCCTTCTCGTTGAGCGCATCGCCGATGTTCCGAAGCGGCGACGGCGGCACCTTGCTTCCCTTGACGATGTTCGCCGAATCGATCTGTCCGTTGGGCAGGAATCCGGGGCTGACGTTATTGACCATGTAGAAGACGCCGGCTTCGCATCTCGTCGGCGGATGGTAAGGCAGCGATTCGAGGTAGGACACGATCGCCTGAATTCCGGGCTTCGTCGGATCGTCGCATTGCGCCCAGTTGCGATCGGCCTTGTACTTGTCGGAGGACGGCGATTGCGGATCGGGATTCGCCACCGTCGAGGCGGGCGGCGCCGTCATCCCGTTGAATTCGGACCATGCCATGAAGTCGCCCGTTCCCAGCGTGACGTGATTTGCCGCCGTCCCTCCCATCACGGACTGATGGAAGTTGTCACTCATCGTGTACTCGTCGGCCAGCTTCTTGAAAAGCGGCGCATCGCCGTCCTGCACGTTGTAAAAGCCCATCGAGTTGCTGCCGGAGTCATCCCGGGCGGTTGCCACGAACGGATAGAGATCGTTGAGGCATCCCGAGGGATTCCCGGGCGTGGCGTTCGCCACGTCGCAGTCCGATTGCTGCCACATGTGGAAGAACCGATGCACCGTGTCGCCGGTGTACGCATCGTAGGGCAGATCGGGACCGGTGAGCTGAAAGACGGTGTTCGGAAGGTTCCTCGCGTTGGCTACCCTGGCGTCGAGCCCGGTCGTTCCCGCCGCGCCGGTGGCTCCGGTGCGAAGCAGTCCGAGGTCCTGCGGTTCGAGCGAAGGTTCCAGCGAGGCAAGTTGAGCATCGGAGACCGTGTTGTCGAAGGGAGCTCCTGAGCCGGTCGGGTTGGACTGGATCTGGGCGAGGCTCGTTTGCCGGTTCGGCGCCCCGTTCAGTTCGGGCGTCGGCAGCGAGGTGTAGGGAGTTTTGTTGTTCGAGCTGATGAAATACGTCGACGGCAGCGGGGTATTGACGACGAACTGCCGCGCTTGGTCGGCGTTTGGTCCCGGCGATCCGTCCGCGCGAACGATGCCCTTTGACAGCAGGTTTGCGACTTTCTCATGACGCTTTGGGACGTAGGTCGCGTAAGTATGGTCGAACGTCCTGTTCTCCCCGATCAGAACGATCACGTGTTTGATCGGCGTCGTGGTGGAAGGCGAGTTCCGGTGATGATGCTCGTCGGCATAGCCGAGCGGCGCCGCCATCTGGCCGGTCAGCATCGCACCCAACGCGATCGCCGCGGGTAGTTTGCGTCTTCGCAACTTTCTCATCTGCTCCTCCTTGATGTGGTTGGAACTCCGGCCGTTTGGGCCGATCGTCCACGGCAAGATAGGAGGCGGTTTTTAAGCGCGCACCGGTCGGCAGAAAGCGCGCGATGAAGAGTCACGAAAATCTCGATGACGGCGAACGCGTCGTGTCTGAGCAAGAATGCATCGTCATTCCCAATTGCGCGTAGCTCCTCCACTTCGGGTCACGACGGCTTGAGTTCGTTCAAGCTTCGGCCAGGTTCGGCTCGTTCGGCCAGAACTATCGTCGGGCCTGTGGACAAGTTTGATGACCGCCGGCGACCTTCGAGTGTCGATTATCCCCGTGCCCGGGCGTCATTATGGTGGCGGACGACGTTTCCGAGCGGCCGCCGCCGAAGGAGGACCACCGTGGAATACCTCTTGATGTTGTACGTGCAGGAAGACGGATGGACGAAACTGAACCGGGCGGAGCAGCAGCAGGCCATGGCCGCATACACTGCCTACACCGAGGCGCTCGCCAGGTCGGGCGCGCTCAAAGGAGTCGGACGCCTTGAGCCGAGTTCGACCGCGACCACGGTGCGGATCGAGAACGGCAGGTCGGCGGTGCTCGATGGTCCGTACGTCGATTCCAAGGAACAAATTGGCGGTTACTACCTGATCGACGTCGATGATTTGGATGCCGCGATCGCATGGGCCGCGCGATGCCCGGCGGCAGGCCACGGTGTGATCGAGGTGCGCCCGCTGCGGCCGCGATAAAGCGAAAGCGGCGGCGAAGGACGAGAAACGGAGGGCGTCGCGAACAGGAGGGTTACCGGTGGCAAGACTGGTTTCATTCAACAATGTGACGCTGGATGGCTGCTTCGCGGATCGCGACGGCGGCATTCAATGGACGGTTCGCTCGCGGAGCGACCCCGAGTTCGACGCCTTTGTCGAGGAAAACGCCCGGACGGGCGGGCGGCTTGTGTTCGGGAGAATCACCTACGAATTGATGGCCTCCTATTGGCCGACTCCGATTGCCTCGCGGGAGGATCCCGCGGTGGCGGAACGGATGAACGCGATGCCAAAGGTAGTGTTTTCCAGAACCTTGACCCGCGTTTCCTGGAGCAACACGACGCTCGAGCGGGCGGACCTCGAGGCGACGGTTCGAAGAATGAAGAACGACGGCGGCCCCGACGTCGCGATCCTGGGCAGCGGCAGTGTCGTTTCTCAATTGGCGCGTGCCGGATTGATAGACGAATTCCAGATCGTGGTGAACCCCGTGATTCTGGGTGCGGGCAGGCCTCTCTTCGATGGGATCACAAAGCCGTTGCCGCTGGAGCTTGTGAAAAGCCGCGCGTTTGCCAACGGCAACGTCCTGCTCTGTTACTCTCCCTCGCCGCGGTAGGTGGCTGGGGCTATCCTTCAGGCGTCGCCCGAACGAAACGGCGAGCGATTGCGGATTGTGAAATCCACCGGCAAGACCGCGGATGCGCGAGAAACGGCTGAACTCACCGCTCGGCGAAGCTACGGAAAACTCGTCGCCCTGCTGGCCGCTCGCACGGGAGACGTGGCCTCGGCGGAAGATGCGCTCGCGGAAGCATTCGCCTCCGCGCTGGCTGAATGGCCGGCACGCGGATGTCCCGCCAATCCGGACGCATGGCTGCTCACGGCGGCACGCAGGAAGCTGATCGACAGCCTGAGGCGGCGCAAAAGCGGCGCGGCGGCCGCGGAACATTTGAAGTTGATGGCCGAAGAGATGAGCGCGGCGGGGGCTGACAACCCCGCGATTCCCGACAGGCGGCTGGCGCTGATGTTTGCCTGTGCGCATCCGGCGATAGGCGCGGCGGTTCGCGCCCCGCTGATCCTGCAGGCGGTGCTCGGGCTCGATGCGGCCGCGATCGGGCGCGCCTTTCTGGTGTCGCCCGCTGCGATGGCGCAGCGACTGGTGCGCGCCAAATCCAAGATCAGGCGGGCGCGCATCCCCTTTCGCATCCCCGAACCTTCGGAATTCCGAGGTCGTGCGGGTGCGGTTCTGGATGCGATCTATGCCTGTTTCGTTGGGGGTTCGATGGACGCGGCCGAGACGGATTCGAATCGGCGCGACCTCGCGGATGAAGCGCTTTTCCTGAGCCGCCTCGTCGCCGAGATGATGCCTGAGGAGCCGGAAGCGCGGGGGTTGCTGGCGCTGTTGCTTCATGTGGAAGCGCGACGCGGGGCGCGCCGCGATGCTGAGGGCGAATATGTGCCGATAGGCGAGCAGGAGGTGGCTCTTTGGAATCGCGCGATGATGGGGGAGGCGGAATCGCTCTTGCGGCGGGCGGCCGCCATGGGTTCGATCGGCCGCTATCAGCTCGAAGCGGCGCTGCAATCGGCCCACGTTCATCGCAGGCTTGCCGGCACGAACAACTGGAAGGAGATAGTCCGGCTTTACGATGGATTGACGGCGCTGACGCATTCCCCGGTAGTGGCGATCAACCGGGCGTTGGCGCTTGCCGAGGTTGAGGGCGCCGTCGCGGGCATCGCGGCCCTTGACGATCTGCGCGAAGAAACACGCTTGATGGAATACCAACCCTACTGGGCGGCTCGCGCGGAACTGCTGGCCAGAACCGGCGCTGACGAGCGGGCGAAGCAGGCATACAGCACCGCGATAGCGCTGGAAGCCGATCCGGCGGTACGACGCTTCCTGGAACGGCGGCTTGCGAGCCTTCGTGCCCGATGCGAAGCGCGACCCGCTAGTGAGCGATCGCTTCGCCTGCGTCCGGCCTGCGCAGCAGGAGGAAGCTTGGAATCAGCACCAGCATCGCGATCGCGAGAACGCGGTAGATGTCGTTGAACGACAGCATAGCCGCCTGCGCCTGGAGCATCGCGTAAACGCCGCCGAGTCCCTGCTTCTGACCGGTGATCAGTTGGGGAAGGAAATGGAAGGTATGAGCGCCCGGGCGATGCGCTCCCGCGACGCTCATCCGCCACGCATCGAAGACCGAAAAATGCTCGGCTAGGTAGGACTGATGAACCTGCTCGCGGTTAACTAGGGATGTCGTCATGTAGGAGATTCCGATGGCCGCCCCGGCGTTGCGCATCATGTTGTACAGGCTTGCCGCGTAGCCCATTCGCTCTCGCGATACGCATGAAAGCGTGGTCGCCGACAGCGTCGGAAAGATCATCCCCATCCCGAAGCCCATCACGATGCTCGGCCATACGACGACCCAGGTGCTGACCTGCAGGTTCCACTGCGACATCTCCCATAGACCGATCGTCATGCACACGAAGCCGAGTCCGATAAACGGGCGGGTTTCGAAGCGGGCGCGGGCAAGCTGCCCGATGATGAGCATGGCGACCATCGTGCCCAGCCCGCGCGGGGCGAGCACGAGGCCGGCTTTCCATGCCGAATAGCCGAGAAGTTCCTGCAGAAAGATTGGATTGAGCAGGCCGGTGCCATAGAGCGCAAAGCTCATCGCCACCATCAACGCCACGGAAAAGCTGAAGACGGGGATCTTGAGGATGCGAAGATCGAGGATCGGATCCTCGAATCGCAGTTCGTGAACGACGAGCCATACAAAGAGGATCGCGGAGATCGCGACCGAATAAACAACCCAGGCCGAAGCGAACCAGTCGGCCCTCTGCCCACGATCGAGCACCACCTGCATTACGCCGAGGCTCACCGCCAGAAGCAGCATCCCGAGGTAATCGACTCTCCCGCCCCGGGCACGCTGCGTGCGGAGATAGGCGGGGTCATGAACGAAGGCCGAGACCATCAGGAAGGCGATCATTCCGATGGGCAGGTTGATGTAGAAATTCCATCGCCAGTTCCAGTTGTCGGTAATCCATCCGCCCAGCGTCGGCCCCATGATCGGCGCCACCATCAGTCCCATCCCCCAGGTCGCCATCGCGAGTTGCTGCTCGTTGGGCGGGAAGGTCTCCATGAGGATCGCCTGCGACGAGGGGATCATCGCGGCGCCCGCGGCGCCCTGGATAAGCCTGAACAGGACCATCTGGTCGAGCGAGCGCGCGGCGCCGCACAACCCCGACGAAAGGACAAAAACGGCCACCGAGGCGAGAAAGTAGCGCTTGCGGCCGAACCGGGCGGAGATCCACCCGGTCATCGGGATCATTATTCCGTTCGCGACCAGGTAGCTGGTCAGCACCCATGAAATTTCGTCGACGCTGGCGGAGAAAGTCCCCTGCATGTGGGGCAGAGCGACGTTGACGATGGAAGTGTCGAGGACTTCGAGCGCCGTCCCGAGCATCACCGCGATCGCGATGAGCCATTTATGCGAGGGGGTCGAATGCTCGAATTGCTCGACCGGTGCTTTCGTAGCCGCTCCCATGGATGTCGCCGGTTCATACTAGCTAACCCTGGGCAGGAACACACAAGCGAGGGGAGGATGCCCGTCCAAAGCCGCTCGATCGTAACATCCGCGCAATTGATCGCGCGGCATAGGTATGGCGATGCTTGGGCGTGGCCAGCGATGGTGACAACGCCGGCCCTAGTGGCTACTCTCTGTGCATGCGGCTTGCCGCGATCGACGTCGGATCCAACTCCGTACACATGATTGTCGCCGACGCGAGCCGCGACGGCCATCTCGAGGTGGTCGATCGCGTGAAGGAGATGGTGCGGCTGGGGCGGCGCTCATTCACGACCGGGCGCCTTACGGACGAGTCGATGGATCTCGCGATCGGGGCGCTCAAGAATTTCGGACGGCTTGCGCGGGTGCGCCGGGTCGATCGGATGCGCGCGGTGGCCACCAGCGCGGTGCGTGAAGCGCACAACCGCGTCGCGTTTATCCGCAGGATTCGCCGCGAAACCGGAATAAAGGTCGAGGTTATCTCCGGCGCGGAGGAGGCGCGGCTCATCTTTCAGGCCGCGCAGCACGCCTTCGGGCTCGACGGCGGGCCCCATCTGCTGGTCGACGTCGGAGGGGGCAGCGTCGAGCTGGTCCTGGTGCAGGACGGACAGCCCCTTTGGATGCACAGCGCGAAGCTCGGAGTAGCGAGGCTCTCCGAGCGGTTTCTCACCGAGGACCCTCCTTCCAACGCTCAACTGCGAAAGCTCGAAGACCATCTCGAGGACAAGATCGGTGATCTGCTGCGCAAGGCGCGCAAGGCGGGCGTGGTCGGGGCCATCGGGACATCGGGGACGATCAACACGCTGGTCGCGATGGCGCGCGCATCGCGCGGCGAGGAACTGGGCCGGCTTCACGGTGCGTCGGCGACCGCCGCGGAGATATCCTCGCTGGCGACCGATCTGGTGACCGCCAATGCCGCGCTGCGAGCCGAGTTGCCGGGGATGGATGCGAAACGGGTGGACCTGATGCCGGCGGCTGGGGCCTTGGTCGATTTCATCCTGAAGCGATCGGGCGCGCCCAAGCTGGTTGCGTGCTCGTGGGCGCTTCGGGAGGGATTGATCTTGAGCCTGCTTAGGACGGCGCGAGGGAGTACGGCGGCAGATGCGCGGCGGAGATCGGTGAAGGCTTTGGCGGCCAGGTTTGCAGGCCCCAATGAGCACGGCCGGCAGGTCGCGCGGCTTGCGCTCAGGCTCTTCGACGCCACGGCTCCCGTGCTGGGGCTGCCGAAGGACTCCCGGGAACTGCTCGAGTACGCGGCCCTGCTCCACGATATCGGCCATGCGATCGACCATGATCGGCACAACCGCCATTCGTACTATTTGATCAAGAATGCGGAGTTGTTCGGGTTCGAGCCGGACGAGATCGAGGTGATAGCGCAGGCGGCGCGCGGGCATCGCAAGCAGGCGCCCAAGGTAGACTCGCCGGACCTGAGTGCGCTATCAGGACCGAAACGGCGTTTGGTGCGCGGCTTCGCCGCCATCCTCAGAGTGGCCGACGCGCTGGACCGAACGCATTTCGGTGTGGTTAAGAATATTGAAGTAAGCTACTCGCCCGGACGCCTTATTATCGGGGTCGACTCCAACCGGGAAAAGGCCGACCTCGAGCTATGGACATGCGAGAGACGGACGGACCTCCTATCGCGCCTGCTGGATCGCCAGGTGATTCTGACGAAATGAAGCCGGTGCGCGACGAACCTCTGACTCAATCGCCAAACGGCCATCCGCCTTCGGCAGCGAAACCCGCCCGCAAGAGTCTTCTGCTGACACCCCATCCGTATCCCGGCCGGCTCATCGCAGTCGAAGGTATCGACGGCTCGGGCAAATCGACGCAGCTCATGCTGCTGGAGCGATGGCTTCGGGCCCGCGGCTATCCGGTAATCTTCACCGAGTGGAACTCCTCGCGGCTGGTCCGGCGGTCGATGAGCCGGGGTAAGAAGAAGAACCTGCTCACGCCGACGACCTTCAGCCTTCTGCACGCGGTGGATTTCGCGGATCGGCTGACCTACCAGATTCTTCCGCCGCTGCAGGCGGGGATGATCGTTCTTGCCGATCGGTATGCGTTCACGGCCTTTGCGCGCGACGTGGCCCGCGGGGTGCATCCGGAATGGGTTCGCGCGGTGTACAGCTTCGCACTCCGTCCCGATCTCACGCTTTATTTCCGGGTGCCGATCGAGGTGTCGCTGGAGCGGCTGCTCGCGGGGCGGGCGAAACTGAAATACCACGAGGCGGGGATGGATGTGGGGTTATCGCCCGATCCCGCCGAAAGCTTCAGGCTGTTCCAAAGCCGGGTGCTGGAAATTTACGACGAACTGACGCGCGAATTCGGGCTCAGAACGATCGATGCTACCGGCCAGATTCCCGAACAACAGCGCGTCGTCCGGAACATCGTCCAGGAAGTGCTGCTGGACTATGACTGCCAGCGCGCAAAGGGAAACCATGTCAGAACCGAACCGCGGTAAGACCTGGTACGGACACGGACTTCCGTATCTTTCGGAGAAGCGGTTGCCCGGCCATCTGATCGCGATCGAAGGCACCGACGGAGTCGGCCGCTCGACGCAGATCGACCTGCTCCGACCGTGGCTCGAACTGGAGGGGTACGCGGTCAGCAACACGGGATGGACCCGTTCTCCCCTGCTTTCGGAGACCATCAACGAGGCAAAGGCGGGTCATCAACTAACCGTCACAACCTTCGCTCTCCTGTATGCGGCGGATTTCGCGGATCGCCTCGAGCACGAGATCCTGCCGGCATTGCAGGCCGGTTTCATCGTAATCGCGGATCGATACATGTACACGGCGTTCGCGCGAAACACGGTGATGGGCGCGGACCCGCAATGGACGCACGACGTCTTTGGCGTCGCGCTCGTGCCGGATCTCGTCATCTACCTTGATATCGACGTCGAGACCCTGATCCCGCGCGTGGTGCAGGGCAAGGGGATGGACCACTGGGAATCGGGGATGCACCTGGCGCTCGGAACCGACCTGTTCCATTCGTTCCAGCGCTACCAGGCGCGGCTGATCGACGAGTATCGGCGGCTGGCATCCGAGTTCGGCTTCATCACGGTGGATGCGCGCCAGCCGATAGGCGATGTCCAGGCGGAACTCCGGTCGCATATCATGAACTATCTGCGCGCCGCGGATCCCGAGCATCGGCGCGCCGAGAGCGAGGAGCATCCGAACACTTTCACGCGCAAGGAGTAGGCCGTGGAAGTCGCGTCTCCCGCTCCTCCCATCACCACGGCGGAGCCATCACCGGAGGCCGCATCGGCTGCGGTCCCTGAACCCGCGGCTCCTGCCAGGCTCGCGCTAGCTCCCGACAAGCCGGTCGTTGCGGCTGCCGCCGAGGCGCTGATTTTCGGGAGAAACGCCCTCGAACGGTACCGCGAGGCGTCCGCGCGGGGCGAGTCCGAACCGATTCATCAACTGAGGGTAACGGCGCGCCGCCTGCGCGCATCGCTAAGACTGTTCGCCGACGTCATCCACGGAACCTATGCGAACGCGGTCAACCGCGACCTGACGTGGATGGCGCAGGCGGCGGGGGCGGCGCTCGAACGCGAAATCACGGCGGCGATCGTCCGGGAGCGCGCGCCGAAGCTCGATCCCGCGCTTGCGCGCTCGCTCGATCCTGTATTTGCCGCGCTGGAACGCGAACGGGTCGAAAAGCTCGAGGAACTGCGCAAGGTCCTCGCTTCCAAACGCTACCATCGGCTGCTCGACCGCCTGGAGCATCCGCGGTTTCGAAAGGTCATCGCCGACACGCCGTTGGGAGAAAGGGCCGGCTCGATGCTTCGGCGAATCGGGCGCGGGGTCGCAAAGGCGGGATCGAAGCTGGACGAAAGCTCGACTCCCGCAAGCATCCATCGCCTGCGAGTGCGCGTGAAGAGGCTTCGCTACACCGTGGACATGCTGTCCGAGCTCGGCGGAAAGCGATGCAAAAGGCTTCTGGCGCGGCTCGAGGAAATCCAGGACCTGCTGGGAAACCTAAACGATCTTTCGGTTGCGATTGGATGGATGATCGAGTTCCCCAAAAATCCGGGAGTCACGCCGGAGGCGGCGATGGCGGCGGGCGCGATGGCGCAGCTTTTGCGCGAGCGGTCCGCCAAGCTGGCGCGCCGCGGCACGAAGGCGTGGCGCAAGCTGGACAAGAGCGGCGCCATCTCCGACGCGCTTGACGAAGTCCGCAGGCACGGAAAGGAATCCATCGCCCGCAGGGAAGAGCAACCCACGACGGAAACCGATCCATGATCCTCTACATTCTTCGACACGGAATAGCCGAGAATGCCGCCGCGGGCGGCGACGACGGATCGCGCAAGCTGACCGCCAAGGGACGCGACAGAATACGCGACATCGCCGACGGTCTGCGAAAGTTCGGGCTCACCTTCGACGCGATCCTGACGAGCCCGCTCGCGCGGGCGACCGAAACCGCCGAGATCGTCGCCGAAGCGTATTCGAACACGCCGCCGCCGCAGGTCGTCCCGGCACTGGCCACGGGCGTGCCCCCGCAGGATGCCGCGGCGGCGCTCCGCTCGTTTGCGAAGCAGAAGCACGTGATGATCGTGGGACACGAGCCGCAGTTGAGCGCGCTCGCCTCACTGATGCTCACCGGATCACAGGATGCGGTGAGTATCGAACTCAAGAAAGGCGGATGCATCGCGATGCGGGTGCGGTCGCGTCCGGACAAGGGCGGGGCCGAGCTGCTGTGGATGCTTACGCCGCGTCAGTTGCGCAAGCTCCGCAAATGATCGCGCAAACTACGACCCTACTGCCACACCTTGAGAACCGGAATCGGCTCGGCCCTGACGCGCCGCCCCGCCGTCGCGGGATTTCCCATCGCTGCCGATTCCGCGAATCGATCCGCGACCCAGGGCTTTCCGGGATGCACCTTTGTGACGAGCGAGTTGGTGGCGGGACTTGGCTCAACGCCGGGCTTCACGCAGTACCATTGGGCGGGCTGGCCGTTGACGGCGGGCCGCGTGCCCGTGAAAGGCTCGCAAATCGAACCGTCGGCGAGCTTCAGAATCCAGGCCGAGGGCCACGTCGAGGGCGGCGCCGGTTGTGCGGGAAGGGGCTTGGAAAGCTTCAGCACGAACCCGGTTTTGCCGGTCGCGGGATTCGCATCGCATACGAGTTCACTCTCGCGGGGCGGCACCTGAAAGCACGGATCGTGGATCTCGTTTCCCACCATGCACCGCCATACTCCCGGGCGATCCAACGCTATCGATCTTGTCCAGCATGAACCTTCGCGTGGAGGTCCGGCGGGTACGGACGGCGTAAAGAACACGACCTCCGTATCCGAAAGGGCCGCGGGTGCGGCGAACGATGGCGCGGCGAAAGAAAGCATCGTCGCGGCCAAAATTGAAGCAATCGATCCGAGCCGAGCGAGCATAGCGACACTCCAGCGAATGGTGATGGCGCGCGGCATCATCTTAGATTAGCGGCAGCTTGATGCGTGCGGTGACGAGCGCTCCAGTTGCAACACCCATGAGCGCCTCTCCGGCGACCATGCCCGCCGCGAACAGCACGGTTCTGCCATTTTCTCTTTTCGCGACGAAACCGCCGAGGATGGCGCCGAGAAGGATGGTGACGCTCAGGCCGAACGGGAGGTAGAGCCCGATCGCAACCGGCATGATCGGGGTTCGCCAACTGCTGCCGATACGGCTCGCGATTGTATCCGAGAGCGCCAGCAGCGCCGCGAGAATCGCCCCCGTGACGATTATCCCCCACGGAAGTCCCCCGACGAACACGCCCTGAGTTACCTTGGCCATCAGGAAGGCCTGTGGGGCGGCGAGCGCGCCGGCTTTGGCGGTGGCAGTGCCGGCGATTCCGTAGCCGGCGATCAGCAGATTGAGCACCGGCGCCATCACCATCGCGGAGGCGATCGCTCCTATCAGCACGCCGATTTCGAGCGAACGCGGAGTCGCTCCGACGAAGTATCCCGTCGCAAGATCATGCAGCGAATCTCCCGCCATCGCCGCCGCCGTGCAGACGACCGCGCCCGACAGGATCGCGAGCCTCGGACCGACGGCTGCGGCGCCGCTCCCGCAAAATCTGAGAAAGAAAGCGACCGCGAGGAGCACGATTACGGTCACACCGGACACGGGATTGTTGGACGCGCCGACCAGTCCGGTCAGATAGCCGGCGACGGCAGCCGCGAAAAAACCTATCGCCGCCAGCACTATCGCCATCGCCGCGCTGAGCATCGCCCCCGCTCCGAGCATCAGGCACAACGCGAAGATCACCGGGATCGTGAAGCCGACCGCCACGGCGATGACTCCCGGCGAGAGATCGGTGTCCTCGCGCACGGAAGCCGCCGGGGTCTTTCCGCGGACGGCGGTGATGCTGTCGCGAAGGGCGGCTGCAATCCTGGTTCGAAGCCGCCATATGGTTACCACACCTCCGCTGAGCATCGCGCCGACACCGAGGTATCGGACCTGTGTGCTCCACAAAAGGGCGGCGGCTGACGCAGGGTCGGCATCAGGCGGACCGCCATGAATGATCGAGAAGGCCGGGATGGCGATGAACCATGCGAAGGCGCCGCCCGCGAATACAAGCGCCGCTATCCTGAGGCCGACGATACATCCTATTCCGAGCAGCGCGGCGGAGATGTCGACCGAAGCTCCAAGGAGCGCGCCGCCAATCCATCGCGTGGCGGACAGTGAGGCCGGCACGATTCCCGCCAGATCCTGCGAGGCCTTGAGAAGCGCGGCGAAAGCGCCGCCGAGGACCAGCGGGCGCATCTGCGCCCTGCTCTCTCCTGCGCGCAGAACCTCGGCGCACGCGACACCCTCGGGAAACGGAAGGCGCTCTTCGACGATATAGGCGCGGCGCAAAAAGACTACCAGCAGCGCGCCCATCGTCCCGCCCGCCGCGCTGAGCGCCGTAACTTCGAGATATGGAAGCGGCCCGGCGTCTCCCAGGATGATGAGCGCTGGGAAGGTAAAGATAGATCCAGCGGCGACGGCTTCGCCCGCCGACGCGATGGTCTGCACGAAATTGTTCTCGAGGATCGTGGCGCCGCCGATCATGCGGAGGACAGCCATCGAGATCACCGCGGCGGGGATGCTTGCGGAGACGGTCAAACCGGCATAGAGGCCGAGGTACGCATTTGCCGCGCCGAGCAGGAGAGCGAGCATGATCCCCAATGCGATGCCGCGCGCGGTCAGCTCGCGTACGGGTTCGGCGGCGGGCGGCGATGCGGTGGAGGGGCTGTCGGTTCGCATCGCGCAACTATATGCCATCGCTCGCGACCGATCGCGAGCGGAGGCTGCGACCGTGACGCCGCCGCAGCCGCCTGGTTGGTTTGGATTTTAGAGACTGCCGCCGAGTGCGACGCCTTCAGGGGTCTCGGCGGGCTTGCCCGCCTTGCGCCATCCGGTAATTCCGTCGGCCATCACGCTCACGTCCGTGTACCCGGCTTCGACCGCCCGACGGGCGGCCTCGTGCGAGGCCATTCAATGCCGGTTGTGGCAGTAGAAGACCAGCTTGGCGTTGCGATTGGAGGGCAATTCCTCGGCGACGTCGTAATGGTCGTCGGAGGTCAGGGGCCGGGCGCCCACGATCATGCCCTCGCTCTCGCGCACGCCCGGCGGGTCGGCATCGTAGATGTGCACGTGAGAGCTCGGATCGGCCATCAGCTTCGCCAAGTCGGCAACCCCGATGATCTTGAAATTGTCCCGGAGAGGAGCGTTGTTGACGATCGAGCCGATATCGGCGGCGAGCGCGGGCGATGCGACAAGCAGGAGCGCCCATACGAAAATCCGCAGAGCGGTCTTCATGATGATCGACTTCATCGGCCCCGTGCTCTCAGAATACCAGACGATCGACGACGCCAGAAGTTACACTTTCTCGAACACGCGGACCCATCGCTCGAGCGCATCTTCGTGCCCCGGAACGAGCTGGACCGTGAACTGATCGTAGCCGGCCTGGCGCAGGGTGCGGATTCGTTCGACGAGTTCGGGAGCCGTGGCCGTGCACGTCGTCATTCGCATCACGTCCTCGGTGAGGAATCTCTCCTCCTCGGGTCTTACCGCGAGCAGGTGCAGCTTGTGCATCTGCAGATATTTGGCATCCGCCGGCTGATAGCCGGCATACTGCCGCCGATATTCTTCCATCAGCGGCGCGATCTCGGGCGGTAGCTGGAGGGAGATGGTGGCCTCGACGAGGCCATGGAAGAAGACCGCCGCCATCGGTCCGGCCTCGGCCCTGGCGTGCGGGCTTGCGGGCGACTCGCCTGGATCGAGGACGCGTCCGAGCGTGAACACGGTGCGGTAGAGGGTTTTCGGATCGCGCCCGGCCTCGCGGCAGGCATCGGCGATCTGCTCGGCCTCGCGCAGCGTGCGCGGCATCGCGGACATGAAGGTGATCCATCCGTCGGCGATCTCCGCCGTCATCCTGCGCGCGGCGGGCGCGAACGCAGAGATGTGAAGCGGGATAGGGTCGTCGATGTTGATCATGCCGAATTCGGGATTGAGGAACCTGATCTTTCTTCGCACGCCCTCGAAATCCCATTCCACGGTCTCACCCTTGAGCAGTCCGCGGACCACGCGCAGATACTCGCGGAACTGGTCGAGCTTCATCGGCCCGAGTCCCATGGTATTGCGCGCGGTGAAACCGGTTCCGACCCCGAAGACGATTCGTCCCGGGGCGAGCTTGTTGAGCGTGGCGAGTCCGTTGGCCGCGACTGGCGCGATCCGGTTGGTCGGGACCAGCACGCCGAGACCGAGCTTGATTTTCGAGGTATGTTCGGCCGCGAGCGCCATCGTGGCGAAGATTTCCGGCGCGAGCATTTGGGTGTCATAAAACCATGCGTGCGAGATCCCCATCTCCTCGGCGCGCTTCGCGGTCTTCCATGCATCGAGGTTCGACGGTATGGCGATTCCGAAATCCATCTGGGGTCCCTCCGGTTTCCGCGGGGAGCAGTATCACTATTTTCGCATCGGGAAAATCCGAATAAGGTATTGCCCTGAATCGGATCGAAAGGAAGACGCCATGCTTAAGCTCTTCGAGCATCCATTCTCGCCCTACGTGCAAAAGGTGAAAATCTCGCTGTACGAGAAGAACCTCCCGTTCGAGGTCGAGATGCCGCAGGCATTCAGCGGCGGACCCACCACTTACGGCGCGACGAACCCGCGCCTCGAGGTGCCGGCCCTCGTTGACGACGGCTTCGCCATCTTCGATTCGACCATCATTCTCGAGTACCTCGAGGAGAAATGGCCGAAGCCCGCGATGATGCCGGCGGGGCCGCGCGATCGCGCGCGAGTGCGGATGATCGAAGACGTCTGCGACACCTACTACGAGGCGATCAATTGGGGCCTCATGGAGGTGCGCGCCTGGCGGCGCGCATCGGGCGCGACGGCGGATACGCTCGAAAAGCGCGCCCGCGAGCAGACCGTGGGAGTATTTGGATGGCTCGAGCGCGAGCTTGGCGCCAAGCAATGGTTCAACGGCGAATCATTCGGACACGGCGACCTTTGCGTGTACCCATTCCTCCACGGGTCCGTGGTATGGGGCGTCGGACCCGCGGCGGGATCGAAGCTCGCCGCGTGGCTTGCCAGGATGGAGCAGCGCGAGAGCGTTCGCAAGACGATCGCTGCAACCGAGCAGTTCGCGGGTTCGATGGACGCGCTGCCGGCGATGCTGGAATCGGGGGCGTTCAAGCGGCAGTACCGCGACCATCGGCTCGAATGGATGATGCGGAGCGGCGGAGCGGAGGTCGTGATGGAAGGTCTGCGCAAGGGGACGATCCGCTTCTCGGAGGAAGTGCGGTGATCTCGCCCGCCTAGGGCGCCGCGACGATCCCGCTCAGATCGCCCGTGATTCGTCCGCGCTCGATGGGCACGCATTCGGGCGGAAAGTCCTGGACGATCCGATGCCCCGCGTCGAGCAGGGACGCGATGAAGCCGTCCAGCCGCTGCATCGCGCGGGGAAGGATATCGTGCAGAACCACGAGCGAATGGGGATGGCGCGCGCATTGCGCCATCGCGCGCTCGACCCATCCTTCCTGATCGATCCAATCCTCCGGAACGCAGTTCCACAGCACGCAGGTGTTGCGGTTGGCGACGAGATAATCGCGCGCCGCGCGGCTCAGCAGATGAGGGCCGATCCTTCCGCCGCCGCCGAACGGGCGGAAGAGCCTGCGATCGTCGAGCAGCGCGCCCAAGGCGCGCTCCGCGGCCGCGATCTCGCGTTCGACGGCATCGGCGCGGCGGTCATCGCCGAGCGGGACCGAATGCGACCATGAATGGTTGCCTATCCAATGGCCTTCGGCGACAGCGCGCTCGGCGAGGATGCGATGGCGGCGATCGGCGAGTCGAGAACCGAGGACGAAAAAGCTCGCCCTGACTTCGCGGTGCGCGAGCGCATCGAGCACGACCTGGGTGACCTCCGCATCCGGGCCGTTGTCGAACGAAAGCGCTACGGTACCCATCGCCTGTTCGCTTGAAGCGACGAACTCAGCCGGTTGCGGTATCGGAGGGTTCGGCGATCACGCGGTTTTCGAGCGCGCCGATCTTCTCGATTTCGATTCGCACCACATCGCCCACGACCAGCCATCGCGGCGGCTTCATCACGGCGGCGACACCGCCGGGCGTTCCGGTGGATACGATGGTGCCGGGCAGAAGGGTGAAGACCGTGGAGAGAGTTTCGATTTGGGAGAAGCAATCGAAGATGAGGTTTTTGGTGTTCGAATGCTGCCGCATCTCGCCGTTGACGAGGGTCTTGAGGTCCAGGGCGTGAGGATCGCCGATTTCATCGGGCGTGACGATCCATGGTCCGATGGGGCCGTGGGTGTCGAACGACTTGCCAAGCGTCATGGTCTGCGCGCGCATCTGCCAGTCCCTGACGCTGACGTCGTTGACGATCAGGTAGCCGGCGATGACTTCGTGGGCCCGATCGCGCGGGACGTGGCGGCATCTTCTGCCAATCACGAAGCCGAGTTCGCCCTCGTAGTCGAGCGCCTTGGAGGCGCGGGGAAGATGAATCGGGGCGCCGGGTCCGGTCACGCAGCTCGACTGCTTGTTGAAGAACATCGGGAAGGACGGTTTTTCCCGTCCGGTTTCGGCGACATGGTCGGCGTAGTTCAAGCCGATGGCAAGAAACTCGGGCGGCCGCCCTATGGGCGCCTCGAGCTTCACTGCGGAGAGCGGGATTCTTCCGGCCGAGCCGGCCGCGGCTTCGCGCGCCAGCTCCATCGCGGCGGCCCCGCCCTCCAAAAACGCGACCATCTCGCGCGGCAGTTGGGGCGCGGCCACCGACAGATCGACGACGCTATCGCCGGTGACAACGCCGATTCGGGTACTTGCGTTGTGCGTGAATGTGACAAGCTTCATGGCATCCGCCTCACAATGCCGCCTTGAATTTGAAACTGTCGCCGCTCCTTACGATTCTGCCGCAGGAGGGCGTGGCGAAATGGGTGCCGAAGACGAGGACGTTGCTGTCGGCGTACTTCTCACAGAACTCGCGCCGCGTCCTCTTGGCCATCACAAGGTCGCTATCAAAGCTGTCATCCCATTCCGGATACAGGCATTGCACGGGATGATGAATCAGGTCGCCGGTGATGACGGCGTCCTGTCCCTTGGACGAGATGCGCACGCTGTGATGGCCGGGGGTGTGGCCGGGAGTGGGCACGAGCCAGATCTCGTCGGTCAATCTGAAATTGGAATCCACGAGAGCCGCCTGTCCGGCGTCCAGCACCGGGCGGACCGAATCCTCGACCGGATCGCGGAAGTCCTTGTTGTCGGAGCGCGACCAGTAATCCCATTCGGTGCCGCCTACGATGTAGCGGGCGTTGGGAAAGGTCGCGACCCACTTGCCGTTCCGCAGCATCGTGTTCCATCCGACGTGATCGACATGCAGATGAGTGCATACGACCATGTCGATATCCTCGCGCCGGTAGCCGGCTTTCTTGAGGTCGTCGAGGAAGGGCAGCTGGAGGTTGCTCCACGCGGGATTGCTGCGGACCTTGTCGTTGCCGATGCAGGTATCGACGACGATCCGTTTGCCCTGCGACTCGAGGACGAGGGCGTGGATGCTCATGCGGAGCTTGCCCTTCTCGTCAATGAAAGTGGGATAGAGCCAATCGGCCTCCTTCTTCATGTTCTCAGGCGTCGCGTTGGGCAGGAGCCACGAGCCGGGCCATGCGGCTTCGCTCTCGATGATGCGGCTGATTTTGACGTCACCGATTTGCCAGGTGCTCATCAGGATTCGACCTCCGTGGTGATTTGCAACTTAGCCCGTTTGAGCGGCGCTATCCAAACCCTGCGCCAGCGCGCCGCGTGCAAGATCACGAGGATTTCGGCTATGAGATCCTCGAAAGGTTCCAGCGCAGGTCCGACCCTGTCCTGTGGAGGTAGTGCGATGACGGTCAAACCACCGAGTCTGGAGGAAATCGCGGAGCTGGCGCGTGCGCGCCATATCGAAGTCACGCCGGCCGAGGCGGATTCGCTGCTAAACAACATCATCGCGCAGATTCCAATCCTCGAACGCGCGGATTCGTTCGGACTCGACCCGCAGCCTTCGGTCAAGCGCTACCCGAATCGCGATCCGGGCGCGCCCCCCGATCGCACAATCGATCCGCTGAACGCCGTGGTGCGGAAGGTCCGCGTGTCGGGCGCGCCCACGGGTAAGCTCAAGGGCAGGAGGATCGGTCTCAAGGACAGCGTATGCGTCGCGGGTATACCGGCCAGCGGCGGTTCGCACGTGCTCAAGGGATACGTCGCGGATCAGGATGCGACGATAGTGGCGAGAATGCTCGATGAAGGGGCGGAGATCGTCGCGATGCTGAACATGGACGACTTCGCGCTGTCCGGCGACGGCCGCACCTCGGCATACGGCCCAACGCTGAATCCCGTCAACCCGGAGCATTGCTCCGGTGGATCTTCGAGCGGTTCGGGCGCCGCGCTCGGCTACGACTGGATCGACATGACAATCGGCACCGACCAGGGAGGTTCCATCAGGATCCCGTCGTCGTGGTGCGGCGTGGTCGGAATAAAACCCACCTACACGCTGGTGCCGTACACGGGCGTGATGAGCATCGACCCGTCGCTGGATCACGTGGGTCCGATGGCGCGCAGCGTGCGCGACGTGGCGCTCTTGCTGGAAGTTATCGCCGGCAAGGATCCGGCCGATCCACGCCAGGGCGAGGTGCGCGCCGAGCCGTACACGAGCCTCCTGGACAAAGAAGTTAGGGGACTGCGTTTGGGTCTCGTGCGCGAGGGTTTCGAGCATCCGGGTGCCGAGCAGGACGTCAACGATTGCGTGCGCAAGGCCGCCGCGTCGCTGGAGAAACTCGGCGCAACGGTCGAGGAGATCTCCATTCCCGAGCATCGCAATGCCTCCGACATCCTGTTTGCGATCGTTCCGGAGGGGATGATGCGGCTGGTGGACACGGCGCTGCAGAGCGCGCATTTCAACGGCAGGTACAATCCGAGCCTGGCGGACTTCTTCAGCGCCCATCTGGCCGACCGGGGAAGCAAGGAGGCGATCACGGTGAAGCTGATGCTTCTTCTGGGCGAATTTGCTTCGCGCAGATTCAACGGCCGCCTCTACGCCAGGGCGCAAAACTACCGGCCGAAGCTTCGGGCGATGTACGACGAGGCGCTTAGGCGATGCGATGCGCTGGTGATGCCGACGACGCCGATGAAGGCGCCGCGCCAGGACTCTCAGGCGCCGTATTCGATGATCACGAACACGGCACCCTTCGACATGACGGGCCATCCGGGGCTCAGCGTGCCATGCGCGATGTCGAAAGGTCTGCCGGTCGGGATGATGCTGATCGGGCGGCATTTCGAGGACTCCACGCTGCTGCGGCTCGGGTATGCGTTCGAGCAAACCGTGGACTGGCGCAAGGCGTAGAGCGCCACGGCGCCGTGAGATCTCTTCATCTGAAGTTGTCGCAGGCGATGTGGGCGGCGCTGGAGAGGCGCCAGCGCGAGACCGCCGAGCCGATCCATCACATCGTCCGCGCCGCGCTGGCGGAATATCTGCAGCTCAGCCATTCGACGCTGTTCCAGGTCTCGACGTCAGGAGCGTTGGTGGAAGGAATTTACAAGGGAGCGGTCGATGTGGCCCGGCTGCGGGAGCTTGGAGATTTCGGAATCGGCACGTTCGAGGGACTCGACGGCGAGATGGTGGCGATGGAAGGACGCTTCTACCAGGTCCGTTCCGACAGCACGGTGCGCGAGGCCGATGATGGGGATCTGAGTCCGTTCGCGGTCGTAACCTGGTTTGAGCCTGAGCGCACGATCGAGATCGAGCGCTGTCCGGATCTCGATTTTCTGATCCGCAAACTCGACTCGATGCGAACGCTTGACTCGGTGCACTTGCGCGCAATGTGCAGGACCGAGGAGGGAGTTCCGCTCGTGGCCGCCGCGGCCGATCAGCCGGAGTTCCATCTCGGCAAGGTCGAGGGAGCGATGGTTGGGTTCTGGTCACCGGATTACGTGAAGAACATCGATATTCCCGGCTACCATCTCCATTTCATCACCAAAGATCGCTCAGCAGGAGGCCATTTGCTGGGTTTGTCCGGAAGCGGGCTTAGGATTGGACTTCAACAAGTGACCGAGATGCGGGTGGCGCTTCCGGCCACCGAGGAATTCCTGCGCGCCGATCTGACGCGTGATCCGTCGGGCGAGCTCGAGTACGCCGAGCGTGCCCGTCCGCTCAGGGAGCGGATCAGCAGCAAATCCGTTCGACGACCTTAAGGATAAAGGGGGTGGCGCGCTCGAAGGCGTCGCGCCGAATGAACTCGTCGGGTTGATGAGCCTGATCGAGGTCGCCGGGGCCGCAGATGAGCGATGCGATCCGCGACCGCGCGAACCATCCTCCATCGGTCCCAAACAGAACGCCTCCCGAATCGCGAGCGCCGGTCGCATCGAACAAGGCGGCTTCGAGCGGCGTGCCGCGGGGCGAATTGAGCGGCGGCACCACCATCGGCGAGCCCAGTTCGATTTGGGCGCGATGCTCTCCCAGGGCGTAGTCGCGGCGGTCGATGGCGGCGAGGGCGCGCTCGATCTCGCGATAGAGCGACAGCGGATCGGCGTCAGGCATGGTCCGGTAGCTTATCCGCATCACGCATTCCTCGGCGATCATGTTCACCGCCATCCCGCCGCTAACGGTGCCGAAATTGAGCACGTCGTAGGGCGCGTCGGGAAAGATCCGGGAGTACTCGGCGCGCGGTTCCGACGTCCTGCGCGCCTGGATTTCGCCGATCGCCCCGATAACCTTGCCCATCACCGCAATCGCATTGACGCCCGCCGCGGGAGCACCGCTATGCCCGCCCCGCCCTCTGACCGTCACATCGAACAGCACGATGCTCTTGTGGGCGTGGCTGACCATCCAGGAGGTTGGCTCTCCGATCCATGCCAGGGTCGGAACGGGGATGTCTCCGAGAATGGAGCCGAGCTGCGGACCTATTTTCTCGGCGCCAAGGCATCCGATTTCCTCGCCAGCGGTGAACACGAAAACCAGCGGGCGTTTGAGGCGTGAGCGATCGATTCTTCCGGCGGCGTCGAGACAAGCCGCGATGAATCCTTTCATGTCGGAAGTGCCGCGGCCGTAGAGCCTGTCGCCTTCGTCGCCGAGTTTCAGCGGATCGCGGGTCCATCCGGGCTGTCCTTCGAATGGAACCGTGTCGATGTGTCCGGAGACGATGAGTCCGTCGGCTCGCGGAGGACCGACCCATGCGACCAGATTGATTTGAGGAACGCCACCGATTTCGATTTTCTGCCGGGCTGTCTTGAAGCCTCGGGCGGCGAGTTCGCCTTCGAGGTAATCGACGGCGGCCGCGTTGGAGACGGCGCTGACGGTGTTGAATCGAATAAGGCGGTCTGCGGCCTCGTGGAGATACGACTTCATAAGTGGCCTTGCGGCACAGTAGCACGAGCGGTGGCGGCAATCTCGCGGCGCTTTCGCGATTTCTTCACCCGCAGAAAAACGCCCGATCTGCTTGATAATTCGGGCATTTGTCGAAGTCATCCATTGGTCAAGCGCCCGCAACGCGACGCGATTGCCGGTTTGGATGCGGGAGGGATAAGCGAATCCACGCGCGATCGGCTACACTGTTTTGACGAGGTTCTACCCTATGGGGAACGAAGCCGGGACCACCGAGGCAAACAATTCACAGTCGCAGGAGATCTCGTTCATTCCACAGGAGAACGGCGCGGCAAGCGCGACGTCCTATCCACCAGCGCCGGAGCTCTCGCCCGGAACCACCGCTGAAGTCGCCCGCCCCGCGAAGGCCGACATCGACCTTTCGGCTCCCGAACTCTACTTGAACCGGGAACTTACCTGGCTTGCCTTCAACCGGCGGGTTTTCGAGGAGGCGCTCGATGAGCGCAATCCGCTGTTGGAGAGACTCAAGTTTCTCGCGATCACGGCCTCGAACCTCGATGAGTTCTTCATGAAGCGGATCGGCGGCCTCAAGCAGCAGGTCGTGGCGGGGATGCAGGAGTTGACGGTCGACGGGCGCACGCCGCAGCAGCAGATCGACGAGTGCCTGGCGGAGATCCGCGACTTCGAGTCGCGGCAGCGCACGCTGCTTCCGCGCCTGCTCGAAGAGCTTAAGAAATACGACGTGCACGTGTTGAGCTTCGAGCAGCTCACGACGGAGGAGCAGGCATCGATTCGCGACTACTACGTGCGCAATATCTTTCCGCTGGTGACGCCGCAGGCGCTCGATCCCGCTCATCCCTTCCCCTTCATCTCGAATCTCTCGTTGAATCTGCTGGTCACGCTGCGCGCTCCGGACGATCCGGAACCGTCGCTGGCGCGGGTCAAGGTTCCGGTGGGGCTTGGAATTCCGCGATTCCTGCGGGTGGCGGGCACCAACCGGTTCGTCCCGCTCGAGGACGTGATAGCGCATACGTTGGACCTCCTGTTTCCGGGGATGGTCATTGAGTCGTGCGAATTCTTCCGCGTCACGCGCAACGCCAACACCGAGCGCGACGAGGACGAGGCCGACGACCTGCTCGCGCTGATCGAATCGGAGCTGCGCGACCGGCGCTTCGCTCCGATCGTCCGAATCGAGGTAATCCGCGGCATCAATCCCGTGCATCGCGGGATGCTGGCGGCGGAGCTGGGGCTGCACGAGCTGCGGGACGTTTTCGAAGTGGACGGGATGCTGGCGATACGCGACCTGATGGAGCTGGTCGCGGTGGACAATCCGGCGCTGCACGATCCGCCCCATCATCCGGTGGACCATCCGCGGCTGACGTCCTCGCGCAACATCTTTCACGTGATTCGCGATGCCGGCTCGATCCTGCTGATGCATCCGTATGAATCGTTCTCGACCTCGGTCGGGCGTTTCCTGCGCGAAGCCAGCGAGGATCCCAAGGTTCGCGCTATCAAGATGACGCTTTACCGCACCTCGCGCGACTCGGAGATCATCGGCTATCTCTGCGATGCGGCGCGGAACGGAAAACAGGTCGCGGTGGTGGTCGAATTGAAGGCGCGATTCGACGAGGCCGCCAACATCCAGTTCGCCTCGCAGCTCGAAGACTACGGCATTCACGTCACCTACGGCGTGGTCGGCTTCAAGACGCATTGCAAGGTGATCCTGGTGGTGCGGCAGGACTACAACGGGCTTCGACGCTACGCGCACATCGGCACCGGCAACTATCATCCGGGAACCGCGCGGCTTTACGCGGATTTCGGGCTGCTCACGTGCGACGACGCGATCGGGCAGGACCTCACGCAGCTTTTCAACTACCTGACCACCGGCTACTACCCGAACCGGTCCTACAAGAAGATTCTTCCGGCGCCCGCGGTGCTCAAGAAGGCGCTGCTTGAAAAGATCGAGCGCGAGGCGAGGCTTCATTCGGCAACCTCGCCGGGTCTGATCCAGATCAAGATGAACGCGCTCGAGGATGCCGACATCACGCGTGCGCTTTACCGCGCATCCCGGGCCGGCGTGAAGATCGACCTTATCGTGCGCGACACGTGCAGGCTCAGGCCCGGCATTCCCGGCCTGTCGGACAATATCCGCGTGGTCAGCATCGTGGGCCGGTTCCTCGAGCACGGGCGCATTTACTACTTTCGCAACGGGGGCAACGAGGAGT
>Ga0070740_10001817_pt1 | contig 27433 bp, 23 predicted proteins | sample Coa_R2_FD_67286 | JGI IMG/M metagenome (GOLD analysis project Ga0070740, IMG submission 67286) | Surface soil microbial communities from Centralia Pennsylvania, which are recovering from an underground coalmine fire - Coalmine... | ecosystem: Environmental > Terrestrial > Soil > Unclassified ...
TCCATCGGCACCAGGATGCACAGCCAGTGCTTCTGGCCTTTGAACAGCCCCTGCGGGCACAAGGCGGTGTCGTGGCGGCCCAACCGTTTAGGGATGAATTTGCCGCCGTAGAGCGCCTGGCGCACCACCGCCTGGTCCTGGGCATAGAAATACGAATCGAGCAGCGAGGCCTCGACGTGCTGTCCCTCGCCGGTCTGCGCGCGATAGAACAGCGCCGAGGCGATCCCCGCCATCGCCGTCATCCCCGTCAGGTAGTCGCCGATTGCGACTCCCGGTAGGGTCGGTGAGCCGTCGGTCTCGCCGCCCATGACATCCATCACGCCCGCATACGACGCGCCCAGGTAATCGAAGCCGGGCTGGTTGGCCAGCGGCCCGGTCTGTCCGAAGGCGGAAATCGAACACATGATGATGCGCGGGTTGATCGTGCGCACCGACTCGTAGTCCAGCCCCATCCGGGCCATCACGCCGGGCGCGAAATTCTCCACCAGTACGTCGAACTTCGGCAGCATCTCGCGCACGATTTGCCGCGCCTGGGCGGTGCGGAAATTCATGCACAGGCTTTTCTTGCCGCGATTTAACCGGACAAACGCGGTGCCGCGGTTTTTGGCCTGGATGAAGAACCGGTAGCGATCGCCGGTGGGCCCCAGCTCGATCTTGATCACCTCGGCACCCATCTCGGCCAGCAGATGGGTGGCCGAAGGTCCCGCGATCACCTGCGTCATATCGAGCACCTTGATTCCGCCCAGGATGCCCCTGGATGCGCCAGCCGCCATTTGCCACCTCCACGGTCGAATCGTCTTTGCGTGATCGTCCGAACTATCACAGCCATGCCCCACGGCCAAAAGGCAGATGGTTCCTTTTCGAGACACGCAGGGGCGGGCCGGGTAGTGGAATCAAGCCCCTAGGCAGGGCATCATGATCGCGATAAACTGCCGAATCCCGCACAATCGAGCGGCGCGGAGAGGTGGCCGAGTGGTCGAAGGCACCAGATTGCTAATCTGGCGTACTGGCAACGGTACCGAGGGTTCGAATCCCTCCCTCTCCGCCAGTATGGCGCCCGTCGTCAGGCGCCGTTCCCAAACCGATGCGCGGCCATGGCGCACCATCCATCTGGCCTGTGCTTTGAGGAGGGCTGACTCTTCCGGCCGCAAAGTCATTGCGCGAATTGTCAGAATCGCGCTTTGGGAACCGGCAATCCCGGAATCGGCGAACGGGTGCGATAGATGTTGGCGCGCGGAGGCGGCTGCACAGTGGCGGGCTCCTGGGCCAAATAGCGCTCATCTCCGGTCATGATGTAGAGATCCTGCATGTCAGCGCCGCCGAATACGATACTGGCTACCAGGGTGAGCGGAACTTTGACCTGCCGATCCACGGTCCCGTCGTTGCGAAAGCGTACTACCTCACCGCCATAGGCCGCCGCCACCCACACTCCGCCCTCGACATCGACCGCCAATCCGTCGGGCATGCCATTTGGCATTTTGCCGAACGGGCGTCGATCCCTCAATGAACGATCGGGCGCGACATCATAAACCCACACCGTGTCGCCGCCCGAATCCGAGTGATAGAGGAGCTTGCGGTCGGGGCTGAAGCCAAGGCCGTTGCTGAATACGATTCCATCCCACATGGGAATCAACTTGCCGGGCGGATCGATCCTGAACAATGTGCCGGGCGGCGTCACCTCGGAACGCGGATGTACAAACGGGTTGAAGCCGAAGACCCCGGCATAGAGGCTGCCCTGATGGTCCGCTGTCATGTCATTGAACTGGAGCGGCCTGCCCTCCCACCGGGTTACGATGTCACGCACGTCCCCTGTAGCCTCGTCCCACGCGAAGACGCCGCCTTCGCCGCAGAGAACCAGGCCGCCGCCGTCATTGAAGACCATGCCTCCGATGTGCTTGCGGGCCGGAATTACGGTTTCGACCTTGCCATTGGGGCTGCGCCGGTGGATACCGCCCAGAACCATATCCGAGAAATAGAGCCGGTCATGTTCGTCGACCCGCGGGCACTCCAATAACCCGTAAGCGGATGCCAAAAGTTCAAGTTCCATTGTATGCCGGGCCTCCTCGCCCGAGGTGCTCATGCGCGGATCGGACGGTTATCGGGAACGCAGCACGATTCCCGGTGTGGCTCCCAAATATTCATTGTCCTGGTGCACCGGCACGCCGTTGACGATCACATGCGCAATGCCTTCGGCAGGTGCAACCAGTCTCCGACGGCCGCCGGGCAGATCGTTGCGATACACTGCCTTTTTGGGCGAATCGACCTTGTCGAAGTCAAAGATGGTGATATCGGCCGCACAGTTGGGCGCAATTCTGCCCCGGTCGTGCAGATTCAACAGTGTCGCCGGGTCGTATGTAAGACGTTTTACCGCGAATTCCAGGCTGAGCGCTTTCCTCTCGCGCACCCATTGGCCCAACAGATATGTGCAATAGCCCGCATCACAGATTTGGTCGAGATGCGCGCCGCCGTCCCCCAAACCAATCAACGTCCTGGGATCGTTGAACAGGATTGGAAGAGTGTCCTCACTGGCGAATAGGGGAACGAGGTAGCGGGTCCGAAGATCATCTTCGAGCGGCAGGTCGAGGAGCGCATCGAATGGGTCCTGATTGCGCATCTTGGCTACCTCGGTCAGCGACTTGCCGGTCAATGAAGGGTCGGCGACGCATTGCACAATTTCGATCTCATCGGGATGCCCGAAGAAGGCCACCCGCTGGATCGGGCTTTTGCTCAGGTCATCGCGCAGAGCTTTGCGAAACTCTGGATCGCGATACAGCTTTTTCTGTTCCTCCACCGGGCGATTGTACAAGCGCGTGCCGCATTTTCGCGACGAAAACAACAGCGGCTCGTGCAGGTTGAGTTCCACCATCAAGGGCCGGCACGTAACCTGCGGAATCGCGCCGCACTTGATGAGGTGGTCCACCTTCTTCAGCACATCCAATCCCTTGTCGGGGCGGTCCTCCCGAATTCGGACCGACGACCAGGTGATGGGCCGGCCGCTGCGGCCCACCAGCAGTTCCAGCAACTGGTACTCGCTTTCCGTCATTGCCCCGGGGTTCTGGGTCAGTCTGATTTGGATTATCCCTTTTCCCAGTTCCTTGAGTGCATCGGCATAAGCGCCCAGTTCCTCGCGGCTGGCCAGCCGGCAGGCAATCGGCTTGCCCTGAAACCCGATATCGCCCTCGCAGATGGTGGTGGAAAATCCCATCGCCCCGGCCGCCACGGCGTCGCGCAGCAACGCCTTGATCTGCATCGTTTCTTCATCCGTAGCCGCCCGTTCGAGCGCGGCCGGTCCCATCACGAAGTGCCTGAACGGTGTTAAGGGAGCCAAAAAGGCCAGATTGATCGCGCTGCCACGCTGCTGCGCCGCATCCATATATTGCGGAAACGTTTCCCAATCCCAGGTGAGCGCGGCCTTCAACACCTCGATCGGAATCGCTTCGAGATTGACCAGATCCCACGCTGCCACATCCTGGGACTGAGGGTCCCTCCTGCAAGGCGCGATACCGACTCCGCAATTTCCCAACAATACCGTGGTCACTCCGTTCCAGGAGGAACTGGACACTTGAGGATCCCAGCAAATTTGAGCGTCATAATGGGTATGCGGATCGATAAACCCGGGACTGACGATCAAATTCGATGCATCGATAATCCTCTGAGCTTTACCCGCAAGCCTCTTGCCGATCTCGACGATTTTGCCCGCCGATACACCCACGTCGGCCTGGTAGGAAGTGCCTCCGGTGCCGTCAACCACCGTCCCGTTCCTGATCAACAGATCAAACGACATGGCTTAATCTCCCTCGGTAGCATGGAGCTGCAACATCCGATTCATCTTGGCCGCGTACATAAGCCTGCCCGATAAACTTGATATCTGATGCTCGCCGCGTCATGGATTCGCGGCCTGCCAGGCCTTCCAGGGTTCGACCGAGCCCACTGATTCGGGCTTGCCATGCGTTGGCAATGGACGGGAGCCGGGAGTCACTTCAAAGGGTGACGTCAGCTTCAATTCCCGGCCGAACTCGCGAATCGCCGGCATCACTTCGGCGGCCAGCAGCTTCAAATTGCTCTCGCGTTGAACTCGGGTGATCGGACCATCGTTTTGCCACAGCAGAAGAATGCCAGGCCGCAGAGTTTCCATCACGACGCGCAATTTGCGGATTACCGTATCCGGAGTGCCACAGATGATGTTTAGTGTCTTCACGCCCGCGGCGTGGGAATCCAGAATGATTTTGCGCGTGGCCTCCGTGCTGAAGCCTTCCGCCTTGCGCTGCCAGACCTTGGACCGATGATCCACCTGGGCAGTGGAAATCTCCGCTTCGGCGGATTTGCTGCTCGCTGTCTCGAATGGAGAGCCACCGGCCCGCTTGTCAGGATCCCCGAACTGTTCTGCCAGGCGCCGGACTGCATTTTTCGATGCGTACCCCGGCGGAAAGAAAAACTCGGGCAGTGAGAACAAACTGTAACCCGATCCGGCGCCGCCAAACACGGAGAGTTTCGACAGCTCAAGAGCTTTCTCCTCGGTCTCCGCTACGTATACATTCTGCAGGAAGCCAAAGTTTTCTGGGCCAATTTGATATCCAGCCTGTGCGGCGACATCGCGGTACACATTCCACAACTCGACCGTTGGTTCCAGGGCGGTAGAGAGTCCCAGATAAGGATAGCGCCTGGCGGCAGCCCACATCGCGGTCTCTGGACTTAGCAGGCCGGGAATCCACATCGGCGGATGCGGCTTTTGCATCGGCAGCGGCCACGGATCCACGAACCGATAGTGAAAATGTTTGCCTTCGTAACGCCAGGGCCCCGGCCGTGTCCAGGCCTTGACTATGAAGTCGTGAGCTTCCTCGAAATATTCCCGGTTGTAAGCGGGATTTGAATTGTGCGCGAATTGTTCGCAGCCGGTGCCCCGCACCCAACCCGTAATCAGGCGGCCGCCGGAAATCACGTCGATGATGGCAAGCTCTTCGGCCAGGCGCAACGGATTGCCCAGCGGCAAGGGATTGCCCATCAAGATGATTTTTACTTTCTTGGTTATACGCGCCAAAATCGCCGCTTCGACGTCCATCACACCGCCCATCGTGAACGGCGTGCCGTGATGCTCATTAAGTCCGACGCCATCGAAGCCGAGATCCTCCGCCAAAAGCTTTTCATCCAGGTACTCGTGATAGAGTTCGTGGCCTTTGGCCGCGTCGAAGAAGCTGTTTGGCGTACCGAAAAAGCCCTTCTCGATAATGCGATCCTGAGGCGCGTAACGGTAGGGGCGCTCGGTAAAATAAGCCAGATGCACCGTTATTCCTCCATCAACTGCTCAACTCGGGAAGCCCGGTACTTCGCGCAGCAATTCAGTCCTCCGCTCGACCTCGGGACGACGGCCGCATTTCTCGAACACCACCAGCCTGGAGGCGGCAATCGCTTTCGCGTACACCTCGCCCGCGGCCCTTTCCGCCTCTGATCACCAACAGGTCTGTCCCATCGACGGGCACCGTATGCTGGGTCCAATCCTTCATTTCTTCCGGCATAATGTTTATCGGTGCCGCGCAATGTCGGATGCAGACCACCAGTTATTACTGCGGTGGTCCGGCGCGATGGTTTGGCTGGCTGCGGCAAAGAAGAGTGTTCCCCTGGATAAAGGCCACGGTCGTCTTTTGTTACAGCCCATACAGGCGCGCGCAGTTGTCCCACAGGAATTTCCGCTTGGCGGTGTCGGTCAACGGCAATTTCATGAACAATTCAACCGAGTGCGGAAACCTGCTGTCAGGATGCGGATAGTCGGTGGAGAATACCACATTATCGTCGCCAAACCATTCAACGTAGTTCCGGACCGGGTGTTCCTCTGGTTCCACCGAGACATAGCAATTGCTCTTGAAGAACTCCGATGGCTTTCTCGACAGTTTGAACTCGTACTTTCCGATATAGTCCTCGTAGTGATCATCCAGGCGCCCGAGCAGCCATGGGGCCCAACTGCAATTTGCTTCCAGAAGGCCTACACGCAGCTTCGGAAAGCGATCGAACACTCCGCCGGAACACATGCTTACTCCGGCCGACATCGGCCCCAGACAGTGCGAAAAGGTGTGCCTCATCATCAACGACTCATTCAGCCCCAGGCCGAAATCGGTGAGTTGATCGGGAACTCCGCCATGAAAACCGACCGGTACGTCCAGCCGCTCACATTCCGCCCACAAGGGGTCGTAGTCGGGATGATGCCAGGGGCGTCCTTTGATAAGGCCGGGCAGCAGGAAGATGCCCTTGAATCCGAGTTCCTTGACGCACCGCCGGGTCTCAGCCACTGCCGCGCTCACGTCATGTGGAGCAACCATCGCTATCCCGATCATCCGCTGGCGGTCGGGTGCACAGAAATCATACATCCAGTTGTTGTAGGCGCGGGCGATGGCACTGGCGAAGGCAGGCTCCAGACCGCGTTCTCCAACCATCTCGGCGCTGTCCAGCCCCAGGACCGCAAGCCCCAGGGTCGGGTACATAAAGGCGACGTCGATGCCCTCGCGGTCCATCGCCTGCAGTTGCGAGACCCCATCCCAGCGCCGCTCGATGGCGAATTGGTAGTTGGGCATCTGGGCTTCCATGTGCTTAATCAGGCCGGGAAACCATTTCAGGCCAACCGGCTTCATCATTTCCTTTCCCGGCATTTCAATCCCCCCGACGCGAGGGTGAGGAGATTTGGTCCTGCTGGCGGGCGCCATGTCCCGATATTCGGCCTCGATGTAACGCGTCCACAGGTCTTTAGGTTCATTCACGTGCATATCGGAATCCATTACCTTGAGTCCCTTGTATGCCATAGCTCCTCCCTCGCGCAGATGCGGGATTGCGCCTGTCGGTCACGGCGATGCCGCTACTGGGCCCACGGATACGGTGGGTGATTGGAAAAGTCTTGAAAAAAACCGGCGTTTTTTGGAAGAAAGCGGGACCGATGCTCTTGTTCAAGAAAAGCCGTTTCTTTCAAGACGAACTCCGGCAACAAATTTCTCGCGGATCCTCACCGAGCACACAGGCCTAGCTGGCGCGCGGGAGCGGACCTGTGCGGGGGCCCACAGGCGAATTCCCAAAGCCAGCAACGCGCAGCAGCGATGAGGCTTCAATGCCACGGCCCGCTACGTAGTCACAGGCGCCCGGCGGTGCCTGGCGGATGCGCGGAGTGGTGTGTACTTAAACAAAGTAAGCCTGATCGAGCTGTGTTTAGACGGCAGACCAGCCCGAATCGACGGGAAAGACCACGCCGGTGATCAATCGCGATTCATCGGAAGCCAGGTACACAGCCAGATGCGCCACGTCCCGCGGTTCTCCGAAGCCAAGCAGGGACGTACCGCTGGCCGCGAATTTAGGATCATCGAAGAACTTCTTGATGCGTTCGGTCAGGATTACGGTCGGCGCCAGCGCGTTGGCTCGCACCCGATACTCGGCGTAGTCCACGGCAATCGCCCGGGTCAGCGACACCACTCCGCCTTTGGCGGCAGCATACGCGTTGCGGCCGTTCTTGTTGCCGAATAGCGCTCCTATCGACGCCGTATTGATCACCGAGCCGCCACCGTTGCGAATAAGTTCGGGAATCGCATATTTGCAGCCCAAAAATACGCTAAACAGGTTAACCCGAATTGCGCGCCACCATTCATCAAGTGAAACCCGCGTCACCGGACCATCGGCGGTGGTTGAAGCACCCGCATTATTGTACAGAATGTCGAGCTTGCCGAACCGCTCCACCGCGGTCTTGACCGCCCGCTCCACCGCCTCCGGTTCGGTCATGTCGGCATGGATGAAGACCGCTTCACCGCCGTCGTCATTGATCATCCCGACAGTTTCGTCGCCCCCCTCTTTGTTAATGTCGACTACGGCGATCTTCGCTCCTTCCTTGGCGAAAAGCTGCGCGCCCGCCCGGCCGATACCGGCGCCCGCTCCGGTGATGAACGCCACTTTACCCTGCAATCTGTCCATGATTCCTCCGGTTTACGGGGGGCCGTGCGCTGCTTTTTGGAGAAGGGGCGGTCAAACAATTCCGGCGCAGCGTGGGGACCGCGAACCTTGCTCGACCGTTCAACAATTAAGTGCAAATTGTTTAGGTGTCACGCCAGTCAACTTGTGAAAAACTCGTGTGAAATGACTCTGGTCGCTGAAACCCAGTTGCAGACTTATGTCGGCAATGTGCGACCGACCTTCGCGAAGCAGCCGCTTCGCCTCCCTGATCCGCGCCCGCAGAAGATACTGATGCGGAGTCAAGCCGGTGCTCCGCCTGAAAAGCTGGCCGAAGGTGTATGGACTCATCTGCACGTTGTCGGCCATTTCGTCCAGCCGCAGGTCCCTGCTCAAGTTCGCCTCGATGTAATCAATGGTCCGGCGCAGCCGGCTCCCCGGCATAACTGCTTTGAGCTCGCCGACTTTTGCCGGCCGCACGCAATAGTGCCGGGCCAGATAGGCGGTGAGCGAAGCTCCCAGCAGTTCAGAGTAAAGACGCCCCGAAGGGCAGCCCGTCGATATTTCCATCTGCAAGGCCATCCCGATACTGAAAATCTGCATGTCCCGCACACATGCCTGATCGCGCAGTTCCACAACCGGTGGTGCTTCTTCCTGCAACACGCGTGTGAACATTTCGGGAGCGAGTTCTATCACCAACAAATCCAAGCTCCCCTTGCATCCACCGGGAGCGGTTGGTCGCCCGGCCGACGCGAGATGGCTACCGCCGGGCTTCAGAACAGTCCTGTGTTTGCGGCCGTTCTGATACCAATACGCCGGAGTCATGCCGGCCATGTGGATGCACAGGTGATGATTCAGATAGGTCTTACCCTCATTGGCATAATGTGAGAGCCGATGCTGTTCGCACAGGATGCCCTGCAACTGCGATTGCGCGCTGCTGAGCGCGGGGGCGGTTGCAAACGCCGTAAGAGATCGCCCGTTCTCCACCGCTCCGATCCGCCGCGGCTCGACGACATTGCGATTGTCCGGCTCGCGCCGCGGCTCGAGCGGCGGTTTCATTTTGCTGAGTGTTGAGGGTTCCAGGAGTCTATGGCCAGCCATGTCCGTGTTCGCTCCCACACGCCTGATACGGTAGCCTCAGCCCGCGCTGCATCGATGGTACGAGCGCCCGTTTCTCACATCCTACGGTGAACCGTCCAGAACCCGGCGTGATTATCGGCCCACAAGTCAATCCGGTTCAAGTCTTTCCAAGTACAAAACTGACACAGGATGCCTTACGCAACGGCATCCGGTCCAACAGTTGAGCGGACGGTTAGGACAACTGCGGCTTCCCGCTTCGCAGATTTTCGCCAACCTGCCAGGGCCTGGAACCGACGAGTTGTGTGGCAGCTTGTGGCCGCCCTCGTTTCAATTACAACGTCCTCAGCCGCGGCCAGGCCTCACCGGCTTACTGTGCGAGGGGCGGGTAGCCCAGGAGGGTGAGAGCGTTTTGGCGCATGATGGCGCGTACTTCAGCGTCGTTAAACCCGGTCAGCTCGTTGACGAATTGCAGCGGTTCGGCCAGGCCTTCGCCGTGAGGCCAGTCGGAGCCGAACAAAATCTGACCGACGCCAATCTTGTCAGCCAAAGCCCGGATGTCTTCTTCATAGTAGGGGGTGACCCATACGTTGCGGCGCAGCACTTCGAGCGGATCCTCGGGGAACGCCGACGGGACCTGGTTGGCCTTTTTGCGCAGCCGTTTGGCCAGCAGGTGGACCCAGTCCGAGCCGTTCTCGATGCTGGCCACCCGCAAGGCACGATGGCGCAAGAATACGCCATGTACGATTAGCGACGCCATCGTGTCGTAGATCGCCCGATCCTCGACCAGAACGCTGTCGAGAACATCGGAGGCGTAGAACGGCTCAAAGGTGCTCCGTCCTCCCCACGCGGCGGCGATGTAGCGATGGTAGCCGCTGTCGCCCAGATGGAAAGCCACGGGCACCCCGGCTTCGGCCAGGCGTGCCCACACCGGATCGTGCTCGCGATGCCCCAGGGAACGCGGTCCGAAAGCTGAAGGCACCGGGGCGGGACGGATATGGATGATTCGCGCTCCCCGCCGCAGCAGCGATTCCAGTTCGGCAACCGCTGCCTGCGGGTCGGCCAACGACAGCATCGGCACCGCGAATATCCGGTCCCGGTAGGAGAATCCCCAGTCGTCCTCCAGCCAGCGATTGAATGCCGACAAACACGCCATCGTCGCCGCCGGATCATCGCGCAGCCCCTCTTCGACCCCGACCCCCAGGGTCGGGAACAGCAACACCGCGCCGAGACCCTGCTCGTCCATGAGCCTGAGCCGAGCCTCACGGTCCCGGTACTCGGCACGGATTGGTTCGAGCTTTTGCAGCGACCTCGGGTCGATTCCCGCCGGCACCTGGCCACGGAACATCAAATCGTTGCAGCCGGGCACGACCACCGGATCGAAGGTCGGGTTGGCGATGAAGCGGTTGATCTTGTCGGCGATCACCACATAGCGGCGTTTACCATCGCCGAGCACCTGCACCCCGCGCCGGCGCATCTTTGGATCCAGATAGCGGGTGAAGGCGTCGAGGCTTTCGTAGTAATGGTTGTCGGCATCGAGCGGGCAGAAGTCCAACTGCATAGCGAGCCCTCCTTGGAAGGTGCGGCGAGGCAACGTCCATTTTCCGAGCCCATTTCGGTTGTCGTCCGAATAACATTTCTCTCAAAGAGAAACAAGATTTTGAAAAATGGAGAACTTGATTGATTTTGGCGCACTTCTTTTGTAAGTTCGCCGGCAGCGAGCGCCATGCGTTACAAAATCGGCGACGGCATCAAGCTTTTCGCGGCCGCTGTTTTGCGGGCGGCGCTCGAGCATTCAACAGGAGAGAGCGCGTGAGTGCATCGCACAAGTATGACGCGCTGCCCAAGCCGCGAATGGACCGGCAGGCCGACGCCGTGCAATGGCGCTCCCGCGTGGTTGGCCGGTCGCTCGGACCGGCCGCCGAGAAGGCGATACAGCGCGGGCAGGCTCTGATCACTGCCGCTGCCCGGCTAATCCAGCGCTCCGGCGGCGCTGATTTCACGATGCAGCAGCTCGCACTGGAAGCCGGCCTGTCTCTTGGCCTGGTGTATCAGTTGTTTTCGGGCAAGGACGACCTGCTGGTGGCATTGTTCGAGGAAGCGCAGGTCGTCCTTGCCCATCTGATTGAGCGCCATGCGGCGCGATGGCCGGATCCGCTCGCGCGGCTCGGCGCAGCCCTCTACTTCGCCACCGATCCGCGTCAGCACACCGACGCGCACTACAATGCCGCGGTGGCGCGCTACGTCGTCCGCGTATCGCTAAATGCGCCGGAACAGTTGGGGCAGGCCCGCCGGCCGGTGATCGCGGTCTTTACCCGGCTGATCGACGAGGCCCGCCAGGCCGGCCTGATCGACGAGTGCGATCCGCATCTTGCCGCCACCGGTATCCTTTTGGCTTACATCTCGTACGAGCACAACATCCTGTTGGGAAACTCGGTCGGCGCACCCATCCCATCCAGCGAGCAGTTCATGCGCTTCTGCCTGCTGGGCATCGGCGCACGACTTCCGGTTGGATGGGAGCAGCAGTTCCGGCTGAGCGACGACCAGGCCGCTCAGCACCGCATCGAGTCCGAGCGGGTGGCCGGAACCAAGTCCGGCAAGAGGAAGGCTCGCGGCGGCTACGGACAATCCGGCCCGGCTGCACGACGCGTCAAACCGCCGCGGTGATAAATGAAACGGACGAGCCGAACCGCCGGGCCATTACATGCTCCGACGCCCCACCATGGGTCGGCAACTGAGAGGATATCGATGACCAAGGACAAGCCTTATTCGACGATATTGACCGAGCGGATCGGCCTGGTGGAGCGCATCACTTTGAACCGGCCGGAGAAACGCAACGCCCTTTCGATGGAGCTGCAAGAAGAACTGATTGACGCGGTGCAAGCGGCCGAACGCGGCAACGAGGTACGTGTCGTAATCATCCGGGGCGCCGGGCCTTCTTTCTGCTCAGGCTATGATATCAATCCCGCCCGGGCTGAAGCGGAAGCACTTAGGCCCAAGACCGTCGAGCAGGACGTGGCGCTTACGCTGTCTTTCGGGCAGCGTTGGGCGCACATTTGGAATTGCCGAATACCCGTCATCGCTCAGGTACACGGCTATTGCATCGCGGGCGGCACGGATCTGGCCTTGCACTGCGACCTGATCGTAGCGGCACGCGATGCCCAGATTGGTTTTCCGCCGGTCAGATCCCAGGGCTCTCCTCCCACCCATATGTGGGTCTACCACGCCGGGCCGCAATGGTCCAAGCGTCTGCTGCTAACCGGTGATACAATTTCCGGCACCCAAGCGGCCGCTATCGGGCTGGTGCTAGAGGCGGTACCCGCGCAGGAACTTGAGGAGCACGTGCTGGCCCTGGCACGGCGCATGGCGAATATCGGACGCGATCTGCTCGTGCACAACAAGCGCATTGTCAACCTGGGCGTGGAGCTGATGGGGCGCAGTCAGATGCAGGTACTCGCCGGGATTCACGATGCGCTTGCCCACCAGGCCCCCGAAGCCGTGGAGTTCTCGCAGCGCCTGAGGGAAAAAGGCGTTCGTTCGGCTGCTGCCGAGCGCGACGCCAAATTCGACGAGCGCTGAACCCGGTGGGGAACCGAGATTGAGGAGCTGATTGTGGACTTCGACGCAACTGACGATCAGAAAGTTCTGCTTGAGGCCTCGGCTCGTTTCATTCAGCAGGCATATCCTCTGGGTCGGGTGCGCGAGCGCGCTTATCGCGACGTCGCATGCGCAGCCGATTATCGGCGCCAAGCCGGGGAATTGGGATGGTTTTCGATGCTGGTTCCCGAAGACCTCGGCGGAGGAAACGTCTCAGGAAACGGCGTCCTCGACGCCGCACTGATTGGCTATAAACGCGGCGCCATGCTTCAGCCCGCACCGTTTGCGGGGACCAACATCGTTGCCTACGCTTTATCCGCGGCCGGCAGCCAGGAGCAGCGCGAAAAGGTGCTGCCTGCGCTGATGTCCGGGCAGGCGTCAGCCTCGTGGGCCATTTCTCCGCCCGCGGGGCATACTATGGAAAGCAGTGTTACGGCGGAGTTCAAAGGCGGCGCTTATAGGCTGTCGGGCTGCAAAACCTTCGTCCAGGACGTCGATGAGTTCTGCTGGCTGCTGGTTGCAGCCGCCACCGATGATGGCGTCTCACAGTTTTTAGTGCCGCCGGGCACGCCCGCCGTCACGGTTGCGGCACTGGACTCGCTCGACATCAGCCGCCAATTCGCGGAGGTGCGTTTCGAAGGGGCACAACTGCCGCCCACGGCACTGGTCGGAACGGCAGGGAAAGCTTCCGGGCTCCTTGCCCGCCAGTGCGCGATTGCAGCGGTGTTGACGGTTGCGGAATCGGTTGGCGCCATGGATCACGAGTTCGAGATGACCCTGCAATACGCCAAGGATCGGATTGCGTTCGGACGTCCGATCGGCTCCTTTCAGGCGATTAAACATCTGCTGGCCGACATGAGCCTTTCTCTGGAAATGAGCAAGGCCATCGCCGTGGCAGCCGCGAAGAGCCTCGGTACCGACGATGGCTACGGCCTTGAGGCGGCAAGCATGGCAAAGGCATTCGTAGGGGAGGCCGGCGTGGAGCTCGCGCAGAACTGCTTCCAGATTTTCGGCGGCATCGGGTTCACCTGGGAGCACGACCAGCACCTCTATCTGCGCCGTCTGACTACGGATGCGGCGCTGTTTGGTGACCCGGCGTGGCACCGCGAGCGTTTATGTCAGTTGTCGAACTTGTAAGTTGAGGATGCGCAAATGAGCACCGAAACCATAGACCTGGATGAGTTCCGCAAGGAAGTGCGAGCCTGGCTGGCAGCCAATCTGAAACGCCGGCGGTCTTCGGCTCCGCAAGCGGCTCGAACTGAGACCAAAACGCCCGAAGAGATCGCCGAGAGCCGGGCGCTGCAGCGCAAGCTCTTCGATGCCGGCTATGCGGGCATCTCGTTCCCCAGGGAATACGGCGGACGCGGTCTGAGCGCGGCTCACGAGCGGGTCTTCCGCGAGGAATCCGCCGCCTATGTGATGCCTGATTTCGGCGCCGCCGGCGCCGTCACCTTCAGCGCGATCGCCCGCTCCATGCTCGCCCACGCCTCGCCGAGCTTTCTTCGACGGCACATGCCAAAGATCCTGTCGGGTGAAGAGATCTGGTGTCAGTTCTACTCCGAGCCGGCGGCCGGTTCCGATTTGGCAGGCATCCGCACCAGGGCGACCCGCGACGGCGACCGCTGGATTATCAATGGAGCGAAGATTTGGAGCACCGGCGCACACTACGCAGACTTCGCTATGTGTCTTGCCCGCACCGACTGGGAAGTTCCCAAGCATCGCGGGCTGACCTGGTTTGCCGTCTCAACCAAGGCCGAGGGCCTCACCATCCGGCCGATCGTTCAGATCGACGGCGAAGCCGGCTTCTGCCAGGAATTTCTCGACGACGTCGTGGTCAGTTCCGACGAGGTCATCGGTGAGGTCAATCAGGGATGGGCCGTCGCGCAGACGATGCTGGTCTATGAGCGCGGCGCCGGACAGGTAGGCCCGGTGGTGCTGGAGCCCCGCACACTTGCGCCCGATCTGGTCGCGCTGGCCCGCAAGGCGCGACGGACTGACGATTCGATCGTCCGCCAGTCGATCGCCCGCGCTCACATCAACGACTATGCGCAATATCATCTGGGCCGGCGCATTGCCGCGCGCCTGCGCGCCTCCGACCAGCCGCAACCTGCCGTGGCGGCGTATGGAAAGCTTGCGTCCGGAACATTCTCTCCCATCCGGGCCCGAATCGCGGTCGAGATCGGCGGGCCTGAGGCGCTGCTTTGGCATCCCGGCGACCAGCGCGCGATGCGGTACTCGATCAACTATCTCAACGGCCGCATGACTTCCATCGCGGCCGGTACCAACGAGATGCAGCGAAACGGGATCGGCGAACGAGTGCTGGGCCTGCCGCGCGAACCCAGTTTCGATTCGCGCAGACCATTCTCCGAGGTTATCGCGAAAGCCCGCAATTGGGACGGCCAGGTCGGCTGATCGCGCAGCGTGTCGTTTCGTGTCTGGCCGGAGCACCTAAGCGATAAGCTTGCGCGTGCCGATGCGCCCGGAACACCTGTCGGCCTATCGTGCTCCCGGCCTGATGTCCGCGGGGGATGAAATCGTGTGGCATTGCGGTCCAGGCTGGCGGGCAGGACTACAGCGGGCAATCCGTAAAAGCTTTCCCAGGGTGGGCGCGCGGACCCCGTCGCGGTGCGCCCGGCGCCGGTGGCTGTCGGCGGCTTGGGCAAGCGCGCGCTCCTCGGCCAGGGTGACCACCGCATTGAAGCGCGCCTTGAGCGCCGTGCAGCGTTCGATGAACAGGCGGACCAACTTGACGCTGGAAATCTCGCCTCGCTCCATCAGGGCCAGCATCTGTCCCGCGGTCATAAAGTGCAGGTCCATCTTGCTCTCCATCTCAAGCGCAGCTCGAGGCGGAGTGTGAGGCGATTGGCGGCAAGCGCAATCCGAAGGCGGGCCGGCCCGTGGCTTGAAGCCGGGCGATTTGCTAGATTTGGCGCATTCAAACATCGGAGCGGAGCAACCATGCAATATCGTGCAATTTCCGGCGATTCGCACGTGCTCGAAGCGCCCAACATTTTTCAGGATCGGCTGCCGGCCGCGCTGAAAGAGATGGGGCCGAAAATCGTGGACTGCGAAGACGGCGGTCAGGGATGGACCTGGGAGGGGCGCAAGCCGCGTTCTTTCGGGCTGGATGCGATGGCCGGCAAGGCGGATTTCAAGGAGTTCAAGGATCACGGCCTGCGGTTTTCCGACTTGCGCAAGGGCAACTGGGACGCCAAGGCGCATCTGGCCGACCAGGCCGTGGACCGGGTGGATTGCAGCGTGCTGTACGGCGGTATCGGGATGGGTCTGGCCAGTGCGATCAAGGATCGCGAGCTGCGCCTGGCCTGTGTGCGCGCCTACAACGACTGGATACTGGACGAGTTCCAGGCCGTCGATCCGCAGCGCCTGGTGGGGTTGGCCGTACTGCCGGTCGACGACGGGATGGACGAGATCCTCAAGGAGATGGAACGGGTCGCGAAGAAAAACTGCCGCGGCGCCTTTCTGCTCACCTATCCCGACAAATTGTATACGGACAAATACTATGAGCCGCTGTGGGCGGCGGCGGCCGAGATGCAGATGCCGCTACATTTCCATCGCGCCACCGGCAAGCATGTCCCGCGCGGCACCTCCGACGTGGGCGGCAAGCTGATGGTGGCGGGAATCGTGCTGCGCTTCTTCGCCGCGCTCGAGCCGGTCACCCACATCCTGTTCACCGGCGCCCTGCATCGCTATCCGAACCTCAAGCTGGTCTCGGCCGAGAGCGACGCGGGCTGGGTGGCGTACTACGAGCGGCTGTGTGACGATCAATGGAAACGCCAGCGCTATTGGTCGGAGTTGGAGCTGCCCAATCCGCCCAGCGAGTACATCCGCCGTCAGATCTTCTTCACCTTCATGGACGACGAGGTGGCCTGCGCCAACGTCAAATTCACCGGTGCCGACAATCTGATGTGGGCCTCCGACTATCCGCACAGTGTCACCACCTGGCCCAAAAGCTGGGACGCGATCGCCGCGCAGACCCGGCACAATACGCCCGAGGAGCGGGACAAGCTGGTGTGGAAGAACGCGGCCCGGCTCTACCGGCTGGCAGAGGTCTGAAGCGCCCGCCTCATTTCAAGGTCCATCGACCCGCGGCGCCGGCCCCAAGCTGGCGCCGCGGGTCAACTTCATAAGGGTCATTTCGTTACACGCACTCGGCGCCAGGTTCCGCCGTTGTCCACGGCAACGATCCGTCAGCCGGTGGGGCGCAACGGCAGTGGGCTGTGAGGCGCGCTGCCTGAGCCGCGCGACGCGGCGGCGGATGGCGCTGGCACTCATGCCGAAGGCGGCGCATGCCGTCTCAAAGTCGATCGGAGCGCCCGGGTAACCCTCCATCCATCGCCAGGCCTGGGCCGCATTGGCTCGCCGCTCACCGCCGGCAGGGCCGGCCTCGGCCGCCGCGATGATGTCGGCGATAGCGGACAGCAGCAAGTAGCGCAGCAGTTTGACTTCACCTGTTTCCAGAGGGGCGCGCCGATCGATTTGCGTAGGCAGGACGACGAACGGGCGCGCGAGGCTGTTCAGAAGGCTGGACGCGACGCGGTAGGCCTGGCCGGCGCTCAAGTCGCGCCGGCTGGGGGACCCCCCGAGGCTCTGCCGCGTCATCGACGACATGCAGACAAATAATACCAAAAGTAGAGACCGGTTGCCAAGTGCCGCGGGGACGCTGCCGGCGGCCCGGCCTCAAGCAGCGCAGGGATTGGCGGCAGCACGGGCCGTTGTCCCTGCTGCCCCCGAGCGCGGCGGCCTAGTTGAGCTCCAACCCGTAGAGCTTCACCGCGTTATCGCAGACGATCTTGCGGGTGACGTCGTCGGGCACGCCGGCGAAGTCCTGCTCGATCACCTTGCGCGAGTTGGGCCAGGTGCAATCGCCGTGCGGGAAGTCTGAAGCCCACATGTACTTGTCCTCACCGTAAAACTTCCAGGTAACCGGACCTACCGGATCGTCCTGGAAGGTCGCCCACACCTGGCGGCGCAGGAACTCCGCCGGCGACATCGACAACTTTTTGGCCGAGCCCAGCGCGTGATACTTCTTCCACGCGTGGTCGAGCCGGAACAGGAAGTGCGGCATCCAGCCGATGTCGTTTTCGGCCGACACCAGTTTCAATTTGGGAAAGCGCTCGAGCACGCCAGTCACCGACAGGATGTAGAGCGACTGCTGGATATCGGCGGCAAGATAGACGTACGCGCTGACCCGCCCCAGGCCGGGCGAATTTTCCTCCATCCGGGCAAGCCCCTTCACCAGCGTCATCGCCGGGCTGTGCGATCCTCCCGTCCCGATATGGAGCGACAACGGGACGTCGAGGTCGCAGGCGGCCTGCCAGAACGGATCGTAGACCGGGTTGTCATAGGTCGGATACTGCACCGGAGTCGAACCCCAGATTTGCGCGCCGCGCAATCCGGCCTTGCGCGTGCGCTCCAGCTCCGCGACCGCGGCCGGAATGTCGGCCAGCGTGATGAGCGCGGTTCCGATCAGGCGCCTGGGGTTGTGCGAGCAGTATTCGGCCAGCCAGTCGTTGTAGGCGCGAAAGCATTCGCGCTGAAATTCGGTATCGCGCAGCCCGAACAGCGGCATCCCCAGACTGGTGTACAGCACCTCCACTTCGACGCCGTCCTCTTCCTGCGCCTTGATACGCTCGGTTGGATCGTAGGCGCCGCGATGCACCTGCTCGTAGCCGGCAGTCTGCTCGAATTGCTTGAGTTCCTCGCCGCTTCTGCCGGCTGCACCGAAGGCGGAAATCGCCATCAGCCGCTTGCCTTCGACGTACATAGTGGGCAGGCCGCCGTTTTCAGGGTCGGGCCTGACCTGCGGGGCGCGCTCGCGGAAGCGTTGGTCGACTCGCGTGACCCACAAATCGGCCGGTTCCACCACGTGCGAATCCGCGGAAACGATGTGCCTCGGTATCATCGCCGTGTCTCCCCAAATCGCAACGATAGCCCTTGTTTAGGCTCATTGTGCGAATTGTCAAGGGCTGACCGGCGAGGCTCACAGCTCCGGCGTGGGCTGGACCAGATCGGCGAAAGTGATCGCATATATCCGAGCGGATTGACGTCACAACGGACTACCCGAATTACCGTTGATGTTAAGTTGAGCGCCAAAGGGGCATTAGAAGCTGGTCGGGCAGACAACTCCCGCCCACGCATGACCCGCACAACAGCACGCAGCCGCACACGGTATCAGCGCCAGCGCTCTCACGGCGTCTCCGGCCGGGCTGGGCAGGTGATGGCGACACGGCGCCAAGGGAGCGGGGAACGCGAGATCAAGCTGTCATCAATAGTCGGAAAATCGCCCTTTTGGCTTGCGATTTAGACCGCAATCGTGATCGGTCCCTGTGCAGAAGGTCGCCGCTCACTTCTCGCCCATGGCGAAAGCCTTGATCAGGTGATGCGCGATCGCGATGGGCGGGGGCAGGTTCAGGCCGTCGATCTTTTTGCCCTCGAGCAGTTCGCGCGCGACGCGCCGCTCCAGCCATCGCACTTCGGCCAGTTCGTTTTCGTCGGCCTTAACCTGGCGGCTGTGCGCCTGGGCGAAACATCCAATCATCAAAGAGGAGGGAAACGGCCAGGGCTGCGTGGCATGATAGGTCACCTCGCCGACTTTGACCGCCGCCTCCTCCATCAGCTCGCGGCGTACCGCCTCCTCGATGGTTTCGCCGGGCTCGACGAAACCTGCCAGCGCAGAGAACAGCCCGGGCGGAAATTGCTTGTTGCGCCCGATCAGGCAGGCCTGGTCATGAATGGCCAGCATGATGACGACCGGATCGACGCGCGGAAAATGCTCGGCGTTGCATTTGCCGCACAGGCGCCGGTAGCCGGCGTCCATCATCTGCGTCGGCGCGCCGCATCGCGGACAGAAGCCGTGGCGCTGATGCCAATCGAGGAGGGCTTTGGCCTGGCCGATAATCGCGCCATCACGGGCCGAAACCATCTGCGCTGCGGCGCGCGCCTCGCGGAAATGGCCGAGCGCGGCCAGCGGCGGCGCTGTACCGGGATCGTCGGCCTGCGAGACGTCAAGCGCGAAGACCGCCTGCTCACCGTCGAGGCCAAGGAAGATGCAGGGTGCGTCGGGCCCTGCGATGGCATCGGCAATTTCCGGCCGCAACAGGCCCAACGCGGGCTGCGCGGCAGAGCGCTGGGGGCCGAGCAGCAGTGGTTGCAGGCGCCACATCGGCAGCACCAGCGAGGACGGATCGCGCCGTTTTGACTCAAGCCAGGCCGCGTCCAGGCGCTTTTCGGCGGCGCGATCGAGAGGATTACCGGTAAAAGGAATCATTGGCATCTCCGGAAAAAGCATTATCGACGCGCGGCCAGTGCCCGCGTCGTCACCAAATTAGCTCCATCTGACGGCGGATTGCACGCGCCAGCGGGCTGCTCGCGGCGATGCGCGGCAGCCGGTGACGGTCTCTGGCACTGGTATCGCAGCGACACTGCAAGTAGTCTTTAATTAGGCTGCGGAAGGCGGTTATCAATCCGGCCACGTTCTGTCGGCGCGGGCCGGAGGAAGAGGCGGCGGGCAAGTGGCAAGGAAAACGCAGCTCCGGTGCGCTACCGGCGGGCGATCGGACCCCGGAGCGGTTATCTGAGGAAAACGGCACTGGCGTGAATTCGGCACGGTTTTCCTCACGGATGCGGACTACGATCGGCCCCAAGCGCAGCGGTGGCAAGCAATGCTTGACAGTCGCACATTCGCCGCATCCAAAGGCTACGCCAACCCTGCCGGTCTTTTCTATGCATCGGCGCGGCACCCCGTCGCCAACGCTACTGCTGCGATATTTTTGCGCATCAGCGTAATCGTGCTGGTTGTAACGCTCGCCATCCTCGTGCACGCGGCGGACGGTTCAGCAGCGGGAGGAAATCAAGCGCGCGCCTCCAACAGCACGGTCCAGATTCCGTCCAATGCGCAGGATTCGGCCGTGTCGGCGGATTCCGATGACTATACAAGCGATGCGGAAGGCGAAGGAGCGGTGATAGTCCCGGGCCAAGGCATACCGGATGCCGATGGCGCCCGGTTCGCCGATATCGATCAGTTCGCGACCAACGACGACGTTTACGAATCGCCCATCGGCGCCTTGCTGCAACACGATTGCGCCGAACTGGCACCGCGCCAGGACGTCTGCGGCCTGGCGGTTTTGGAAGTCCGGCCCGGCAGTGTGGCCGCGGCTGCCGGGATGCGGCCGTATCGCGGTTTGGTTCACACTCTGCTGGGCGCCACGGTGGTCAGTGCAGCGATGGTTTTTCCGCCCGCGATCGCGGCGCTGGGGCTGGTCGAGCAGAGCCACGTCGGCGAGTCCTTCGACCTGATCATCGGGGTTGACGGCCAACGTATCCATACCATCCACGATTTCCAGGGCGCGCTGGCCGAAGTCCACGTGGGCGATGTGATCTACGTCACTGTGGTGCGCAACGGCAAACGTCTGCAGATGCCGTTGAGAATCACCGGCTAGCGGTGCGAAGCGGGCTTTATAATCCCAGCGCGCTCAGGCCCGGATGGTCCTCAGGGCGGCGGCCCAGGGGCCAGTGATACTTGCGCTCAGCTTCGCGGATTGGCAGGTCATTGATACTGGCGTGGCGCACCGTCATAAGGCCTTGTTGGTTGAACTCCCAGTTTTCGTTGCCGTAGGAGCGAAACCAGTGGCCCGAATCGTCGTGCCATTCGTAGGCAAACCGCACTGCGATGCGATTATCGCCAAACGCCCACAACTCCTTGATCAGGCGGTAGTCAAGCTCGCGCGCCCATTTGCGCCGTAAAAAGGCGACGATTTCCTCGCGTCCGGCCAGGAATTCGGCCCGGTTGCGCCAGCGGCTGTCGGAGCTGTAGGCAAGCGCCACGCGCTCGGGGTCGCGCGAATTCCACGCGTCCTCCGCCGCGCGCACCTTCTGGATGGCGGTTTCCAGGGTAAAGGGCGGCAGCGGCGGCCGAAGGTCAGCTTGCGCATCCTGCATGGAAGTCTCCTCCACTGCGAAACGGCTAAAGGACCGTCAACTTTCCTGTAAACATTCTCCCCGTCTAAAACGTCAATAGGGCGGTTGGATGTGAATTTACCGGCGCAAGGAGAATCGGGCGATGAAGGCGGTTCATGGCGTTTTGGCGGCGGCGGTTGCGATGCTGGTACTGGCGATGCCGATCGTGGCGTTTGCGCACGACGGCTGGCATCACGACCACGGCAATCACTGGGGATGGTACAAGCATCACGGCGGATACGGCTATGGCGGCTATGATGGCTACGGCGGTGGCGGCTATCCCGGCTATTGGGACCATCATCGGCATGAATGGTGGGAGCATCATCGCGGTTACGGCTACGGCGGCTATCCCGGCGGCATGATGTGCGATGAGGACGGTGACGACTGCCGGCCCGCGGCGCCGCTCAGCGTGCCTTATGGCGGTATGGGTTATCTCGGGTCGATGCCCTACAATGGGTCGGGCCTTTATACACCGGGCTATACCCGCAACATGGGCAAGATGATGCAGTTGCAGCAGACGCTCAACCAGCAACTCAATGCCAATCAGGCCCTGTATCAGGCGGCGGTCGCACAGGGCAACTACCGGCTGGCCAACAAACTCGCCACCCGGATGCAATATCAAGCGCAAACGTTGAATGCGGCCAATTCCTTTCTGGGCGGCGCCGCACCCAGGGTCTACCCAGGCTATCCGCAGACCTATGGCGTCAATCCCTACGCCGCGCAGCCCGGCTATTCGCCGCTGGGCTCGATTCTGCAGATGTTCGGCTACTAGCTCTCCAGCGCATGGCAGGCGTCCCATCTGGGACGCCCGCCCGCGGCTGCGCGCCTCTCCGACAGAGAAATGGCGGTGGGTGAAAAGAGTTGCCCGGGGTCAGCCGCTTGCCGCTTTGCCTGCGACGTCGGCGGTCGGGATGAAGGCGTCTTGCGCGGTATATAAGACGTCGTTGGGGCCTTCGCCCGGCGCGAAGACCTGCTCGAAGCCGGGTTTGCAGTATCCGACGTAGATCGTGCGGCGTCCCCGCGCAAGCTGCGGCGGCGGGGCGGCATGCAAGTTATGGGCAAAGTGCAGGGTGCAGTCGCCGGGCTCCGTTTCCAGCGCCACCACCGGCAGGTTGTCGTAGTTGGTATCGGGGCCCTGGCGGCATGAATAGCGCCAGGAGCCGGCCAGCATATAGAGCTGCCCGTTTTGCGGCGTCATCGCGTCGAGCTGGATCCCCATCACGATCTTGGGACAGAGAATCGGATGCAGTCCCAGGCCGCAGTCCACATGCCACGGATAGTCGGCCAGACCGGAAACCGCACCGGCCACCTTGAGCATCGCTACCGGCGAATCCATCCGGTCGTGCACGGCGATAAGCGGCACCTCACTCATGCTCGCCAGCCGCGCCAGGCGCGAATCGTCGGGAAGAGCGGCAATCACCCTGGATTTCATGCCCAGATACAGCAGGCGCGACAACAGGTCTTCGCCGGCCGCGTTCTTCGCCCACCATGAATGGCGGTCGCCGGGGGTGGCTTCGGCGGCGATCCGCATCACCTCCTCGCGCAGGGTTTCGATTTCAGCCTGCGAGAACAGACCCTTGATCACGAGGTAGCCGGTCTTCAGAAAATACCCGCGCATCTCCTCCAGCGGTGTGTCGGCCGCGAACCTGCGGTGAAGGTCGAGCGGCTTGCCGCTGGCGTCGGTCAGATCGACCAACGCCGGATCGTAGACCGGCCGCCCCATGAACATCGCCCACAGCGCCGCCTCCCATCGGCTGAGCCCCGTGTAGTCGCCGCGCGCAAAGCTCAACTTGCCGGCATAGGCAAGCCCGATCGGGGTGCGATATTCGCACGCTAACTGGCGCCAGGAATTAAGGTCGAGTTCTACGATGGTCTCGGCCTCCGCGGTGCCCGGCGCCACCCGCACCGTGCCGTCGGAGGGGACGTAGGTGTAGCCTGCGCCGGCGCCGGGAATTCGAAAGCCAAGCGGCGGCGCGTCCTTGAGGTCCGCCCAGGCCAGCGGTCCGTTGCCGCGCGCCAGCCGTTGGGGAAGTTCCGTACGATGGAACACGTCGAAGTCGATAGCCGGTACTGAAAGCTTCATGGGCGATCCTCCCAACGCGTTTGCGGCGGCGCAACCCACATACGTCGCGGCTTGACAAGGCGGAAGCCGCTCGATTAACAGACGAGATGTTTTCCCCGAACAGCCGCACGCCGACGCCCAAAGCTTAGGCCGCAGCGCCGGCGCAGGGCAAGGCAATCGTCAACTGTCCTCAACTCCGGAGGGCCGGTCATGGATATCGGCAAAGAGGTGGTGCTGGAGATGTATCGCAAGATGCATCGTATCCGGCAGTTCGAACAAAAGATCAAGGACCTGATCACCGCTGGCGAGATTCCCGGCTTCGCGCACGTCTCCATTGGCGAAGAGGCAACCGCGGTGGGGATTTGCGCGGCGCTGCGCCCCACCGACCGCATCACCTCCACCCATCGCGGCCACGGCCACCTGATTGCCAAGGGCGGCGACCTGGCGCGCATGATGGCGGAGATTTACGGGCGGCGCACCGGTTATTGCAAGGGCAAGGGCGGCTCGATGCACATCGCGGATTTCTCGCTGGGCATCCTGGGCGCCAACGGCATCGTCGGCGGCGGCATTCCCATCGCGACCGGCTCGGCGCTGGCCGCCAAGCTCAGCCACAAGGACGACGTTACGGCCTGCTTCTTCGGCGACGGCGCCGCCAACGAGGGCACCTTTCACGAATCGCTCAACCTGGCGTCGATCTGGAAGCTGCCGGTGATCTACGTGTGCGAGAACAATGGCTTCGGCGAGTTCACCCCTACCGCCAGCGCCACCTCGGTCAAAGATATTGCGGTGCGCGCAAAGGGCTACGACATCCCGGGTTACGTGGTGGACGGCAACAACGTGCTGGAGGTGTATCGCTACGCAAGCGAGGCCGCGGCCCGCGCGCGGGCCGGCGAAGGGCCTACACTACTTGAATGCAAAACCTACCGATGGGAGGGACATGTGGTCGGCGAGCAGGCCTTTATCACCGGCAGCTACCGCACCGAGGAGGAAGTCGCGCGATGGAAGGCGCGATGCCCGATTATCGCGCTGGAGCAGGAGGTGCTCGGCTCCGGACTGATCAAGCGCGAGGAACTCGAGCGTATCGCCAGGGAGGCTCGCGACCAGGTCGAGGCCGCAGTCGAGTTCGCCCGCCAAAGCCCGATGCCCGAGCCGGCCGAAGCCGGCGAGGATCTGTGGGTCGAGTAGAAGAGACGTCCTGGTTTCCCGATTGGTCGGAGCAACGTCGATGGCACAGCTGACCTTTTTGCAAGCGATTCGAGCGGCGCTCAGCGAGGAGATGGAACGCGATCCGAGCACCTTTATCCTGGGCGAGGACGTGGCGCTGAGCGCCTTCGGCTCCACGCGCGGATTGCTGGAGCGCTTCGGACCCGAGCGCGTGCGCGACACACCCATCTCGGAGGCCGGCTTCGTGGGCGCGGCGGTGGGGGCGGCGATGGCCGGGATGCGGCCGATTTGCGAAATCGAAATTGCGCCCTTCATCTATTGCGCCTTCGACCAGATCGTCAATCAGGCGGCAAAACTGCGCTACATGTCGGGCGGCCAGGCGCGCCTGCCGATCACGTTTCGCACGCTGTACGGTGCGGCCGGCGGCGCTGCGGCGCAGCATTCCGAAACCGTCTATCCGCATCTGCTGCCGGTCCCGGGACTCAAAATCGTCGTGCCCTCGGGCCCCGCCGACATGAAAGGGCTGCTCAAGAGCGCGATTCGCGACGACAATCCGGTCATCGTCTTCGAGCATGCCGCCCTGGGGCGCACCCGCGAGGAAGTGCCCGACGGCGACTACCTGGTTCCCATCGGCAAAGCCAGCGTCAAGCGCGAGGGCAGGGATGTTACCGTGGTGGCGATCGGCGCGATGGTGCCGCGCGCGATGGCGGTCGCGGCGCACCTGGCCGGCGACGGCATCGCGGTGGAAGTCATCGACCCGCGCTCGCTGGCACCGCTGGACGAGGAGACGCTGCTCAACTCGCTGAGCAAGACCAACCGGATGGTGATCGTCGACGAGGCCCACCTGCGCGGCAGCGCCGCCTCCGAGATCGCCGCCACGATGGCGGAGAAGGGCTTCGACCTGCTCGACGCGCCCATCAAACGGGTGGCGGCGCTGGACGTACCGATTCCGTTCAGCCGTCCGCTGGAAGCCGCCGTGATTCCCGACGAGGCACGCATCGCGGCCGGCATCCGGGCGGTGCTGGGCTGAGCACGGCTGGTTTCCGGACGCAAGAACTGAAAGGACAGGGACCAAGCGGCGATGGCAGTGGAAGTCGTGATGCCCAAGTTTGGGCTGACGATGAATGATGGAATACTCAAGCGTTTTTTGAAGCAGCCCGGCGAAACGGTCACCGAGGGGGAGCCGCTGTTCGAAGTGGAAACCGAAAAGGTGCTCAACGAAGTTCCGGCGCCGGCTTCGGGGGTTCTCGTCGCCTTCCTGTTCAACGAGGAAGATACCGTCGATTGCGGCGTGACGGTGGCGATTATCGCGCAACCGGGCGAGGACGTCGAAGCGCTCAAAGCACGCTACCGCAGCGCCGCTCCACGGCCGGATGCGCACCCTGGCGCCCCGCCGCCGACGCCGGCCGGGGCAAAGGATGCGTCCGCGGCCGCGCGCCGAGCGATCACGCCGATCGCGCGCAAACGCGCGGCCGAACTCGGCGTCGACCTTTCAAAGGTCGCCGGTACGGGGCCCGGCGGCAGGGTGACGCGTGAGGACGTCGAGCACGCCGCCGCTGCCGCTCAAGCGGCGCCCGCGCCGCGGGCGGCCGCCGTTGTTCAGGCGGCCGAAGCGGGCGCGGTGATCCCGCTGAAAGGGATGCGCAAGACCATCGCCGAGCGCATGATGCAAAGCCTGCACGGCTCGGCCCAGCTCACGCTCAGCACCGAAGCCGACGTCACCGCCGCCGCCGACCTGCGCGCCCATCTGGGACGCGAGGCGGAATTCACCTACACTGACTTGATGATCCACGCTGTCGCGCGCGCCCTGCGTCGCCATCCGCGGCTCAATTCGGCGCTTGAGGACGGTGCGATCAAGCTGCGCGGCGAGGTGAACATCGGGATGGCGGTGGCGCTGGAGGAGGGACTGATCGTGCCCGTCATCCGCAACGCGGATCGCAAGACGCTGCGCGAGATCGCCGCCGAGACCAGGGAGCTGGGCAAACGCGCACGCGAGGGAAAACTGCGGCTTGAAGATGTCGAAGGCGGAACCTTTACCATCACCAACCTCGGCACCTACGGCGTCGATGCGTTCACGCCGATAATCAATCACGGCGAGGCGGCGATTCTGGGGCTCGGCCGCATCATCGAGCGTCCTGCGATTTACCGCGGCGAGATCGCGCGCCGCTTTATGATGACGCTGAGCCTGACCTTCGACCATCGCATCGTCGACGGCGCCCCCGCCGCCGCCTTTTTGCAGACCGTAATCGAAACCTTCAACTACGGTGAGCGTTGAAAGCCGGCAGGCCGTACTTCCACCCTACTGGCGAACGATGCTGCATTCGAGTATGCCTGAGGGCTGGTTGCCCGCGCGATTGAGCCAAGGAGCGTTGCGATGATCGACTACAGCAAGTACAGGGCCGTCCTGGTTGAAAAGGACAATCGGGTCGCGACCGTCACGCTCAACCGGCCCAACGCGCTCAACGCCATCAACGACGACATGAGCGCGGACTTCGACACGCTGTTTGGCGACCTGTCGCGCGACGAGGAGGTCGACGCGATCATAATTACCGGCGCCGGACGCGCGTTTTGCGCCGGTGGCGACGTCAAGGGCATGGACGCGCGCAACGTTGCTGCGGCGCGCGATTTCGCCATGAATCCGCG
>Ga0070740_10001819_pt1 | contig 27432 bp, 27 predicted proteins | sample Coa_R2_FD_67286 | JGI IMG/M metagenome (GOLD analysis project Ga0070740, IMG submission 67286) | Surface soil microbial communities from Centralia Pennsylvania, which are recovering from an underground coalmine fire - Coalmine... | ecosystem: Environmental > Terrestrial > Soil > Unclassified ...
CCTGGCAGCATTTGGGACGGTAATGGCGAATGCGCTTACCAAATGGCAAACCTTTGCCATCATCTACTCAGCTGCCTGTATCCAGTTTCTGGTTCAGATAGTCTGTTTTCTTCGTCTGAATACGCAAACAGAGCAGGGCCGAATTAATGTCATGTCATTCATATTCACGGGTGTTATTCTCGGCTCCATTGTGGTCGGCTCGATATGGATCATGTGGAATTGCAATTTCAACATGATGTATTAAGACAAGGCAGTTGTGATATTCGTGGATAGCTTTTTATTGTTCCAGATTCATGTCTTGCTATCCTCAGTGCTGAATGGGTTATTCAGAAAACGCGCGCATCAATCAATTTTATCCGGCAATGATTTTCAAATCGGCGGCTATGTAAGATAGATATCGCGGGCCGATGTTTCTATTGCGCATTTTTGAAACCAGAGTTGAGCGATAGCGGGTTCCGCCAACACTGAACACGGGCTGGCCAATATGAAATTGCTGTTGATCTAGGATATAAAGCACTATCTGGTCACCAGCTGCATTGGCAAACAGGAGATGACCCTCTATGTCATTATCAGCCAATTTCTCTGCGATTATCCGGGTGCTTTCACCGGGATTGATTATTTGTGGATTGACGGTGAAATGATTATCCGGACGGCTGTCCGATATGCGTTCAAAATGCAATGCTTCACTGCCTGTATTGGTGAGTGTGATATAAAGAGTATTATTTTCATCTGCCGCTGGTTTTGCAAGAATCGGTGACATGCTGCAGAATGCGATGAATGTCACTATCAATTTTAACATGCACGTCTTCATTTGGACTCCCGGATTCATCTGCGTCTTACTTAATCTGAGCTATGCACCAGGCATATGTCAAATGACAATTTCGTTTTTTATCCGGCTGCTGACATGAACACTGCAATCCACACATGACTCGCCATAATTGGCCATAATTACTGTTCAAGATAAGCTTTTCCTGCGGATTATGATAAATTAACCAGGATATATTTCAGGAATTTAACAGGATACCGCCATGGAATGGTTAATGAGAAAAACGGGTTTTGCAGTATTCATTTATGTGCTTTCGTCAACAATATATGGTTATACCGGGCATATGGAATTTTCCATTGCCGGCGGCGCCGCTTTGGATGATTTTGACAATTTGAAGCTGCTGGTTACGTCAACTGAAACTGACACGCTGCATCAAACGAATGACAGCCGTTCAGCGTTTATCTCTACAATCGGTCTTGGTTATGATTTTCTGATGGGGCCGGATTACTCATGCCGTATCCATGATATTTTAATTGGACTCAATTTGTATAATGTTAACCTTGATAACAAGGGAACAGTCTATCAGTTTGAAAACCCATCTTTAAATAATTATGACTATGATTTACCGGTTTATACGACACGTCTGATGTTCGATGTCAAGGTTGCAGCGCCTGCCTGGCATGATTTGATGCCGTATCTGACGGCTGGAATCGGCATGTCATGGAACCGTGCAAGCTATCAGGATTACCCGTCACCAGAATTTGTTGCGCCAATTACCCTGAATAGCCGCGAACAATTGAAATTTGCGTATGAAGCTGGGGTTGGTGTGAAATCACCGCTCACGCAAGCTGTTTCTGTCCATGCCGAATATCTGTATGCCAATCTTGGCCATGCAAGAACGTCAGCATATGGGAATACACAGGTTTTATCCGCCGTCTCTGTCCCACTGCATGTGAATTCATTTCTGATTGGCTTTGATTATATATTTTAATTCACCTTTTTAAAGGAAGATTCATATGAACCATGGTAAGACACTCATGCTTGGCAAGGCCGCTGCGTGTATTTTATTGGCATCGACAACCGCTTTCGCAGGCGGGCTGCCGCTTGAATTTAGTACGATACCTGTGATTGCCAATATGGTGAACCGCTCAACCCAGATTGTGACATTTACGCTGCATAATAAGACTGGTGTAGCATTGCCTCTGGTCATTGGAGGCATTGTACCGCCAGTTTCTGTTAGTGCGGTGACCCAGAACAATGATTGCACCTCGATATTACCTGCTGGTCAAAGCTGTAATCTGCGCTTATCAATCAGGCCGACAACGCCAGGTACGATTAACCAGACACTCAGCATCGATTACCATGGACGTTATCCGCTTACTGCACCAATTAATTTGACAGTGTCATCTGCTCTGGCGCAATCAGCGCGCTTGTCGCCATCTGTATTCCATTCTTCCGCATTTGTGGGTGTAGATTATGCACCTGGTCATTATCCCCAGGGCGACCCAAGAAATGATGAAGACGAAGCCAATGTTGTTCCTGAATTCAAGCAATTACAATTGGCTGGCTTTAATACCGTCCGCATGTATGAGGAACCTGGCAAAACCTGGATCGCGGCCATTAACGCCGCCAATAACCAGGGTATGCAGGTTATCTACCAGCTGGGAACATGTCAGAGTGACCCGGTCACGCATAATTGCATCAATGGGCCGGGCACATTTGCAAGTGTGCTTGCGACGGAAATCACCCGGCTGCAAGGTGTTATTAATCAGGTTGGCAGTGCTACCTTTCAGAAAGTTGTTCCATTGATCCTGATAGGAAATGAAATCTATATTACGAATAGTCAGGACCAATCCAATCTGAGTGATTTGTTGTCTGCAGTCACGCAGGTGCGCGCAATAGCCGATCCACTGTCCATTCCCACCAGCATATCATTACAGGGTGATGTGTGGATTACTACAGATAAAAAAATCCAGTCAGATCTGAACACCCTGGTTAATGCGCTTTCGACCAATGCGCCAATCGGGGTGAACATTTATCCATTTCAATGGGTCGTGCCTGTCGCGCAGTCTGTCAATACATCGACATTGCATTCAATTAACTGGTATTTGTCAGGACTGAATTATCCTAATAATCCATTATTCATTTCTGAGACAGGCTGGGCCACCGCTGGCAATTACAAGGTGGGTTCCAATGTCACGACAGGTGATATCAATACATCTGAAACCTATTTCCCGCTGTTATATGCCTATACAGCCAATAAGTATTCAACCTTGGCTTTCATGGGTTTTGACACACCGACAAAAACCACCGATCCAAACCTGACATCGGAAAATTTTTATGGTGTCTTCGATGATAAATGCAATCTGAAGGGTGGAAGCGCACCGCTTAATTTGCTGCCCAATACGTCTTATAACGGTTCACCCCAATGCTCGGACAGTAATGCAATTTTCACTTTCGCAGGAGGTTCCAGCAATGCACAGCCGCCGTTCAGTATCCAGTATGTGCATGGCGGCCTGACGTATGTCGTCAATGTTCCGACGGCTGACAGAACGAATCAGGATTTAACCCCCTGGCCAACGATTACGTTATCAGCGGGTGATACGGTTACCCTGGTGTCAACCAGCAGTTCATGTACCAACACGGTTGCAACAATCAATTCCAGTCATTCTGGCGGGACGTGGACATCAACTTCGGGGACAGGTTCGGGCAATTGTTCAGGTGTGAACTGGGCAAACGGACAAACAGTATTCATGCCTAATCCGTATTAGGAAATGAGAGAATGTTCATGGTTGTGTGAGTATTCGCGAATGAGCCGCGCTCCATTTAGGTATTGTCGTAAGCGCGAGGATTTCACGTCTAGACCAGGAAGCAGATTTTCTGACATCCCCATAATCTGCCCAGGAACCGATGATGCAATTGCTTAGATATAGCCGAACGCAGCTTCATTTGCTTTTCTTGCAGGTTTCCGAGCCGCTGTCCTTGCCTGACTGTGATATCCAGTCAGCCTGCAGGGATCCATCTGGTTTGATAGTGAAAATTTCCAGGCCGCTGATGTCCGAGCTTGTCAAACTCCAGTAGGAGGACGACAAGACGTTGGCCATGCCTGGATGAATCACGCCCGTACCATACATGGAGGGATTGCCATCGCTGTCATCCCATTCCAGGGTATAGGTATCGCCGGTTTTGATGACAGACAAAGGCAAAGAAGAAGTATTATTTGAAGAATCGGTCCGTTGACAAGTGTAATTACCTGTCACATTTGTATTGACGGTTGTGTCTGCGTAAGCTGTCAGGGTGAGCAATGATAACGCAATGATTAAAAAAATATTGGTGGTGGTTTTCATGGCAACTCCTTTCCGTGGGGCATCGTATTATGCCGGTAACGATTGATGAAACATCAGGATGATTTTGTACAAACTTCTGTTCCCGATTTGCTTTTATTACTTTCCGCAAAAACGCCATCCAGAGACCCGTCAGGTTTCACAATAAAAAATTCAACATTGGTTGTGGCGGGTGTTTTTGGCTGCCAATAGATGTACGCAAATGCATTGTTGACACTCTTGCTTGGCATGCCTATGCCAAAACCATATGGGACAACATTATCTTTGGACGTGAGTGTCACCTTGTAGTTACTCCCGGACTTTTTGATGGTGATTGTTTCTGATGAATCCGGAGGGTTGGATAATGGATCATGATAAGTGCAATTGTAAGTACCGGATATATCAGGCATGGTTGATAGAGCGGCTGTCGGGGGGGTATCAGCATTAGCAGGAGTTGATAATGGCAAGACAAGCATGCACAGCATGGAGAACAACGTAACCTTGCAAAACGTGCGCATAAAGAACTCCTTCTCTTTACGTTTGACGAAGATAACCAGGTCTGGCCGGTGGCCACATGGATATGACATTATACATCAGTTCTGAGGCCTGTGATAAAATTTAATAATAATCATATAATTATAATCCGCATTATAGCATAAACCATGTTCGCGACAAATTCGGTAATAATTATTTTGATCTTCATTATGGATCGACACACCCGCTTGGCGGTTCGCGATGACGAATGGGCAGCAAGCACTGAAATCATGCGTGATGATGATATTTCGCGACCTGGCTTCAATTTCAAACTGGTTTTGCTACAATTCGTTCAACACAAAACGAATAGTATATAACCAAAGGTAATTAATATGAGTCAGAATAGATCGCCGAACCAGGGTGCGGAGCAAGGTAAATTCAAGTCATTTTTCAAAACTTATATGGTAGGATTCATGGGCAGTAATGCCGCGCTGTTTGTTGGGCATCCCGCTGAGCGGTTAAAAGTCGCAGCCCAGATTAATTTGGGGGTGCCCGCTTATCAGGTCGTGAAACCCATTTTATCGAGCTTTTCAGCTCTCTACACTGGGTTTGTATCCTGTGTCTACAGACAGAATGTCAAGCTGGTGTATCGGTCCATGATTATGAGCGAGATGCCGCACCGTGTGGATGATTTGGGGCTGAACTTTTTTTTCGGAACAGCGTTAAAAGCGCTTTTTGCCAGCAGTATTGATACGGCGTTTACGACTCCGCCTGAAAATATTAAAACATGGCAAATGAAGATGCCGCAGCAGACATCAATCCGCACAGCTGTCAGCCAGATTTATCAGGCGCGGGGCTTGCGCGGGTTTTTCTTTGGCATCGAGCCGACCATTTTCAAATCCTATCCAACATGGTTTTATTTGTTTCTCGGTTATCACGCAACGAAAGATAAAAGACAAAAGCAGGGTTTTTTATCTACCATTTTGTGGGCGACCTGTGCTTCCATACCCATTACCGCGATGACCAATCCGCTTGACGTGATCAAGACACAAATGCAGGCATCGGCACATAAAAAATCAGACTCCATCCTGTCTGTTGGCAAGGAGCTGGTGCAAAAACATGGCCTTTTTTCTCTCGCTAGGGGATTTCCGTTTCGTCTTGTCCATAAGTCACTTGCTACCGCAACTGCTTATGCTGTCCTCGACATGAGTAGCAAATTAAGGTCATGATGAAAAGTCTGCCAGGATAATCCCGTGGGCCTTAATGTTTGAAGACACTCTGTCTGCTATCTAAAATGGCAGGAATAAAAAATCAAGAGACACCTGGCAGTATGCTCTCAGGTGTCTCTTGTGCATGTTAAAGCTTTCCTAGGCGTTCCATCCTAATATTTGTTCTTCAACATACAGTGATAAAGCGCGATGGGCCATGTCGGTTGGGTGTACAGGATCAGCAAAAATATGGCCATTAGTAGCGCTGAAACAGGTGAGGGCTGAGGCGCAAAGTGCGTTGGTAGCGTTTGTAAACTGGAATGACTGTCCTGATACAACGAATGGTTTGCCGGATTCAGTTAAGCTGATGACATTATTCAGCAAGTCATAAGAATCGATATACAAGACCTTGGTGCCATATTGGGAAATGACTTTACCCAGTTTTTGATTGAGCATGGAATTGAAAGTGAAAGTCACCGTTTTCAAGTTGGCTGAAAGGGTGGGATTATTCATGCCAACGATTAATGGTGTCAAACCCAGGTTAGGCAGTGTAATGACAACAATGCGTTTGGCACCGTTAGCACTTAGCAAGGCAACCTGATTGGCGATATTGGTTGCTGCGGTATTTGCTGTTTGCAATAACTGCAATTGCGTCGGTGTTGGGCCGGAGAGCAAGACAAGAAAATCATTTGCGCCTGACCAGATGAAATAGACCGCATTGGGATCCAATGGTGTTGAGTGTGTACCAAGAAAAAATGCGATTTGCTGAACCAAGGACGGTGCTGCTATACCATTTCCTGTGGAATTGGTGGTGCTGCCAGCTGCTGCATAATCGATTCCATTCAATGTGCCTGAGACGACAGGATCGCCAGCTCCGAAAAAGATGGTGTTGTTGGTGATCAAATCTTGTGGGTTCGGGGCAGAGGCGCTAGGGTATACAGGTAATGTAAAACCTTTCACATCACGGGCGATATATTGTGCCCAGGTATAGCCGCCCGAATTGACGAAGGTGGGTGCCTTGGGCGACGATGCCCCGAAGATCAGATCATTAAACCCGCTATCCGACAAACTGTCACCAAAAAAATACACCTGGCTGATTTGATCAAATCCTAATGCTTGCGCCGGGCCTGACAGGCCGCAGCATAATGCAGCGGCACCTGCGAACACAGCCATCTGTGCTTTGCTGCGCGCAGCTAATTGCAACAATTTCTTTAACATGCGTCATCTCCTTGTTGGTTTAGAAGCTATAACGTACTGCCAGTCCCAATATGTTTGCTGATCCCTTGTATTTTGCGTAAATCTGATTGACTTCAAGAGGGACAGTACTGTTAGCACTGCTGCCGCTAGCTTGTGTGACATTGACTTTTTGGTCCTTAATGTAGATGTATTCATAAGCACCGTCGATAGACAGATGTTTATTCATCTGGTAAGTCGCGCCAAGTGCCAGCCAATAACGGTCATTGTCAGGTATGCGTGGGTCCCTGAGACTTGTCGTAGGTGTCTGGTCATAGGCAAGACCGCCGCGAAGTGTCCATTGATCAGTTGCCCGGTAATCAGCGCCTAATGAACCAAACCAGGAATTCCGCCATCCAGTCTGAATGGTGCTGTTGGTTGCAAATGCTTCCGGCATCTTGATGCTGAGCTGATTAAAGGAATCCCAGAAGTTATAGGCTATCGATGCTTTTACTGTCCAGGCTGGTGAAACATCACGCGCGCCGCTTAGCGTTAACACGGCCGGCGTTTTGACGCTCGCACGAACAGAGGTTTGCGCATTGAACAGGAAATTCTGGGATGGTGCCGGAACTGTGCCGCCTGGTGAAGTATATTGCTGGCCGTCGCCATCCAGTTGTTCAGAAATCTGGGAGCGATAGCCGAGACCGATACGTGTGCATAAATCAGGTCTGTACAATATACCGAGAGTATAACCATAACCCCAGCCATCACCTTTCAGATAAGTTGGGTGGGTTGGTGCAATCAGTGCGTCAATATCGCTAATGCCGGTATAAGGTCCATTGAAATTGGAGAAAGTTGCTCTCAGATACTGTGCCTGGAAACCGATGCCCAGTGCCCAGTGATCATTAATCGTATAGGCAATGGCTGGGTTCAGGTCTATCGATTTGACAGCGCTATAGTCTGCGGCGAAACGGATGACTGAATTTTCGTAATAGTTGGTGATCAGGCCGAAGGGTGCAACAATCGCAAGACCGGCGGCGAGCCTGTCATTAATGCGAAAACCGATATAACCATCCGGAACAAATGTGGACTGGCCAATATTGCTTTGATAGTTTTGGCCCAGAACGGTTGCAGTAATACTGCTGGGTGGGATGCCTGGCACATTGACGGTATGGATGACGGATGCGTCTTTCATGCTTACGCTGGGAAGAATTTCACTGCCGCCTAAATAGGCCTGATTCTGTTGCAAGGTGGCCAATGTGGCGGGGTTGAAAAACATGGCGGTAACGTCATTGCTGGCTGCCGCGGCGCCTGCCAATGCGTCTCCCTGTAAGCCTGGGCTTATTTCATTAATCTGAAAGCCGGCTGCGAAAACAGGCACAGTGAGAAATGCTTGTGAAACGATCAGCGTAATCGCGGATATTTTGGGCAGCGAACGAAAATGTCGCATTGTGAGGCCTCCTTGGCTCGGTAGAAATCTATTAGTGTTACGTAAACCCGGGCAGCCAGTTTTGTTGGGCTGTCTGCCGTAAATTTTTATCATTATATGAGTTGAGACAGTCTTTATCAAATTATATGGGTTGACAGGCCTCAGGAATTACCGGGATAGCGAAGCGGATTCTCAAAACAGAACATCGAATACCATTTTCCCATTCAGAATGATAATGATCATCGTGAGTGACCATCCAATCACATTCGTCCATAGGGAGTTAACGAATTTCCCCATTCGCTTGGTTTCTCCGGTAAAGCGCATTAACGGCCAGGCAGCGAATCCGAGCTGCAGGCTTAGCACTACCTGGCTCGCGACCAGCAGGCTGGTAACGTGCTGTTCGCCATAGTAACCGATGATGATGACAGCAGGGACAATGGCCAGAACCCGGGTCAGCAAGCGTCTTAACCAGGGCGGCATCTGCAAATTAATAAAGCCTTCCATCACAATCTGTCCAGCCAATGTACTGGTAAAAGTTGCCTGTTGGCCGGATGCAAGCAACCCGATGGCAAACACAATGCTCGCGGCTGTTACGCCCAGCACCGGACTAAGTAATCTGTAAGCCTCCTGAATTTGAGCAATGTCTTGATAGCCAGACCAATGAAAGGTTGCTGCTGCGACTATCAGGATGGCGGCGTTGATGAAAAGAGCGATTGTCAGGGCAATAATCACATCGAGAGTGCCGAACCTGATTGCGTCACGTTTGCCTTCATCTGTCTGCTCAAATTTCCGCGTCTGGATAATGGCGGAATGCAGATAAAGATTGTGGGGCATGACGGTCGCTCCAAAGATTCCAATGGCGGTATAGAGCATGCCGGAATTTTTCACTAGTTCAATACTTGGCATAAAGCCAAAGAGAATTCCTGCAATACTGGGTTTGCTGAAAAGAAATTCGGTTATCAGGCATGCGCCAATAATGACAATCAAGGAAATAATCAAGGCTTCAATATAACGAAATCCCTTGCCTTGAAGAAATAGAATGATGAGTACATCGAGGGCAGTAATAATGCAGCCTATCACGAGCGGAATGCCGAATAATAACTCCAGGGCAATACCTGAACCAACGACTTCAGCGAGATCGGTCGAGATCATGGCAATTTCGGCAAATAGCCACAGAATGGTAACGGTAGATCTGGGGTAATGATCCCGGCAGGCCTGGGCCAGGTCACGGCCGGTGGCGACGCCGAGTTTGACGCACAGATATTGCAGAAACATCGCTATCAAACTGGATATCAGGATGATGCTAAGCAGAGAAAATCCGAATCTGGCTCCGCCTTGCAAGTCGGTGGCCCAATTTCCGGGATCCATGTATCCAACGGCAATCAGAAATCCTGGACCGGCATAGGCGAGCATCTTTTTCCAGAATGAGGCGGTTTTAGGTATGTGAATACTGCGATGAACTTCGGGTAGGCTGACCTCGCCCTCTGTCGGATGTTTCCTGTGTATGATTTTCAAAATCCGCTTAAAAATAGGAACTACCTCGCAGTCCAATTGAGTTTTGGCAGCATGGATGCATGAACAGTCATCGACAGGATAATTCAAAACAGGAAATAATCCTAGACAGCGGGCATCTAAACAGCGATGCATCATGACTTGGCAATATGCAGCGCTGACGAGAACTTCATGTCTCGCTCAAAGGAGCTTCATGTCTCGCTTAACAGAACCTCGTGTCATCCGTTAAAAGAACCTCGTGTCATCCCTGCGAAAGCAGGGATCCATACCAAAGATTTACTTTCAAACTGCGTCCAGCTTTTCACTATAGATTCCAAGTAAATGAATTGATATCAGTTTCTGATTTCGATTATTTGAAAATAAATCAGGCGCTTAATATAAGTTGTTCAGCTGAAAGCTATAATTATCACATAAGCTATCGTTAGCAAATCATGAGGATAAATCTATGCCAAGATCCAATTGGGAAGGTTTTATATCATTTGGTCTGGTCAGTATACCTATTCTGCTATTCACCTCGGAAGATACTTCGCAAAAAGTCGTATTCCATCAGATAGACAAACGCAATCATGCCAGAATCAAATACAAGCGTGTTAATGCAGAGACCGGAAAAGAAGTTCCGTGGGAAGACATTATCAAAGGCTATGAATATTCAAAAGACGAAATATTTGAAGTCGAAGAAGGCGAGCTGAATAGGGTAATTGGAGAAAACGCAAGAACAATTGCTATTGAGTGCTTTGTGAATGCGGATTCAATTGATTTGATCGATGTTGAGAAAACATATTATGTGCTTCCCGGAAAGAAGGGTGAAAAGGGCTATGTCATATTAAGAGAAGCGCTGAGCAAGTCGAAGAAAATCGGTATTGCCAAGGTGATTATCAGTACCAAAGAATATCTGGCGGCGGTGGCCGTGCATGAAAATGCACTGGTGCTGTACCTTTTGCATTACAATAATGAGATACGTTCTCTTTCTGAATTCGATGTGCCTTCCACTGATTTAAAAAAATATAAAGTCACAACGAATGAAATTCATATCGCGAAACAGTTGATTCAGTCCATGACCAAAAAATGGGAGCCGAAAAAGTATGTGGATGAATACAAGGAAACTGTGCATAAATGGGCACAGGAAAAAGCGAAAAAATTGCCGCATACCACCATGCAGCAGCGTGCTCCCGCTTCAAAGCCAGGTAAAGTCATTGATTTTGTCGGGTTGTTAAAAAAGAGTTTAAAGGAGTCAAAATCAAAGGCGCATGCCAGGCAGGCTGTCGGTCTTAAAAAAGCCGCTATCCATGCAAAAAGACATTCAGCCATGAAGTATGCCACCAAGCATTGAGATCTGCGCGGATGCCACCGCTGGCCTCGTTTGAATATCGCGCAGATTTATAACTTGTCTAGATGCAGTGATTGACTCACTTTGAAAAAATCCTTCCAGGGATCATTTTTCAGGTTATTCAGCCTGACTGGTAAGGATTTGATATTGTAAAATGTATCTCTGATATCACTGGTCAATTCGTCCCAGTGAAGTGGTGTCGCGGCAGGAGCGTGGATTCTGGCGCGTGTAGAATAGGGTGCAATAGCGGTTGCGCCACGCTGATTACGTAAATAATCGACAAATATTTTTCCTGACCGGTTTGATATCGATGTCTTGTTGACATACTTGTCCGGGTGCTGCATGGTCATGAATCTGGCAAAGGTGTGTGAGAAGATTTTTACTTCATTCCAGTCGTATTCGGGCTTGATTGGAATCACAATGTGTAATCCTTTTCCGCCTGTTGTCTTGACGAAACTGCGGAGTTTGAATTCAGATAAATATTTTTTAATTTCAAATGCTGCAGATACGATTTTTTTCCAGGGCAGCTCAGGTGCGGGATCTAGATCAAAGATGATCATGTCCGGATAATCCAAATCATCCACCCGGCTTCCCCATGGATGTATCTCCAGTACTCCTAATTGAGGAAGCGCCATTAATCCCGTTTCGTCGTCGATATAGATATATTTTTCCTTGCTTCTCTTGTCCTGGATTGTAATGCCCAGCAGGGCAGAAGGTATTTTCTCATTGAAATGCTTTTGATAAAACGAATGTGCATATCCCTCCGGGCAGCGAACCAGTGTCAGCGGGCGATTTGATATATAAGGAAGTATCCATTTATGTATCTTCTGGTAATAATCAGCAATGTCACGTTTGGTGAATTTGTCTTCCGGATAGAGAATTTTGTCCGGATGGGTCAGTTTGAGTGCTGGAGGATTCGATTTTGATATTATTCTTCGGCTCGCTGACTGAATATTTTCTACAGGAGTGGCTGTCTCTTTTGTAATTTCACGAGTAGATTTGTCCTTGCGAAGTCCTTTGAAACGCGGTTTTCTTAATAATCCATCTTCTGTCCAGTCGGCAAATTCAATTTCTGCGGTGAGCAGGGGCTTTACCCAAGAGGCTTTTTTGAATTCAGGAGGGGTGTGCTTAAATGGCATGCGGTTGGTCCTGAGTCCATTTAACAATGTATGAATATCCTTTAATGATGATTCGGTAAAACCTGTGCCTACTTTGCCATTGTAGAGAAGTTCATTGCGTTTATTATATGTGCCAAGAAGTAATGCTCCAAAACAGGAGCGGTTTCCTTTGGGGGTGGTAAAGCCGCCGATGATAAATTCCTGGGATTTTGAGCATTTGATCTTTACCCAGTCATGTGTTCGTTTTTGAATGTAATAACTGCCGGATTTTTTCGAGATAATACCTTCCAGGGCCAGTTCACACGATTTTTTTAAAACTTCTTTGCCTGATCCTTTTATGTGGTCGCTGTAACGGAGGATTGATCCATCATAGATAGACAGGATTTTTTGCAGGATCTGCTTGCGCCTGATTAAGGGGGTATTGCACAGGTTATATCGATCATAGTAAAGCAGATCAAAGATGTAATATACAAATGGGCGGCCAGTGGTTTCAGTCAATGAATTCTGTAATAGCTGGAAGTTTGGGCGCTGATCTTCATCCAGAACAACAACCTCTCCGTCAAATACAGCATTCTGAACCGGCAGACTTTTGAGCTCGTCAATTATTCCCGGAAATTTTTTTGTCCAATCATTATTGTTTCTTGTCATCAGGCGAATCGAGTTATTTTTGACAAAGGTAATCAGACGGTAGCCATCAAATTTAATTTCATGCAGCCAATCGCGACCTGTGGGCGGTGTGTCCACCAGGGTAGCCAATTCAGGGGAGAGTGTTTGGAAAAACGGGGCAGGCTTCAGCTTCAGTTTGATTTGCTTATCGAGTCGTTTTTTTTTCGATTTCAAGGCGCGGGCAGAAATTGTCTTCTGCTTGTTTTTATCCAGGGGTGTTTGATTATGCTTGGCTATTTCATCTATTGATCTGCCGCTGACGACACTGTCGGGCTCTTTCATGGTAATGTCATAAGCTTTCAACGGTCTCGAATATTTATCCTTGATCTTTATCAATAACCAGTTTTTTTCAGTTTTTTTAATGCGCACGAGTTTCCATGCGCCGTGTAGTTTTTTAGCTTCCAGCCTGAACTTCATATTACCGTTTCGATATGCGCTGACAGGATCTTTGTCTTCAGAAAACCACAAACCCTTGTCCCATATCATGACAGCTCCGCCACCATATTCGCCTTGGGGAATGGTTCCCTCAAAACGGCCATATTCAACCGGGTGATCTTCAACATGTACAGCCAGTCGTTTGGTGGAAGGATCGAGGCAGGGCCCTTTCGGAACGGCCCAGCTGAGCAGAACCCCGTTTAATTCCAGTCTGAGATCATAGTGCTCATGACGGGCGGCATGCTTATGAATGACATACAAATTTTTTTTCGTCCTGGAAACTTTTCCCACCGGTTCCCAGCTTGCTTTGAAATTCCGCTTTTCACGATATTTTTTCAGGGTCATGATGACAGTCTGAAATGGTGATATTAATCATTATACCATCGTCATGGTTGCATTTGATTTACAATTAGGGTGTACATCTTCTGGCCATCAAAGGACCGTGTTTAGGCCCTCTGATTTTGTGAATGCTCAGATTACATGTCCTTGATTTGTTCCTTTCTCGCTGCGTAATTGAATGCCAATAGCTGCCAGCCTAACAATAGAAGCATGGTCGCGGAAGTGGAAAGCGAGATGTCACTGGAATCGAAAATCACTTTGCCTTCCGGATTTTTACTGCCGACAACTTCAGCCCTGTCCTTATTAAGCAGGCTGAAATGCAATCCAATACCAGCACGCAAGTGATGGCGATCACTCATGGTTTGATTGTTTGGAATGGTAGTGATTCTCAGCGAAAACATGGAGAAAAACAGGAATAAAATCATCATGCTCAATGTCGAGATATATGCGGCGCGCGAGGCTATGCCTGTAATATACTGTTCGCGCTCATCTCTTTCCCGGAGATTTGCCAGGCGGCGCAGGGTTTTTTCACGAATATCCGGTATCATGACCAGGCAAATTAGAAACAGAATGAGAGTAACAAACCATAGCATCAAGTTATAACTGAGCAGCTCCCAGAGTATTTTCGTCAGGAAGGCGGCATTATTTCCGAATTCAATTTCAGGCTCGATGGTTTCCCAAATCATGCAAGTAATGACAAAGGGTAATCCAATCAGTAAATAGTTATGGATGAAACGGGCGATCTTATTCACGGTGAACTCCTGATTCAAAAAATATGTCCTCAATTCCGGTTTTAAAGAACTTGGCTATCCTGAATGCAAGTTCAAGTGAAGGATTATAACTGCCTTTTTCTAGGGCAATAATCGTAGCTCGAGTTACATCGACGGCGTCAGCCAAATCCTGTTGTGTCAGATTTTTTCTGTTCCTCAATTCCTGAATAGAGTTATTGATAGTTAATTTTCCTGCAATCCTGGGCATAGAACCTCTTGAATAGCAAATTTGTAATGTATAATAGACTATACATCTTATAATGTAAAGTCTATTTGACAACGTGAAACTGCGGCTTATAAATAGCGCAGATATACTATGCGGAACCTTGTTTTCAAGGGGCAATCATTGCCTTGTTTTTTAGTTAGTCGTTGAGCGGTGGAGTGGCCTGCATTCTGCATCATCGTATCAGCCCTGCATAGATGCGGGGAATCAATCGATTTTCAGTATTAATTATTATGTTATTTGGGATTGTTGCCTTACGGTCAATCTGATGGCTTGCATCTGTGTGATCAATATTCAAGGTTTGGATCAACCTGGCGTCTGTGTGGAAGGATCGGGGTTGATCGCCAGGCTGTTGTTTGATTCAGTCTGCGCACAGAGCCATTTTACCAGTTCTACCATGACCAGTGTGTCTTTTCTGCAATAATCCAGCATTGCGGTTTTCAGGCTGTTTTTGCGTGTATCGGGTGTGGCTGCGGAAATAAGTTCCTCGTATGCGCGTTGCGCATCGCTTCCATTGGCTACCAGCATTCCATCATACCCATGAGACTCTCCAAGCAAGGCAGGTGCGACACTTTTCAAACTAAAACTGCCGGCAAATGCATTGTCATAAACCGATTCACGAATCAGCGGCAGAGGATCGACAAATCGGCCGATCAGCTTGATCAATGCATCATGATGTTCGGGGGAATAGTCCGCGAGCGCCTGTATGCGCTCAATTTCAAAGCGTGCGTGATAGGCAACGATTGAGCCCTGTTCACCGCAGGTATCGAGCAAGGCTGGAATCAGGAGTTTCCTTGGGTCATCTGCAGTGGTATGCAGAAATTCTTTATGGAGGATCTCTGCATTGGGTGTCTGCAGAATGTGTGCGCTAAACTGAAATGGCACATGTTCAAAGGGCTTGCATCCGTCAAAGCGGGGCAGGGCGGGATTAATGGTTTCAAAGTCCAGAAAAACAAGCGGATAGTGCCAGTCAAGCAGCGCAGATTTGATGGCTTCAACATTAATAAATCGTTCTCCATTTCTGAAGCAGGCGATGACGCGGTTTTGCAGTTCATTAAGATCTGTCAACCGCGGATCATTCAGTGAAATAATTCCTGCATGATACAAATCCCATTTTTGCGACTTTATCTGCGGCAGATTAAATACGCTGATATCAGGGATGTGTTTTTCTTTCCAGCAATGCTGGGTGAAGTCGCATTCGGTTGGAGAATGGCAATACGATCCAATATCTATATCAGGTACAGTTGGCTGCCTGATGCTGGAAAATATTTCCCTGAGCCTGGGTTGTACGCTGAGATATTTTTCGCGTATCTCGTGTGTAATATCTGTTTCACAAAAAAGATTGCTGAGATCGGGATAGCGGCAGTCAGGATTCAGATGCACGATATTGATTTGCTCAATTGGCAGTCCGCTCTTGGCCATAATCCAGACTTGCAATGCGATATCATCATAATGTTCGGGCTTTATTTTTGTTGTGGATTTCACCTCGAAGATACGCCAACGCCTGGTATCATTCGAGTATTGAATGATATCGGCGCGCGCGTAACAACCCATATACTCAAATGCGGCTTCGTAAATAAGAGAGGTGCCATTGGCAAGCAGTTCTCTGGTCCTGGCGAGCGCACCGCTGAAGTCCCAGGGTTTGTTGTCAATCAATACACCGCCAGGATAATATTCCCTGGCTTTTGCCCCCACTTCGTTGCCCTGATCAAACAATGCCTGTTTTTCAGGCGTCACTGGCGCTTCAAGCTCGGGATGATGAATTGTCAGATAAATACATTTGAGGCAGCGGAAGCCTCTCATGAGTCTGGTTTTGCTTAAAAGTTTGGGAATGGGATTCATGTGCCTAATCATAGCAGATAAAATTGAATACATGTAATTCGATTTCAATCTGGTATATTACCTGGATGATGAATTGTCTGAATTTGATAGGCACATAGTCTTGCGAGGCATGAATGCACCTGATTTTTGATTTTGATGGTACGTTAGTAAACAGTTTCTATCACGTGGTGAAAAAGACTTCGCTGCTGGCTGATGAATTCAACTTCAGAAAAATCAAGGATCATGAAATCGAGAGTTTGCGTGATTTGACATCCCTGGAAGTCCTCCGGTTTCTCGAAATTCCCATTTATAATCTCCCAAGGGTCATTTCCAGAATACGAAAGCATTTGCATAATGACATGCCCAGTCTGGCTCCTGTGGCGAATATCCGGAATGTATTGGAAAAACTTTACAATGCCCATTTTTCACTTGGTATTCTGACCTCAAACTCGGTTGAGAATGTTACCTTGTGGCTTGATATCCATGACATGCGTCATTATTTTGATTATATACATGCCGAGTCGAGACTGTTTTCAAAAAAGCATTTAATGAAGAAAACACTGGAGAGGTACAAGATTGACAAATCCACGGCATTTTACATAGGAGATGAAACCAGGGATATCGACGCGGCCAGGAAGAATGCCATTCACTCAGTGGCAGTTACCTGGGGATACAATTCTGAAAAAGTTCTTTTACAGCATCAACCATCATTCATGGTGAGGAAACCAGAAGAACTGCTGATTCTGTTTGGATTGCAAAAGTGATTAAATGAAAACACTTTATAAAGGAGCTCTGACATGGACACGATTAAACCACTTTTTACAGCGATGGCGGTAGCAGTTGGCGGCCGTAATGGTCATAGTGAGACGAATGATGGTTCAGTCAAGGTTGATTTGTCTGTGCCAAAAGAAATGGGCGGTGCTGGAAAATCGGGCACGACAACGCCTGAGCATCTCTTTGCGGCAGGTTACGCGGCCTGTTTTGGCGGCGCAATAGATTTTGTCGCGAGGCAGCATAAGAAAGATGCGAGCAAGGTAAAAGTAACCTGTCTGGTTTCGATTGGTCCACGCGACAAAGGCGGATTTGGTCTTGCAGTTAAAATGAATGTCGAAGATAAAACCTTGCCACAGGCTGAGCTGGCTATGCTGGTAAAGGAAGCGCATGAGCAAATATGTCCTTATTCGCATGCGACCCGTAATAATGTCGAGGTAAGTTTTGATATAATTGGCGCATGATATGAAAGCATGACAATCAGATAGCAGTCAGTAACACATGTACTGTTGAGCGGATGGCAGGAGCTTGTCTTGCTAACCATCTGAACGTTATGAAATAATAATATCGTCGGAGTTTAATTCTCGGCAGATAACGTCATCAATATTTCTCTGGCAAAGACGCGGTTCTGGAATATGATTATTTAAGGACATGAATAAAATGAAATACGTTTCCGGTCTTATCTTGATGACAGCTCTAGCGCTTCACGTTATCCCGTCTGTCAGTATGCCTGCATGTCATTATCACAATTATCGCAATACTGGCTATAGGCATTATTGTCATTGCCAGCATTTCTATTATCAATGCACGGGACAGGATTATCAGGTGGATAATGCCTGTGTGGATTTTTGCATCGATAAACGGCACACACTTAACCAGTGTATGCGTGAATGTTCATATTCATATTGATAATTACTATTTCATCAAAGCCTGCGGCTGTACATGGCATGTTTAAATACGAATGTTCAAAGCCCGGCTGATGCTGGAAAGTAACTAATTAACCCGGATATTCAGGAATTGCCAGGGGTCGGATTTATCAATATTCTCCGGAAATAATTTTTCCCGTTCTTTTAGCGGGTTCCAGTCTGTGTAATATCCCGATACCTGGCCAAGATAGGGAATGGCAATATTCATGATGTACTGAAAATCAATCTCATCAGGTTCCACAATGCCGCGTTCAGGGTGTGCTATCGCCCAGATCATGCCGGACAATGCTCCAATCGCAACCTGCAAGCTGGTTGCGTTATTATAAGGAGCCAGTTGACGGGCTTCATGTATGGAAAGCTGTGAGCCAAACCAGTAGGCCCCCTTGGGGTTACCCATTAACAATACTCCCAGTTCATCCATGCCGTCTGTGATTTCATCAAACAGAACACGCTGGTGTTGCTGCTGGGTCCATTCTTTTCCGGCGAATTCATTTAATGACAAGACCGCATCTTCACAAGGGTGATAGGCGAAGTGAACGGTTGGTCGATAATGCAGTTCGTTATCACGTTTCAATGTCAGGAAATCGGAAATGGAAACTGATTCCGTATGTGTGATCAGATACGCGTGAAATGCGCCTGAAAGCGGGGTCCATGTTCGAACACGTGTGGAAGCGCCGGGACGGTTGAGGTAGATGGCGCATCGTGAACCAGTATCATGTTGATGCCCATCAGCGGGCCAATGCCGCTCGTGTGTTCCCCATCCGAGTTCAACAGGCTGTGATGCCTCCGAAATAAATCCGTCAATTGACCACGTATTGATGAACTCACCAGGACGTTTGGATTTCGCGCTTACCTGGGTATCGCGTTCAGCGATATGAATGACTTTGATGGATAGGCTGCGCGCGAGGCTGGCCCATTGTGATTTATTTTGCGGCTGATCAATATGCAATTCCGTGTCGTTTGCTATATTCAATAACGCCTGTTTAACAAAGTGCGAAACCAGGCCGGGATTGGCTCCGTGTGTCACAACAGCGGTCGGGCGAGTCCGGGTGGTATCGCGTAAGGCTAATACAGCTTCGCGCATGGCATAATTAGATCGTGAAGAAGGGGATAGATTATTATCGACATATCCGCCTGCCCATGGCTCAATACAGGTATCCAGATACAAGATATTCTTCTGCTGACAATACTGGATCAATGCAGCGCTTGAAACATCAACGGACAGATTTAAGAGAAAATCACCCGCTTGCAGATGACTTTCCAGTACAGTTATATAATTTTCTCGTGTGACTGGATTGATCACGAAGTTGATGCCGGATTCATTCGCGATAGATTGTCCATCATCATTTTTTGTAATGATAGTGATTTGATCTGGCTTAATGTCAATATGACGAAACAAGAGAGGCAGAATGGCTTTTCCGATCGTACCAAAACCGACAATAATCAGTCGATTGCCAAAACTAACATATTTTTTATACATTTTTCCTTATTCCCGAATATGAAAAGTTCTACGAAATTATATTAGTGACCGAGCATTTACGATCAGTAAAAGCGCATTTCTTCACTTCTAAAAAACTTCATAACAACGTATCATACCGTTAATAGAGAGGCACGATCTTACAGCAAAGACATCAGTGTTTCCACCATAAATTACCACTTGAAATCGCGTATGAAATTTGCCAATAGAGGAACAGGATGATGATGAAAAATTATAACCGGTTAAAGACAGTATTCGCGCGAATTTCACGGTTGCAATATGCACAGCGTATTTTGATGTGGGATGAAGCAGTCATGATGCCTGAAGGTGCCCAGGAAGCCCGTGCCCATACTGTCGCAACATTAAACCGCACTATTCATCGCATGTTGACTAATAGAAAAGTCAAAACGCTCATTGATAAAGCCAGGGATGAAGACAGGTTGTCAAGCTGGGATGTCGTCAATCTGAATATAATGGAAAAAAAATATAATAAGGCCGCTTGTATTCCTCTGAAGCTGACCGAAGAATCTACCAGAGTCATGATCCGCTGCGAGCAGGCATGGCGCACATTGCGACAACAAAATAATTGGCAAGACTTTATTCCTTACCTGGATCAGACATTCAGATTTGTCAGGGAAATTGCAGAACGGGAATCACAAGTAACACATTTAAGTCCCTATGATGCGCTGCTTGATAAATATGCTGAAGGATTTGGGCAGAGTGATATTGACGACATTTTTTTAAAACTGAAACAGTTTCTACCTGCGCTCGTGACGCAAATACGTGGGAAACAGCAAAGCGATACAATATGCGTGGCTAGGGGACGGTTTGGCATAGAGAAACAGAAAGCACTGGGTTTGAAAGTCATGCAGGCATTGCAGTTCGATTTCAAACGTGGACGTCTGGACGTGAGTCATCATCCATTTTGTTCTGGCGGCCCATCTGATGTGCGCATAACGACACGTTACTCGGAGGATGAATTTATTTCATCGCTTTTTGGAATTTGCCATGAAACCGGGCATGCTATCTATGAGCAGGGTTTGCCGGCAGAATGGCTGGAGCAGCCAATTGGCCAGATTGACAATATGGTCATGCATGAAAGCCAGTCATTGCTGGTTGAAATGGATGTATGCCGATCCAAGGCCTTTATTGAATATTTAATACCTCTGATTCAGGATGAGTTTGGCACTCAAGCTGCTTTCACAGTCGAAAATTTGTATAAATATGTCACACGAGTTAAACCCGGCTTGATACGTGTTGATGCTGACGAGGTTACCTATCCGTTGCATATAATTTTGCGATATGAATTGGAAAAAGCGCTGATGTCCGGAGACTTGCAGCTTCAGGATTTACCGTCTGCCTGGAATGAGCGCATGGCTCAATATTTTGATCTGTCTACGCTAAATAATGATAAGGATGGTGTCATGCAGGATGTGCACTGGGCGAGCGGCGCATTTGGGTATTTCCCTGCCTATACGCTGGGACGCTTAATGGCAGCGCAATTATTTGATACCTTCAGGCAAATGCATGGACAATTCAGTGAGTCTGTCAGGCATGGGCAATTCCAGGTATTAACTCAGTGGCTGAACAAAAATGTTCATAGCCTGGCAGCATCGCTTCCTGTAAATGACTTGCTGATCAATGTAACTGGGGCGGCTCTGGACCCTCAATATTTCCTGGCACACATTCAGAGGCGGTATCTGGATTAGCCTCAGGTATTTATTGAGTGCTATTTCTGGCGGTGGTAATTTATGTACCCTCACTTTCAATAACTTAATAAAAGCATACAACAATGAAGGCCAAGTTATATCAAAATAAGTTAATTGTTAAAAAATCCTCAAAACATGGATACGGCGTTTTTGCTGGCAAGACCATCAGAAAAAACGAAAAAATCGAAGAGTGTTATATCATTATCACGCGTGGCGGAGACAGGGGGCTGGAAGACTATTATTTTGATGCGAAAGGCAAGCATGCTATCTTCACTGGCTTTGGCATTATCTATAATCATTCCGATGATCCCAATGCTGATTATTCAATCAATATGAAAAAGCGCGTGACAACGATCAAGGCTAGCAGAACCATTCATAAAGGGGAGGAAATTACCATTTCCTATGGGGAAGACTGGTTTAGCAGCCGAGGCCGTAAAGCGAAATCATGAATCACCAGGCGATAAGTTGGGCGGATTATCTGATACGCTGCATTAATCCGATATTGTTGGGAATCAGGGCGCGGATTGAATTCAAACTTCATATTTACTGATAAATGAGTAATATTCATATGCCAATCTCTCAAGTATTTTTGCGTGCGGCCAATCCAGCTGACTCTGAGTGGCTGACAAGGCTGATGAATGAGCAGTGGGGTGGTTTGCCGCTGGTAATCAGAGGGAAAAAATATTTTCCTGACCTGTTGGACGGTATTGTGGCGACAGATAATGACAAGATTCAGGGATTTTTGTTTTATGAAATTTCCGGGCGGGATTGTGAAATCATAGTATTTGAAGTTTTTGATAAATTCAGAGGCTTGGGCACGAAAATGCTTGAAGAGCTAAAAATAATCGCTAAAAACAGGCAATGCCAGCGTATATATCTGATGACGACAAATGATAATCTTGATGCGCTGCGTTTCTATCAGAAAAGAGGATTTACCATTTGCACGATTCATATTGATTCTGTGAAAGAATCGCGAAAGTTAAAACCATCCATTGGTTTGATTGGTGATTATGGTATTCCAGTGCGTGATGAAATTGATTTGGAGTTGATACTTGGTTAAGAGCGTTACTTGATTGCTGTTTCAACCAGAGTGGTAAGGATTTTTTTAAATTGTCTGATAGTGTCTGTGGATGTTTCAATTTGATATTCAGATACAAGCTTGTCTGTATCCTGAAAGCCAACAATGGTTTCCTGGTTCTTTTTCCACGCAATAATTCGTAATGGTAATTCAATTCCGATGGCAGGGGATTCAATCATGAGTGCAGTTCCAACTTTGGGATTGCCAAAAATAATTAGTTCTTCATCCTGCATCGTCAAGCCAGCATTACGTGCAGCCTCGCTATGACTGATGCGGGCAAAAATCGTAATATTTTTTTCTCGGAGAATTTTTTCTATGCGGTCCATGACTTCCGCGACAGACAATGTTGTGGAGAAAGTGATTAATGATGAATGATCAGCCATGCATTGTCCCTAAATAAATCTGTGGAATCAGTATAGCATGAAATCAGCCGGAATGCTGAATGGCTGGTTTGAAATTCAACCATGTTTTGAAGAGCAAGCATGATGGCAGCGTTGCCCTTGCTGTCGCATTTAATCTGGGTGTCAGGGTTTGTCCGTGCGACAAGAGAGAGATTGCTCAGCGTTGATTGTCTTGAAATGGTTTTATATTTATGATAATAAAATCATATACTTGAAGCCGTCATGGATTAGCCGTTTGGAATTTTTTGATCTTGCAAGCAGTACAGCGCAGGCGTATTGTAGGTATCTTGCTGGTGAAACTCAATGTTATAGCCGCGTGTGGATGCAATACGCAACGGGTGGTTTGGATTGTCAACAAGTGAGGTTGTCATGAAGATTTTCATGTTTGCGGCATCATTAAGGAAGGACTCGTTCAATAAACAATTAATCAATCTGGTCGCCAGCATTGTCAAAGATCTTGGACGTGAAGTTGACCTGGCTCAGTTTAACGAATTTGAGCTGCCTTTGTATAATGCAGACATACAGAATACACAAGGATTCCCGGCGGCAGTTACGCAATTTATTGATCGCATGCATAATGCAGATGGACTCATTATTTCAACACCCGAGTATAATTTTTCCATACCGGGCACGTTAAAGAATTTAATTGACTGGGTTTCACGCGTCACGCCAATGCCTTGGCAGCGCCAGCGTGTTTTGCTTTGCTCGGCTTCGCCTTCTTTGGTTGGGGGAAACCGCAGTCTTTGGGCGACACGTATTCCATTAGAGTCATGCGGGTCGCTGGTTTATCCCGATATGTTTTCACTAGCCACAGCACACGAAGCATTTGATGCGAATGGGGGACTAAAAAATCAGCAACTGCAGCAGCGTTTGGCAGATCTGGTCAACGATTATCTGCATATGATCGAAAAACTGAACCGTTAAATCGATTCGCTCGCAAATGGATTTTGTATTTCCATCATGAAAATTTAAAGGAATAGTTTATGGAAAGCGATGATGGGTTCCTGGCACGGCATAAATTATTTTCCGGGTTGTCTAAAGATCAATTTTCATTGATCGCTAATCTGGCAAAGGTGGAAGAATTCGCAGAGGATGACATTATCTGTCATGAGGGTGAGGCAGCGGACAAAATATATATCATTGCGCAAGGTGAAGTTGATATATTAAAAACGAAGGATAATAGTGAAAATGTTTATACGATAGTCACGTTAGGGCCGGGTTCAATTATCGGCGAAATCTCATTTATCAACCGTTCACTATACACGGCGACAGTCAAGGCAGTCAGTCCCTTAAAAATATTCAGCCTTTCTTTTGACAAACTGGATGCCATTAAACACGATAATACTGCTGCTAACCGGCTCATCTATTATCAACTGATTGAAAACATCGCGCATGAATTATCCCTGCGCATCTGCCGTACCAATCAGATATTGGTGGACCTCATGCATTCAAGCAAGACTGAGCACGATATCAGAAACGCAAAGATGACATTGTTTGCCGGATTCTGGAGTATGTGATTATTGGCAAGACTCATTTATGCCATAGTGATTTTTATCTCTCATGATTTCTTCCTGTTTGTGTGGTTTGATCATTGAATATTCTATTTATGCGCCATTCATATCGCTATTTTCACTTGTATATTGATCCTGTGTTGTGATAGGTTTCAACGAATTTCTAATACGGCTTGCAGCGTATTATATGGAGCTTTATTTCCGGCTTTATCAGGACTCGGGGTAATTCATCTGGTAAGCTTGAGAATATACAAGGAGGTATAATGAAATCACTTTTTGTCGATCCGGATATTTCTATTGCGTCAACCATTGCATCAGAATTTTACACGTCACCAGACTGGTATGAGTTAACCAGGGAAAAAATATTTGCCCGTACCTGGCAATTCTGTCTGCATTCAGATGATTTGAGGTTGTCCAGGCAAATGATTCCATTCACGCTTCTTCCCGGAATGCTGGATGAGCCCATTTTATTCGTGCGCGGCGATGATGAAGTCTTGCGTTGTTTAAGCAATGTATGCACGCATCGCGGTAATTTGTTGGTTGAGGCTCCATGTATGGCGGAAAAAATCCGTTGCCGCTACCATGGAAGACGTTTTAATCTCTGTGGCGACTTCATTCACATGCCTGAGTTTGAGGCGGCAAAAAATTTTCCCACCGAAAAGGAAAATCTTCCGGCTGTACCATTTGATCAAATCGGCAAATTCATTTTTGCCTCGATCTCGCCATCTGCGCTATTTGAGGATGTATTTAGTGAAATAAAAAGACGTTTGTTCTGGCTTCCGCTTCATGAATTCCGCTTCGATCCCAATCGTTCGCGTGATTACCTGGTTCAATCCCATTGGGCATTATATTGTGAAAACTATCTGGAAGGATTGCATATTCCATTTGTGCATCCCGCGCTGCGCAGTGTTCTTGACTATGCGAATTACACGACTGAAATATACCGTTACGCGAATCTGCAATTGGCGCTCGCAAACAGTGGGGAAGACAGTTTCGACCTGCCAGAGGGTGCTGAGGATTATGGTAAAAATGTGGCTGCATATTATTACTGGATATTTCCCAATACCATGCTGAATTTTTATCCCTGGGGCTGTTCCGTGAATGTCGTTAAACCTCTCGGATTGTCCCTGACCAAGGTTTCGTTTCTGACATTCATACATGATGAATCCAGATTGAATCGTGGCGCCGGCGGCGAACTTGACAAAGTTGAACGTGAAGATGAAGCGGTTGTTGAATCCGTGCAGAAAGGTATCCGTTCCAGGCTTTATCAATCCGGAAGGTATTCCCCAACCACTGAACAGGGTACGCATCATTTTCATCAGCTGCTTTGCGAGTTTTTGAATGACTGAATCACATATATCGGGTTCACTTCAGCGTAACCTGACTGCACGCATGCTTGGCATGATTGTTATCGGCGGTTCAGTTGGAACCGGGATTTTTTTGGCGAGCGGAAATGCGCTTTATCTGGCAGGCCCTGGTGGTACGATGGCAGCTTATCTGGTGACAGGCATCATGGCCTATTTCCTCATGACAAGTCTGTGTGAAATGGCTGCTTTCATGCCGGTTGCCGGATCGTTTTATCATTATGCCGCCAAATTCGTCGATCCAGCGCTTGGATATGCATTGGGATGGAATTATTGGTACAGCTGGGCTATCACTGTTGCTTCTGAAATTTCAGCGGCTTCGCTAGTCATGCATTTCTGGTTTCCTGACAGTGCTTCATTTGTCTGGTGCGCAGCATTTTTAAGCATTATCGTTGGCTTCAATGCCCTGTCCGTGCGAGTGTTTGGCACAGCAGAATACTGGTTCTCGGTAGTCAAGGTAGCGGTCATTGTCTTGTTCATCGTGGCTGGTCTTGCCATGGCTTTCGGTTTTGCACGTCAGGAACCAGTGGGATTCAGGTACTGGACCATGGGGGATGCTCCGTTTCATGGCGGCTGGCTGGCCATACTGAATGCATTCATGATTGCGGGTTTTTCATTTCAGGGTACGGAATTGATCGGAGTGGCAGCGGGCGAAAGTCAGAATCCCGGTCAGGATATTCCACGTGCAATGAAGCAGATTTTTTGGCGAATATTGTTATTTTTTGTTTTGGCAGTCTTTGTGATCAGTCTTTTGATTCCTCATACCTCTCCATTACTGGCAGGCACCGATGTGGCAATGAGTCCTTTTACTCTGGTTTTTCAGCAATATGGCATCAGTATTGCTGCCGCGCTCATCAATGCGGTGGTTCTTGTTGCGATTTTGTCGACTGGCAATGCCGGCATGTATGCTTCGACACGCATGCTTTGGCATCTGGCGAATGAAGGCCATGTGCCGATGATTTTTTCAAAAATAAATAAAAGAGGCGTGCCTATCTACGCGCTGCTGGCAACCACCATGGTCGCCACGCTGGCATTTCTTTCATCATTATATGGAAATGGCGCAGTCTATTTTTGGCTTATTAATGCGGCAAGTCTGTCAGGTTTTATTGCCTGGATTGGCATAGCAATCAGTCATTATCGTTTTCGTAAAGCCTACATCGTGCAGGGCAAGAAATTAAGTGAATTACCTTATCTGGCTAAAGGATATCCTTTTGGCAGTCTTTGCGTATTTGCATTGTGCCTGATCATCATCGCCGGCCAGAACTATAAGGCATTTCTTGATGATCAGATAGACTGGCATGCTGTTCTGGTCAGCTATATTGGCTTGCCTGTTTTTCTTGCGCTGTGGCTTGGATTTAAATGGGTCAACAAGACAAAACTTGTCAAACTGACAGAGTGTGATTTTTGCGAATCTGTTGAGCGGCAACCTGTATGACAGTTCAGGTGCCATGCATGTTGACCCTGAAGAGGCTGATCATAAATAGGAGTGCATGTTTTTGACTTCAGGTTTTTCCTTTGCGAGTGCTTTTTTGGCTGGTTTGATATGGTTTTCCCAGAATTTAATTGCAGGATGCGATGGTGAAAATAATGATTTAGCGAAATTTGTACGCT
>Ga0070740_10001820_pt1 | contig 27410 bp, 24 predicted proteins | sample Coa_R2_FD_67286 | JGI IMG/M metagenome (GOLD analysis project Ga0070740, IMG submission 67286) | Surface soil microbial communities from Centralia Pennsylvania, which are recovering from an underground coalmine fire - Coalmine... | ecosystem: Environmental > Terrestrial > Soil > Unclassified ...
GTAGCCGATATGACCGGTGACCGGTACGCGCCCATCGGCGTAGCGGATGATCGCCGCGCCCAGATCGGCGGTCAGCCCGAAATATAGTTTGAGGCTGTCGGCGCCGGCCTCGAGGATCGGCTTGACGATGCCCGGAATCGACTCGGGCGCGGGCACGTTCTGCGTCATCAGCGCGCCGCTTGCGCCGGGCAGGCTGGATTGCGCGCCGTCGAGCAGCGGGCCGCAGAAGTAAAAACGCGGTCCGAATTTGGCACCCGACTGCAGCGCCTGTTTGACCGCCATCACCACCTCCAGCCGGGCGCCGCAATCGCGCACCGCGGTGATGCCATTGGCCATGAAGAGCTTGAGTCCCTCATCGCCGATCATCACGGCGTGAACGTGCGTGTCGATGAGTCCCGGCGTGACCGTCTTGCCCGCGACGTCGATTATCTGTGCGCCCGGGGGCGGCGGGATTTCACCCGCCTCGACCGCGGCAATGCGGTCGCCCTTAATCAGGATCGAAGCGTGTTCCAGCGGCTGCTGACGCAAACCGTCGATCAATCTGGCGTTCTTAAGCAGGATCTCCGCGGCCATGGCTGCGCTCCCTGGTGATGGGCCGGCGTGGTTAGGCACGGCCCCGTCAGTGTGGACTGTTATGGCAAAACGCGGGGCTGAGGGCCAACCCGCGTGAACGTGGGCGGGCCAGGAGCGCTTCAGGGCGGCACGAATCGCTGGCGCCTGGCTAAGAGAGAAGATCAAGCTGATCCTGCAGATTCCTCAAGCGCTCAAGCTCGGCTTTGACCGCTTCAGCGCCGGCGGTGTGAGTCCTTTGCGCTCTCAAAAGCGTATTCTCCGCGGCGGTGCGGATTTCCTTGAGCAGCGAGCGAATTTCGGCCTCCAATCGCCGGCTGCTCTCCCGAACCATTTCATCCAGGTCGTTGAGCGCGCGCGTACTATTCAAGGACAGCAGCGTATCGAGGTAACGCACGACGTCGCGTTCAACCATTTCCAACCGCGCGCTGCGCGAGCGCAACGGGTCAGTCAGGCAGCGGCTCAGACTGCGCCGGGGAAAGCCGAAATGCTCCCCGAAATAGGGGCGCGCGCCGACCCGGAAGCCGGTCTCGGAGCTGACCGTCTGGGGCAGGCTGGCAAGGGCCGGATCGCCCGATTGGGCAAGGCGGCCCAGGAAATCGTTGGCCAGCGTGATAAACCGCCGAGCCGACTCGCAGTATACAGCCTCTGCGGCCGGGCGTTCTTCTCCAAGCCAGCGGTCAAGCAGACGTTTGGAGATTTCCTGGGCCCACACGGTAGCGCTGGCGTGCAGGGCCGCGCCGCGCGTGTGGCGCGAAGCAACGATTGCGCGATGGAATTCCTCTCGCGCTGCGGGAATGGCCTGGGCCAGGAACCTGTCGCGCCGCTCCACGCATCGGCGCGCCACGCGCTCATGCTCGGCCTTGAACAGATAGGCGAGATCGCCCAACGAGCGTTCGGCGTCGGCAATCGTTTCGGAGAGGTGTTCAACCAGGCGGCGCGAATCCTCGACCGGACGAAGCAGCGCCTCGCGCTGCACCCTAATCTCATGGGACAGGGCGGTCTTGAGCCGCCGCACACCACGTTCGCGCGCCGCCGCCACCAGGGCGGGTCCCCGGTCGCGCGCGATTTTCCGCAGCTCGCCACATAACTCGGTTGCGTCGCGCGAAGGCCCGGCGCCGTCGAGCCATTGGTAAGCGCTGATACGGTAGACGCGCTCAATTGGGCGAGCGATTTTCTTCGACACCGTGCCGCGGCAGAACTCCACGGCTTGTGTGGACTCGTCGTCGCTGAGCCGGTCGGCCTTGTTGAGTACGAAGATCAGCTCCGAGACGTGCGCGGCAACCTCTTCGACCAAAGCCAACTCGTCTCCGGAGATCGGCGGGTCGGCGCCGAGCACTACCATCGCAGCATCGATATGCGGGACGAATTCCCTCGTGACGGCGGTATTGCCGGCAAACACCGAGCCAATGCCCGGGGTGTCGACCAGACACATGCCCGAGGCAAGCAGGGCGCTGGGCACGAACACCTCAACTGCCGCTACGGCCTTTTGGTTGGCCGGATTGCGGTCCTCGGACACATAATCCGCCAGCGCCGCCACGGGAATCTCCTCGCGCGCTCCGCTGTCAAAGTGAACCTCGGCCCGTTCGGCCGCCCCATATCGCAACACGGTCACGATCGCCGTGACCGGCAGGACCCCGGTGGGAAGCACCCTGGCGCCGACCAGCGCGTTGAGCAGAGTGGACTTGCCGCGTTTGAACTGGCCGATGCAGGCCACGAAGAAGCGCTGGTCGGCTACCCGCTCGGCCAGCGCACGCGCGTCGCGCGCCAGCCGCGGCGCGCCGAGCTCTTCGGCGATACGCGCCAGGCAGCCGAGCGCCGCGTCAGCGGGCGCCTGTATCGAGGACAAGGCTTCTGATTGGATCAGGTGCGAGTTTTCCACGTTTCCGCCCGTTCCGGCACGGGCTGCGCGGCTCGCAAAAGAACCTCCCACGGCGAAGCCCATGCCGCAGGAGTCATTGGCCGCTTCGCTGGCGAAGCGGCGGTTGAGGCGGACTCCACCGCCTAGTTTAGACTTATTCTAACCCAACATTGACTCGGTTCAAGCGTGCGATTCGTTCAAGTGCCTGTGCCATGCGGCCCCGATGCGGGCGCTGGCGTCCAACCAGCAGGTTAAGCAGTCCAAGTTCCTGATCGACCTTTGCCAGTCCGCATACCAAGCTGCGGACATCATCGGTGCTGTGGCCATCGTCAACCACATCGAGCCGGTCGAGCCATGAACCGAGCTGTTCCTCGAGATTTTCCAATGCACGCACGAGGTCCGGGTCGCAGCGGTTGCCCCCCAGAAAACCGGACAGCCACTCGCGCTGACGGCGCCTGAGCTCAGGCAAGGTGCGGTCAAGAACCCATCTGATACGAAGGATCAGCAGATCGAGCAGCGAGGGTGGAAATTCGGGCTGCTCCGCGCCATGCCTCGCCATTGCCGCGATCAGAGCGATCGCTTGCTCGACGTAAAGGGGACTGCCAGCGGCGTGTTGAAGGATTTGATGTTCCAGCGGCGCTGGCACCTCGATGCCGATCTTTTTACTGAGTAAATCGAGCAAAGCCGCCAGTTCATCGTGGCGGAGTCCGGTAAGACGAAGGCGCCGATGCGCCTGCGGCGGATTTGCGGGTGCGTGCGGCAGGAAAGAGGGCCGATAGGCCAGCACCGCCATCATCGGCACGCCGCAGTCGCGCGCCATTAGCTGCTCGATCAAAGCGCGGGATTCGGCGTCAATCCAGTGCAAGTCGTCGACCACGATCAGCGCCGGGCGTCCCCGATGCTGGAGCCTTCCGGCGACCGCCGCGACCCTGACAAAGTGATCGACGCCGCCCGGCCCGGCGTCCTGACCAAACAGGAGCTGCCATGCCCGCAACGGATAACCGCCGTAAGGAACGCCGTGGCACACCAACTTCAGCCATCGGCCGGGATTGCCCGCGGCTTCCAAAGCGCAAAGCCATTCTCGAATCAGCTTTGACTTTCCCAGTCCCGGCTCACCAATTACGTGAACCGCAATGGATTGGCCGCCCGCGACCTCGTTTGCGCAATGGTTCAATGTGTCGAGCAGATCCCGACGGCCTACCATTGGAATCATTTCCGGACCAACCTGATGGGTGCCGGACCGTTCGGGCTTGCGATGGAGCAGTCGAAACACGGGTTGCAGCGACTCGGATCGCGCAATCACGGGCTGAACACCCACAAAGTCGAAGCGCTCGACCAGCATCTCGTAAGCGCTCTGGGCAAACAGCGCCGTGTTCGGTGCTGCCAGGGCTGCAAGGCGAATGGCCTGCCGTGATGCCTCCTGCGGAGATTTCGCTTCCTTGCCGACCACGGCAACACCCAATTGCAGGCTTGGCAAGCTCTGCGCCGGGGGGACCCTCGCAGCGGCGGATTGCCCGGCCTTCAGCGTCACGAGCGCGGCCGCTTCCACTCCCCGCTCAGCGGTACTCCATTGGGCGAGGACGCCGCGCCCGGGTGTAAACGACCAGGCGCCTGCGCCTGATTCAATGTCGGTTAAGACCCCTTCAAGCAGTGACCGCGCCCGCACCATCTGGTGATCATCGGGGTACTCGGAACCCAGGCGCACTTCACAGGCCAGGAACACCCTGCCAACCACCGGAGCTGCTGTGAACGGCGCGCAGGGAAGCAGTCTGGTAATCCGTTCGGTGGTTTCGTGTCCGGGCAACCAAACGACACAATTTCGACAGTATTCCCAATCCCACGGCCATTTGTGCCGGCAGACCGGGCATTGCCTGACGGGTAGCAACTCCGTAGCCGGTTTCAGTGAGTCGCGCAGCATTGCGGGTGCCTTGGCTCACTCAAGCAATTGAGGAAAAGCCCGGGCACGGAATGCAGCCGCAAATTCGTAAATCGGCGCGGGCATGGCAACGCTCATCAACAGCGGATCCTGAAACGCCGCGCGCCACACACTGGCCGCGGCGGCCGCATACCACGGATGGCAGAAGACGATGCGCCGTTGTGCCACAATGACCAGGGCGTTGAGCGCTATCGCCACCGGGCAGGTCTGTTCGGGATTGCGCAGAGAGCCGGCGGGCAGCGCCGTGAGCGGCGAATCTCCGGCGCGCTGGCGGACGGCGTTTACCAAGTGCAAAACGCGGTCAAACAGCGCTGGGTTGCCGTTAACTTCCATGGTTCCACTCCCAAGGAGTCATTGGCAGCCGCAACGCAACCGCGGTTAAGGGTGGACTCCACCACCTCTCAGGGTTATCTAGCCTAGCCCAACTGGCGTATCCGAAACAGGTGCATTAGCGGCGCTGGAACGCCGTGGGCCCCGCATAGCGCGCTTTGGAACCGAGCTCGGCCTCGATTCGCAGAAGCCGGTTGTATTTTGCGATCCGCTCGCCGCGGCATGCCGAGCCGGTTTTGATCTGGCCCGCCCCCGTTGCAACCGCGAAATCCGCAATCGTGGTGTCTTCGGTCTCGCCGCTGCGATGGGAAACAACACAAGTGTAGCCGGCGGCCCGCGCCGTTTCGATCGCGTCGAGCGTTTCGCTGAGGGTTCCTATCTGGTTGAGCTTGATGAGGACGCTATTGGCGACCTTTTGTTCGATGCCCTGCCTTATGATCGCAGGATTGGTTACAAAGATGTCGTCTCCTACCAGTTGCACGCGCGAACCCAGCTCCCGGGTCAGCAATTTCCAGCCCTGCCAGTCGTCCTCGGCAAGGCCGTCCTCCAGCGAGATAATCGGAAAGCGGGCCAGCCAGTCTTTGTACAGCTCCACCATCGCGCCGGCGTCGCGGGTCTGGCGGTCAGACCTGGAAAACACGTACTTGCCCTCGCGGCAAAACTCGCTGGCCGCCGGATCAAGGGCGATCCAGGCGTCGAGTCCGGGCCGATAGCCCGCCTTCTCAATAGCCTGGAGGATCAGTTGGATCGGTTCTTCGTTGCTGCGCAGCCCTGGTGCAAACCCGCCTTCGTCCCCGACCGTGGTGGAGTATCCATGTTTTTTCAAGACGTCGGCCAAAGCGTGGAAGACCTCTGCGCCCAGCCGGATCGCTTCGCAGAAGGTGGGAGCGCCGGCGGGTACAACCATGTATTCCTGGAAATCGACTCCCGATTCGGCATGCCTCCCGCCGTTGAGGATGTTCATCATGGGTACCGGCAGGAGGTCGGCGTCGGGGGCCAGATACTGGTAAAGTGGCAGGCGCCGCGATGCGGCGGCAGCGTGCGCCGCAGCCAGCGAGACGCCGAGGATGGCGTTTGCGCCCAGCTTCGATTTGTTCGCACTTCCGTCGAGGTTGATCAACAGCCGGTCCAAATCCGATTGGGCTGAAGCGTCCAGACCACGAACCGCGGGCGCAATGATATCCAGCACGTTGGCAACGGCCTTACGAACCCCTTTGCCGCCATAGCGGTGTGGATCTCCATCGCGCAGTTCGTGCGCCTCACGCGATCCGGTCGAAGCTCCCGAGGGGACGCTGACGCGGCCAATCGAATCGTCATGCAGCCTGATTTCCACCTCGATCGTCGGGTTGCCCCGGGAATCCAGGATCTCACGTGCCTTGATATCCGCGATCGCCGTTTGTTTCATGCTCACCGTCCTGATGGGTTGGTGCGTCCGGATTATTGACTGCCAAAGGGAGCCGATACATTGATGATAGACACAGATGGTGATGGGGTTCCACCGAAACCGCTCCCGCTACGTGAGCTGATGACTCCTGCTTGTGTTAACTACGGGTAAGGGCTCTTCCTTTCAAAAGACCTTGCCCAGAGGGTGAGGTCTAAAGCATCGTGCTCCGAAAATTGGAACGATTCCGGGTCGCAACCGCGCTGCGGATGCTTGGCACGATCCCGGCACCACAGGGCACTGACTAATGTTCACCGGACGGGCCAAACAACTCACCATCTTTTTTGGCGAGACTGATCAGTATCACCATCAGGCGCTGTACGCGGCGCTGCTGGAGATGCTGCGGCGCGAGGGATGCAGCGGAGCGACCGCTATTCGCGGCATCGCGGGCTTCGGTGCCTCCACCGTGATCCACACGTCCGCGATTCTGCGTCTGTCTATGGATCTCCCGGTCATCGTCACGGTCGTCGACCGTCCGGAGCGAATCGACCGGATTATCGAGCCGATTCGGCAAATGGCGCCCCACGCGCTGATCACGGTAGCGGAAGTGGAAGTGGTTCAGTCCGGCGCGCCGTTTAGGGAAGGATTGCCCGACGTCAAGGTTTCCGAGGTGATGCGCCGCGAAGTGGTCACGGTGCACCCCGACAGTCCCGTGACCGAGGTCGTGCACCTGCTGTTGGACAAGGATTTCACCGCGGTTCCGGTGGTTGACGAGAACAACCATGTGGTCGGAATGGTCAGCGACAACGACCTGCTCCAGCGCGGCGGCATCCGGGTGGCGCTCAGCCTCAAGCGGGCCGCCGACGCTGACTTCGTCCAGGAGTTGCACAAGTCGCTCCGGGATCCCGAACGCAAGGTTGCCGAAATTATGACCCGCGAAGTGACAACTGTGCCGCCGGACATGATCCTGGGCAAGGCCGCCAAACTGATGGTCGAAAAACACCTCAAACGCCTGCCGGTAGTCGATAAGGACGGCAAGCTGGTTGGGATCCTGGGCCGGCTGGACATCCTCAATACGATTGCTGCCGTCCATCTCCCGCAATGGCATCCCGAGGCCCATCCGGCCGGCACCCCGGCTACCGTTGCCGACGTCATGTCGCGCGACGTGCCGGCCGTGCACGAATCGGCGACGCTGGAGGAAATCTTCCATCTGCTGGTTTCCTCTTCGCACAAGCGCGTGGTGGTGATCGACGATCAACAGCGCGTGGTGGGGATTATCGCCGACTCCGATTTGATCTCCCGCGTCAGCCGCGAAAACTGGCCGGGCCTGATCGAGATGTTGGTTTCCAAAGTCCCGATTGAGAAGATCGGGGGCGCGGCCCGCCAGCATGTGCAGAAACTGCGCGGGCGCTCGGCCCGCGAGCTGATGACGCGCCAGCCCATCACGGTTCGCCAGGAGATGCCGGTGGCGAGTGCGCTGGCGCTGTCGGCCGAAAAGCGCACCAAGCGCTTGCCGGTGGTCGATGCCGAGGGGCGCCTGGTCGGGATGGTGGGGCGCACCGAGATGATGCGCGCGTTGCTGGGCTGAGCGGAACAGGAGCAGCGGGTGGCAGTCTTGATGGTTGCGTTGGGCGGCGCGCTGGGCTCGGTGGTTCGCTATCTGGTCGGCGGATGGGTCGCGGAGCGCTGGGGAACATCGTTTCCCTATGGCACGCTGGTCATCAATATCACGGCGAGCTTCATCATCGGGTTCTTTCTCGCCTTCGCCCAAGACAGAGCACGTCTGAGTCCGTACTGGCGGCTTTTTATCGCAGTCGGCTTCGTGGGCGGATACTCAACCTTTTCCACTTATGAGTACGAATCGATCCGGCTGCTTCAGGACGGCGAGATGCTGCTCGGGATGCTCTATTTGGTGGGCAGCATGGCAGGCGGCGCCATCGCCGCCATCACCGGTATCACGGTCGGCAGCCTGATTTAGCCGCCCGCGCCGCAGCTTGACTGGCGTCATCTTCACTGTCAAAATTAAGCGTGTTGTGGTGATGGGGTTCACCTGCCGAACCGCTCTGGCAACCAGAGCTGATGACCCCTACCGAGGTAAACACCGGTAGGGGCTTTTCGTTTTTAATCCCTACCCGAATATCGGGTGCCGTCCCGGCGGATGGCACTAAGGCACCCGCGTGGGTGGCACCCGCGTGATATAGCCAGAGGAAAGCGGCATGCACAACGTCTGGTTCGTGGCGTCGGCGTGGATGGGGATTGCATTTATCGCAAGTCTCATCTCAATCCGCCTGGGTGTATCGGTTGCCCTGATCGAAATTCTCCTCGGCGTAATCGCAGGCAACGCTTTCGGAATCAAAACCAACGATTGGATCAACTTTCTGGCCACGTTCGGCGCCGGTCTGTTGACCTTTCTGGCGGGCGCTGAAATCGACCCCCAATCGCTGCGCGCCCACCTCAAGGAAAGTCTGACCATCGGGGTTATTGCGTTTGTGGCCCCCTTCCTGGGCGTCCTCGGTTTCGTCTTCTGGTTTACCGGATGGACCTATCAGCAGGCATTGATTGCGGGTATCGCCCTTTCGACCACCTCCGTGGCGGTGGTGTATGCGGTGTTGGTGGAAAACGGGTTGAGCCAAACCGAACTGGGAAAAATGATTCTGGCTGCCTGTTTCGTCAATGACTTCGGCACGGTGCTGGCGCTTGGGGTTTTCTTCGCCAACTTCAACCGCCTGATGGTGCTGTTCGTGGTGGTGATGGCCGTGATGCTCTACTATCTGCCGTCGTGGACGCGCGGCATCATCCAAACCCTCGGCGAAACCCGGGTCAGCGAACCCGAGGTCAAGTTTCTCTTCCTGGTGTTATTCTTCCTGGGCGGCCTTGCCACGATGGCGAAAAGCGAGGCGGTTTTGCCGGCGTATTTGGCCGGGCTCGTGGTGGCCGGCGTTTTCCTCAACGACCGCGTGCTGGTGAACCGGATGCGCTCGATTGCGTTCACGATGCTGACGCCGTTCTATTTCATCAAGGCCGGCCTGTACGTTTCATTGCCCGCGCTGGCTCCCGCCGCGGTGGTCGTCGGGGTCTTGCTGGGAATCAAAATGTTGACCAAATTCGTTGGTGTATGGCCGCTGAGCTACGGCTTTGGCATCCCTTCCCGCGAGCGCATGTACACGACCATGCTGATGTCCACCGGGCTGACTTTCGGGACGATCTCCGCGCTCTTCGGGCTCGAAAACCGTATCATCTCGCAGGCTCAATACACCGTGCTGGTGACGGTGGTGATTCTCAGCGCGGTGGTGCCGACGCTCATCGCAGAGCGCTTTTTCATGCCCGAGGCCGCTGTCGAGGCGCCCGATGAAGAAAGCGCGGCACAGCGGGCTCGCGTTGCTAACGAGTAGAGGAAGGCTGCCGATGTTCCGGAACATTGCATGCGCATTCGACGGCTCCGAGGGCTCACGCCGCGCGCTGGACACCGCTCTTCATGTGGCCAGCATCGACAAACAGAAATTGTGGGTCGTTTTTGTCGAAGAACTCCCGCGCTTTACCGGAGTGCCCAGCGAGACCAATGAAGAGCGCGAGCGCGCCGACACGATTTTCGCCGGACTTCGCCAGGAGGCAATCGAGGCCGGCAAAAAATATGGCGTTGAAGTGATTGCGGAAAAGCGGGTGGGCCATCCCGCTCAGGCGTTGGTACATTACGTCAAGGAAGCTTGTGTCGACCTCCTGGTGATGGGCCATACAGGACACTCCAAACTGTGGGGAACTTTCATGGGTACGACCGCCGACAAGGTGGTTCGGCATGCCACGTGCTCGGTGCTGGTTGTGCGCTGACCGCACGCGCTGGCGAGACGTTCGATGCCGGAGCAAAGCGGCGTTCTCGCCGCGTCGAACTACGACAGGCTTCCGGCGCGGCTTGAAAGTGGGCTACACTTGATGATGCTGTGAGAAGGCGGTGGAGTCCGCCTGAACCGCCGTCAAGGCCAATGACTCCTGCGCGGGCTGAAGCCTGAGACAGGAGTGTCTATCCCCGACATCCCTCAAGCTTAACCCGCGGACGCGCAACCACGGAGGTTCGGCGTTTGCTGGCAGACTGGCAGCGGCAGTTTCGCTTCTTTCTCAAAGCGCTGGGCGGCGCCGACTGTCCGCTGTGTGCGCTGGCCGATAACACGGCGCGCTCGCAAATTGAGGAGATGGCGCGGCGGCCGCCGCGGCGAATGGCGGTGTGCGGCGCGCATCTGTCGGCCCTGGCCGGCATCGTCGCCCACGCTGCTTCCCGAACCGCCCTGGTAAAAGCGGCGCTCAACAATTCTTTGGACGGAACTGGTGTGTGGGCTTTCGAATGCGACATCTGTCGTGCGGTAGAAGCGGCAGGCGGGAGGGTCGCCAGCATAATTCGTCTTTTGGACCGGTCGCTGCGGTTTGAAAAAGCGCTCGAGCGGGGCCCCCTGTTCTGTCATCGCCATATCGCTCGCATCGTTGGCCACGGGCGCGCCCCCGCCTTTGCGCGGATTGAACGGCGCAAGCTGGAGGAATTGATCAACGAAATCTCGCAGGCGCAACTTTTGCGGCGCGCCGACCTTCAGGATCTGATCGACAAAGCCGCTGCGTATCTGGGCGCCCCATCCGGCATTGATCGGAAGCCCCCTGCCGAAGCTGGCCAGTTTGATAACGGGACCGACGGCCTTGCGCAAGCGGCCGCGCATCAGTTCGCACAGTGGGAGGAGGAACAGAAAACCGTCCGTCTGGACCGCCTGGAAAGCGAAGTGGCAAGCCTGCGCTACCGCAACGCCGTACTGAGCGAGGAAAATCGCAGGTACAAGCTCGCCCACGCGGCCGTAGAAGCGCTTCGGTGCGATCTTGAGCGCGACCGAGCAGCGTTGCACGCGCAGACGCCGCCGGACAACAAAGAGCGAGTCTGACCAACGCCCATGAAGATACTGATCATCTCGGACCTGCATGCGAACCTCGAAGCTCTGCGGGCGCTGCCCCGCGACTGCGACGAGTTGTGGGTGCTCGGCGATCTGGTCAACTACGGTCCGAATCCCGCCGAGACAATCGAGTTCGTCCGCTCTCACGCGTCGGTCATCGTGCGCGGCAACCACGACCATGCGGTGGGGTTCGGTGCCGACTGCCGATGCTCGCCGCGCTTTCGCGCGATGGCCGCAGCGACCGGCGATTATACGCTTGCGGTGCTCGGCGCCGCCGACAAACGATTTCTGCGCGAGTTGCCGACCTCGGCCTGGCGTGAAGTTGACGGGCGAAAATTCTTTCTGTGTCACGCGACGCCCTCCGATCCGCTCTACGAGTACCGGCCGCCTGATTCCCCGCTGTGGTGGGGGGAGGGAGAAGCCGCAGGCGCCGACGTGGTCGTGGTTGGTCATACCCATCTTCAGTTCGCCTTGCGGTCCGAAAGGCGCATGGTCGTAAACCCGGGCAGCCTGGGCCAATCCAAAGCGGGCGACCCGCGGGCGCGATACGCCGTGTGGCAGGACGGCGAAATCAGCCTGCGCGCCCTGGATTATCCGGTTGAGAGAACCGTCACAAAGATTCACTCACTGCCGCTGCCCGAAACCATCAAGTCCGAACTGGCCACCGTCCTGCGGACGGGAAAGGTTGCGCCCGCGCCATGATCTTTGTTGAATCGCCGCGCCATACGCAGTCCACCCCGGCCGCTGCGGCGGAGGCGCACTGCAATCCGCAGCGCATCGGGCAGTTGGTGCAATCGCTGTCGGCGCTGCACGACGCTCCACAGGCGGCGCTGGAGCTGATTGCCTGCGGTCAGGACGCGGTCGCACCGCTGCGCGAATTTCTCTTCAGGCGCGAGCCCAGCGGTATCTATGAACCTCGATGCTGGGCGGTACGGGTGTTGGCGCGAATCGGCGCCTGTGAGGTGCTGGTCGAATTCATCAGTGCCGACCGCCAGATCAGCGACCCGGTCGAGCGGCTCGGCGAAGAAGCCGTCATTAACAGCGCCGCCCGGGCCCTGGTTCAGGCGCCTTCCGAGCAGGCTTACACCGCTTTGCTGACCGTGGCCCGCAGGCGTCCCCTGCCCGGCGTCATCGAGACGCTCGCCGAGTTTCAGCGCGCGGAGACGGTGCCGCTGTTTATCGCTGCGCTGGAGGACGACGTCGCCCGAATCCCGGCCGAGGATGCGCTAAGAAGGTTCGGAGCGGCCGCCGCGCGCGCCCTGGTTGACGCCGCGCTCCTTAAAGTTCCGCCCGAGGGTGAGAGTCCTTCGAGTTTGCGGCGCCGTCGAAGTGCGCTGCGGCTGGTGGCCGAGATGCGGGGCGCGGAGACTTTCCGGGACCTGCTCCAGCCATTGACCGAGGACAACGACGAAAACATCGCCGCGGTGGCCTGCATGATTGTGCTGGAATGCGGCACGCAGATACAAAAGCAGCGCGCGGTTGAGATTCTCATCAACTGCCTGGGCACGGCCGATTGGTTGCTTAGAGCGGAAATGGAAAACGCGTTGGTGCGCAATTTCAAGATTGCCGGGCCTGCGATTGGGCGTATCGCGGCGGCGGATTCCACTCCTGCCGCTTCGCGCCGGCAGCGTTCGATCGCGCGCGTTCTGGCCCGCGCCGAGTCGGAGGAGTGTGCATGAGCGTAACCGTCAGCCCGGATCTTGACACGGTGCCCGCGCGGCGCTGCGCCGGACTGGGCGGCGAAGCGATCCGCAGGTACGACGAGCTCAAACTGCAGATCGCTGCTGTGAGTCAGGCTGCGATGCAGCGCTGCCGCGCTATCCGCGACGACGAAGGCGTCGGCGAACATCAGGCGCTGCTTGCGCGCCTGGCCGAGGATCGGTTCAACCTGGCTGTGCTGGGGCAGTTCAGCCGCGGCAAGAGCAGTCTGATGAATGCCATTCTGGGAGTGGATCGGCTGCCCACCGGACTGCTGCCGCATACATCGGTGATCACTTTCGTCACCTACGGGGAGCAGGAGCGAGTCGTCATCCGGCAGGAAGGATGGTCGCTGCCGTATGAAGTGCCGCTTGCCCAACTGGCCGAATATGTCACCGAAGAGGGCAACCCGGGCAATCGCCGGCGGGTAACGTCGGCTGAGGTTCAACTGCCCCTGGAAATACTGCGCCGCGGACTGTTCTTTATCGACACGCCCGGGGTGAATTCGCCGATTGCCGCCAACACGCTGACCACGCGGCAGTTTCTGCCGCAGGTGGACGGCGCGATCTTCGTTACCAGTTTCGATTCTCCTCTGAGCGATACTGAAATCGAATTCCTGCGCGACATCCACCGCGTCATCGGCAAGGTTTTCGTAGTCATCAACAAACTGGACCTGGTATCAGACCGCGACCGCAGCGCGGTGCTTGACTACGCAGCCGGCCGCCTTGCAAGTGCGTTGGGCGAGAATGAATTTGAACTCTTCGCCGTTTCGGCGCGCGACGCGCTGCGGGCCAAGCTTGCAGGCGATCGCGAGGGACTGGAACAATCGGGACTCGGCCAACTTGAGACGGCATTGGTCGGTTTCCTGCGAAGCGGCAAGTCCCGCCAGTTTTGCAGACGGGTGTTGGATCGGCTGATTGCACTTTTAGAAAAACAGAGGATCGAGGCATCGCTGGCCGCCTCGAAGCCCGATGATTCCGGGGCCGCGCTGACGCGCTTGAAGACCGCGGTCGACGCGATTCACGCGCGCCGCGCGGCATTGAAGGAGAGTATACGCACCGCCGCCGGCGAACTGAACTCGCGGCTCAAGCCAACCCTCGATCCAATCTTTGCGCAACTGCATGCCGAGGCTTTGGCGAAATTTGCTCCGTGCCTGTCGCAGTCGCGGCGAGCTCTGTTCGAGCTATCGCGCGCAGGAACGTTGCTGCGCGCAGTTTCCTCGTTTCTGGCCAAGGAACTGTCCAGCCGAATCGCAGGGTGCGGCGCGGCGATCGAAAAAGAATTTGAAGCCTGTGCCGGCCCGCAACTAGCTGAGTTCAAAGGACTTCCGCGGAAGACCTGGATCGAGCTTGTCGCGCTTGCCGGTGCGGCGGGGACCATGATTGAGCAGCCGGCAGTTGAAGATTTTGATTCCGGTGCGTTTTTTCAAATCACTGTCGCTCGATTCGCCGAGATCGATCTCAGGCGACAGGTCCCCTGGTTCGTCTACTTCGCTCCGCCGGCATGGGTGGGCGAAGCAATCAACGATTGGCTGGCCGGCGCTTTGTGGGAGCTGCTGTCTGGCTACAGAACGCAGGCGCATCGCGTGATCGATATTGCAGTTGACGATTTCCTCTCACGACTTGATCGCGAGGTTGAAAAGCGAATTGACCTCCGCGCCAAGCGCTTGCTTGGGTTGATTGCCACACAAACTCAGACCAGCCATGACGTCCAATCGCTGGACTCTCTGATCGCCCGCGCCAACGTTCTGCGCAGCGAGTTGATGGCGGCCGGCGCACAGGTCGGCCATCAACTTGATTACCGCGCCTTGCAGGCCGCGGAGGACGCGGAAATTTCTATCGCCTCGTCTTGCCCGGTATGCGATCGGTTGGGTGAGGCGCTGTTTGGCTTCCTGAGCAAGCTCCAGTACGATCTTGCCACCGACGAGGCCGCGCAGCACGAGCATGCACGCCGCGGCGGTTTATGTGCGATGCATACATGGATGTATGCGGCGCTCACCTCCCCACACGGGGTTTGCCGGGCTTACCCGGAGCTGTTGGTGCACCATGGGAGCGCGCTTCGGCAGGCGGCGACGTCATCCGGCTCCGCATCAGAGCTGCACAGCGCAGCCCGTTCGTTGCTGCAATCCGAGTCGGGATGTTCGGTTTGTAATTTTGCCCAGCGGGCCGGGATCAAAGCACTCGCCGAGGTGTTAGCGATGCAACGGGCCAACACTGGGCCGCAGCACGCTCGCCCGCCTGCTCTCTGCCTGCCGCATCTTTGCGCCGCGCTCGAAGCGGCGCCGGACCTGACGGTCGCGCGGCGGCTGACGCTCGCGGCGGCGGCGTCCTTTGAGCGCACCGCCGACGCCATGAAGCGCTTTGCGCTGAAGTTCGACGCGCTGCGCCAGAGTCTTGCTTCTCCGCAAGAACGCCAGGCGCACAGCACCGGGCTGGCCAGATTGGTGGGAGATCGAAGGATAACCGCCACCTGGCTTGCGGACGACCGGATCTGAATCGGAGACCCTACAGTGAGTGATTCCAGTTTACGCGAGATCCGGGCAGCGGAGCCAATGGCTCCGCCGCAGTTCCATCCTGAGCAAGAGGACCGGCACTACGGTCGCGGCCGCTGGCTCAATAGAAATCTTATCGGTATGGGACTGGCCAGCCTACTGTCTGACCTGGGGCACGAAATGGCGACTGCTATCCTGCCCCTGTTCATCGTGACGATCGGCGCGTCGCCCGCCGCGCTGGGGATGATCGAGGGATTTTCTGACGGCGCGTCGACCTTTGCAAAAATCGCGGGCGGGCGGCTCGCTGATCAGACTCGCGTGCGCCACGCGGTGGCGAGCGTCGGTTATCTGATAACCGGCTTGGCCACCGGCTCGTTCGCACTGGCGCAATCGTGGTTGGAGCTGCTGCTTGCGCGGACGGTGGGTTGGATGGCGCGCGGTACGCGCGGGCCCTGCCGCGACAATATCCTGGTCGATTCCGTGCCCGCCGAACGGGTCGGGACTGCCTTTGGATTCCATCGCTCCGCCGACACCGCCGGCGCGATCCTCGGCCCGCTGCTGGCGATGTTCCTGCTCCACCGCATCGGGTTTCGCTGGGTATTCCTGGTCAGCCTGATTCCCGGTGTGCTTTCTGCCGCGGCGTTTTTTCTGGTCGTGCGCGAACCCGACGGCGCGGCTCGCCTTAAACAGCCGTTCCGCGGATGGGCTGCCGCGACGCCTGCATCTTTTCGGCGCTTTTTGCTCGCGGTGGGCGTCTTTGGCGCCGGTGATTTTGCCCACAGCATGCTGGTGCTGCGAGCCGCCGACCTGATGGGTTCCTCGGCCAGGGCAATGAGCGCGGCCGTGGGTCTGTATGTGGTGCACAACGTCGCGCATGCGTTGTTCGATTATCCGGTGGGCGTGCTCGGCGACCGCTATCAGCGCCGATACCTGCTGGCGGCGTTCTATGCCCTTGATGTGGTCGCGACGATCGGTTTTGCAATCGGCCCGCGAAGCCTCTCCGCGCTTGCAGTGCTGTTCGTCCTTGAGGGAACCGTCATGGCCGCTGAAGAAACTCTCGAAGCCGCGGTGGCCACCGATCTCTTGCCCCGGGATGTCCGGGGTGCCGGGTTCGGCATCCTGGCCGCCACCAACGGTATCGGCGATCTCGCCTCCAGTGTCGTGGTGGGGTTGCTGTGGACCCAGGTGTCGGCGCACGCCGCTTTCGGCTACGGTGCGCTGATGAGCGCGATCGGAGCGCTGCTGCTGTTTTCGGCGGTGTAAGCCTTAAGGTGCGGCCCGCGATGAGGTTTCACAGCGTTCTGTTCCCTGACGCATCGCTTCGAAGCCCCGAAGAGAAGCTCAGCCCGCCCCCGTTTTTCGGCGATCTCAACCTCGATCAGGTCGTCGCCGCCATCACGGCCGGGAAGCAGGAATACCGTCTGGCCCCCTTCTTTTACGAGCCGTTGCGCGATCTCGACGCGGTGGAATTTCGACAAGAGGTGATGCGCGACCTGGAAGACCGGCCCCTGCTCGACAATATCAGGATGTTCGCGCGCAACATGGCGCTGGTACGCCAGCATCTTGCCCGGCAACAAGCGGCTTACTACCAACGTCAAAAAGAGCGCTGGTTCCTCGACGCGCTGGAACTCTACGGCGACACGGTTGAACGCCTGGCCGAAGACCTGAGCAGGGCAAAATCCCGCGGCATCGGGGCCTTCAGAGACTATGTGACGCAGTACACTTCGTCGCAACGGTTTACCTTGCTCATTGCAGAAGCCCGCCGCCTCAAAGCCGAACTGCTCGCGATCCGCTACACCATTCTCATCCGGGGAGCGCGCGTCGAGGTCGGCTGCTACCGGGGTGAGGCAGATTACGGTGCCGAGCTCGAAACGGCATTTGCAAGATTCCGGCAGGACAGTGTTCAGGAGTACACGTTCAGGTCCGGTGGGGCACCGGAAATGAACCACGTTGAGGCCCGGATCCTTGACGGAGTCGCCAATCTGCATCCCGATACCTTTTCGAAGCTCGAACGCTTCGTGGCGGCCAACACGGATTTCCAGGACGCTGTCATTGTCGCATTCGACAGAGAAATTCAATTCTATGTGGCCTATCTCGAATATATTGCCAGGTTGAAGGAGGCCGGTCTTAACTTCTGTTACCCGATAGTCAGCGCGTCGCACCAGGAGGTCTATGACTATCAGGGTTTCGATCTGGCCCTGGCCGGCAGCCTGCTTGAGGAGCAACTTGTGCCGGTCTGTAACGACTTCCACCTCAAAGACCCTGAACGCATCATCGTGGTCTCGGGTCCGAACCAGGGCGGCAAGACTACTTTCGCGCGCACTTTCGGCCAATTGCACTACCTGGCAAGTCTGGGATTACCCGTACCAGGCACCCGCGCCCGGCTGGTCCTGTGCGATAGGCTCTTCACGCACTTCGAGAGGACCGAGCAGATGACCAATCTGCGCGGCAAGTTGGAAGACGACCTCGTCCGAATTCGCGATATTCTCGAAGCCGCGACACCCCGAAGTATAATCGTTATTAACGAGATTTTCGCGTCCACCGCATTGCGCGACGCTGTCGTGTTAAGCAAGAAAATCGCCTCCGCCATCATGAAGCTCGGCTCCCTGTGTGTCTGGGTGACGTTCATCGACGAATTGGCGTCCCTGGACGCGGCAACCATAAGCATGGTCAGCACGGTCGCACCTCACGATCCGACGCGACGAACCTTCAAGATAATCAGGCAGGCGGCAAACGGTCTCGCCTATGCACTATCGCTCGCAGAGAAGTATCGGCTGACGTATAGCACGCTCAGGGAACGGATCCCCGATGAAGGCTCATCTCCTGTACCGCCACCGGGATTTTGACTGGAAATGGGTACTTCGGGCGGCTGCGCAGCGATACGCGGCCCGCAACGGCCGGCGCCCGTATCGAAACGAGGATATCAATTTCGACGCGCACGCCGCGCTGCCCTGGAACACGGAAGCGCTGACCCTGGACCTCGGCCTGAATACATTGTTAGAGGCAATGGGCGACGGCGACGACTATATTTTCGAGGCTGCGAGGCGGGTCCTTTTGGAGGGCGTCAAGGGCGATCTGAATGTGATTCAATACCGCCAGCCGATCCTGCGTGACTGTCTGGCCCAGCCGGCCGTCGTGCGGGAACTTTACGCGGTGGCGGCCGCGGCGACGGAACAGAACAAGGGACACTATCTGGGTCTGCTTGCCCGTTACCCCGACTGGGTGCTGCGCGATGCAATAGAAAGGATCGGCACATTCCTGGCGTTTCTCAAGGACCTGCGGCGCATTGCCGATCTCCACGCCGACAAGTTTGTGTCCGAAGGATGGTCGGGACTGTTCGCTATGCTCAAACGCGACCTCAGCGACGACTACTTGACCCTGGTTCAGGGACACCTGGAGGAGCTGAGGTTCAGCAAGGGCGAACTGCTTAGTGCCGAACTGGGCCAGGGTAACAAGGGCGCTGGCTATCTCATCCACCGCGCACCGGCTATGGCGGGGAAATGGTTGGGATGGTGGAACGGGCTGTTCGAAGAAAAAGCCCCCACATACGGCTTCGCATTGCACCCACGCGATGAAGCCGGTTTCCGGGCGCTTGCCGAGCTTCGAAATCAGGGCATTGCGGCGGCGGCTAGCGCACTGGGGCAGGCTGCCGACCAGGTCAGCGACTTTTTCAGCATGCTGCGGGCGGAACTGGCCTTTTACGTCGGCTGCCTCAATCTGCACCAACAGCTGGTTGCCGCCGGGGGATCGACGTGTATGCCGGTTGCGGCCGCAGCGCGTGAGCGACGATTGTCCTTTCGCGGGTTATACGACGGCGGTCTGGCATTGAGGCTTAACGAACCGGTGGTCGGCAACGATGCGGATGCGGATATGAAGGACCTGGTGATGATTACCGGTCCGAACAACGGCGGCAAATCCACATTCCTGCGCAGCGTGGGGCTGGCCCAATTGATGATGCAAAGTGGAATGTTCGTTGCGGCTGAGTCATTTTGCTCAAGTCTGTGTGAAGGCCTCTTCACGCTCTACAAGAGGGAAGAGGACCCGAATATGAGGAGCGGCAAATTCGACGAGGAACTCGGCCGCATGAACGAAATTGTCGAGCATCTCAGGCCGCACTCGATGATATTGCTCAATGAATCGTTTGCGGCAACCAATGAACGCGAGGGCTCGGAGGTGGCGTGGCAGATCGTTTCCGCCTTGTTGGAGAAGAGCGTGAGAGTCATTTATGTCACCCACATGTATGAGTTGGCCCATCGATTTTATGACAAGCATGCGCCCAACGCTCTGTTCCTGCGGGCTGCACGTCAGGCTGAAGGAACCCGAACATTCAAACTGTGCGAAGGTAAACCGCTGCCCACCAGTTTCGCCGAGGATGTGTACAACGCCATCTTCGCTGCAGATGGCGGCGGGCCCCCGGGCGAGGCCGAGAAGGTGCCAGAGAGCGCCCCGTGAGCCGGCGCGCCCTCCTGTTGGGCCGGCAGGTTGGCACTTTGGCCCGGTGCCAACGTGCTATTTGCCGGTGTTGGGAAGATGCCTTCGGGAGTGCGCACGACGATGACCGATTCCCATCTGAGGCGGCTCGCGGTTACGATGCGCGTCCTCGAAGACGCGCTGCTGGAAGTCGAAGCCGCGCTGGAACCCGGCCCCGAATTGCTGATGACCGCCTACGAAGATGATATTCCACGCCCGGCGCAGCCCGCCATCCGCGAGCAGCTCCGCTATCTGCGCGAGGAAATCCGCGCTGTCCGGGATCGCTACAGTCTGCCAGGCGAGACGGTCTCGAAACGCCGCTGGATGGCGGCCAAGCTGGCAATCCTCTCCGTCGACCTGATGGAAGCCACCTCGCGCCATCTGCGAGCTTATGGCGAGGTGCCGCAGGACGAGCAGGGCGCGCTGGACCATCAAATCGCCAGGCTCGTGTCTCTGGTCGAGCAAATCGGCAGCCTGCTTCGCTAACAGGGTGTTGAGAAAGTAGGATTCTGGAGTTTACCAAGCAGGTGGTCCAACACCCTGCATAAAAACTGGCTTCCTTCCTTAATCCTCTCCCCCTCTGGGAGAGATAAGAGAGAGGGACAGGCTGTGAAAATCCTTTTTCAACGGCCTGCTAAGCTGGCCACCATGCAAATGCGCGCCGTTGGCGTTGGCGGCGCCGATCGGCTAAGCCAAAGACCGGCGCGCATTGTGCGGCGCTTGGGAAGGATGAACGATGGGTCAGATTAGGTTCGGCTACCAGGTCGATTTCCGCAATCCGCCCGGCTCGGGGCGCAGCTTCAAGGAGTTGTACGACGCGATGTTCGCGCAGATCGAACGGGCTGAGCAACTGGGCTTCGATTCGATCTGGCTGACCGAGCATCACCTGACCGACGACGGCTATCTGCCGGCGCTGATGCCGATGGCGGCGGCGATCGCGGCGCGCACCCGGCGGGTGCACATCGGCACCTACGTTTTGTTATTTCCCTTCTACCATCCGATAAAGCTGGCGGAGGACATCGCGGTAGTCGACGTGATCTCCGGCGGCCGCCTGCGCATCGGCGTGGGCCAGGCCTATCGGGCCGAGGAGTTCGCCGCGTTCGGGATCGACAAGAAGCAGCGCCTGGGCCGCACGCTTGAGACGGTTGAAATCCTGAAGCTGGCGTGGGCCGGCGAGCGTTTCAGCTTCAAGGGCAAATACTTCGAATTGAACGACGTGCGGGTGCTGCCGCGGCCCCTCAGCCAACCCCATCCCGAATTGCTGTGGGGGGTGGGCGCGCCCAGGGCGATCCAGCGTGCGGCGGCGATGGGGCTGTCGTTCGCCACGGTCGGCGCGGCCAGCGCGGTGCGAATCTATCACGACGCGCTGCGCGCGCACGGCAAGGACCCCGCGCAGTTCAGCGTTGTCGGCAGCCGCAATGTCTATGTCGCCGATTCCGCCGAACAGGCCTGGAAGGATTTCGAGGGGCCGTCGATGTACTGGGCCGAGCATTACGGGCGATGGCTGTCGCAGCATGCCGGAACCGACATTTCCAAAGCGCCCATCCGCCCTGAGCCCGAACGTCTCAAGCGCACCAGCGTGCTGGGGCCGCCCGCGGAGGTACGCGCGCGCCTGGCGCGGGTTATCCAGGAAGACAAGCTGACTGACCTGATCATCAACCTGCAGTTGCCGGGACTGGATCCGGCCAAGGGGATGCGCGCGCTGGAGCGGTTCGGCACCGAGGTCCTGCCGTTCCTTAAATAGCCGGTCTGCAGATCGCGGGCTGGAGGTGCTGCTGCGATGGCTTGCATGACCGGCCGGTTTCTTTGAGACTGATCCACGTCGCTTTTTTTTCAACGCCGGCCGCGCCGCGCGGTCGCGCGCGTCACCACTTTTTTGGCTTTCAGAAGGAGATTCGACATGGCAGAGGAACGCAAAGGCGCCGTCACGATGGGGGGCAATCCGGTCACGCTGATGGGTCCCGAAATCAAGCCCGGCCAGAAGGCTCCGGACTTCAACGCCGTCGGCAAGGGCCTGGCTCCGGTCAGCCTGGACAAATTCAAAGGCAAGGTGAAGATCATCACCACCGTTCCCTCACTGGACACGCCGGTGTGCGACGCGGAGACGCGCCGCTTCAACGAAGAGGCAGCCAAACTGCCCGCCGACGTGCAGATCCTGTCGGTGTCGATGGACCTGCCGTTTGCGCAGGCGCGCTGGTGCGGCGCCGCCGGAGTGGACAAGGTCACCACCATCAGCGACTTCAAGGACCGCGACTTCGGCCACAAGTACGGCACGCTGATGAAGGAAAACGGTCTGCTGTGCCGCGCGGTCTTCGTGGTCGACAAGAACGACCAGGTGGTCTACTCCGAGTACGTCAAGGAGATCCGCGAGCATCCCAACTACGAAGCGGCCCTGGCCGCGGCGAAAAACGCCGCCTGAAATCAGCAGCTGCGGATGCGAACCGCTCGGCCGTCCCTCATGTGACCTGGAGAAGCGAGAAATCGCCGGCGCCGTGGCGATGGCGGATCGAACAGCGCAGCCTGATCATCGATCTGGGCAAACCTCACCTGGTGCTCGGTTGGGCGCCGCTGGGCGGCGGCGCCGGCCGCGCCATCGCCATCCTCAACCATCAGATCGCCGCCGGCGATCGCCGCGCCAGTGAGCGTCCGCGCCCCTACCTGGCGGCGCTGGCGCGGCGGCTGGGGCTTGGGCCGCGGGCCGCGGCCGCGATGATGACCGGAGCTGATATCAGCAAGGCGAGTTATGCTGCCGCGCGGCGCGGTAGGCTTGTTGTCGGCGCCTGGTGCACGGCCGGATGCTCCAACGCGCTGCGTATCGGCGATCCGGCGACGGCGGCAAAAGCGCCGCCCGGCACCATCAACCTGGCGCTGGTGGTCAGCGAGCCGCTCTCGCGCGCTGCGATGGCCGAAGCGTTGGCGATGGCAACCGAGGCGCGGGTGGCGGCAGTGTACGACGCGGGCATAACGAGCGTGCGCTCGCGCCGGCCGGCGACCGGAACCGGCACCGATTGTATCGTGATCGCATCGCCCGCCGGCGGGCCCGCGCACGTCTATTGCGGCAAGCACACGCTGCTCGGCGAGTTGATCGGCAGAGCGGCGATGCGCAGTTGCGCGACGGCCCTGCGCCGCTGTTGCTCGTGACCTGCGCCTGGCATCTGCCTACCGGCCTCATCGCGGCGGCGGTCGCGCTCGATGCAGTTGCGGGCGACCCCGCCTGGTTGCCGCATCCGGTGCGGCTCATCGGCAAAGCGATCGAGCTTGGTGAAAGCGCATCATGGAGCGGCGATCCGCGACGCGACCTGTGCAGCGGCGCGCTGATGGCGGTCGCGATCGCAGCGGGCGCCGCCGCCGCAGTATGGATTGCAATCGCGGCGGCCTCGATACTGACGCCGGTTGCGGGCGCGGCGCTTGGCGTGGTGCTGGCCTGGACCACGATCGCCCTGCGCGGCCTCGACGCGGCCGCCGCCGCCGTCCAGAGCGCGCTGCGCGTGGAAGATCTGAGCGCGGCGCGCGCGGCGATGCCCGCGCTGGTCGGGCGCGATCCGCAAAGCCTGGATCGCGGCGCAATCATCCGGGCCACGGTCGAATCGGTGGCGGAGAATTCCTGCGACGGCGTGGTCGCGCCGCTGTTTTATCTTTTCGTGGGCGGCCCGGCAGCGGCGCTCGCCTACAAGGCGGTCAACACGCTGGATTCGATGGTCGGGTATACCGACTCGCGCTACCTTTATTTCGGCCGCTGGGCGGCGCGGATGGACGATTTCGCCAACCTGATTCCCGCCCGCCTGAGCGCGGGATGCATCATCGCGGCGGCGGCCGTCATGCGTCTGCGCGCGCGCGACGCGCTGCGTGTGTGCCGCGCCGACGCGCGCCGCCATCCGAGCCCCAACGCCGGGTTTCCGGAAGCCGCGATGGCGGGGGCGTTGGGAATCCAGCTCGGCGGAGCAGCGGTCTATGGCGGTGAAGTCGAGGTGCGGCCGCTGCTGGGCGCGCCTGGCCGCGAAGCGGAGGCAACCGACATCGCCGCAGCGCGGCGGGTGTTGTGGGCCGCCTCGTTAATCGCGTTGGGCGTGATGGCTGGCGCGCGCCTGATACTCAGGACGTTATGAGCACCATCATTTTCGATCGCACCCACGGCGGCGCCGATTTGTGCGACGCGCTGATCGATTTCAGCGTCAGCATCAATCCCTTTGGGCCGCCGCCCGCCGCCGTTGACGCCTACCATCGCGCTGCCGCCGCGATCGGGGCCTATCCCGAACCTTACGCCGCCGCCCTGACCGCCGCGATCGCCAGCTCGCTGGGCGTGGCGCCCGCCAACGTGCTGGCCGGCAACGGCTCCACGCAGCTAATCTACCTGATCGCGCGCGTGCTGCGCCCGGCCCGGCCCGTGGTCGTGATACCGGCGTTCAGTGAAATCGCCAACAGCCTGATGACGCACAGTACGGTTCCAGCGCCGCTCCTGCTGCGGCCCGAGCATCGCTTCCAGTTACAGATCGAAGCCGTCGACGAAGCTTTGGCTGCCGGCGCCGACGCGCTGTTCCTGGGGCGTCCCAACAGCCCTACCGGCGCGTCGATCGACATGGCGCGGATATCGGAAATCGCGCAGCGATGCGGGGCGCGGCGATGCTGGTGCGTCATCGACGAGGCGTTCATCGATCTGGCCGACGAGCCGCTCTCCGCCGCGCCGCTGGCGGCGCGCAGCGATCGGGTAATTGTGCTGCGTTCGCTGACCAAGCTGTATGCGATTCCGGGCTTGCGGCTGGGTTATCTGGTCGGCGATGAGCGCGTGGTCGCGGAACTGACGCGCGCGCTCGAACCCTGGTCGGTGAGCGCGCCGGCGGCGGCGGTAGGGCTGGCCTGTCTGGCGCAGCCCCAAAGCTGGCGTGAGGAGGTCCGCACCGCACTGCGGTGTGAACGGGTCTATCTCGAAGACGGGCTGCGCGCGATTGCCGGCGTACAGGTGTTCCCGTCCACCGCCAACTTCCTCATGCTCGCGGTGCGCCCCGGTTCGCGTCCGTTGGCCGAGCATCTGCGCGAGCGGGGCATCGCAGTGCGCGACCTGGCCGCGCTGCCCGGCGCCGGGCCGGGACTTTATCGCATCGGCGTACGTGCGCGTCCCGACAACGAGCGCCTGCTGGCGGCGCTGCGCAGCTACCGCTAGGCGCGCGGCGCGGTTGGCTTAGCGCGCGCCGTTGCGATGCGCGCGCAGGTCGCCGTAGAGGCGGAACAGTTCGACGAAAGCGCGCGTGATGACCTTCAGGTTGGCGCCCGACTGCTCGCCAGCCAGGCGCGGCAGATGGCCCACTTCGACCTCGCAGATGCGCGCGCCGCGGGCCGCCACCTTGACCATCAGCTCGGTGGAAATCATCGCACCGCGCGCACTGAGTTCCAGATCGCGGGTGAAATCGCGGTTGAAGAGCTTGAAGCCGCAGTCAACGTCAGTGATTTTAATTCCGAACAGCAGCCGCACCAGGGCCGTCCAGGCCTTGCCGTTAAGCCGGCGCATCAGGCGGTCGGCGCGCTGCACGCGCCGGCCTACCACGACGTCGTAATTCGGCGCCATCGGCACCAAGCGCGCCAACTCGCCCGCGTCGAACTGGCCGTCGCCATCGCACAGCAGCACCCAGGGCAGGCTGGCCGCCTTGATGCCCGAAATCACCGCGCCGCCGTACCCGCGATTGACCCGATGATGTACCACCTTGATGCGCGGGTCCGACGCCGCCAGCTCATCGGCGATCTCGCCGGTGCGGTCGCGGCTGCCGTCATCGACGATGATGATCTCCCAGGCGCACGCGAATCGCTCCAGTTGGCAGCGGAAGTTGTCGACCACGCGGACGAGATTTGGCTCCTCGTTGTGACAGGGCAGAAAGACGCTGAGCCCGGCAAGGCGTCGGGAAGGTTGGGTGCGCGCTGCTGAAACTTCGCTCATGACCTTAGGCCGCGGGCGGGATGCGCTGGGCGCAACGGTGCACAGGATGTGCTACGCAGCAATACAGGCGCGCGTAGATGAATAGCGCCCCCCCAAGGCCGAGTCAGTCGCCGAGTTCGCGATAGCCGCCGCGGAAGAACAGCAGCGGTTTGGCCTCGCGGGTCTCGGCTTCTTCGATCTGGCCAAGATAGATTGTGTGATCGCCGCCGTCGTAGGCGGCGTACAGCTTGCATTCCAGATGGGCCAGGGTGCCATTGAGGATCGGCGCGCCATTGGCGCCGCGCCGGTAGGCCACGCCCTCGAACTTTTCGCCGCCGCTGACCGCGAATCGGCGCGAGATGTCTTCCTGGTCGTCGGCCAGGATGTTGACCGTGAAGACCTTGCTCTCTTCAAAACAGGGATAGCTCTCCGCCTTCTTGTCCACGCAAATCAGCAGCAGCGGGGGATCCAGCGACAGCGAGCTGATCGCGTTGGCGGTAAGCCCGTGCATTTTGCCTTCTTTGGACAAGGTGGTGATGACGGTGACGCCGGTGGCGAAATGACCCATCACCCGGCGCAGTTCGTTTCTGTCTATCGGCATCGTTCAAGCTCCGCTGGCGGATGCTATCAGAGGGCTTCCAAACCGGTCAATTGCCCTGCCATTCACAACGGTCGCGTGCCAGCACGGTCTTTCCGCCCAAATAGACGTAGTCCAGGTCCAGCGAGGTCAGGGGCCGATCGGCGTGATTGACGCGCACGCCGGCCGGCTCGGCGATCAGCAAACGATGGTCGCCGGCGACCAGCGAGTCCCGCACTCGCGCCTCCACGCAGGCCGCCGCATCGGTCAGCCACGGCACGCGCAGGCGCGGCGACAGTTCGTGCGCGATTCCCTCCAGGTTGTCGGCGCGGCGCGCGGCGGCCGACAGGAAATAGTCCTCCAGACTGCGGCTGCGCCGGCCGACGATGTTGAGGCCGAAGCATCCGGTACGCGCGATCACCGCTGCGGAGAAATGCTTTACGTCAACCGCCGCCATCAGCAGCGGCGGCTCGCCCGAGACCTGGGTGACCCACGATGAGGACATGCCGTGGCGATGCTCGCCGTCGGCAACCGTCAGCACGTAGATGCCGGTGGTCAATGATGCGAACACGGCCGCCAAAACCGAATCCATGAGCTCCTCCTGACAGCAATGTTTGTCGGATCGACATCATATTGTGATGGTGGCTTTCTTGACCTGCCGCCATGCGCAGGCTTACATCAAAGGTAACATTACTAAGCGATGCGTGGGCAGCACAGATTGAAGTATCTGACGGTTGTGGCTGCGGTGTGGTTGTCTGTCGGGTCTGCCCTGACCAGCTTGGCGCAAGCACAGGGTGGGGCTACAGGTTCCGCTCCACCCAGCCCCGTCGCAAGTCCGGCCCCTTTGGGTGCAGGCTTTACGCCCACCCGATCGGCCGCAATCGACGGCGGCGCTCCGCTTTCTCCGATCGATCATGCGGCGTGGGTTTCGAACCGGCCTTCCGATTTGCGGCCGGGTGACCACCTCCTCATAATCCGGCGCGAACCGGTATCTTCTTCGGCCGCTTCGGCCAACGGTGCAACGCCTCTAGCGGCGTCGCGCCCGCAGCCGCATCACACTCCTGCGGCATCGCCCGGCCAGCCGGCACCCTCTGTTCCAATGTCTCAGCCGCAGCCGGTTGCCATGCGCACGCCCTCGGCCTCGGCCGCGGTTGTCAGCCAGGCCCCGGCCCCCGCCGCGACACCGAAGCTGATGCCCGGCGACCATGTGCTGCTGGTCTCGGTGCATCCGCCGGGCGCGTCCGGATCCGCCTCGGCCATCGACCATGC
>Ga0070740_10001825_pt1 | contig 27382 bp, 22 predicted proteins | sample Coa_R2_FD_67286 | JGI IMG/M metagenome (GOLD analysis project Ga0070740, IMG submission 67286) | Surface soil microbial communities from Centralia Pennsylvania, which are recovering from an underground coalmine fire - Coalmine... | ecosystem: Environmental > Terrestrial > Soil > Unclassified ...
GGTTCCGGTCTGGGTGACTCTGCTCGCGTGGCCCGTGCTGGGCCACAGGCCGACGGCGGGCGTGTGGGCGGCGATTGCCACGGGCCTCGCGGGGATCGTTCTGATTCAGAGGCCGGAGTCTTCGGGCGACCGCTTTGCGGCGATGTGCGCGCTCGGCAACGCCTTGACGACTTCACTCTCGATGCTCGGACTGAACAGGTTGAGCGGCGTTGACGCGCGCGCAATCGTCACACACTTCTCAGGCGTCGCGACCGTCGTCACCTTCGTCGTCGTGTTGTCCGCAACCGGCGTCAGCTACGCGCCGCTCGGCGACGGCGCGACGCTCTTCTCGCTCGCTGGCGTCGGACTGATGGCGACGGCGGGGCAGTTGACGATGACCAAAGCCTTCGCACTCGGCGCTCCGTCGCGAGTCTCGGTCGTCGGCCTCATGCAGATCGTCTTCGCGCTCATCTTCGACGTGGCGATCTGGCACCGCACCTTCGACTCGCTCACCGCACTCGGCATCGCGCTCGTCGTCGGCCCTTCGGCGTGGCTCATGCTCCGCAACCCGTTGCGGGAAGCGAGAAGTGAGCAGTGAGCGGTAAGCAGTGAGCAACAAAAGAGGCAGCCAGAGCGATGGACGCTTTTGGCCGCCTTCTTTTTTCGACTAGCCTGCGAGCAATCGTGTTTGACTGCCCACTGCTTACCGCTCACTGCTCACTCTACCTCACGACGACGTTGACAAGCCGACCGGGGACGACGACCGTCTTGACGATCTGCTTGCCGTCAACCCACGCGCGCACCTTCTCGTCGGCGAGGGCGGCGTCGCGCGTCTCGTCTTCGCCCGCGTCGGCGCTGACGGTGACGCGACCGCGCAGCTTGCCGTTGACCTGCACGGCGATCTCCAACTCGTCTTTGCGCGCGAGTTGTTCGTCAAACTCAGGCCATCGCGCGTCGCCCGACAGCAGGCCGCCCGCGTGACCCATCCCTTCCCACATCTCTTCGGCCACGTGCGGGCAGAAGGGCGCGAGCATCAGAACCAGCGACTCCAGGCATTCGCGCACGGCGAACAGGTCTGACGGGGACGCCGTTTCGGGTGAAGCCTTGAAGTCGCCCAGCGCGTTCGATAACTCCATCAGCGCCGCGACCGCAGTGTTGTAGCGCAGTCCCTCGAAGTCTTCGGTGACGCGTCTGATCGTTCGGTGCGTCGCCTGCCGCAAGCCTCGCGCTTCGTCTGAAAACTCGCCCGCCCGGCCAGCGTCCTGCGGCGCGCCGGCGAACGCAGCGCGCCAGCGATAGACGGTCGAATAGACCCGACGCAGGAAGCGGAGCGCGCCGTCAATGCCCGCCTCCTGCCAGCGCAGGTCGTTCTCGACGGGCGCGGCGAAGAGGACGAACAACCGCACGGCGTCCGCGCCGTAGGCCGAGATCATCGCGTGCGGGTCAACGCCGTTGTTGACCGACTTCGACATCTTCTCGAAGGGGCCGACTCGGACGGCTTGCCCGTCGCTGATGGCGGTCGCGCGCGTGACGCGCCCCTTCTCGTCGCGCACGACTTCAACGTCCGCGGGGTTGAAGTAAATCTTCTGCCCGTCTTCGCCGTCGCGGTAAAAAGTTTCGGCGACGACCATGCCCTGCGTCATCAGGCGCTTGACCGGCTCATCAAAATTGACAAGACCGATGTCGCGCATGAACTTCGTCCAGAACCGCGTGTAGAGCAGGTGCATGACGGCGTGCTCGACGCCGCCGATGTACTGGTCAACGGGAGTCCAGTAGGCGACCTTCTCGCGGTCGAACGGCGCATCGGCGTTGCGCGGGTCGCAGTAGCGGAAGAAGTACCACGACGAGTCAATGAACGTGTCCATCGTGTCGGTCTCGCGACGGGCCGCGCCTCCGCACTTCGGGCAGGTCGCGTTGACGAACTCCGCGACGCTCGCCAGCGGCGACTGACCCGTGCCGGTGAACTCGGCGCGTTCGGGCAGCACGACGGGCAATTCGCTTTCCGGCACGGGCACGACGCCGTCACGCTCGCAGTAAATGACGGGAATCGGCGCGCCCCAGAAGCGTTGACGCGAGACGCCCCAGTCGCGCAGGCGGTACGTGACGGCGCGCTCGCCGAACCCGCGCGCCTCGGCGAACTCGGCCATCTCGCGTTTCGCGTCTTCGGAGAGCTTGCCGCTCCAATCGCCTGAGTTGACGAGGATGCCGTACTCCGTGAACGCCTCCTTCATCGCGGCGGACTGGTCAGAGTTGAAGGGGTCTGTGTCAACGGCGGGCTGGTCGTGCGAAGCGCGCCCGATGACGCGGCGGATGGGCAAGGAATATTTCTGCGCGAACTCGAAGTCGCGCTCGTCGTGCGCGGGCACGCTCATCACCGCGCCCGTGCCGTACTCCGACAGCACGTAGTTCGCCGCCCACACCGGAATCTGCTCGCCGCTGAAAGGGTTGACGGCGAACAGACCCGTGTTGATTCCCTCCTTCTCCTCTTCCGCGCCGGGGTCGCGCGCCTGCATCCGCGCGGCGCGCACGCGCTCGGCGAATCGTCGCACGTCCTCTTTCAACGGCGACTTCTCGATCAAGGCATGGTCAACCGCGACGACGATTGCGTTCGCGCCGTAGATGGTGTCAATGCGCGTCGTGAAGACTCGCACGCGTTCGTCCGAGTCCTTGATTTGGAAATCAATGTACGCGCCTTCGCTCCGCCCGATCCAGTTGCGCTGCATCGTCAGCACGCGTTCGGGCCAGCCCGCCTCGATCTCTTTCATGTCGTCGAGCAGTTGCTCGGCGTAAGCGGTGATGCGGAAGAACCACTGCTCGATGTCGCGCTTCTCGACGCTCGCGCCGCAGCGCCAGCAGACTCCGCCCGACGACTGCTCGTTCGACAGCACGGTCTCCTCCCTCGGACACCAGTTGACGGGCGAGACTTTTTTGTAGGCCAAGCCGCGTTCCAGCATCTTCAGGAAGAACCACTGATCCCACTTGTAGTATTCGGGGCGGTGCGCGGCCATCTCGCGCCGCCAGTCGTAGCTGAAGCCCATGCGCTTGAACTGCGCGCGCATGTGCTCGATGTTCGCGTCAGTCCACTCGCGCGGCATGATGCCGCGTTTGATGGCCGCCTGCTCGGCGGGCTGGCCGAAGCTGTCCCAGCCCATCGGGTGCAGGACGTTGAAGCCCTGCAAGCGCTTGAACCACGAGAGCGCGTCGCCGATTGAGTAGTTGCGGACGTGCCCCATGTGCAGGAAGCCCGAAGGGTAGGGGAGCATCTCCAGACAGTAAAAATGCTTCGCGCGCGCCGCGTCCATCTCGACCTCGAACGCGCCCGTCCCCTCCCAACGCTTCTGCCACTTCTCCTCGATCTTCTCGGCGAAATATTTTTCGTCCATGACTGTTTCAGATGCCTTTCTCCGCCTTACGGTAAACGACCGCCCCGCGCTTTCTCAAGCACGCGAAGGGCCGACTCAGGTTTAGTTTGAATGTTGTCGTCAGGAGTGTCGCCGCCGCTCAGTCGCCCGCGCGCAATTTAAGCGCGACGCCCGAGTTGCGGCACCGTAAGGAGGAGCTTGACTGGATGGTCAAAACGTTTCATGTCGAAGACGCCCTCGAAAGGTGTCGAGATGTTAGCGCACGAGCCGCGCGTTTGTCTAATAAAAATGTCGCTCGCCCGAACCCTGAGCGGGTCAGGGGCGAATCACTTGACGGTGTAAGTGACCTTCTCTTTGCCGAGGAAGTCTTTGCTCACCGACTTAGAGACGAGTCCGGCGTGCTCAAGCTCGAAGTAGGCGCGCTGGACTTCGCCGCGGTCAACGGAGAGTTTCGACGCGAGCGAGGCGGGCGACGGCAGCGTGTCGCCGGCTGAGAGTTGTTTATCGCGGATGCGCGCCTCGATCTGCCGGCGGATTTGGAGATAGACGGGGCCTTTCGAGGTGTCTTCCAGTTTGATGTCCATACGCGGGCCATTCTAACACGACGCGCGAGACAGACGACACGCGGAGAGAAAGACGCCCTTGCCGAGAGCGCCTCTTCTCTCCGCGAATGTTTGATGAAGACAGGACGGGAAGCCGGTGCGACGCGCGAGTTTAAGGAGTGCGCCTCTCGCCGTCGCTTCTATTCGACCGTGTACGTGACCGACTTGTCCGCCTTGCCGTTGACCTCGGTCTCGATTCTGTACGTGCCCTTGGGCCAATCCTCCGGGGCGGTCAGGTGCGCGTTGACGATATTCTCGTTCGGCTGGGTCGTGTACTCCACGTCCCTGACCTTCGAGTTCTTCTCGTGCCCGGCCACGTCCACGCCGTACCAGGTGAACGTGATCTTCGTCCCCGCCTTCGCGTCGCTCAGACGGGCGACGGCGTAGATGGTTCTGTCGGAAGGTTTGAAGGTCGTCTCCTCGTCGCCGTCGGAAGCCTTCGCCGCGTGGAGGTCGGAGACGTGGACGCCGCCCGCGTTGCTCGACGTGCTGGAAGAGTTCGAGGCCGAAGTGTTTGAAGAGCCTGTGTTCGAGGTGCTGCCGCTGTTGGCGTTGCCGCTGTTGCTGTTGGTGTTGCCGACGCTGAAGTTGCAGGCCAGACCCGCGAAGACCAGAAGTGCGAGAGCGAGCAGGCCGGAGTGGATTCTCATCAGGGGGTTCTCCTTTTCATGCCCCGTTAACTGCGCTGAGGGGTTCACGTGCGACGAAGGATCGAAGCAGTCCGAGGTTGCGCGCGTCGTCCCCGAGTTCGTCCACGGGCGTCTCAAGGATGAACGCGGCCTCGGAGAGGCGCGGCTCGCGCGCGACCCGTGCGAGCGACTCGGCCCCGATCTGGCCGAGGCCGATGTGCCAGTGGCGGTCAACGCGCGAATTATAGGCCGCCTTCGAGTCGTTGAAGTGTACAGCACGAACATTTCTGAGGCCCACATTTTTTTCGAGCGATTCAAAAGTGGCCGCAAGCCCGTCCTCGTCGCGCAGGTCGTAGCCCGCGGTGAAGGCGTGCGCCGTGTCGAGGCAGACGCCGAGGTTCAAGCCGGGGCACTGCTCTCTAATCTCGCGCAGGTGCTTGAAGCGGTGGCCGATGCACTCGCCCTGACCCGCCGTGTTCTCAAGCAGGATTCGGAACGCGCCAAGTTCGATTCCCTCGCACGCGGCCTGCAAACTCTCGGCGCACGTCCGAATCCCGTCGGCCTCGCACGAGCCGCGCGCGCTGCCGGGATGGACGACGAGGTAGTCCGCGCCGAGTCGAATCCCGCGCTCGACCTCTTCGCGGAAAGAGGCGACCGACTTCTCGCGGATTGCATCGTCCGCCGCGGCGAGGTTGATGAGGTAGTTCGCGTGGATGACGACGGGCGTAACTCCCGTCTCCGAGCGCACGCGCTTGAACGTCTCGACCTCTTCCGCTTCGAGCGGGCGAGCCTTCCACCCGCGCGGGTTGCGCGAGAAGATTTGCACCGCGTCCGCGCCGAGCGACCGCGCCTTGAGCAAAGCATTCTGCAAGCCGCCCGCGATGCCTGCGTGAAAACCGATCCTCGGGTGCGACGCATTCACGCCGCCGTTTGAGTCGAGAGAGCCGCTTGAGTCGAGAGAGCCGCCCCGCGCCTTCGCGGAACTCTTCTTTACCTTCGCGGGACTCTTCTTCGCTTTCGCGGAACTGCTCATCGCGCCGTGCCCCGCTCGACCTCTTCCATCAAGCGCAGGACGTTGCCGCCGAGAATCTTCTCGGCATCGCCCGCCGTGTAGCCGCGGCGGAGAAGTTCCGCCGTCAGGTTCGGCAAGTCAGCGACCGAAGAGAGATCGCGCGGCGTGGCCTGTATGCCGTCGAAGTCCGAGCCGACGCCGACGTGTTCGACGCCGACGAGGCGGACGATGTGGTCTATGTGGTCAACGACGCGCGAGGCCGTGACGGGCGGGAGGCGTGCGGCGAACTCGCGCTCGCGGACGCGGTCGCGCGCGATGCGTTTGAAAGAGCCGTGCCCCGAAGTGGCGTTGCGCTCGGCCTCTTCGACGAGCGGCGCGATCTCGCGTTCGACCGCGTCCTTCCACTCGACCCAGCCCGGCTCGACGAAGGCCGGGTAGAAGACGACGCAAGTTACGCCGCCCGTCTTCGCAATCGCGCGGATCATCTCGTCGGTCACGTTGCGCGCGACGTTCGCAATCGCGCGGCAGTTCGAGTGCGTCGCGATGATCGGCTTCCGCGTCGTCTCGACCACGTCCCAGAAGGTCTTGTCCGAGACGTGCGACACGTCAACCATCATGCCGAGGCGGTTCATCTCGCGGACGACCTCGCGACCGAAGTCGTTGAGTCCGCGCGTCCGGCCTCCCGCGTCGCCCGACGAGCCGGCCCAACTCAGGCTGTGCGTCCAGGTGAGAGTCAGGTAGCGGACGCCCATTCGGTAGTAGCGCCCGACGTTCTCAAGCTTCTCGTCAATCGGATAACCGCCTTCGAGTCCGAGCAGCGCGGCGAGTTTGCCTTCGCGCGCGGCGCGGCGTATCTCTTCGGCGGTCGTGGCAAGCGCCCACGTCTCAGGATTCTTTTCGGCGAGCGCGCGGATGGCGGCGATCTGTTCGTCGGCGCGTCGGATCGCGCCCTCGCCGCCGAAGCCGTAGGTCTCAGGCTCGACCCAGATCGAGAAGAACTGAGCGTCTAATCCGCCCTCGCGCATTCGGACGGCGTCGAGGTGCGTGGTCGAAAGTTTCCGGTTGATGTCCGCGCCTTCGTCAACGACGAACTGCACGGTGTCGGCGTGCATGTCTATGGTGATCGCGTTGCGGTGAATCGCGTCGGCGACGCCCGCGGCGGCGGCTGAGTCTTCGGTCTTCAATCTCTTCCTCACAAACGACGAGAGCATGACGCGCGCGGCGCAGAGGCAGGCTGCGGACTCACGCGGACACGTCTCGCACGACTAAAAAATTATTGCACTTATGTTCGGATGGTACGTTCGCGCGGCGCGGGAATCAAGCGCGCAGGCCGTGCAGGACTCAGGAAGGCGCGACTAAGAAATTGAAGGCGGCGGTGCCAGGCCGGGCCGAACACCGCCGCCTCACCTCGCTTATCAACGAAAGGAGGTGCGCTCACAGTACTCACACCTGCAAACGCTGGGGCGGACACGTCCAGCACCCGCCCCGGTTAACGCGCCTTATACACCCGAACGGACTTTCCCGCAAGAGTTTTTTCAGCCGCGGCGGGGATATTTTCGGCGCGCGGCGCGACCGCCCTCCGCGTGGCGGTCATCCTTGCAAAGCGCGTCGCCTTTAAGGTAATGTGGCCTTCCGAAATAATCGTCAAGCGGCAATCCGAATGAGACACTAAAATTCTTAAACGGCTTCGACCCTGTCCCCTCGCAGCGCCACTAAAATTCCGTCCCTCGAATTAAAGTGCGCCGCGGTGTAGCCGGTAGTTGAGGAGAGAAAATGTTCAAAGACGACGTGAGGAAGAAGGACGTGAAGACGCCGACCATCGTTCAGGAGGTCTGGCACGACGGCGAGTTTATCAAGTGGGACGACGCGCGCGTCCACGTCATGTCGCACGTCCTGCATTACGGCTCAAGCATCTTCGAGGGCATCCGCACCTACAAGACTCATCGCGGCCCGGCGGTCTTCCGCCTGCGCGAGCACATGCAGCGCTTCCTCAACTCGGCGAAGATTTATCGGATGGAACACACTTGGTCGCTCGGAGAACTCTGCGACGCGACCGTGCATCTCGTCGCGCGCAGCGGCCTTCAACAGTGCTACGTGCGGCCCATCATGTTCCGCTCGCTCGACGAGGCGCACCCCGCCTTCGGCGTCAACCCGTTCCCGAACCCGATGGCCTGCTACATCGGCGCTTGGGACTGGGGCAAGTACCTCGGCGACGAGGCCATCGAGCAGGGCGTTGACGTGTGCGTCTCCTCCTGGAACCGCCTGACGCCGAACTCGATGCCCGCGATGGCGAAGGCCGGCGCGAATTACATGAACTCGCAGCTCATCAAGATGGAGGCGATCACGAACGGCTACGCCGAAGGCATCGCCCTCGACGACCGCGGCTACGTCTCCGAAGGCTCCGGCGAGAACATTTTTCTCGTCCACGACGGCAAGGTCGTGACCCCGCCGCTCGCGTCTTCGATCCTTCCCGGCATCACGCGCGACAGCGTCATCGAGATTTGCCGCGCGCTCGAAATCCCGCTCGTCGAGTCCGGCATCCAGCGCGCCGCGCTCTACGTCGCAGACGAACTCTTCTTCACCGGCACCGCCGCAGAGGTCACGCCGATCAGAAGCGTTGACCGCATCAAAGTCGGCGAGGGACGGCGCGGCCCCGTCACCGAGCGCATCCAAAAAGTCTTCTTCGAGATCACTTCGGGCGAGCGCGAAGCTCCGGGCAACTGGCTCACCTTCGTCGGCGAGTACACGCCGGTCGCGTCGGCAAGCAACGGGCACAACGCCGCGCGCTCGCACGAGGCGCGCAAGGCCGCGTCGAACTCGCCTGCCGGCGAGGCTTCGGACGCAGTCCACGTCACGCTCACCGAGTAGCCGACTCCGAAACTTCTTCATCGCTTACGGGCGCTTCCGTCGAAACGGCTGAAGCGCCCGATTCGTCTTGGCAATCCGCGCCGCTTTGCCGGCTTTTTCCGCGAAAAGATGGCTGTTGACGCGTGCTCCAGCGGCGGCTTAGAATGTTTGTGACGCGCCGGAAACGCGTGCAAGCCGCGCGGCGCACCCGCGAACGAGGACAGCCCCAAAAATCTTCACTTCGAGCGCCCGGACAAGCAGCCCGAAGACCCGCATCACAACTCCGAATCTCTCGACCCTTCGCGAAAGGTTTTTCAGACGACCATGCCAGTCAAGATTGACGACCTCTTGCGCGCGGCCTCGCAGGCGGGCGCGTCCGACCTGCACTGCAAGGCCGGCTCGCAGCCCTTCATCCGCGTCGGCGGCGAACTGCGCCCCATCGTGAACACGCCGCGGCTGTCGCAGGAGGACACGCTCGACATGGCCTTCTCGATGATGTCGAACCGGCAGAAGCAGCGGTTCAAAGAAGTCTCCGAAGCCGACATCGCTTACGGCGTCTCCGGCCTGGGCCGCTTCCGCGCAAACATCTTCCAGCAGCGCGGCACCGTCGGCATGGTTTTGCGCGTCATCCCCGACGGGATAAAAACCATTTCCGACCTGGGCCTGCCGCCAGTCATCGAGCGCATCGCCGACGAGCAGCGCGGACTCATCCTCGTCACCGGGACGACCGGGTCGGGCAAGTCAACGACGCTGGCCGCGATGATTGACCAGATCAACTCGACCCGCGGCGGCCACATCATCACCATCGAAGACCCCATCGAGTTCCTCCACCGCGACAAGCGCTCCTTCGTCACGCAGCGCGAGGTTGACGTTGACACGCGCTCGTTCGCCGAGGCGCTGCGCGGCGCGCTCCGCCAGGACCCGGACGTGATCCTCGTCGGCGAGATGCGCGACCACGAGACGATTGAGACGGCGCTCACCGCCGCCGAGACCGGGCACCTCGTCCTCTCGACCCTCCACACGCTCGACGCGACCGAGACCATCCGCCGCATCGTCTCCTCGTTCGAGCCGCACCTGCAAAAAAGCGTCCGCCTACAGCTCGCCGGAATCCTTCGCGCGGTCATCTCGATGCGACTCGTGCGCGCGGCGGGCGGCGAGGGGCGCGTGCCTTCAGCCGAGGTGATGGTCACGACGGGGCTGATTCGCGATTACATCATCAACGAGGAGAAGACCTCGCTCATCCGCGACGCCATCGCCGCGGGCACTTCGCAGTACGGGATGCAGACCTTCGACCAGTCGCTCTTTACGCTTTACCAGTCGGGCCTCATCTCGATGGAGGAGGCGCTGCGCGGCGCGTCGAACGCCGACGAGTTCCGCCTCCGCGTCGCCGGCATCCGCTCGGCCTCCGACCAGGCGAAGGAGGACATGGAGCGCCTGACGACCGTCAGCAACGGCCCGTCGCCGCGCGAGAAGTGAAAGGGAGAGGCTAGGGGCTAGGGGCCGGAGGCTAGTGAAAGACTCGCACGTTGATTCCAAGGTCGTGCCGAGTCCCCAACTAGCCTCCGGCCTCTAGCCCCTAGCCTCTTTTTACTTTTGCCATACTTCGGGCGAGTTGTTAGAATTTTTCGCGTGACGCCCCCGACTATCTTTGCCTGATGTTATCGTGAGCCGTCAGCCGCGCGTCAGACGCTGAAAGGCACGACGCCCGCGCCGCCCTGATGAAAGAGTGTCCCTCCTGCCATCGTTGCTTCCAGGATCAAGTCAATCACTGTCCGAGCGACGGTGAACGACTGAAATTTTTAATCGCGCTCGGCCCCGTCCTCGACGAGCGCTACCAGCTCGAGCGCAAGCTCGGGCAGGGCGGCATGGGCCTCGTCTTCAAGGCATACCACAAGTTCATCAAGACTCAGCACGCAATCAAGGTCATCCTCCCCGACCTCGTCGGCAACGACCCTTCGCTCGCCGCGCGCTTCCGTCAGGAGGCGATGGCCGCCGCCGCCATCCGCCACCCGAACACCGTCAGCGTCACTGACTACGGCATCCTCGACGGCACGACGCCGTATCTCGTCATGGAGTTCATCGAGGGCGTGTCGCTCCACGACCTGCTCATCCGCGAGAAGCGCCTGCTGCCCGCCGAGGCCGCCGAGATCATGCTCGCCGTCTGCGCCGGGGTCGCCGCCGCGCACCGCGAGGGGATCGTCCACCGCGACCTGAAGCCTTTGAACATCATGCTCCGACCGGGCGAGCCGCCCGCCGAGAGCGTCAAGGTTCTGGACTTCGGACTCGCGAAGATCAAGTCGGGCGAACTGCTCGGCTCGCTCGTCGCCGCGCAGACGCAAGGGATGATGGGTTCGCCCTTCTACATGGCCCCGGAGCAGTGGCACGACGACGAGATTGACGTGCGCGCCGACATCTACTCGCTCGGCGTCATCCTCTACCAGATGCTCGCGGGCGACGTGCCGTTCAAGGGCAAGTCAATCCCCTCGATCATGAACATGCACCTCAACACGCCGCCCGTCCCCTTGAGCGAGCGCGGCATCGAGGTGCCCGAACCTCTGGAGGGCGTCGTCCGCCACGCGCTCGAAAAAGACCCGGCCCGCCGCCCGCAATCGGTCGCGGAGTTCATGGCGGAGCTTCGCGCGGCGCTCCCCGGCCTGAACGGCTCGGCCACGCGCGAGCCGGGGATGACGACCGTCAACATCGGCCCCATTGACACGATGGGCCTTTCGGAAAGGGCGGGCGTCGAGACGGGGCTGCACGTCGAGAGTCCCGAAAGCCTTCAGACCATCGCGAGCACGCCGGACGCGCTCGGCACGGGCGCGCGGGAGGAGGCCGAGCCTTCGCAGCCCGGCGCGAAGACCGCCGCCGAGCCTCCGAACGCGACGGGCGGCGACGGCCTCGCCACGCGCGAAGCCGACACGGCGCGACAGCAGCCCGCGCAGACAGCCGGACAGTTCGTCCCGCCGTTTCAGGCTTCGGGCGACGCGCTGACCGAGCCGCTGCACCCCTCCTTCGACCCGCGCCGCGCCGAAGAGGAAGGGCGACGCGCCGAAGCGCTCCGCCGCCAGCAGGAAGAGGAGGAGCGTGAACGCCGCGAGGCCGAGGAGCGCGAACGCCGCGAGACGGAAGAGCGCGAGCGTCGCGAGGCCGGGGAACGTCAACGGCGCGACGCCGAGGAGAGGGCGCGTCGCGAAGCGGAAGAGCGCGACCGTCGGGAGGCGGAGGAGCGCAGCCGCCGCGAAGAGGCCGAGCGCGCGGCGGCGCTCGCGGCGCGGCAGCAGGCAGAGTACGCCGCACGGCAGCAGCAGGCCGCGCTCGTGTCGCAGCAACAGCAGGCGGGCGGGGGCTACGCGCAGACGGGCGGCGAGGTCGCGCCCGCTCCGTCGCGGCTCGTGCCGGTCATCGTCGGCGCGCTCGTCGCGTTCTTTCTGCTCGCGTGCGTCGTCGGCGTCGCGGCTTACCTCCTCCGCGACAGCGACATCGTGAGACGCCTCTGGAATTCGGGCGACAACTCGAACTCCAACGTCGCCGCGAACTCGAACAACGCCGCGAACGCCAACGCGGGCGTGAACGCGAACACGAATGCAAACTCGAACACGAACTCGATCCCGAAGCAGGCGGTCGCCGACCTCGTCGAGCTTTCCGGCGGAACGTTCAAGATCGGGCGCGACGACGTGCCGCCGATGGCCGAGCCTCTGATGACGCAGCGCCCGCAGTACCTGCTCTGGATGTACAATCAGTGGCCCGCGCATCCGGTCACGGTCAAGCCTTTCGCGATTGACCGGACGGAAGTAACCAACGCGGAGTATGCCGAGTTCGTCAAAGACACGGGGCACAAACCCGCGCCCGCCAACTGGGACGGCGACCGCCCGAAGGCTGGCGAAGAGCAGTTGCCCGTGACGGACGTTTCATACGACGACGCGCTCGCCTTCGCCGCGTGGCGGTCGAAGCGCGACGGCCTGTCGTATCGCCTGCCGACCGAAGAGGAGTGGGAGTACGCGGCGCGCGGCGGCGGCGACCCGACGCGTCTGTACCCTTGGGGCAGCAAGTGGGAAGACGGGCGCGCGAACCTCGGCACCGACTCGCTGCGCCCCGTCGGCTCGTTCCCGCAGGGCAACACGCCGCAGGGCGTCGCCGACATGATCGGCAACATCTGGGAGTGGACGGACTCGAAGGCTTCGATGTACGCGGGCAACGACAAGACGAAACTCGACCCGAAAGACCGCGGCAAGATAGTCGTGCGCGGCGGCGCGTTCGCGAGCCGGCCCGACGGCGACGAGCCTGTCACCGTCACCGCGCGCCGCTGGCTCCCGCACGACCTGCGCGACCCGCGCGTCGGCTTCCGGCTCGTGCGCTCCGCGACTTGAATCCCGCGCGCGTTTGAATTAGTGTCCGGCGTGCGGCATCCTCGGTGAGAGTTCTCAGCAATTGATAAGGGCGTCAGAGTAATGAATCAAGAACCGAAAAAAGAATCTTTCTGGACGGCGGGGCGGCTCGCGATGATGGCCTTCGTCTTCGCGCTCTCGGCGCTCGTCATCTCGAACTGCAAGTCGAACGACACGGCCAACCTCGCGGCCAACAGCAACCAGCCGAAGATCACGATCACGTCGCAGCGCGGCGGGCAGCCCACGCAGGTGCAGAAGACCGCTTTGCAGACCGTCCCGGCGTCGGTGTGGAACAGCGAGATTCAGTCGGTTGACGGAAGCTCGTTCCACCTGTCGGACTACAAGGACAAGGTCGTCGTGCTCGACCTCTGGGCCACGTGGTGCGGCCCTTGCCGGATGGAGATTCCGCACCTCGTTGACCTGAACAAGGAGTATGCGGGGAAGGGCGTGCAGATCATCGGCCTGACGACCGAAAGCCCGCAGACGGACGCCGACCGCGTGCGCGACTTCGCCAAAGAGATGAACATCAACTACAAGCTCGGCTGGGCGCGCGGCGACATCGCGATGGCGCTGATGAACGGGAACACGAACATCCCGCAGACGTTCGTCATCGGCCCCGGCGGCAGCATCCTCTTCCACCAGACCGGCTACTCGGCCAACCTGCCCGAAGTGATCCGCACCGCCATCGGCAGAGCCAACGCCGGCAGCGCGACCGGCGACTGAGCGGGAGCAAGACAAGCCACGGGGGCAAGCCGCCCTTCCCGACCTTGCGAACGAAAAGGGCGTTGAGTGATACGACTCAACGCCCTTTAGTTTTACGGGTCAGGAAGAGGAGACTTGCCCCGCCCTCTTTAGTTCGTCAACGGACTCCCCGTCATCTGTTCGTCCCTGCGCCCATCCCTTTGCCGGGTATCGGCAGGCGACCGTCCGCGCCGTTCGTCAGCGCGACGAACGCGGGGTCTTCGCGCAGCGACCCGAAGACCGCGTCAACGCGCGCCTCCATCATCTCCTTGGCGCGCACCGAGCGGTAGCGCTCGTACTCGAAGAAGTGTCGGCGCAGGAGCGCGAGCGCCTTGTCGCGCTGCCCGGCCTGCGCATAGACGGCTGCGAGGTTGTAGGACGCGGGCAGGAGCGACTCGTGCTCGCGCGCGATCTTCAGCGCCTCGTCGGCGTGCCCGGTGCCCGCCATGAACGCCGCGGCGAAGACGAGGTTGTAAGGGTCTTCGGGGTCGAGCGCGAGCGCCTTCTTGATGTAGCGCTCGGTCTTCGCCGCGTCGCCTTCGGAGTTCCAGAAGACCGCGAGGTTACGATACGCGAGCGGCGTCGGGTAGGTGCGCACGGACTCTTCGATGAGCGACAGACCTTTGCGAAACTCGCCGTCGTGAATCGTCATCTTGCCGAGGCCGTGCTGCGCGACGGCGCGCGAGAGCGGGTCGGCCTGCATGTTCAAAATCGCCTCGAACGTCACGCGCGCCTTGTCCCACTCGCCCGTGTGGTGACGGTAGAGTTCGCCGAGGTAGCGCAGCGGCGTCGGGTCTGCCGGGTCGAGCCGGTGCGCGAGGCCGTAAAGTCGTTCGGCTTCCGGGTAGCGCGCCGCCATCTCGGCGACGAGTCCGGCGCGCATCGTGCGGGTGATGCGCGCGCTCGCGCGCGGGTCGAAGACAGGCGACGGCGTGTCGGTCGAGTCGTCCGCTTCGGCCACTTCGCCGACGCCGAGCTTCTTCAACTCCTTCTCCGCGTCCTTCGCCTTCTTCGGGAAGAGGCACTTCTGGTCGAGCACCGCGCGGAAGGATTTAACGGCCCCGTCCTTGTCGCCGGCCTTCGCTTTTTCTCGCCCGTCCTTCAGGCTCGCGTCGAGCGCGCCCTCGCGCTTCGTCATCTCGCCGGAGACGAGTTTTTCGACCTGCTCGACTTTGAGGATGCCGTCCTTGTTCTCGGCCTTGCCGATGACGGAGCCGTCCGGCCCGGCCAGCACGGCGACGGGCGGGGCGGAGTCTCCGACGAGCTTCTTCGCGTCCGGCTCGCGGTAGTCGGCCAACTCCATCGCGACGCACTGCGCCGAGTAGAGCGAGAGCGTGCGCGACTCGCGCAGGCTCGACCTCTTCAGCTCGTCGTTCGTGCGCGGGAACCAGTAGAGGACGAGTCCAAGCGGGCGCGGGTCGTCCGGCGCGGGGACTTTCCACGGGACGTAATAGACCTGCGGCGGGGTGGAGCCGATGCCGCCGCCGCCGCCGGACATCCCGCCGACACCACCACCGCCCCCGCCGCCGCAGGTCGCGAGCGTGGGCGACGCGGCAAAGAGCGCGCACAGGAGAATCGCCAGGGGGCGAGCGATTAAGTTTTTCATGGCGCGGGATTCTAACAAAGGTGGTACCAGAAGCATAGTCTTTGAAAGTCTCGTGGCCGGGTCGCGCGACGAAACAAGAGAGAGCCTTCCGAGGCTCTCTCTTGTTTCGTCGTCTTTTGTGTATGGGCTTCTTGTCTATTTCTACTGCCCGCGCTTTTCGTCCAACTCGCGCTCGCCCTCTTCACGAAGCTGGCGGCCTTCGCGCTCGGCGTGCTCGTCCTGAAGCCCCTGGCCGATGCGCTCGCGCGCGCTGCCCTGGATGCGCTTCATCTCCGACTCGACGCGCGCCTCGACCTCGTCCACCGCCGCCGACTCGCCCGTCTCTTCCTGCGTCACGAAATCATCATTGCTGTCGCCCATGCTCGCTTCACCTCTCGATAAGTTTTTTCGACGGGGGATTCGGTCGCCGCATACTCTCACTGTTCGCGCCCGCGGGTCAAATCGTTTGCCCGGCGCGCGCCGCTTGACTTATACTCCGCACGAAATTTTTTACGCGCCGGGGCGTCCGACTCTCCCGTCCCTCGCGACACCGCGCGCGCGTCCACGCTTTCAGTCAAGGAGGTTTCCCCCGACGTGTCCGATGAGATAAGCCGCCTGCTCAAGAACGGGCAAGAGACAATCGTGCGCGACTGGACGGAGAGGGTCACGGTTGACCGCCGCGTCAACTCCGACGCGCGCCTCTCCTACCTTCAACTCGTTGACCACGTCCCGCAGATCGTCGAGGAGCTTCAACTCGCGCTCGCCGGGCGCGTGGGCGAACAGATGCTTCAGGAGGGCAAGAACCACGGTCGCCAGCGCTGGCGTCAGGGCTACGAGCTGAAGGAGGTCGTGCGCGAGTTGACGCTGCTGCGCGCCACGCTCGCCGAGTTCCTCGAACGCTACCACGGCGCGCTCCCCTTGCGCTCGCCCGAAGAACTCGCGCGCTCGCTCCACCGGATCAACCTCTTCATGGACGACGAGATTTACAAGACGGTCGAAGCGTACCTCGACGCCTCGCAGAACCCGCGGTCGAACTGAGCGCCCGCGCGCTTTACTGTCGCGGCCTCTCTTCGTATAAACTCTTCCCAAAGTCACGGCCCGGAAATTTCATGCGCGCCGGTCGCGGCGTCCGCACGCCGCGGCGACCGGCGCGGCGAAGCGCCACTCGGCCCCCGCGCGTCTGACGAAAAGGGCCGCGCCGTTCGGCTCGCGCGACTTCGGACAACGTCCGGTCGCGTGCGCTTCATCTCGTTATCTGGCTGTTTGAAGTGGAGGAGGGAACCCGTCATGAGAACGTCGAAGAGAAACATCATCTTTGCGCTCGCCGCGTCCGCGGCCTTGTGCCTTTCTTCCGTCGCGTCACCGGCGCAGCAGAAAAGCAAGCCGCTCGCACGGGCGAACAGCTACGTTGACTACAGCCCGGCGCAGAGGAAGGGGAGGTTCGTCAGGCAGAGGACTGCCGACGCCGCGCGCCACGCGAACGAGGCGGCTGACGTTTTGAACAAGGTCATGGCCGTGCCGGACAAGGCGATACCGCGCGAACTGCTCGAAGGCGCCGAGGCCGTCGCCGTCTGCCCCGGCGTCGTGAAGGCGGCCTTCGTCATCGGCGGCCAGAAGGGCGACTGCATCATCAGCCGCCGCACGCAGAAGCGTCAGTGGGGCGCGCCCGTCTTCTACAACCTGACGGGCGGGAGCTTCGGCGCGCAGATCGGCGCGTCGAAGACCGACTTCGTGCTGCTGTTTATGAACGACGACGCGCTCGGCAGTCTGATGAAGGACAAGTTCGAGATCGGCGGCGAGGCCGAGGCCGCGGCGGGGCCGGTCGGGCGCACCGCCGCCGCCAGCACGACGCCGAACCTGAAGGCCGGCATCCTGACCTACTCGCGCAGCAAGGGGCTGTTCGCCGGCCTCTCTTTGAAGGGCGTCGCGATCACGCCCGACAACGATTTGAACGAGGCTTACTACAACGCGAAGGCTTCGGACTTGATCGCGAAGCAGGAGGACACGCCCGTGCCTTCGCAGGTGCGCGCCTTCCCGCTCGCGCTCAGCCGCTACTCGGTGCGCGCGCCGCACTGAAATTAAAAGGAGAACTGAATGAAGCTTTCACCCCGGAAGACTTTGACCCTGACCGCGGCGCTGGCCGTCGCCGCGTCGCTGCTCGCGACTCCGCCGTGCCACGCGCGACAGGCCGAGCGTCAGCGCACCGCGACTCAGCCGACTTCGACCGCGACGCCGAAGCAGCAGAAGGAAGCCTCGAAGAAGGCTTCGTCCGCCGCGCGCGTCTTCGACCAGATCATGGGCGCGCCCGACAACTCGATCCCGAAAGAACTGCTCGACCGCGCCGAGGCCGTCGCCGTCTTCCCCGGAATGCTCAAGGCCGGGTTCGTCGTCGGCGGACGCGGCGGCAGCGGACTCATCAGCCGGCGCGTCACGGGCGGGTGGAGCGCGCCCGCCTACTTCAACATGGGCGGCGCGAGCGTCGGTTTGCAGATCGGCGCGGCCAAGACCGACCTCGTGCTGCTCTTCATGAACGACGACGCTTTGAAGGGCCTGCTCGGAGACAAGCTCGAAATCGGCGGCGAGGCGAGCGCGGCGGCGGGGCCGGTCGGTCGTTCGGCGGCGGCCTCGACGAACCTCAAGCTCGACGCTGGGATTCTCTCCTACTCGCGCAGCAAGGGACTCTTCGCCGGGCTGGAACTCAAAGGCGCGGTCATCAACCCCGACAACAACCTGAACGAAGCGCTCTACGGCCTCAAGGCCAAAGAGATTCTGACCGGCTCGAACAAGGTCAGGATGTCGGACGTTCTGCCCGGCGTCATCGTCTTCCCGAACACGCTGGCGCGCTACTCGATCAGGTGAAGGATGAAGGGTGCTGGGTGTTGGGTTCTGGGTGCTGGTAAAAGATGACCAGAACCCAACGCCTAAAACCTAGCACCCTTTCGCTTGACGCTTCACGTACCTCGCCCTACAATCCGCGCAGCCTGTTCGAGCGGACAGGAAGAAGAAACCCCCTGAAGCGCGAGAAGCGCGAACGACTCACCAGCCCGAGGAGCAGATTTTAATCATGCAGCCCCGCACGCAGCGACAGAGGGACATCTACGAATACATCACGCGCTTCATTGAGCGCCACGGCTACGAGCCTTCCTACGCGCAGATCGCGCGCCACTTCGGCGTCTCGTCGAAGGCGACCATCGCCAAACACATCGAGGCGCTTGAGCGCCGCGGCCTCGTCTCGCGCCACCGCAATGACGGCGCGTTCGGCCTCACCGTCCAGCACGAGGAGGTTGACGTTGACTCGACCTGCGAAGTCCCGCTCTTGGGTCGCATCGCGGCGGGCGCGCCGATTGACACGGCGGAAGACAGCGAGACGATCACCGTCCCGCGCTTCCTGCTCGGTCGTGTCCGACCGAACCGCGTCTATGCTTTGCGCGTGACCGGCGACTCGATGATTGACGAGCACATCTGCGACGGCGACATCGCCATCATCGAGAACCGCACGGAGGCGCGCGACGGCGAGATCGTCGTGGCGCTGGTCGAAGGCTCGCGCGCGACGCTCAAGCGGCTCTACCGCTTCGGCACGGAGGTCGAGCTTCGCCCCGCCAACTCGCAGCACGAGCCGATCCGCCTCCACGCCGCAAAGGTCGCCGTGCAGGGCATCTTCCGCGGCCTGCTCCGGCCCGCGGCGTGAGGGAGAGAGGGAACGCGGCACGACTGAAAGAAGTTCGCGCGAGGCGCTAGAAAAAGAGACTGGTAAGAGATGAAGGCGACGGGACTCCGATTCCCGTCGCCTTTCCGTTTCTCTTCGGCTCGGTCAGGCCGCCTGAAGTTCGCTCGTGCAGTCCTTGCAGCGCGTGGCCTTGAGCGGGATGGTCGAGAGGCAGAAGGGGCAGTCTTTCGTGGTCGGGGCCTTGTCGTCGGGCTGCTTGCTCTTGAGGCGGTTGTAGGCCTTCACCACGAGGAAGATGACGAAGGCGATGATGAGGAAGTTGATGATGTCGTTGACGAACTGGCCGTAGGCGATGACCGGGACGCCCATCGTCTTGGCCTCGGCGAGCGACTTCGGCGTGCCCTTCGACGCGTCGAGCACGTAGAACATGCTCGCGAAGTCAACCTTGCCGAGGATCAGCCCGATGGGCGGCATGATGACGCCCTCGACCAGCGTGGTGACGATCTTGCCGAAGGCCGCGCCGATGACCACGGCCACCGCCAAGTCAATCACGTTGCCGCGCGCGATGAACTCTCTGAATTCTTTGAACACGCCATGCCCTCCCGAAAGTGTTGAAGGTAGGTTCGAGCGGACGCTATTTATTCCGATTGCACTGGTACTGTCAAGCTGAACGAAGCCGCGCCCATTCTGACCGCCTCCTGACCTGACCGAACCTCCGCGCCTGAAAAAACTCGCAAAATCCGCGGCCAAGTGAAGCCCGCGAAGCTGGCACGGTCGTTGCCAAACGATTCGGCGCGTGCGGTTGCGCGCCGTCCTCAATCATCTCGTGAGGGCGGCAAGAGTAAAGGGAATGTCTTATCGAAGGATTCGAGGATAGCCTACAACTCACATGAGACAAGTCAGCAAACACAAACGATCCCGCCGTCTCGCCGTCGCCGTCGTCCTGGCCGTCTCCGTATGCCTCGGCATACTTTTGAGCGGCCTCGACGGCTCGTCGGCGCGCGCGCACGCCGCGTCGCAGGGCAACGGGCGGAAGGTGGCCGATGACCTGCGCGATCAGGTCAATAAGTCTCAGCCCGGCGGTCGCGTGCGCGTCATCGTGCAGCCCTCCGGCTCCTGGGGCGGCGCGCTCGACACGGCGCTCAAGGGACAGAACGCGAGCGTCAAGGCCTCGTTTAAAAATTTCTCGGCGCGCGTGGTCGAGCTGAACGCCGCGGAAGTCGAGGCGCTCGCCGCGCGGGACGACGTGGAATACGTCGGCCCCGACCGCGAGGTGAAACTGCTCGGCCACGTCTCGCTCACCACGGGCGCGGACGCCGCCGCCGCGATGGCGAACTACAGCCCGACCTACGACGGCACGGGCGTCGGCATCGCCGTGCTCGATTCGGGCGTTGACCCGAACCACGTCGCCTTCGACACTCGCGTCGTCGCCAACGTTGACTTCACGGGCGAGGGCCGCACGGACGACCCCTTCGGCCACGGCTCGCACGTCACGTCAATCGCCGCCGGCAACGGGAAGGTCTCGAACGGCGCGTATCAGGGCGTCGCGCCGAACGCCAACATCATCAACCTGCGCGTCCTGAACTCGCAGGGCACGGGCACGACCTCGGCGCTGCTCTCGGCGTTCGACTGGATCAAGACCAACCGCGCGGCCTACAACATCCGCGTCGTCAACCTCAGCCTCGGCGCGCTCGCCGTTGACTCCTACAAGAACGACCCGCTCTGCAAGGCAGTCCGCTCGCTCGTTGACTCCGGCGTCGTCGTCGTGGCCGCCGCCGGCAACGAGGGCAAGGACGCGAACGGCAACAAGGTTTATGGGCAGATTCACTCGCCCGGCATCGAACCCTCCGCCATCACGGTCGGCGCTTCCAACACCTTCGGCACCGACGCCCGCAACGACGACGCCGTCGCGACCTACAGCTCGCGCGGCCCGACGCGCGGCTACTACACGGACGCTGCGGGCGTCAAGCACTACGACAACCTCGTCAAGCCCGACCTCGTCGCGCCCGGCAACAAGATCATTGACGCCGAGGCGGCGAGCAACTACCTCGTCACGCAGTACCCCACGCTCGACGCCAACGTCAGCCCGAACCCCTCGCGTGAGCAGATGTACCTGTCGGGCACTTCGATGGCGACGCCAGTCGTCGCGGGCGCGGCGGCGCTTCTGCTTCAGGCGAACCCGAACCTGACGCCGAACCTCGTCAAGGCGATCCTGATGTACTCGGCGCAGCAGCTCCCCGGCTACAACCAGTTCGAGCAGGGCGCGGGCGAAGTGAACCTCGAAGGCGCGATGCGCCTCGCGCGTCTCGTCCGCACGGACGTTCGCTCCTGCGCCGTCGGCGCGCCGCTGCTGACCTCGTCAGCGCCGACGCCTTCGACCACCATCGCCGGCTATCAGTTCACGTGGGGCCAGGGCCTCATCATGAACTACAACTATGCGACGGGGACGAACCTGATCGCGAAGTACCAGGGCGTTTACGGGCTGGGCAAGCTGCTCGGCGACGGCGTCGTGCAGAGCAACGGCACGCTGTTGAGCGACGGCGTTTTGATGGGCGACAACATCGTGACGAGCAGCGGCGCGCTGATGGGCGACGGCTCGGTCTTCCTCAGTTGCAGCGTGCTGATGAGCGACGGCGTCCTGCTCACCGACGGCACGCTGTTGAGCGACGGCGTTTTGATGGCCGACGGAGTCCTCATGGCCGACGGCGTGTTGGTGGGCGACATGTCCGCGATGGCGACGAGCGCTCTGGTTTACGGCGACAACACCGCCTCGATGAAGGTCGTCGCCGAGCCGAGTGCGCCTGCCGCGCCCTCTTCGCTGAAGGCCACGGCCTCCTCGAAGAGCCAGATCAACCTGACTTGGACGGACAACTCGTCGAACGAGTCGGGCTTCTACGTCGAGCGCTCGACCGACGGCGTCGCCTATTCGCAAATCGCGGCGCTGGCGGCCAACTCGAAGTCCTACTCCAGCACGGGGCTGACGGCGGGCAAGAAGTATTACTACCGCGTCAGGGCCTACAACTCCTACGGCAACTCGGCCTACACCTCGGTCGTCAACGCCACCACCCCGACGAAGTAGCTCTTCGGAAGATAACTTCGTCGCAGAAGAACGACGGCGCGCTGCTCATGTGAGCAGCGCGCCGTCGTCGTTTACGTCGGGCGAATATCCGCCGAGGCTCAGTGGAAGTGCTGCTCGATCTCGCCGAGCTGTTTGAGAACCCGCGCCGACTGCGCGCTCGCCGCTGGCGTGAGCTGCGCGCGGAGCGTCGCGAGCGTCTTCTTAAAATCGGCTCGCTCGTCCGGCGTGATTTGATAGACCGGGTTGTCGCCCTGAAAGTCCTTGACCACGGCGTCGAAAGTCTCGCCGAGAAGGTTGAGCGCGTTCTCGGCGTGCGCGCCGTGCGGGTAGAGCTTCAGGTACTGGCCGTTGGTCGCCGACTCGTAGAAGAGCGTGCAGGCGAGGTCGCCCTCGCACTCGCCGGGCAGCGGCGTCTGCGCGGCCACCCACCCGATGCGCTCGCCGACGGGCAGGTCGCCGTACTTCTTTTGCAAGTTCCAGAGAAGCTCCGCGCGCACGTACCATTGTCCCGAAGGCTCGTTGTAAACGATCTCGTCGGCGCGCTCGGTCGTCCAGTCTTTGTAAGGCGAAGTCTCGTGCTGCTCGAAGGGGATGACCGAGAGCGAGCGCGCGAGGGCCTGAAGCCGCGCGAACTCAAGCTCGGCGAGCGCGTCGCGTTGCGTGACCTCCTTCGTCGCGCGGTCGAGGAAGCGGACGAGGTCTGCGAGTTCGGCGAACGTGGCCGCGCTGCTGGCGAGCCGTTCGTCGGCGATGCGCCTGTAAATCTCCTCGCGGCGCGACGAATCGAACGGCGCGGTCAGAGAGCCGAAGACCCAGCCCTTCACGCCGCCGGGCGCGGAGACCTGATACCAGTAGTCCTCCGCCGCGCCGACCTTCGACTTCTCCGGCGAGCGTTCAAGCTCGTCAACCACGACGCCGAGTTGCAGGCGCGCAAGCTCGCCCGCGCCCGTGTCGGGCCGCTCGCGCACCCGCGCGCCCGACGCGACGGTGATTCTCTGCCGCGCGCTTTGGTTCGCGTCCTGCGCTGAAGCGCGCGGCGCGTGCGCGGCGAAGAGGATGAAGAGAGTTGACGCGGCGAAGAGGGTTGCGAGCGCCGCGGCTCTGAGAAATGTTTTCATCGGTTTTTAAGGTTCGTAACTGTCGGGGCTGTAAAAAGGGGCGAACGATACTTCGCCGTTCGCCCCCTTGCCGTCGTGGCTCTTCCGCCCGTGCGCTGTCCGCACGTGCGGCTTTCCTGTTCGTCTGCGCTTTGCGGGCCGTCACTCGCTGAAGCTCTTGAGCTTCGCGGCGAGCGGCGACTTAAGTTCTTCGAGCGCGTTGATCTCTCCTTGCGCGTCGGCCCTGTCGTCGAGCGCGAGGTACGCGAGGCCGAGGTTGAAGTGCGCCTCGGCGTAGTCGTGCCTGATCTGCACGGCGTTCTTGAAGGCGTCGGCTGCCTCCTTGTAGCGTTCGAGGTTGCCGTAGGCGATGCCGAGGTTGAAGTAGGCTTCGGCGTAGTCGGGCTTGAGCTTGATGGCCTGCGTGAACGACTCGACGGCGTCGGTCATCCGCCCGGCGGCGGCGTATGCGAGGCCGAGGTTGTAGTGCGCTACCGCCTGGTCGGGGACGAGCGCGATCACCTGCTTGTAAGCCTCGGCGGCCTCCTTCGGCTGCTTGTCGGCGGCGAAGGCGTTGCCCATGTTGTAGAGGGAGACGGCCTTCAGTTCCATCTTGTCGGCGAGCGCGGCGGCCTGCCTGTAGGCGGCGACGGCCTCCTTGTTGCGCCCGGCGGTCTCGTACGCGACGCCGAGTTCGTAGAAGGCCCTGGCGTCGCCCGGCTTCATCTCGGTCACGCGCTTGAAGTCCGCGGCGGCCTCTTCGTAGCGGCCCGCCTCGTAAGCCTCGCGCCCCTTGATGCTCAAAGCGCCCGCGTCGTCCGTCACCTTCAGGTCGCGCGTCGCGCCGCCCGCGATGAGCCGGTTCGACGCGTCGCGCCCGGCGTACTGCGTGAAGTTCGCGTTGGCCTGAAGCTTCTTCTTCGGCGGAGGCTTCGGCGGCGTCTGCTGTTGCGCGGGCGCAGGAGAAGCGAGCGCGAGCAGCGCGGACGCGCAGGCTGAGACGACGAACGAGCGGATCGCTTTCTTCGACAGGTTTGACATCTTGTTTCCTCTCTTACTCAACTCCCCGGTCTTGAACGAAGACGGACTTAAAAAGTTTCGGCGTCGCCGTTTAATCGCCCGCGACGGACGCGGCTGCCGCGGGCGAGCGCGTCGCGGCGTCGCGCTTCCGCACGGTGAAGACGGAGGTGCTGATGGTCTTGCCCTTGACCTTCACGTCGCCGAGCGGCTCGGCCTCGTAGTCAACTCCGAGGAGAGCGGCGGTCGCGCTGCTCGCGAGGATCGCCACTCCCGCCTCCTTCGTCGTTGATTCGAGACGTGCGGCGAGGTTTACGGTGTCGCCGATGATCGTGTATTCGAGCCTGCCGGGCGCGCCGACGACGCCGCACGTCGCCTCGCCCGTGTGGATGCCGACGCCGATGGCGATGTGCGGGCGGCCCGTACCTTCCCATTCTTTATTCATGCGCTCGACCTCGTCGAGCATTTCGAGTCCGCACAGGACGGCGGCGCGCGCCTCCAGAGTCTCGCCGCGGTTGACCGGCGCGCCGAAGACGATCATCAGCCCGTCGCCGATGTACTTGTTGATGTGGCCGCCGTAGAAGCTGATGATCTTGTGCATCCGGCTGAAGTAGTCGTTGAGCCACGTGACGACTTCCGCCGAAGACTTCGCCGACTCGGAGAGCGTCGTGAAGCCGCGGATGTCGGTGAAGACTATTGTGACGACGCGCGACTCGCCGCCGAGGACGACCGCGTCGCGCTTCTGCCAGAGTTCTTCGGCGACCTCGGTCGAGACGCAGCGCGAGAAGATGTCCATGATCTGCGCGCGCTCGACCTCCTTCTCCTCGCGCACGGCGCGCTCGTGCGCGTAGCGGAGCGCGAACCCCAGCGGCGCGAAGACTCCGAGCGCGAGCCACGAACTCGCCAGCGGCAGCACGAGGCCGCGCGCGTCGAACGCCCACATGGAGACGCCGAGCAGCGCGACCGCGATTGCCGCGACGCAGACGAACGCGAGGAACGCGCGGAGGTAGAAGACCGGCAGCGCCGCGAGCGCCAGCGCCATCAGAACGAGCGCGACCTGCAAAATATAAGACGGGCGGACGAGCGTCAAACCGAAGAGCATCGTCGCCGCGGCGTTCGCGTGAATCTCGACGCCGGGCATCCGCGCGGGTACGACCGGCAGGTTGCGGTCGAAGAGTCGCGCCAGCGCCACCGGCTCGTAGAACGGCGTGAAGAAGAGGTCGGGCGCGTCGTTGTTCGTCGCGCCGATGATGACGATGCGGTCGCGGAACAACTCGCCGGGCACTTGCGCCTTATCGTTGAAAAGTATGTCGGCTGCCGAGACGGTCTTGAACGCGGGCGTGCGTCCGCGGTAGTCAATCTGCAAAGTCCCGTCGGTGCGGAGCGGCAGCGCGCGGTCGCCGAGCTTGAATGAGTAGTCCGTGTCGGGCTTCAACTCGTCGCCCGAATAGAGCTGCGCGAGCGCGGCGGCGAAGCTGAACTGCGGCTGCCCCTCGCCGGGAAGCTGGCGGACGAGCATCGTCGAACGCACGGCGCTGTCGCTGTCGTGCGGGAGGTCTGCGAAGCCGACCGCGCTCGCCTGGTCGGAGAACAACGGCAGAGGGATGATCGCGGGCGTGCCCCCGGCTTCGAGCTTCTGCACCAGCACGACGCTCTGTTCGTCCGTGTTCGCGTTGCCGATTGCGTCGGCGAGCGTCTGGTCGGCGGCCTTGTCCTCGGCGGTCGTGCCGCCCTCTTCCGAAAGGTAGAGGTCGAGGCCGATGACCTTCGCGCCGCCCTCGCGCGCGCGGTCAATCAACTTCGCGTACCAATCGCGCGGCCACTTCTGAAGGCGCACGTTCGAGTCGTGTATCGCGCGCTCGTCAATCGCGATGATCGTGATCGGCTCGGCGAGTCCGCGCGCGCGCGTTTCGGGGTGACGCGCGTCACGCAGTTGGAAGAGGAGGTCGAGCGCGCGGTTCTCAAGCGAGGTCGTCAGGCCGTAAGGATATGTCTCGTAGCCGCCGCCCGACTCGCGTATGGGTCGCATCGAGAGCGCGACCGCCGCCCAGACGGCGACGACGAGCGCGAGCGCGGGCAGCCAGTAGCGGCGGCGCAGGAGGTTCGAGACGAAGGAGAAACGGCGTGCGGCCATGCGGGTCAATTTCAAACGGGAGTCGCGGCTGAAAATCTTTCGCGGCCCCGGCGCACACGGCGCGCGGGCTTTGTTGGAAGAGTCCGTTTGACGCGCGATTGTAGTCGCGGCGTCGGCGGGCGGTCAACATTGGCGGGGAAGGGAACAGGGTCTATTCATTCTTGCAGGTGAAGCAGCGGGCAGTTCACCACGGAGGCACAGAGGACGCGGAGGGGGCACGGAGATTTGAACGACTCCGTGCGACCTCTGTGCCCTCCGTGTCTCCGTGGTGAATTTCAACAACCTCTTCACTAAAGAATCAATAAACCGTGGGGGGGAGAAATGAATTAACTCAACTCTTCTGCTGCTCGTCTTCTTTCCGCGCGTCGCTGCCGATGCCGTAGTGAAAGACCAGATGCCCTCCGAACCAGCCGCCCGCCGACAGCAGCAGCAGCCCGACGGCTTCGAGCGCGGGCACGACCTACAGGCCCGCGCCCGCGGGCGGCTGAGGCCCGCCGCGCAGCACGGCACTTACCACGTAAGGGCACAGCGCCGCGATCATCAACATCATGTGGCGCAGCGCCGTCCCGCCCGCCGGGTGGTCTTGCGGGATGGCGGCGTAGTCCACCGCGCCCGCCAGCGCCGTCAGCACCGCCGCGGCGAGTCCGAGCGCGATAGTCCAGAAAGAGATTGACCACCAGACGGCCTCGCCGCGCCACAGCCCGACGGCGTCCCACAAAACGGAAGTGCCGAGCAGCGCCACGGGGAAGTCGCTGAGCACGGCGTGAAGCGGGTGTCCAAAAACGCGCAGGCCTTTGCTCATGTTTCTCTCTTACGGGCGCAGGACGTAAACGCCGACGAGCAGGATGACGAACGAGACGACCGCGAAGCCGCCGTGGACGAGCATCGTGGGGATGGGCAGCGCCTGCTTCTTCATGTGCAGCGAGAAGAGGTAGAAGCCTCCGAGCGCCGCCCCGACGAAGCCGAGCAGGGCGATGATCGTGACGACGGTGTACCCGTGCCCGACCAGCGCGACGATCAAAGCGACCAGCCCCGCCGCGGCCAGCAGCCCGTGCAGGAGCGCGAGACCGAGCGGCGGCAACTCCCGACCGCCGAAGCGCATGAGCGCCATCACCAAACCTCCGAGCGCCGCTATCGCAAAAAGCACTATCGCCGTTGTCATTAATTTTGAATCTCCTTTCAGAGTCTCCGGCAAAACAGATTCGACTTGCCCGCATAAAATACAGCATTATCCTAATAAGTCAAG
>Ga0070740_10001827_pt1 | contig 27363 bp, 40 predicted proteins | sample Coa_R2_FD_67286 | JGI IMG/M metagenome (GOLD analysis project Ga0070740, IMG submission 67286) | Surface soil microbial communities from Centralia Pennsylvania, which are recovering from an underground coalmine fire - Coalmine... | ecosystem: Environmental > Terrestrial > Soil > Unclassified ...
GTCGTCGAGGCTGTAGGCGGCGTAGGTCGAGTAGCCGAGCAGCTTCGCCTTCTCCGCGCGGAGTTGCGCCATGCGCGCGACGACGGCGCGCGTGTCGTTGTCGCCGCCGTGGCTCCCGCGCTCGGACGAAGCCTTGAGTATCTGTTCGCGGAGCGCGCGATTCTTCATCAGCTTCACGACGGGCTGGCGCGTCGTGTTCTGAAGCGCGATGACGTACTTGCCCGCAAGGTTCCGCTCCTTCGCGAGAGCCGCCGCCGCGGCAACGTCGCCCTCGCTCAAACCTTCGAGCTGCGCCCTGTCGTCAACGACGACCGCCGAGGCGTTCGTGTCGGCGAGAACCTTGTGCCTGAAGTCCGTGCTGAGCTTCGCCTCCTCCTGGTTGAGTGCGCTCAGCTTCGCCTTGTCCGCGTCGGAGAGCAGAGCGCCCGCGCGCACGAACGTCTTGTAGTAGCGCTCGACGAGGTACTTCGACTCGGCGTCGAGCGAGAGCTTGTCGCGCCGTTCGTAGAGCGACTTGACGCGCGCGAAGAGTTTGGGGTTGAGGTAAATCTTGTCCTGATGCGCGGCGAGCTTCGGCGCTTCCTCGGACTGAATTTTCTGAAGCGCGGGATTCGTGTTCGCCTGCGTCAGCCCGAAGAAGACGCGGCTCACGCGGTTCAGGAGCGCGCCGTCGCGCTCCATCGCGACGACGGTGTTGTCGAAGGTCGGCGGCTCCGTGTTGTTCGCTATCGCCTCGACCTCGGCCAACTGCTGCCTCATGCCTTCCTCAATCGCCGGCTGGTAGTCGCTCTCCTTTATCCTGTCGAACGGCGGCGCGTGGAAGGGCAGCGCGCTCTCGGCGAAGAACGGGTTGGCCTCCGCCGAAGCGTTCTGGGGAGTCGGCGGCGGCGTGACCGCCGATGTCTCTGACCGCGGGGCGAACGCGCAAAGGACGCCGCAGAGGGTAATCAACCGAATGAGAAAATGTCGCATGGTTGAATGTCTTTCTTGATTAAAGTTGTCGGACGGGTACGCTGAGACAGTATCTTCAACGAACGGGATAATCAACCGCGGAGAGGGCGCTGACGGCGTGCGGGCGCGCTTCGCGCGGGCCGACGTGTGACGGGCGCGCTCAGGGCTTCCGCTTCAGCGTGAGCGGGTTGAAGTGCGGGCTGCGCGCGTCGCGGAGGTCGGGCGGGGCGAGCGCGCGACCGAGCTTCCAGATGAAGTCCATCTCGGCGTTGAGCGAGACCTGCGCGAGCCGCGCCTCGAAGACCAGAAGGATGCTGCCGTAGAAGAGTCCGCACGAGCCGACGAGTCCGAGGACGACCGAAATCCACGCGTAGCCTTCGCGCCCCGCGGCGGCGACCAGCCCTATGGAGACGCTCGTGGCGACGAAGACGCCGAGCGCGAGGTAGAAGACCGTCATGCTCCTTTGCAGCAGGCGCGAGCGCGTCGTCAGGCGGTCGAGCTGTTCAAAGGTCGCCGCGCGCCGCTCCTCGTAAAGCTCAACGTCCTCGCCGCTCTTGACCATCTCCTCGAAGCGGTCGATGAGCGCGCGCACGCGGTCAACGACGCGACCGAGGCGCGTCGAGGTCGAGAGAATCAGCGCGCCGCAGGCCGAGATGAGGACGGCGGGCGTGATCATCGCCGTCAGGACTGCCAGCGCTGAGTTGAGCGGCTCCATCGTCTCCTGTCGTCGTTCAGTCGCGTGGTGCGAGCACTCATTATGAAGTCACGCGCGGCGCGCGGGCAACCTCGGCGGCGGAGGCGGGCGCGCGGCGACGCGGGCGTCGAAAATTTTTCGCGCGGCGGACGAAAGTAGTTGGCTCACGTCGGCGAAACTTGTGCTATGCTCCGCCGCAAACGCAACACAGGTTTTTTCGTTACATTCGCACAGGAGGCTTGAGGCGGACTCTCGCCTTTGCGGGAGTTCACACTTCTCACAAAGGAGACGAACAGATGTCCAGGGACAGAGACGAAAGTGAAGAGAGAGACGATTTGACGGGCGGCGCGGGCGGCGGTGAAGGCGAAGGCGGGGGCGCTGCCGGAGGCGAGTCGGGCGGCACGCACGGCGGCGCTGCCATCGGTCGCACGACGGGCATGGGCGCGGGCGTCAACGAAGGCGGCACGCCCGGCGCGGGCGAGGGCGGCGGCGCGGGCGAAGGAATCTCCGCGGGCGGCGGCAGTCGCGGCGGCGGCGGAACTTCGACCGGAGGACGCGCGTCGAGCGGCGGCGAGAGAGGCGGTTCTGCCGGCGCGGGCGCGACCGGCGGAGGGAGTGCGGGCGCTGGCGGCGGCGCGGCGGGCGGCGGCACGTCGAACCGCGGCGGCTCTTCACGCGCGGGCGCGGGCGGCACATCGAAGTCCGGCGCACAGGCCGGAGGCGGCGCTGCGAAGGGCGGAGCAGGAGGCGGCGCGAAAGGCGGAGGCGGTGCGTCGAGTGGTACCAAGGGCGGCGCGAAAGGCGGCGGCGCTTCCAAGTCCGGCGGTGGCGGCGCTGCTAAGTCCGGCGGCGGCGCTGCTAAGACGGGTGGTGCCGCGAAGTCCGGCGGCGGAGGTGGCGCTGCCAGGTCAGGCTCCGCGTCCAAAGGCGGCGCGAAGGGAGCGGCTGGGAAAGGCGTTGCCTCGAAAGGCACTGCTGCGAAAGGCGGCGCGAAGGGCGGAGCCAAGGCAGGGGCCAAGGGCGGCGGCAGCGCAGGCTCGAAGGCCGCGGCGAAAGGCGGCGGCAAGGGCGCTGCCGGCAAAGGCGGGGCGAAAGGCTCGGCCTCGAAGGGCGCGGGCGCGAGCGCGAGCGCGAGAGTCGGCGCGGCCAAAGGCGGCTCGAAGGGCGCTGGCAAGGGCGTCGGCTCGAAAGGTTCTGCCGGCAAGGGCGGCGCGTCGAAGGGCGCGGGCGGCGGTTCCAAGTCCGGCGCGAAGAAAGGCGGAGGCTCAGGCGCGGGCGGCGCTTCTCGCGGCGGCTCGAAGGGCGGACGCAAAGGAGGCGGCTAGGCCCGCAGGGTGACGCGATCACCTCGTTCGCCGAGACAGCCGGGCGCGCGGCGGCGCGTGTCGTCAAAGTCATCGAGAGCCTGACGGGCGCGCGCCGCAAGCGCTCGCGTTGAAACTCCGGCGCGGGCTTGTGAACGAGGACAGGGCCGCTTCCGTGCGTCGAGCGTGACGGAGGCGGCCCTCTTTCGCTTCAATGAAGGCGGCCCTCCTTCACGCCTGAGCAGCTTCCGCCTTTCATCTCAGAAGTGATGTCCGACACTTCAGAACAATGTCCGACCAGCTCCGCTTCAAGAAGCTTCACCCCGACGCGCGACTCCCGACGCGCGGCAGCGCGCACGCCGCCGGACTCGACCTCTACTCGGTCGAGCGCGTGACGCTCGCGCCTCGCGCTCGTCACGCGGTCAGAACCGGCCTCGCCGTCGCCATCCCCGCGGGCTTCTACGGTCGCGTCGCGCCGCGCTCCGGCCTCGCCGTGCGCCAGGGACTCGACACGCTGGCGGGCGTCGTTGACTCCGACTACCGCGGCGAGATTCTCTGCGCGCTCGTCAACCACGGCGACGCGGACGTAGAGATCGAGCCGGGCGCGCGCATCGCCCAACTCATCGTCGAGCGCATCGCCCTGCCCGAAGCCGTCTGGGCCGAAGACCTCGACGAAACCGAGCGCGGCGCGGGCGGCTTCGGCAGCACGGGATAAAGTTAAGGCAAAAGTAAAAAGGCTAAGGGCAAAAGAGCGGAAGCCCCGTCGGGGGCGATAGAATGTAGCCCACGGCGCGAGCCGTGGGGGTACGACCCACGAATAATTGAGGGGCGACACGATAAAGAAAAGCTTGATTACACGATAACGGGAGGAATTTTAGTACGCGGGTGGTACGTCATGGGATGAGGGTTTTGACTATGTCAATATAGAATTCCGGTGATTATTGTGAGCTTATTTTGAGGCCGCGCGACCAGCGCGGCCTCAAAATATTATAGACAACATCCTCCGCTGCCTACGCTGCCTCCGCTGCCGGAGCGGACGACGTTGCCGGAGCTGTCGGAGCGAGCCGGAGGAGTTCAAGCAGCTTCTCGCTCTGTCGAATTCTTGCACGCTGCCGAGCGGCAGCGTAGGCAGCGGAGGCAGCGGAGGCAGCGTAGGCAGCGTAGGCAGCGTAGGCAGCGGAGGCAGCGTCGGCAGCGTCCCGCCACTCCTGGCGCGACACTTCCTCGCCTGCGAGCAGCCGGTTATACAGAGCGCCGACTGCCTCGATCACTGCGCGCGTGCGCTTGCTGCGGGCGAATTTGATGACACCCTCCTCCGAGTCAATGAGTAGCCAGACCATGAACTGCCAATAAGGAATGTAGAGGTTGGTTCCGACCGGGATCGCTTCGAGAAATGCCTCCGGCCACGCTTGCGCCAGTTCGTTCGGGAGCGCCTCGAAAATCCCGTCCTCAAGTCGCGCGAGATAGACCGGAATGCCGAGTTCGGTCTCGTAGGCGTAGTGGTCATCGCTGTGAATTGTACAGCCGACGGCGCAGCCCTTACCGTTCTTCCAATAGCCGTAGCCCTGAATGAGCTTGTCGGCCTCGCGGTGCTCGCGCACGCGGGCGAGGTATTGCTCCTTGATTGCTGGGTTGCCGTGGTAGGCGATTAAAGGTTGTTGCATCGGTTCTCCTTTCATGCTGCCTTTGTAAAGGCGAAGGTTAATTGTTGGGGCTGCTGTGCGGGCAGGGGTCGCAGCCGGACTCGTCAGGGTAGTGTCGCCAGCCCCAAAGCGCGCTCTCTGAGAGCTTGTAATCTTGAATTAAGACCCAGCGGACGGCGTCCTTCATGGCATAGCGCAGGAAGCGGAGCGTCAACGACGAAGGCCCTTCCGACAGGTCGAAGTGAAGCTCGGCGTCGAGCCGGATGAGATGAGACAGCGGAAGGCGTCGCACGAGCGGCAACACGTCGAACATATCGAAGTGCATCCAGAAGCGTTTGCCGCCGCACGAATTGCACGGGCCGCGGTATGAGCGGCTCAAGAACGGCTCGCCTTCCCAATGCCAGTGCTCGCCCTTTGTGTCGCAGGAAGTGCATTTGACTTCACGAGGCATCTGTCGCTCCTGTCGTGGTCGAGAGCTTGTGTCGAAAATGGTATGCAGCCCTTTGTGTTCTTTAGTCGGGACGCCGAGGACGAGAGAGTCTTTGTCGTAGGCGACGAGCTGGGCCGGAGTCTCGATGCCAGAGCCGGCGACGGCCTCGTAGAGTACGCGGCGACCGATGTCGTCCTCCGTGAGCTGCCCAATCTCGATCATTTGCCCTGCCCCTGTCGCTCAAAGCGATGCTCAATATCACCGAGCCACATTTGACCTGCCCGCGCCGCGCGCGTGCGGCGAGCGTTGAACTTGTGGCGTTCCACGTCATAGGTCAGGTGGCATCGTTGGCAGAGCGCCGCGACGTGTTCAGGCTTCGCGCATTTACTGCCGTCCTCTTCCTCGCACTTGCAGACATCACCTTTGCCGTCCAGGTGCGCGACCGTCAGAACTACCTTCGAGGCGGTGTCTGGATGCGGCTTGTGATTCTCTGCCCCGCACCATTCGCACCTGTTCTGCGCGCGCTCGAAGCGAATCTGCTCGCTGAATGCGTGCCAGTGTTTGGGATAGCGTGAGTAGTCAATCGGCATGGTCTATTGCGACTTGACCTTGTAAGTAGAGTCGCCGAGGTCGAGTTCTACTTCACGAACATAGTTGCCACGTTCGAGCGAGAGAGTTTCGAGCGCATCATCGAGCACTTCAATCAAGTGGGCGTCGCCGCCGCCGAGTTGAGCGACGAGCTGGTCAATCGTGTTGCTGTCGGCATCGGCCAGCACGCCGCGACTTAAAAATTCGATAAGCGCGGTGATCGCGTATCTCGAAGTTTCGAGTGACGCGAGGAAGATGCGCGCGCGGTTCTTTTCCAAGCTTTGCTTAGACGCTGACATGATCGTGTCCCTCCTGGTCGCGCTCGACGACTTCCATCAGCCACAGGATCGCCGCGTCCGGCTCGTCGAGGCCCGTGTAGATGTTGTTCTCGGCCAGAACGTCGAGGCCGCGTTCGAGAGCTTCCTTAGCTTCGGCACTCATGGGCCACTGCTCGCGCTGTGCCGCTTCGGAAAGGCGGAAGAGGTAGTAGAGAGCCTTGTCGCGCGCCACTCCCGCCGCGTCGCACTCCCATTCGAGGCTCTCTATCTTGGCGGACTGGCGCTCGAATAGTGTTTGCGCCGTGGTCAGTCGCTCGCGGAGTTTTGCAACGTCGTCCCCGCCGGTGAAAGTTTCTGCTGTTGCTGCCATGTGACTCGCTCCTTTTTTCGCTCGTGGTGAAAGACGGCCTTGCAGGCCGTGCAGAAGGCCGCGCCCGTGCCCTCGGCGACCCAGCGGCTGCGGTGGAAGATGCGGCACCACAGTGATGGCTTAGTGGTACGCATTCGACCTCTCCTCGCGCTTCCTCTGGACGACAGAGGCGAAAGAGTCGAGCGCCGCGCTCGCCTCGTCCATCGCTTTCGGCAGCGACTCTTCGGGCGGCGCAGGCTCGACCGTGACGACGAAGTATTTGCCGCGCAGGGCCGCGCGCTGCACGACCGCCTCGCAGCCCTCCTCGATGACGAGGGAGTCGCCCGCGCGCGCGCCGAGTGTGCGCCGGACGGCGGCGGGGATGAGTGCGATGTCGCCGGCCTTCTTCGCCTTGCGACGCTTGATCTGGACGACTGCGCGGATGCGCTCTTTGAGTTTCATCAAAACCTCGTTGGAGACCGCCTCATTTATGGGGCGGAGGAAAACGCAGCATCAGCGCCAGCGTTTTCAAGCTGGCGTCACTCACCCGACGAAGACGATTTCCTGAATCTCGTCAAGCGATACAACGTCGTGCCCCGCGTCTGTATGCACGTCTATCTCTTCGCCTTCGGGTGTGATAGTGATGCTGCGCGGGATGCCCTCTTCGCCGGATTTGAGTTTGACGCAGCCTTGCTCCTGCACCGTCTCGATTAACCTCTCAAGAGTCGGCTTCAGATTCTCGTCGCGCACAAAGCCTGAACCGCCACAGTTGGAGCAGGGGCGCAGACCGGACTCGCGCATTTTTCGTTCAAGGTTTGTAGTACTCATAAAGTAGTCCCATCGCTCAACCATCGTGTCTGCTCGAAAGAATCCCCTTCTTTGAAGTCGGGGAGCGTTCAATTCGCGCATCCTTTCGGCTCGTCGAACGTGGCGATGAAGGAACCGCTCGGCAGGCGCTTGACGGCGATGCGGCTGAGCACGTCTTCGTCCATTTGAGCCGTGCGGGTGTGCCCGACGAAGATGCGAACGGCGAGTTTCTGCGCTGCTCGCTGCTCGCTGTCTAATGACGTAGCTCTATTAAAGGGATCACCGTCAGGCCAGGCGGCAAACCCGTTCAGCGCGCGCGAAGTTTTGATGATTAGTGTTTTCACCGCATCATCCTCCCTAGCCGGCGCGGCGCATGGCGCGCACCTGCGGCTCGCGGCTGTCAGTCTTCGTGAAGGCTGCAAGCACGCGGCGCTCGTTCATGTCGTGAGCCTGAATGAGCGCCTCGTTGCAGAGATTGCCGAGCGCGAGCGGCGTGTCGGCGCGCGCGGCCAGGCGCGTCACGGCGGCGCGCTCGAAGAGGCGCTCGGCGTCGCCGCCCGCGAGCCGCACGCGGTGCGCGACGTAATCCCACGCGGACTTACCCAACGAAGGCATCTCGACGATCTGCATTCGCTCGGCGATCTCGCGGAACTCGTAAGACTGCATCCGCCCGCGGAACGGCTCCTGGCCGAAGAGGACGACTCCCATGAAGCGGTCGTAGCCGACGCCCAACTCGTAGAAATTCTTGAGCGCCGAGAGCGTCGTGTCGTTGAGGCGGTGGCATTCGTCGAAGCCGAGGGCCACGCGGACGCCCTGCTCGTTCAGGTGTTCGAGCAGCTTCTCCAACTGCCGCTCCATCGCGACCAGGCCGCGGCGCGGCTTCTGGTCGAAGTATTCGAGAACGGACGAGACGATTGCGCCGGCCTCGACGCGCCCCATTACCGAGAAGCGCGGCCACACGATGTGTGCGCGCCCCGTGCGCCGGAGCTGCTCGCTCACGCGAATCTTGAGAGCCGTCTTGCCGCTGCCGATCTCGCCGACGACGGCCATGAAGCCCTGATAGTTGACGGCGTCAACGACGCGCGCGGCGACCGCGTCGAGCGACTTGTTGGTAAAGGTCTCCTCGCCGTTGCGGGGAAGGCCGGTGAAAGGGTCGCGGCGCAGGTTGAAGAACTCCTGCACCTCTAAAGTTAGTTCCGTGCGGGGTGCGATCATTGGTGCGATCTCCTCTGCGGAAAAGATTGAGCGAAGCTCCTGCTCGATGGCCGCGCGTGTCTTACCGAGGCCGGTTAGGAATTCGGTGATGGCGTTTATGACGTGCGGCTTCGTGCGCTCCGTGAGCCGGAGCAGCGCGTCGCCGCGGTAGAAGCGGTCTGCCGACGACTTGCTGACGTAATTGCCGCACGCGGCTGAGAGAGCGCGCGGCGACAACTCGAAGCGCCTGCCGAAAGCGACCAGCCCTTCGGTCATGCGCCGCGCCTTCAGGTCGTCAGTCGTGTGCTCGACCTTGCTCTTGCGAACCATGTCAAGCCCTCCTCATCCCCGCGATTGCGGTCTGTGCATCCTCGACGCGGGAGTTGTGCAGCGCGATCTCCTCGCGCAGCTCCGTGTCGAGGAGGAATTCGTTGTGGCCGAAGAGCGTCTTGAGCCACTTCTGCGTGATGCGGTCGAGCGGCTTCGGGAGCAGCTCGCCGCCCTCTTTGCCCTGGAAGTGTTTGACCGCCTCGAAATAAGTGAGGCGGCGTCCGCCGTGGCTGGGCGGCACGACGCCGGGCACGGCCTCGGCGAGACGTTCGGGCGACAACTCGTCGCGCTTCTTCGGCATGAGTGAAGGTCTGCCGGTCGCGTCAATCTCGGTGTCGAAGCCCGGCACGAGCAGCCCCTCGCCGGCTTCCTTCTGGCGCGCGCGCCTCTCCTTCGCGGAGGCGACGAGAGCTTTTTTCGTCTGCTGCGCCGTGGACTCTTCGGGCTGCTTGAACTGGTCGGCTGCATCCGCCGTTGCAGGGGTGCGCGTGATCTCGTACTCGAAGCCGTCGAGGCCGAGCACGACGAAGAAGTCGGAGTCGGGCGGCATGACGAACGTGAGCGCCCTGCCGATCCAGTCGGTGAAGGGGCGCTTGCGCGGGAGTTGGAGCCGCTCGCCCCGGAAGCTGATGGAGAGGTCTGCGCCGAGCTTCCGTGTGAACTCGTCGGCCTTAAAAGCCGAGTCGAGGAGCGCGGGCGGTGGGACGCGGACGAGAGTGTTCTGTGACTGCCAGCGCAGCATCGGTTTCTCGCCGGTCGCGCGGTTGACCGTCCAGTTGTAGCGGTCGCACAGCCACTCGCAGAACTTCTCAAGCTGGTCGAGCGTCGGGTCGGCGTCGCGCACGCCTATCAACTTCTCGAACTTCTCGACGAGCTGGTGTCCGACCTCGACCTTGCCCGTCGCTTGCGGGTTGCCGGGCAGGTGCTGTTCGAGCTTGAACCCGCCGGAGTCGGCGAAGGCGCGGTCGAGTATGTCGGCGGCGCGCTTCATGCGGCGGCTCACGATCACCGCGTCGTTGTCGGTGTAGAGCCTGCGCGGGACGCCGAGCGCGCGGAAGGCGTCGAGCAGAAAATCAATGACCTCGTTGGATGTCGGCTTGTTGCACGCGACGAAGCGGACGTGCTTGAGGCGCGAGTTGTCGTCAACGAGCGTGAACTTCCAGAGCGGTACGCGGTCGGGGTTTTTGTTCGGGTGATTCTTCGAGACTTCGAGGGGCGAGACGTGGAGTATGCGGCGTGTCCTGTGGTCAACCCAACGCTCCTTAACGCCGCTGATGTCAAACTGGAAGATGTCGCCGGGCGCGGACGCTTCCCAGCGTCGGTAGGGTCTTACTCCGCGGCGGCGCGAGCGGCGGTCGAGGCCGTGCTCGCGGAGCTGGCGGACGAACGTGCCGCGCGAGACGGGGATGTCGTGACCGTTAAGCTCCGCCGTCTCTATCGCGAGGTCGGGGTCAACGTTCTTCGTCACGACTAACTCGGCGGCGAGTCGCATCCCCTCGTGAGCGAGGAGGTCTGCGCGCCGACGCCCCCTGTCGGCGCGCACCTTGCGGCGCGGACGTAGCTCGCGCGTCACGTCGTACACCCGCGAGACGGAGCAGCCGTGTGTCTCGGCGAGGCGCTGTGCCTCGGCGCGGGCGCGCGAGCCTTTAAGTCCGTTCATCGCCGCGCAGATTTCTTGGCGCGCGATTTCGCCGATAATTGTGCTATGCTTTGCCACGAGGGTGGTGTCCTCAACTGGTGCCAGGTACGTGGCCGAGGCCGACTGATGCAGAGTCAGCCTCGGCCAATTTTTTATTCAGGAGTTGGCGACGCCCCGCGCTCTCAGGTGGCGTTTCAGAGCGCGAAGGAAAAGGAGGAAGTGGCCGCGCATCACATCGTCCATCTTCTCCATCGAATCGAGCCTGCCTTGAGTGAAGTCGTAGATTTGGCGTCGCCACTCGGCCTTGTCGTCGCCCTTGATGAATTCGAGTTCGACGCCGAGTGAATGTGCCTCGCGCAGCTCGCGCTGGCGCGGGTCGGTGATGTTGAATTCGAGTTCGACGCCGTTCTTCTTCGCCTCGTGCGCGCGCACGGGGTTGAACGAGACCGAGCGCAGCGCCGTGCGCAGAGCGCGCACCTGCGCGACGGCGAGCGCAGAGCGCCAGTCTTCGACCGTGCCACCGCCCGGCATCGGCTCGCCGATCAAGGCGCTGCCGGTGTATGAACGAGTGTTGCCGTTCGGGAGAGTAATCTCGCACGACGCCGACGCGATGCCGAGCGTGTGATCGTTCGAGGTCGGTGTAACAACGATGCGCGGGAAATCGGCGAGTTCGTTGACGAGGAGCGAGAGCGCCTCAAAGTCGAAGTAGGGTTCGTCTGAGCCGGCGTCGAAGAAAATTTGGTCTGCCCTGATGTCGTAGTGCGAAGTGAACTCGCGCACGGTCATCTCGCGGCGAATGTCGAGCCGCTGCGCGACGGGCGGCGGGTTCAGTTCGGCGGCTTCTCTCGCCGCCTCCGCGTTTCTGCCGAGTGCCGCGTTTGGCTGTGGTGCTGCTTGCGTCATAACTGCCTCCGAGTGGGTCGAGTCGTGTTGAAGGTTTAAAGCGACCGACACGCCCTCCGCGTGTCGGTCGCCCCAGCAAGTTAAATTCTTCCGTTCAAGCCCTCCTTTCGATTTTTGTTGTTCGAGCAAACTTGCGTGGGCCGCGGCGTTGCCCCCGTGCGCCGCCGCCAGCGCGAAGATGACGACGAGCGACGTGAGCAGAAGTTTGAAAAGGAAGTCGAGCATGATTCCCCTCACATCGAATCGCCGAGTTCGTCTATCTCGTCGTCGGAGAGTTGGTACGCGCCGCCGTTCGCTGGCGCGCGGACGCCGAGCGCCTCTTCGAGTTCGAGCCGCATCTCGGCGAGCCGCTCGAAGGTGTAGTCGCGCTTCCGCAGCCGCTCTGCGTCGGGCAGGTTGAAGGCGATTGACTTGAGGTTGGCGAGCGCGCCGAGCGCGTTGATGAGGACGGTGTCGTATTCGTCGAACGCGCCGGACGAGGAGGGGCGCTTCTTGTACTCGTCGCGCTCCTGCTTGAGCTTCTTGTTCTGAGCCTCGCCCTTCTCGATCTTCGTGGCCTGCTGCTGGTTCTTCTCGACGAGAGCCTTGACCGTTGCGATCACGCGGCGGCGGTCGTTAATCGGCACGCGCTCCTCGCCGATAATGAGAGTATCGCCTTCGACCTCGACAGAGCCGGGAAGGGCTTTACGGATCGAGAAGGGGATGTTGAGAGCGTTCAAAGCATCGAAGGCGTGATTCCCTTCGCGGTCAATGGCGTTCAGGCGCTCGTAGAACTGATTTTTCGACATCGGCGAGTGAGGCGATTCGTTGAGGAAGTCATCGAAGCGCGTAAAGTCGAAAGCCTCGTAAAGCTTGTCGTCGCGAAATTGTATGAGCGCGCGAAAGCTTTGTGCTGAGATGACCGTGGCGAGTGAGCGCGTGACCTTAACGGCTCCGATCACTTGCGAGGCTTGAATAAGCTTTTCTTCCCTCTGCACGGCTGTGAGAGTCCTCTGCACGGCTGTGAGAGTGGCTGACGCGCTCTCTTCGACGACTCGCAGTCCGCGTTCAACGTGCTCCGTTTTTTTCCCCATAAGCCTCCTTTGAGTTCTGGAAATCAGAACTCTTGAAAGTCAAAAAATCCAAAAACTCTAGGAAATCGGCCTGCCCCCCCCCGTTTCGAGTTCTGGTCGACCAGAACTCTGTTGGCGAAGTTGAGCTAGGCATAGCTCATTAAAATTCGCGCCGAAGCGCATGACTTTTGGCCCGACTGTCCATTTGCCTGCGACCTCCGCTGCGAAGCCGCCGAGCTTGAGCGTGATGAGCGCGCTGCGGCAGAAGTCGTATTCGAGCTTGGTGCGCTCGGCGACGCGTTGGACGCTGACTGGCTCGAAGTTCGTGCCTTCGAGCGCGAGCAGCACGCGCAAACCCTTCGCCAGAGTCTTGAGTTGGTATTCGCGCTCGTCGCGCTCGCGGCGGCTCATCTGATTGCCTCCTGTAACTCCTGCGTGAAGCCCTGAATGAAGTCGAGATTGGTCTGCCCGGCGAGCAGCGGGTAGTGGGCGCGCATCATGCCGTGCGCGGTCGCGAGTTCCTGCACGGCCTGCGCGCGCATCTGGCGCAGCCATGCGAGAAACTGGTCGGCGCTCTCGGCGAACCAGTAGCCGCCGCGCTGCTGCCGGCGCGAGATGAGCGGCAGGTGCCAGTCGCGGCGGATGGTTTCGACGACGCCCTTGAATTCGCGCTCGCCGAGGCCGAGGTATTCGGTCAGCGCCGGGCCGGAGAATGGTTGCAGGTAAGTCGCGTGGACGAGCGTCTGCGCGACGGCCACCGTCGCCGTGTCGAGAAACTGATTCTTCTCGACTCTCATCCAGACGCAGTCGGCGACGAGGCGCGCGGCGGGCGTGACCTTCCGCGCGAGGCAAGGGTTGCACGGCAGCGGGCCGACCATCGTCCAGATGACGGTCGAGCCGTGGCATTGGGTGCAGGCGGCGGAGATCAACTGCGCGATGCGTGCCGTGCCTTCCCTCACGCGCCCCTCCTGTTCATGGACTTGAGAGCTTCGACGAGCTTGTTCGTGTCGGCGGTCGTGCGCGGCGGGTAGGGCAGACGCATCCGCTCTGCGATGCGCGCGAGACCTTCCTCACTCATGTTGCGTTGGCGCGCGAGGTCGCGCAGGAGTTCGAGGTGCGCGGGCTGCGCGAGCTGCACGATGCCCGCCTGCTTGCGCTGGTGCTGCACCGTGCGGCGTGGCGCTCGGTGCGAGCCGCCGAGGCGGTTGATGACTTTCTGTGCATCATGGCGAGAGAGCGCGGAGATGTGGCGCTGGCCGGTCTCTTCTTCCACGATGGAGCGCAGTTCGTCATCATTCAGGTCGCGCTCTTTCGCCAGTCCGAAGATGCGACGGACTTGGGCGAGCGTCTTATCGCCGCGGGCGGTCTTAGCTGTCGAACAGAAATTGGATGACATGACTTCTCCGTTCCTTCAAGATGTCGCTTTAGACTTCAGCGCCTCGATGATTTTCAGCGCGCGCTCCATCCACATCTCGGCTTGCTCGACCTCGACGGCTGCCTTGTCGAGAGACGAATGCTCGATCAAGGCTGAGAGCGCCTCGCCGACTTCGCGCGTCGTCTGCGCGAGCACCTTAATGAGTTCACCTTCGGTGGCGGGTAGCGTCGGGAATCCGAGACTGCCGGCGTAGATGTCGGTGTAGCGTTGGCCGAGAAGCTTGACGGCTTCGGGAGTGTGGGAGAGCGCGAGTTCGCAGATGAGGTCGAGGCGCGCGATGGAGTTGCGCGTGCCGGTGTCGGCGTGGCCCCTGCCGGAGGGGCGTCGCTCCTGGTAGATGAGCGACGGCGAGAGAGACAAGGCTTCCGCGACTTCCTTAACCCTGCCGTCCGGCACTAGCAATCGCATCAAGGCGTCTGACTCGATCATCGTGTGGCGTCCTTTTGCAATGGAGGGCGAAGATTGCAATTCACAATCGAAGATAAAAAATTTAGGCTGCGCTGCGTCTCTGCTCTTTTATGGGGTCTAGAGTGATGCCGAGCTTCGCTTCGATCTTGCGGCGGATGCGTGGGGTGAAGCGCAGGTAGTTGATAACCTGTGAGACGGAGTCGCGCCGCTCTTCAATGTCGTCGGCAAAATCCTCGATGGTAGCGAAGCCGGCGAGCTTGATATGACCGACGATCATCGTCGGCGTCATCGTATAGTTGGGCGTTTGTGGATGAGCCATCCTGTGATAGTCTCCTCGTCTGTAACCACGCGTTACAGACGAGAATATACGGATTTGCCGAAAAAAGGTCAACCAGAAAATTCGGAAATTCAGAAAATCCCTGGTCTTATTGAGCGTATTGGTGATGCTATAGGGACTCAAAAGACGGGCGAAATGGCCGAATTTTTTGGTAAAAAACCCCCTACCATATCTGATTGGAAAGCTGGGCGGTCTGGGCCTACCTTATTAGACCTTCTTACCTTGGCGGAATTTGGAAATCCCGAACTAACCTTGAAAGAGGTATTTGTCGGCCCGGTAGAACACAAGATCGGCATAAAGGCCAAAATAAAAAATACGGTTGAATCAAATTTATTGAATGAAACTGAGGAGCAAGCAATAATTGAGCTTGCTCGCGAGCGCGACATACCTCTCGAAGAGATGGTGAGAACCATCGTTGTGAGCTATCTACTTCAACAAGGCTTAATCACACTTGAAGAAGTCGCTGAAGCTTCAGATAAGGTCAGGGTCGTCGGACGTGCGCGGGGCAAACGCGAGCCTATGGACTCGGAAATTTATGAAGTGAAGAAGTGAAAGGAGAAGATATGCGAGCCTTACGAATCTCACTTCTTGCAATTCTACTCTTACTTGCTCCTCTTGCGTTCAATGTGCATCCGCAAGATCAGCAATACGGCACAATATATTTCTATCGCGTGCATGAGAGAGATGCGCTCGCAATGGGCGGCAAAAGTGCCTATGTCTATCTCGACGATAAGAAGATTTTAAGCATGACCGAAGAGAGGTTTGTCGGCGTTCGGCTTCAGCCCGGCCATTATGTCATCAAGTTAAAAACGAAAGCCACTGAAACGCCGATCACGGTAGAGGCGGGCAAAATGTATTTCTTCCGGGTGAGCAAGACCGCGCAGAGCACGTACATCCATGATCTGATTAAGACGGATGATGAACAGGCTATTTATCAAATACGCGACCTGAAGCCGCTCGAAGATAAAAACATTTCGGAGAAATCACTTCAAATTACAAGAGACAAACCTGACAACCCGAAATCGTGAGATGAAATGTATCCCCTCGTTATATATCGCACTCGGCCTATGGCTGTGCTTCACCCTCGGCTGTGCTTCAACCGCGCGATTCAATAATGAGAATAAGGCCGGGCTTAACCCTTCCCCTCCACCAACCATTAAACCTCAAACATCCGCAACGAGCGAAGCCACAAACGGACAGGAAGTGCAAAGAATCAACGGGTGGACTGTCACCGTAGAGACGGCGATCCCCGAAGATAAGCGCAAGGCTATTTTCTTCGACTTAGTCAAAGCACAGGATAGCGGTGTCGGAGACGAAGAGGCTTATCTAGTTATTGCCGAGAAATATAATTTGACCGAAGAGAATGTAAGGCACATTGGCGGAGAGGGTACAGTTAAAAGATGGCCGATGCCCAAATTAACGCATCCCTAATCGTCCCCCATCCTTGTTCCCGCCGATCTTTTTGTAAGCGTCGCGCTGAAAACTTTTAACCCACTCGTGGAAGCTGTCCTCATAGACGACCCAGCCCTGCTTCGTCTTGATCCCTTCCAAAATCCCTTCGTCAATTAAAGCGATTAGGCTGGGCCGGCTAGGGACGGGCGTGATGACGCGCGCGTGCTTGAGGACTTCTTCGATGTAGCTGAGGCTGAGGGCGGGGCGTACCTCAAAGCCGAAGTCGTATTTTTTAGGGGACACTTCTTTACCTCACAGATAGTGCAACGAAGGCAGTAGCCGCATAGGGGTAGAGCGGCGCGTTAAATATAAGGCAAGTGCACGCGGCGAATCAGCTTAAAAATCATTAAAATCATTAAAATCGTAAAAATCATAAAAACCTTAAAAGCCGCTATCCCTCCCGCTTAGACACGCGCGGTAGTGTGCCTCTTGTGAACGTCGAGGCCACACAGCAGGGCATCGCCAAAGCGCTCAAGCGCTGGGCGAGCCTGCGCGCGAAGAAGGCGCGCATCGAGGCTGAACGCGACCGCAAAATTGCACCCAAGAAAGCGCGGTTCGAGCAGAGTTGCGCGCCGATCTTCGCCGCGGCCAACGCGGAACTCGCACCAATCGAGGAGCAACTTAATGAGGTAGAAGCTGCGATCACACGGGCGTTCATCGCGGGCGTTGACGAGCGCGGCTCGATCCGCTTCAGCCGCGTTGACACGGCCTGCGCCGTCGCCGAGGCCGTCCCGCACACGGTGCGCGAACTCGACGCCAAAGTCTTCTTCGACGCAGTCCCGCCGCACGAGCGGACTTCCGTCTTCTGGTCTTGCCTGAAGACGCTCGTCGGCAACGCCGAGCGCTTCCTCGGCGCGAAGCGCCTGAACGAACTCGCCCACGCGCGCCGCACGTACCGCGTCTCCATCCACGAGCTGTAATCCTATGCAATTCGACCGAGGCAAATTTTTCAGCAGCTACCGCGATGCCTTCGGCCCGCTCCGGCAGGAGCAGGTTGACGGCCTCAACGCCTTGCTCGCGGCCTTCGAGACGCAGGCGATCATTTCGGACGTTCGCCACATCGCCTACTGTCTGGCGACGACGAAGCATGAAACCGCCGACACCTTCCAGCCGATAGAGGAATACGGGAAGGGTCGCAATCACGCTTACGGAGTCCCGACGGGCCAGTGGCATCAGGTGTACGACGGTCGCGGCGACGTTCAGTTGACATGGGAGCGTAACTACCAGCACGCGACCGACCGCCTGCACCAGCTCGGCCTGCTCGACCCAGCCCTCTCGCTCGACCAAGACCCGACTCTCGTCCTCCGTTCCGACCTGGCGGCAAACATTCTAATCATCGGCATGGCCGAAGGCTGGTTCACGGGGCGCAAGCTGTCTGATTTCATCCAGGACTCTGCCTGCAACTATGTAGGCGCGCGGCGGATCATCAACGGCCTCGACCGCGCGGAATTGATCGCGGGGTACGCGACGCAGTTCGAGGCGGTGCTGCGCTCGTCGCTCGTCGAGGAGGCCGATGCTCAAGGCTAAGCTCGTGGATTTCGCCCTGCGCTGCGCGAACGCGCTGTGGACGATGGCTGTCTTGAACCCGCGGATGACGGGCCTCGGCGTCGCAGCCGCGGTCATCTTCGCCGGCACGCATTACGGCCTGAACTTCACGCCTTCGCAGCAAAGGAAGCTGGCAGTCGCGATCATGATCTTCATCGGCCTCGTCGCCGGTGACAACCACGATAGAAGGAGAAATTGATGACCCCGAAACAGATCGTTTTAATGCTCGTCGCGGCGATGCTCTTCATCGTCGCACTGGCGGCCTGCAAGACACAGACGGTGCGCTCCGTGGCGGGCGCGGTGAAAGTCGGCGCGCAGTCCTTCAAGGACGAGGTCGCGAGCGACGAGGCCACGGACGACATCAGCGCCGACGAAGCCGCGTTCCTGAATCCCCTGATTGACGAGATTGGCGCGGCGGCTGATCGAGTGCTCGCGAGTTCGGTCAACTGGTCGCAGATGAGCAACGCCGACAAGGTCGAGATCGCGCACATGGCGGTCACGCAGATCGGCGACGCGGTCGAGCGATTATCAGAGAAGGGCGTCGGACTCAAGTCACCGAAGGCGCAGCAGAGGTTCGAGACCTACCTACGCGACGCGCGGCTCGCGGTTGACGCGCTAAAAATAATTGAGGCCAGCTTGCCGCAGCCCTCGCCTACTCCGACTCCGGGCGGCTAACGAATTTCGGCGCACAGCCCTCGCCCGCGCCGACGACGACGAGGCGAAGCCTATGCACGGGGAAACGCAGATGGAACACGGGATCGGGAACGCCCCTGTGGTGGCGCTGGCCTTCGTCTCTTCACTCTTCGGCGCAGGCGTGTTCACGAGTGTCGCGCCTCTCGCCGGGTCGCTCCTCGCCGCCCTCTTGGTCGGGCTGCTCTCGAAGGGCGTGGACATCCTCGTCAAGCACTGGTTCGCGTACAGGCGTGAGCGTTGGCGCGTGCGTGCTCTCGAAGCCGAGGCCGAACTCGCGGAACTGAAGCGACGCTGAAAGCTGAGTAACGATGCCGCACAGATATTCGACTGAGGCAATCGAGCATTGCCTCAGTCTTTATTTACGCTTCAACGGCCAGTCGCACGACCTGATCGAAGCGGAGATGCGTAAGACGTGGCCGGGCTGGTCGCGCCAGAATCTGTGCACGCGCGGCAAAGGTAAAAACCTCAAACTCGGCTGGATCGAGAGGTACGGCTGGGAAGAGGCGCTGAGGCAGAAGATCGCGTCGTCAGGTCGCCGCGCCTCGACATCAGCCGAGGCTTTGTACAACGAGATCGAGCAGGTGCGCCAGCGCATCAAGGCGCAGCTCGACGCGGTCGGCTCGGTTGATCGCGATCTCGTCTATCAGCACCGCGACTATTGCAAGCTCTCGATTGACGCGATGGCACGGCTCGAAGCCGCGCGCGACAACCTCGTTGGGTTCGTAGCCTTCTGGGAGAACCTCCTCGAATGGCTACCGGCGATCTCGATGCAGGCCGCGCACGAGCTATTGACAGTCTCGGAAAAGGTGATCGAGCGGGCGAGAGCCGAATATGCCGACGGTCAAACGAAAGGCTGAGAAGGGCGAGGCGGTACTCGCACGGGCGCGCGCGGCCAGCGAGGCCGCGCGCAGTCGTCTGAACGCAGAAGACGGCACGCAAGAAAGCTCTTTGACATTTCGCGAATTCATTAACCGCGTGCGGCCAAGCTTTCGCTGGTATAAGCACTGTGAGGTGCTCGCCTCTGTGTTGCAACGCGTGGCAGATGGCGAGATCAAGCGCCTGTTCATCTTCATGCCGCCGCGCCACGGTAAGAGCGAGATGGCGTCGCGTCTCTTCACCGCCTACTACCTTTACCGCTTCCCCGAAAGGTGGGTTGGCCTAAGCTCTTACTCGGCAAACTTGGCGAAGACGCTCTCGAACGCGGCGCGCGACAACTTCCTGCGTGCGGGCGGCGAGATCAAGGCAGAGGTTGCAGCGAAGGAGCATTGGGAGTCAGTTGCGGGCGGCGGGATGTGGGCGGCTGGCGTCGGCGGCCCGATGCTCGGCAAGGGTTGGCACCTCGGCGTTATTGACGACCCGCTGAAGAACGCTAAGCAGGCGGCGAGCGAGACGATTCGCGAAGGTCAGAAGGAGTGGTTCGGCTCGACCTTCTATACGCGCGAAGAGCCGATTAGCGAAGAAGACCCGCACGGTGCCGTCGTCGTCATCATGCAGCGCTGGGACGAAGACGATCTTTCGGGCTGGTTATTGTCTGAAGAGTCGGGCGACGAGCCAGAGCGCTGGCACATCGTCAACTTTGAGGCGATCAAGGAAGAGGAAGAGCAGGAGTTTCCCGCAACCTGCACCGTCGAGCCGGACTGGCGCAAGCCTGGAGAGGCGCTCTGTCCTGAGCGCAGGCCACTCGAAAAGCTGCGCCGCATCATGGCGCGCATCGGCTCTTACTTCTGGAATGCCCTATACCAGCAGAGGCCGATGGCGCGCGAGGGCAATCGCTTCAAGCGTGATTGGTTCGAGACCACATCATCCGCGCCACTGAAGGCTACTCGCGTGCGCTATTGGGACAAGGCTGGCACTGCCGGAGGGGGCGCGTTCACCGCGGGCGTGCTGATGGCGCGCGACCGCACTGGCGTCTATGTCGAAGATGTTGTGCGCGGGCAATGGTCGGCACATGAGCGCGAGAAGCGAATTAAGGAAACAGCGAAGGCCGATAATAAGAAGTACGGCAACCTCGTTCACATCTGGCTCGAACAGGAACCGGGTTCGGGCGGCAAGGAAAGCGCGGAGTCAACGATCCGCAACCTGCTCGGCTACATCGTGCGCAAGGAGCGCGTGACGGGCGACAAGGAGACAAGGGCCGAGCCGTTCGCGGCGCAGGCCGAGGCGGGGAATGTGAAGCTCGTAAAGGCCAACTGGAATAAGAAGTATCTGGATGAACTCTGTGCCTTCCCGCACGGCAAATACAAAGATCAGGTGGACGCGTCGAGTGGCGCATTCAACAAGCTCGCCTTCGGCAGCGGCGAGGCGGAAGAGGGCGATCCTCTCTGGTAGGGCAAATGGGACTCATAAACACCGTCGTCAACGGCGTGAAATCATTGTTCGGTTCCGGCATCGCGAACTCGCCCGCGGCCCAGGCCGCACGCGCCGATGCGATGGCGCGCGTGAGCGCCGGCACGACTGCGCTCAGGTTTTACGAGGGCGTGATCCCGGCGCAGCTCACGGTGAAGCCCGGCCAGCCGGACGACAACGTCGCAGTTAACTACGCCGCGCTCATCGTCGAGAAGGGCGTGTCGTTTCTGTTCGGCGACGAGCTGCGGATCGAGATCGGCGACGCGGGCGATGACGAGAGCGACGAAGGCGACGACACCGCCGACGATACCACGGAGGATGAGACCCACGAGGCATACGTTGATCTGGTGTGGTCGCCGGATCAGCGCGGGGAAGATTTGATTGACCTCGCAACCGACGGCGCGGTCGCGGGCGACGCCTGGGCGAAGATCAGCATCCAGCCGGACAGCTCGCCGCTCGTCTCGAAACTCGACCCCTGCACCATGAGCGCGGACACAGACCCGCACGACTACCGGCGCGTGCTGTGCTACCGCTGCCAGTACCCGACTTTCGACGCCGGAGGGCGGCGCGTCCTCTACAAAGAGGAGACGACGCGCGAAGAGGGCGGGCAGTCGTGGCTGATCGTCGAATACCTGTCATACGACGACGGGCAGAGCTGGCGTCGGCAACCGGACGAGACGCGCTGGAACTATTCTTTCGCGCCGATTTTTCATTGCAAGAACCTGCCGAACTCGCAAAGCTTTTACGGAAGACCCGACCTGACGCCCTACGTCCTGCAACTCATCAAGTACATCTCGCGTGTTGACTCCCTCATCGGTCGCATCGTGCGCGTGCACGCAGCCCCGAAACCTTACGCGAAGGGAATCGCTAAACAAGAGCTGGATATAAACACGACCGGCGTCATGTTCCTGCCGACTGTGGACGCGGAGTTGGGGCTGTTGGAGATGACGGGCGATCTTGAGGGCGCGCTCGCGTACCGCCGGCTGCTGCGCGAGGCGCTCGCCGAGGTGAGCCACGTCCCCGAAGTCGCGAGCGGAAAGCTCGACAACATCGCGCAGCTCTCAGGACTGGCGCTGAAGATTCTTTACGGGCCGCTCATTGACCGCACGCGCACGAAGCAGCGGCTGTACGGGCGATTCATCAAGGACGTAGTGCGCGCGCTGATTATCATCGGCGGGCGCGGAGAGCAGACGGTCACGATCCACTGGCCGGGCATGGTGCCGGGCGATCCCAAAGAAGAGGTCGAGACGGCGATTGCGAAGAAGCAACTCGGCTACTCGAATGACACGCTGATTCAGGAGACCGGCGGAGACCCCGACGCCGAGCGCGTGAAGCGCCAGGCGGATGACAAGCAAATGGGCACGAAGCTGCTCGACGCCTTCGACCGCGGAGGCACGCCGGACGAGTGAGGTGAGGAAATGGCAGATCAACAGTTGACCGTCAACGGTCTGAAGATACTTCTCAAGGACAACGGCGACGGAACGTACTCGGTCGCCACGAGCGAGCGCACTCCGGGCGCGCCCAACATCGCCACCGGGCAGGCGACGGCTGGCGCTGCTTCCGGCGCGCTCGTCGCCGCGCGCGCCACGCGCCGGAGCGTGTGCGTCCTGAACCTCGACGCCAACAACGCGGCGTGGGTCGGGCCGGGGACGGTCACTTCAGGCAACGGCTTTAAGCTCGCCGCCGGTAAGGCCCTCACGTTCAACACGACGGCGGCAATCAACTGCATCCGCGACTCGGCAGATGTCTTGCTCTGTTTCGTCGAGGAGTATGACTGATGGCGATTTACCATCCCGACGGGGAGTTGAGCCTCGGCCAGCCGAGGGGCGCGCGTTTCTATTCCGACGTGGCGTCCTTCAACCCGGCGGCGTGGCTGGCCGCGAACACGGTCGCCTACTGGCGCATGGCGGGGGCATCGGGGGCGGGCGAGACCGACCGCACGCTCCGCGGCAACGACCTCGTCGCCGCCGGCTCTGTCGGCTCGGCGGCGGGAAAGCTGACCACGGCGCGCAGCTTCGCTTCGGCGAGCGACCAATACCTCCGCCGTGACGACACGACAGACCTGCAACCGGGTTCGGGGGATTTCATCATCGCGGCGTGGGTGAAGCCGAGCGCCAATGCGTCCGTGTTGCCGGTCGTCGCGGCGAACGGATCAGGCATTGGTCTCACGACTTATTCGCTCACGCTCAGCGACAACGGCGACGGTACGTTTTTAGTGGGTTGGATAGTCACCTCTGCTGAACAAGACTCCGCGGCCGCTGCCTCGTTCGGCTCGTGGCACCTCGTGATAGGTCGCGCCAATCTCGCCAACGGCGACCTGCGCCTCTCGATTGACAACGTCACGGAAGCGGCGTCCGGGGACGTGCCGAGCACACCCAATGCCGCCCATTTCTACGTCGGCGCGAACAACGACGCGGGCGGTTACGACGGCCTCATTGACGACGTGCTGATTGCCAGGGCTAATACGCCAATGAACGACGCAGCCTTCGATGCGCTCTGCGCCTACCTCTGGAACGGCGGGAACGGCAGACAGGTTTTTTAATTTGAATGCCCGACATCTTCGACTTGGCCGAGCGCTTCAAGCGGCGACTGATCGCTCGCGAGCGGCGCAGCGCGAGCGAGATGGTGCGCGTGTACGCGCGCGCGTGGGACACGATCCGCGAGCAGCTCGGTCAACTGACGCGGCAGATGGATGAGGCGCGGTCGAAGGGCGAGCAGGTCTCGCCCTCCTGGCTCTTCCGCCGCGACCGGCTCGAAGCGCTGCTTGTGCAGGTCGAAGAACAGATAAATAAATTCGGCCAGTACGCGGACAAGAAAATCACGGGCGAGCAGGCGGAGGCAATCGCCGCCGCGCGCGCCGATGCCGGGCAGTTGATGAGCGCCTCGCTCGGCGAGACTCCTGCCGGCGTAGAAATCTCATTCACACAACTGCCCGTCGGCGCGGTCGAGAACATGGCCGGTTTCCTCTCGGACGGCACGCCGCTGCGTCGTCTGCTCGACCAGTTGGGGCCGACGACGAGCCGTGCCGTGCGCGACGCTCTCATTCAAGGCGTGACGCTCGGCCACGGGCCGCGCAAGATCGCCCGCGCGGTCAAAGAAGAGATGGGCGGCAGCCTGACGCGCGCGCTGAAAATCTCACGCACCGAAGTTATCAGAGCTTATCGCGAGACGAGCTATCAGACTTATCAGAAAAATGCGGACGTGCTCGGAGGTTGGGTGTGGCTCTGTACGATGTCTGCCCGCTCGTGTCCCGCCTGCATCGCCATGAACGGCACGGTACACACGCTCGACGAAAGGCTCGACGATCACGTTAACGGTGCGTGTACGATGGTGCCGCAAACAAAGTCGTGGGAGGAACTCGGCTTTCATGGAATCGAGGACACGCGCCCGCAGATAGAGAGCGGCGAGGACTGGTTCGCACGCCAGGATGAGGAGACGCAGCGTCGCGTGCTGGGCGATGCTGGGCTTGCCGCTTATAAAGACGGGGCGGTGAAGCTGAAAGACTTTGTCGGAGTCAGGCACAGCGCGCAGTGGGGAAGTATGCGCTATGCGAAGAGTCTGCGGGAAGTGCTGGGCGAGACGGATGCGCGCCGATATAGAATGAAGAGCCTCGTTGATTCCATTAACAAGCGTCCCGTGAATACTGACGGCCTGCGTAACGAACAGCCGCTGACAGGATCACAGATAAAGAAAGCAGTCGAGTACGCGAAGAGTCTGGGGATGCCCGCCGACCACATCATTTACAGCGAGAGGATGAACACAGGGCATTCGACGCTGTTCGGCGCTGACATACTCTACATCGGCACGGACGTGATGCCGGGCGAGGGCGGCGGCTCGGCCAACTCGCGCATCTCGATGCGGGGCGCGCTCGCGCACGAGATCGTGGGGCATCGTGAGGCCGCGCTCGCCGGGCGCACGCAGGAGGAGTTGTGGGCTGAGGAGGTGCAGGCGAGCGTGCGCGCGGCGAAGCTCGCGCACGGCCTCACGGACGAAGAGCGCGAGACGCTCATGCGCGACGCCGAGGAACGTCTTGCCAAAGAAGGCAAAAAGATAGATGATCTTGAGCTATGGTTAGGACGGTGGACGCAGTGAGCGAGAAGGCGACGCCTTTCGACAGGCCGGAAGGTCAGCCGATCCTGCGCGCGATGGAGAATGCTCGGAAGGGCGTGACGCCCGACGAGCGTTGCTATTTCTGCGGCTCGCTGATCCACGTCGAGGCCGGCGGCGCAGCGCCAGGCGGACAGCCCACGTCATTTCGCTTCACTTGCCGCTGCGGGAAGAGCAACGGCTCCTTCACGGGCATCTGAGATTCCCGACCATCGTCTAATAAGCCCGCAGACGCGTCCCACAGCGTCCCAGACCTGCCTCAACTCGCAAAAACGTCCCGCAGCTTGATTGTCACTCCGGCTTAATGGAGGGCAAATAAAAGCAAAATTCATTAAGGGCTACCGTTCGCGTTAAAATCATAAAAATCATAAAAATCGTAAAAATCATTAAAAGCTTAAAACCCGCTATCACACACTCATAACCCTCTCGCGCATAGTCGCCGCATGGCTGATGCAAACGCCCAGGCGGCGACGACACCAACCGACACCACGACGACAGGCCAGCAGCCCCAGGCGGGCGGCGACGGCACTACTCCGCAGACCCCGGCGGTCGAGGGAGACGATCAAACCCTTTCACTCGAAGAGGCCCGGAAGCTCCGGCGCGAGAATCAGACTCTCCGCACGCGCGCGACCACGGCTGAAGGCAAGGTGAAGGAGTTTGAGACCGCGCAACTTTCTGAGAGCGACAGGCTGAAGAAGGAAGCCGACGACGCGCGCAGGGAGGCCGATGCCGCCAAGCGCGAGGCGCGCAACGACCGCATCGCCGCGGTTGCCGCGCGGCTCAAGTTCGCCGACCCCGAAGACGCCAGGCATTTCGTCGCCGACGACGCGGACGACATCGAAGCCGCGCTGAAGGACGTGCTCAAGAAGAAGCCCTACCTGGCTGCTTCGGACGCGACCGCGCAGACGAGAGCAACGCCCACGTCGCCCACTTCGCCCGCACGCTCCGCGACGAATTCAGTCACGTTCACGAAGGCACAGATCGCAGACCGCAAGTTCTGGACAGAGAACCGCGACGCGATCATGCAGGCCATGCGTGAAGGCCGGATCGTTGACGAATAAGGCCCACGGCACGGAAGCGAGCGCGAATGAGCGCCCGCCCATGCCTCACGATTCAACGGAGTAGAAGATGGCAAACATCAAGCTGACCACTGCGGATACCGCAGGGTTTATCCCCCAGGCGTGGGCGCAGCGCGCGCTCGACATCCTGCGCTCGGCGATGTGCCTGGCGCGCATCGTCGCGAAGGACAACGAATGCGAACCCGGCTGGCAGGGCAAGACCCTGAACATCCCGTACCCCGGCACGTTCACCGCGCAGTCGAAGTCCGCCGACACGCCGGCCACGGTGCAGGTGCCTTCGGGCGGCGCGACCGTGCAGGTCACGCTCAACAGTCACCAGTACGTTGACTTCATCGTCGAGGACTTCGCCGCGGCGCAGGCCAACACGAACCTGATGGATCGTTACGTGCGCGGCGCGGCCATCGCGCTCGGCAACAAGGTCGAGGACGACCTCTTCGCGCTGTACTCGTCGCTCTCGACTTCGGTGGGCACGTCGGGCACGGACATCTCGGCCTCAACGATCCGCAGCGCGCGGAAGAAGCTCAACGACAACCTCGCGCCGACCGACGGGCGCGCGCTCATCGTGTCGAGCAAGGACGAGATCGCGCTCCTGGGCGACACGTCGCTTCAGACCTACTTCGCGTTCGCCGATCCGCAGAAGGTCGCGGAAGGCTCGATGGGCCGTCCCCTCTACGGGTTCGACGTGTACATGAGCCAGCGCGTGCCGATCGTGGCGGGTTCGCCGAACTCAACTAAGTGCCTCGCGCTCTGCCGCGACGCCTTCATCCTGGCGACGCGGCCCTTCCGCGACCTGCCTCCGGGCAGCGGCGTGCAGGCGACGACGATCAGCGACCCGGAGACGGGCCTCATCATCCGCGTGGTCTATCAGTACGACATCGCGAACCGCGGCATGAGGGTCGGCTTCGACATCCTCTACGGCGTGGCCTTGCTGCGCGACCCGCTCGCGACCGTCGTCCTGACCTAGTCCGAGATCACGGTGCCGACGGCGCGGGGATCGGCTCCTGCGGTCGAGGGGCGGCGACGTTTCCGCCCCATCCATTTAATTCGGAGGCCGGATGAAGAGCAGAGTGAAGGCACACATTCATTACCCATTCTTCGGCGTCATCACTACGTGCGACAAGCGCAAGTACCGTGTGCAGTCGGACGGCTCGCATCGCGTCCTCAACAAACCGCGCTCGCGGGTGAAGAGGCTGAGGGAGGAGAGAAACGCGCGATGAAGTTCATCGTCAACAAGAACGGCGGCGTCCACTCGGTGACGGACGAGCACGCCGAGGTGGTGCTCTCGCAGGAGGGCTTCCGCGAGGCGACGCCGGAAGAGATCGCCGAGTGGCACAAGCAGCAGAAGCTTAGCGTGCCGCAAGAGTTTCAGAAGAAGGCCGAATAAGCGATGCCGAACGCGTTGCGCGGGACGATGTCCGACCTGATCGCCTACGTGCGACGCCTGACGGGCGACGCGGCGGGAGCGAATCAGATATTCGCGGACACCGACGTGCAGGACGCGCTCGACGCGCACCGCCTCGAAATCCGCTACGAGATTTTGAGGGCGCAGCCCACCGTTCCGCCGGGCGGCTACGTCAGTTCGGCCTCTTACAAAGACTACTTCTCGGTCGAGCAGTATTGGGAAGCGGACGTTGTTCTTTACGACTCTTCCTACACGGCACTCACGCCCGCGGCGTCTGACCTGCTCGTCGGCCATTGGACGTTCACTTCGGGGCAATTGCCGCCCGTTTACGCCGTCGGCAAATCTTACGACGTTTACGCCGCGGCTGTTGACCTGCTCGAAGAGTGGGCGGCGAAGG
>Ga0070740_10001830_pt1 | contig 27327 bp, 23 predicted proteins | sample Coa_R2_FD_67286 | JGI IMG/M metagenome (GOLD analysis project Ga0070740, IMG submission 67286) | Surface soil microbial communities from Centralia Pennsylvania, which are recovering from an underground coalmine fire - Coalmine... | ecosystem: Environmental > Terrestrial > Soil > Unclassified ...
GGCCGGCGATGTCCCAGAGAGCAATCTCGATCGCGCTGACCGCAGATCCCCACGGCTTGAACGCCCCAAGCCTCCGGATCTTCAGCATGACTCTCTCGACGTCGGTGGGATCTTCGCCCAAAATGTAGTCCTTATAGAAAAGGACCATCGGCTTAAGGTAGGCTTTCGTCGACTCCGCCTGACCATAGCCGGAAACGCCCTGGTCTGTAACAACCCGAACCACCGGGTTGCGGCCGATAATGGCGCAGCGCAGGTCCGTGATCTTGATTTTCGGCAGACCGGCTCGTTTTTCCTGGGCGATCACCGATCTCGCTGCGGCCGCAGCCGGCAGCGAGGCGAGAAAGTTTCTGCGAGTCGACGTAGGCATGGGTCTATCTGTAGCGAACTCATTCTATACTGTTGCGCCTGATCCGCGGCGGATATCCACCCCTTGACAACCGCCGCTTGAAGATCGATTCTTTGAGCGAGCGAGGAGTGTATATGCTGTCTGGGCGGGTCTTCTATTGCTGTGTAGCCGCTTCGATGCACTGGCCGCTTCTGGCGCAATCCGTAGTTTCCGTCCGCTCGGCGGTCGTGCACTATTTCGAAGGCTCAGTCTCCGTCGACGGCTTGGCCCTCGAAAACAAGTTCGGCCGGTTTTACGAGATCAAGGACGGTTCCGAACTGCGAACTGAAGATGGCAGGGCGGAGGTGTTGCTCACGCCGGGCGCAATTCTCCGCGTCGACCGCAACAGCGCGATCCGCTTGCGCTCGAACCGGTTGCAAGATACGCGCGTAGAGTTCGGCGCCGGTTCTGCTTCGGTCGAAGTTCCGGACGGCGCGCCAGCCGGCGCGGTGAGCCTTTTGTACAAAAACTACCAGATTCGTTTCCGCACGTCCGGAGTGTACCGTATCGATTCGCCGCCGGGCGAGCTCAGAGTGGAAAAGGGCCAAGCCGAAGTCTCAACCAGCGGACATTCCATCGTTGCCGCCGAAGGCCAGACAGCGCCGTTTGCCGTTCCTCTTCAGGCGCGTCCCGCGCCTGCTCGCCAGGACAGCTTCGACCTGTGGGCGACTGACCGCCGCGAATCCATTGTTGCTGATAATGCTGCAGCCGCAAACAGCGATACGCTGACCCAGGCGATGCAACAGGACCCGACCGGAACGTTTGCCGTTGGCTCGCTCCCGACATTCCAGCCTGCGCCCAACCTACAATCGGGGAGCGCGGCATGGCTGTCCATGCCCAGCCCATACCAAACGCTGTATCCCGGCATTCTGTTTCGCTATAATTACATCCCGCTGTACCGGCAGCGTCTAGGCATCGGCGCATACCGCCCGCTCACCCCGCCCACGCAGGTGCGGCCCTATACGCCGCCGATCTGGCATCCTCCGGTCCGAACCGGACCGCCAGCCGTCCTGCGCGGGCCTGCCGCTTCGCCTGGCGCCGCGACCACCCATCGCGGGGCCGTCGGTCACCGGTAAATCGGATCAATTCAGCGGCGCATAATAGCCCGGCCGCCACCGGGCTTTCAATCCTGCGACTCCGGCCGGCGGCTTGACCTCGACCTTTACACGGTGATATTTCCCATCCCTGACTTGATTCGCTGGAGCATAGGCAAGCAGGTACTGGTTGCGCAATTCAATGGCGATTCGCGAAGCCACTGTCGGGAGCTCGCTTAGCGTCGCGGCCGCAAACGTCCTGCCTCCGGTCTGCTCAGCGATCCCGGCCAGCAGCCTCGGTCCTCCCATTTCTGCTAAGGTCAGCGCCGCCGACGCGATTGGTTCAAATACGCCCATCGCATAGATTTGTACGTTGGCTTCGCGGGCAAGCTGCATAACTTCCTTGGCGCTGAACACGCTGCTGTTCTCGCCGCCGTCGGAAATGACCACCAGCGTCTTGCGCGGATTATGCGCCTTTTTCATCTCGCGCAGCCCGGCATACAGACCGTCGAACAATGCTGTCATGCCGCCTGATCGCGCTGCGGCCACCTTCTCAACAACATCGTTCGGATTGTGCGTGAAGCCTACAACCAGTTCCGCGCGATCGCTGAACTCGACCAGAAACGCTTCGTCCTCGGAGTTCATCGTCTTCATTAACTGCGCAACGGCTTGACGACACAGATCCATCTTCGTCCCGATGCTGCCGCTGGTATCAACGATCAGCCCTACCGATAGCGGCGCGTCCTCGCCCGAAAACTGCTTGATCTGCTGCTCCGCGTCGTCCTCAAAGACATGGAAATCCTGTTTCTCCAGCCCCAGCACGTACCGGTTGGAAGCGTCCGTAACCGTCACTGGAACAAGCACTAACGTACTATCGACGCGAATATTCGGACTGGGCGGATCTTGCGCGAATACGGAGATCGGAATTACAAAGCAGCACAGGAGGGGAGACTTGCGGCAATACATCGGACCGCTCCCGCGACCCAGATCGATGGTAGCACGTTGCACGGCGGATAGAGTAAAGAAGGATGATTTCGCCCGCGCGTGTCGCAGCCTTTGATGTATTGCGAGGAGTCCACGAGGGCGGCTTTGCTTCGGAACTCCTGCTGGCCCGATGCGCCGCGCTCGAGCGTCGCGACGCCGGGTTGGCTTCGCAAATCGTATTCGGCTGCCTGCGATTCCAGGGTCAGCTTGATTTTCTCATCCGCCACTTCGCCGGGCGCGGTCCGAAACTCGACCCCGAAGTCCGCATCGCGCTCCGCATGGGCATTTATCAGATGCGTTATCTGGAGCGCATTCCGCCACATTCGGCCGTATCCGAGAGCGTGGAGCTGGTGAAGAGGGCGCGCAAGCGCTCGGCCGCGGCGTTCGTGAACGCCATTCTCCGAAAAGTGCATCGGGATCCGGTCGGCTGGCCGGACCGGGCGACCGCGCTGTCCTGCCCGGAGTGGTTGCTTTCAAAGTGGGAAGCGCAGTTCGGGGCCGAAATTGCGAAACGAATTGCCGAGACGGCAAACTGCGAGCCCGAGTTGTATGTACGTGCACCCGGCGCAGGGCCCGGGTTGGAACCAACCGTAGTGCCTGGATGCTACTGCGTAGCGGACGGCGAGCCGCCGCCGGGCGTGCGGATTCACGACATCGCATCGCAGAGCATCGTCCCGCTGCTCGAGCTTGCGCCCGGACTGACGTTCCTGGATCTGTGCGCTGCGCCGGGAAACAAGACCGCCCAGGCGCTTGAATCGGGCGTGCATGCGATTGCATGCGATCTGCACTGGCGCCGGCTTAAGAATGTGGCGGGCTGCCCGCGCGTCGTTCTCGATGCATCCCGCCCTTTGCCATTTAAAGCGCGATTCGACCGGATCCTGGTGGACGCGCCCTGCTCCGGAACGGGTACTCTCGCGCGCAATCCTGAGATTAAGTGGCGCTTACAGCCTGACGACCTGGCCCGATTTCAACAGCTGCAGATCGCGATTCTCAGCAATGCTCTGAGCGCCCTGGCGCCGGGCGGACGCGCGGTCTACTCTACCTGTTCGCTCGAGCGCGAAGAGAACGAAGACGTTGTAGCTGCGGTTGCCGCCAGGCTTCCAGCGCTCGGCATTCTCGAAAAACGCCGGTGGATCCCGGGCCGCGATTGCGGGGACGGCTTCTTCGCCGCCGTGTTAGCATGGACATAGCTCGCCGATGGCGGAGATCGTTCCATCAATTTTATCCGCGGATTTTGCGCGCCTTGGCGAGGATATCTCTCGGGTCGAAGCAGCCGGGATTTCGATTCTGCACCTGGACGTCATGGACGGGCATTTCGTGCCGAACCTGACCATAGGACCGCCGGTTGTCCAATCGATCCGGAAACATTTTCCGCGGCTTACGCTGGATGTTCACCTGATGATTACCGATCCCGACGTCTATGCGCCGATTTTCATTGAGGCTGGCGCGGATCAGGTGCTGGTTCATCAGGAGGTGTGCCCGCACCTTGACCGGACGTTGCGGATGATCCAGTCCGAGGGGGCCAGGGCTGGCGTGGTGTTGAATCCTTCAACGCCGGTTTCGATGCTGACCGACGTCATCGAAGTCGCGGATTATGTGCTCATTATGAGTGTGAATCCGGGCTTTGGCGGCCAGAAGTTCATCCCGAATTCTCTTCGCAAGGTGCGGGCCGTCGACGCGATGAGAAAGGAACGGGGGTTGCACCTCCCCATCGAGATTGATGGCGGCATTACACTAGAAAACATTGGAGATGTTGTACGCGCGGGCGTGGATTGGATCGTAACGGGCGCCTCGGTTTTTCACAGTGACGATCCCGGCGCCACAGTGCGCCAGATGCAACAGATCGCGCGGGACGCCACGATGGTCCGCGTCTAGACGTTAAAGTGAGTGGTAATGATGGTGTTGAACAGAACCTGGCTGTCGCGCGCTCTGATCGCGCTGATCGCTTGTGGCTTAGTCAGTTCATGCGGGCTGCGGCGCAAAAAGTACGAGAACCCGATCACCAAAGACACGCAGCAGCCCGACAAAGTGCTGTTTGATAAGGCAATCAAGGACATCGAGCGCGGTCGCTATGAAGTCGCGCGGCTCACCCTCAACACGTTGATCAACACCTACGACACCAGCGAATATCTGGCGAAAGCAAAGCTGGCCGTCGCCGATAGCTGGTATCGTGAGGGCGGCGCCCACGGCCTCGCTCAAGCGGAGGCGGAATACAAGGACTTCATTCTGTTCTACCCCACCATGGAGGAGGCTGCGGAGTCGCAGTACCGCATCTGCGATATCCATTACAAGCAGATGGAAAAGCCGGACCGCGACCAGACTCAGGCGTTGCGCGCGGAGGCCGAATGCCGCCAGCTTTTAACTCAATTTCCGAACAGCAAGTTCGCGCCGCTCGCTGAACAGCGGATGCGCGACATTCAGGAAGTGCTGGCTGAATCCGAAATGCGCGTGGGGCAGTTCTATAACCATAAGGGCAGTAATCCGGCTGCGGCCAATCGCCTGAACGCGCTGGTGGATCAATATCCTCTTTACAGCGGAGCCGATGAAGCCTTGTGGCTCGAGGCGGACTCCTACAGCAAGATGGGAACGCGATTTCGCGCCAAAGCGGGAGAGGCATATACGCGCATCGTTCGCGATTACCCGCTGAGCAACTATGTCGAGCCCGCCAAAAAGAAACTGAAAGAGATGGAGCTGCCCATTCCGGAGCCTGACCCGGTGGCCTACAACCGCATGAAGTATGAGCTTGAAAACCGGAAGACTCCCGGCCTGCTCAGCCGGTCGTTCGGCATTTTCCGCTCGCGCCCGGATGTCAGCATGGCGGCGAAATCCGGTACGCCGGCAATGACGCCTCCGCGGCCCACAATTCCGGCGAGCGTTCCAGCGCCTGCGGCATCGTCTGGCTTCACGGGCGACGTAACCGTCTCCACTCCGACGGACACCACCGCGCTCGATACCAAGCCGGATGCGCGTCAGGTTCTGCCTGGTCAACAGCAACAGAGTAATCAGCCGGCTGCCGCTTCGAACGAGCCGTTACCGACGAACCAAACCTACAAACCGAAGAAGCAGAAAAAATCGAAGAAGCAGAAGCAGACCGAGCAGGCGCCGGCGCAGACATCAACCACAGCGCCAGTCGCGAGTGGCGTGGCCCAGGGAGCGCCAAATTCCGAATCGGCAAAGCCCTGATCGACCGGCGACTGTATGCCGGATTTTGCTCGCCGACGACAGCCCGCACGCGCAGCGTATGGGCGAGCGAATCTTGCGCGAGGAGGGGTATGAAGTTGTCAGCGTTACAGACGGCGACACGGCGCTGCTGCGCCTGGACGATGTCGACCCTGATGTAATCCTAGCGGATGTTTTTTTGCCCAGCAGGTCCGCCATCGAGATCTGCCGGTTCGTGAAGGCCGATCCGCGACGGCGTCACGTTCGGATTGTGGCTACCGCGGGTTTGCTCGAAGCCTTTGACGAAGAGGAAACGCGGCAGGCTGGAGCCGACGCCATCATTCGGAAGCCGTTTGAGGCGTCGGCGATGATCGCCGCCATCAAGCCGCTCGTTCAGGAGTCCCGTGCAGTGCGGAGCGCGCCGCCGTCTGAGGCGGTGAGGGCGCCAGAGCCCGCGCCGGCTTCGACAGAAGAAGAGCCAGAGCCGGTCGCAGCCGCATCCGCCCCGGTCATGGCGACGACAGAAGAGGCGCCTGCCGCCGTAGCGCGGCTGGCTCCCGATCCAGAGCGCGTGCGCGCGGCGGTGACTCTGGCGCTCGATGCCGCAATGCCCGCGCTGATCGAAGAGTTGACGGCCAAGGTGTTGCTGGCTCTCGAAAAGAACGATTGACATGCCCGAGAACACATTCGATATCGTTTCAAAGGTCGAGATGCCTGAGGTGGTGAACGCGATCCAGCAGGCGATGAAAGAGATCACCCAGCGTTTCGACCTGAAGGACTCCAAATCCCATATTGAGCTCAACGAGAAGGAGCATAAGATCACCCTGGCCAGCCAGGACGAGTTCAAGCTGAAGTCTGTGATCGACGTACTGGAACAGAAGCTCGTCAAGCGCAAAGTGCCGCTCAAGGCTTTGAACTACGGACCTGTGATTCCCGCGGCAGGGTCCACTGTCCGCCAGGAGATCACGCTCCAGCAAGGCATTCCGGTCGAGAAGGCGCGCGAGATCGTCAAGGCCATCAAAGAGTCAAAAAAGAAGGTCCAGGCTTCGATTCAAGGCGACTACGTGCGAGTGAGCGGGAAAGATCGCGATACCCTGCAAGAGGTCATACATCTTCTGCGCCAGCGCGACTTCGGCATCGACATGCAGTTCACCAACTACCGTACGGTGTAGATGGCGCCATGCCGCGGCGTATCGAATCGATTTCAATACCTGGTCCCGCGGGCAGGCTGGAAGCCCTTCTGGAAGAGCCCGAAGAAGGCAGTCCGGTTGAAGCGGCGCTGGTGTGCCATCCGCATCCGCAGTACGGCGGCACGATGCATAACAAAGTGGTTTATCGCATTGCGCGGGGACTGCGGAAACAGGGCGCGGTGGTGCTCCGCTTCAACTATCGCGGCGTGAATCTCAGCGAAGGCGAGTACGACCACGGCGTCGGCGAGGTCGACGACGCGCGGGCGGCGCTCTCCTATCTGCGCGAAGCATATCCTGACTTGCCGTTTACGCTCGCGGGATTTTCGTTCGGCTCTCGAATTATTTTGAAGATCGCCTGCGGTGGAGTGGGCGCCCGTCGGGCCATTGCGGTCGGGTTTCCGACCCGGCAGCGCGACACGGCTTTCCTGTACCGCTGCCCCGTGCGGCGCTACTTCATCCAGAGCACCAACGATGAGTTCGGACCGCTCGCTGAGATTCAATCACTGGTCGCGGGACTGCCAGAACCGAAGCAGCTCATTACCATTCCGGCAGGCGATCACTTCTTCGCGGGGTCGTTAGAGGCGCTGGAAGCGGCGGTTGCGGGGTTGCCATAGACCAGCGCGATGGGCCGGATCGGCGAGCCCGTGCCTCCCTGGAACCGCAGCGGCGCGGCGAGGAAGAGAAATTCGCGTACGGCGTCGCGCGCCAGTTCCTCAAGATTCAGGTTCTCGATAATGTGGATGCCGCTCTCGACCAGCAAGTGCACATGCGCCGGCATAGTGGCCGAGGGCACGCGCTCGAACGCCAGCGTGTCCGAACCCGCCGCGAACACCTTGCGCTCGCTCAGCCATCGAGCCCCAGGCTCTTCCGGTCCCGGACCTGCAACGTGCGCGCCTTTTCCGGCGGTCGTGTAGCGCCGTTGATCCTGCCAGAATTGCGCCCATCCTGTACGGATTAGCGCAATATCGCCCGGCCGGATTTCCGCAGCGGCGGCGTCCAGCGCGCGGTCGAGGTCCTCCGGCGCAATAACAAAATCGTCGGGCAGCGGGCTGTTCCCGTAAACGCTTGCGACATCCAGCAGCACGGCGCGGCGCAGGATTGGCGCGATGCTATCCACCGAGTGAGGCTCCACTCCAACAGGCGACTGCCGGACCTCTTCGCCGCCATACAGCCGGCCCGCGCATGAGAAGTGGTTGAGCGCGTCAATGTGCGTGCCTACGTGCCCGCCCAGCGTGATCGTTTCCGAAGCAGAACTGGCGCCGTTCTTCATAACGTAGTCGCCGTGCTGTTTGTTCAGGCTGAACAGGTACGGCGGATGCGTCGGAAAATGCGGCATTCCGATATAGAGCGGCTGCGAGAGATCGTAGATCTTCGCAAAGAGCGGCAGTTGCCAGAGATCACTCATGGGCGGTCGCATCGATGCTTTCGGGAAGGAAGTAGAACATCAAGGCGAGTATCAAGTATACGGCCACCAGTTGCGCGCCTTCCAGCCAGTTGGATTTTCCGTCGGCTGCGATTTCCCAGGTGATCAGCACGGCTGTGAAGACGGCAAGGACCTCGGCCGCGGAAAAAACAAGATCCATCGGATGCGGGCCGACGGCGTAACTGACCAGCACCAACACAGGCGCGACAAACAGGGCGATCTGGAGACTGGACCCGATTGCGATCCCCAGCGACAGTTCCATCCGGTTCCGGAGGGCCATTAAGACGGCTGTGCTGTGCTCGGCGGCGTTGCCGATCACCGCGACGACGATTACGCCCACGAAGATGCGCGTCATGCCGAGTGAGCGCGCCGCCGGCTCGACGGAGCCGACCAGGATTTCGCTCATCCACGCCAGCACGGCTGTGGACGCCGCGAGAACAGCGACCGAGCGGCGGGTTGTCCAGGCCTGATCCTCCTGATGAGCCGCTTCAATCTGTTCGCCCGCAAACAGCTCGCGGTGCGTGTGGAGCGAAAAGACGAGATGAAGACCGTAGGTGATGAGGAGTACGATCGAGATCCAGAGACTGAGGTCGTCCTGCGTGATGCGCGCTTGCGAACCGGCCAGGTAGTGAAAGGCCGCTGGAGCGACGAGTCCGATCGAGGCGAGGGTCAGCATAGCGCCTTGCGAGCGGGCGCCGAGCGCATTGAACTCCTGCTCTTTATACTTCATGCCGCCGGCCAGCGCCGAGGCTCCGAGCACCAGAAGTATATTGCCGATGATCGACCCGGTCAGCGAGGCCTTTACGATTTCATGCAAGCCGCTGCGAAGCGCCACGAAGGAAATGATCAGTTCCGCGGCATTTCCGAAGGTCGCATTCAAGAGGCCTCCGACTCCCTCGCCCGTTCTGCGCGCGAGCTGATCGGTTGCGCGGCCGAGCCAACCGGCAAGAGGCGCAATCGCCAGCGCCGAGGAGAAGAAGATGAGCGTATGGGCGCCGGGCCGCGCGAATTCCAGAGCGATCGTGACGGGAACAAAGATGAGCAGCCAGTTCAGCATGGATAAGGCGTTCGTTCGCGCGCGAATGAACAAACGCGAATTGTCTTCTACCGCAGCCGCATCGGGGCGCCGCCGGCCTCTTTACTCCTCTGCGCCGCGTCCATGAAGGCGAAGATCTCCAGGGTTTCCTCGTTGGGAACCGGCGGCTTGCCGGTCTCAAAGAAATGGACAATTTGCCGCACGAGCTCGTCATATCCGGTCTTCGGCTTCGCGGGACTCATCACGACTGCGTTCGGCCGGTACACGACGGCGCCATAGGGACCATACGGCCGGAGCGCAGTCACGCTCCCGATACGGCCGTCGCTCCACCGGCAAGTTATCTCATCGGCATTCGCGCCGGAGACGCGCGTCACTTCCTGGCATCCTACGCCCATCAGCGTGTAGAGCATTTCAATCGGATGGATCGCATACCAGGACAGATCGAGCTGATGGTGCTCTTCGAACGGTCCGGGCCCCCATGCGTGGACGCCTGTGGCGTCGGAAAATTTCATGGTCTCGGTAATTTCGCTCCAGCGCAGGCTCGAGGAGCTAAACCATGGGACGTTCGCCTCTTTGGCCAGCCGGGCGATCTCCCGCGCGTCGGCGAGCGTCGACGCGAGCGGCTTATCGATGAACAGGGGTTTGTGCGCAGCGATCACAGGCCGCGCCTGGGACAGGTGCACGCGTCCATCGACGCTTTCGATCAGAACGGCGTCAACTTTCGAGCACAGCGCAGGAATATCGGGTACAATCTCCACTCCGTACTTCGTCCGGATCTCGTCGGCAAACCTGTCCACGCGCGTCCGGCTGGATTCTACGTCCGGACTGCCGCCCTTGTAAGCCGCAACGACGCGCGCCCCCGGAATATGGCCCGGCGCAGAGGCGTCATTCAGGAGCTTCGTGAATGCGGGAACATGGGATGTATCTGTGCCGATGATGCCGACGCGAATGTCGGCGGCGAAGGCGCACGCGGCTGCCGCGGCGAAGATGAGAATGCGCATGTGTTGATTATGCAATGGGCGCTGCGAATCAGCGCGAATGGACCCAATATGGCGATTGAATTTTGCGGCGTCCAGCATCCGCCGCTGCGAAGAATTGACGTTTCGGCGCCGGATGGCGCCGTCATTGGACTGGTCGGACTGAAGGGGTCGGGGACGGGCGCGCTGCTGGCGCTTGCAAGCGGCATGGACGCTCCGGCGGAAGGCGCCGTGAGAGCCACAGGCGCGCGGCGGTTGATCCGCGCCGGCGAAGCGCTCGACCTCTCTCCGGTCGACATACTCGCGCTGGACCACGCGCTCGCCTGCGAAGATCCGCTCCGAAAGGCTCAGGCGCTGACGGCTATTGAGGGCCTGCGCCGGGCCGGAGCGACAATTCTCATTGCTTCCTACGATGAGGCGCTATTGCGCCGGGCATGTGATGAAATCTGGTGGCTTCGTGAAGGCGAACTGGCGGCCAAGGGCGATCCCTCCGAAATGCTGGCAAAATTCAATGACTGGGTCGCGCGGCAATTTGCCCAGTGGGGCGCATCGGTTCCGACCCCTTTCACTCCGCAATTCCGGCGAGGCGACAGCCGCGCCGAGATCATGGAGCTGGACGCGCTCAACGCGGCCGGCGACCGGACGGTGGTCTGGCGAAGCGGAGAGGACGCGGGGATCGGCGTCCGCGTCGGCTTCCGCAAATTTGTGCAGAATCCCGTCATCGGGATTATGATCCGGACCCGCATTGGGCTGGAGGTCTACGGAACAAACACGGAGCTGGAGGGCGCGCGCGTAGGACCGTGCCGGGCGGGCGATGTAAGACGCATTGTTTTCCGCTTTCGCTGCGACCTCTGCCCCGGCGATTACACCATTACGGCGGCGTCTCACGACCCGGACGGCACAGCGCACGACTGGCTGGACGATGCGGTTGCGGTTTCCGTCACGGACTCGCGGTATACGGCCGGAGTCGCCAATTTGCGCGCCTCTGTCAGCGTGGAACGCGCGTAGGAAACGGCGCATCTACAATGGGAAACGTGGCTCTTTCCCGTCTAGCCGCCGCCCTTGCTGCGCCCGCGCTGTTGTGGTGCGCGGTCCCGACGATGCGGCTTGAGGACATAAAGCCGGGCATGCGCGGCGTGGGGAAGACGGTATTTCAAGGCAATCGCATCGATGAATTTCAGGTTGAAATCCTCGGCACGCTGGAGAATGTGGGCCCGAAGCAATCCGTAATCCTGGCGCGGCTTTCCGGCGGGCCGCTCGATCGGACCGGAGTCATGCAGGGCATGAGCGGAAGCCCGGTGTATATCGACGGCAAGCTGGCAGGCGCAGTGGCGATGACCTTCGCGTTTTCCAAGGAGCCCATCGCGGGCATCCGTCCCATTGGCGAAATGTTCGAGGTCGAAAAAAGCCCGCCTAAGACCGAACTCCGGCCGACGGCGGCCATTCGCGAGCCGATCAACCTGCTCACCAGGCCCGAGGACGTGCTGTCCGGCGAAGGCCGGCTCACAGAAATTGCCACGCCGGTGTCCTTCGGCGGCTTTACCCGCGCCACGCTGGATCATTTCGCGCCGCAACTGCGCTCCGTAGGACTGGAGCCGCTGCAAGGTTTGACGGGCGGGGGCGCGCCTGCCTCGGGCTTTGGCGATCCGTCGCTGATCCAGCCGGGATCAATGATCAGCGTGCAACTGTTATCCGGCGATATGAGCATCGGCGCGGAGGGAACCGTGACCGCTGTGGACGGCAGCCGGGTATACGGATTTGGCCATCGGTTCCTTTCGGTCGGCCCGACCGAGATGCCCTTTGCGCGCGCCGAGGTGATCGCGTTGCTGCCGAATCTTTCGACATCGTTTAAGATTTCGGCATCGCGCGAATGGATGGGCGCCATTACCCAGGACCGGAGCGCCGGGATTGCGGGTATACTCGGGCGGCGCGCCGATATGGTTCCATTCACCATCTCGGTCTCAGGCCCGGAGTCCACGGCCGGACGGACCATGAACTACCGCATGCAGATGGTGAACGATCGCGTGCTGGCGCCGTTGCTCGTGCAGATCGCTCTGTATTCCGCCATCGACGCCACCGAGCGCACGATGGGCGTTTCCAGCCTGGAGGTTCGCGGTCACATCAGCTTTCAAGGAGCTGTACCGCCGATCGAGCTGAATAACGTCTACACTGGCGACGTCAATGTACCGCTGCAGGCTTCGCTCAACACGGCCGTTCCCCTTGCATACCTCATGCAGAGCGGATTCGACGCCCTGAAGCTGAAAGAAATCGCCATCGACGTGCGGTCCTTCGACCGCAAGAAGCAATACCAGATCGATCAGGCGTGGACCTCGGTTCGCGAAGCGCGGCCCGGCGATGACCTCGATGTCATCGTGACAATGTGCGGCGAGAACAGCGTCGAGATGACGCGTAAAGCGAAATATCATATTCCGGTGGGCGCTCCGCCCGGTCCCCTGTACATCACAGTCGCCGACGGAGCCACGACGAACCTCACCGAATATCAGCAACTGCTGACCGCAGCGCCGAAGACCCCGGCGCAATTCGTTCGCTTCCTGAATGAAATGCGGCCGAACAACAAAGCGTACATCCGGATCTGGCGCGCGGACGCGTCCTATACCGTGGAAGGCGAGGATCTGCCGGATCCCCCTCCATCCATTGCGATGCTGCTGGCGAAGACGCATGGCTCGCTCGGAGGCAGTCAGACGTGGCGCGGTTCGAGCGTGGCGGAAATAGCAATCGACGCGGGCGACGCGGTTGTATCAGGGTCGCGAACCATTCAGGTGGATATCAAAGAATGAATTCTTGCGCCGCAGGCGCGCTCGCCGCGCTATTGAGCGTGTGGCCCGCTGCCGCATCGACCACGGCGGTGTGGGAGATGAGCACCTTCGCGGATTTTCAAAAGGGGCGGTTTACAGGGATCTCGCTGAGCCGCGACGGACGCCTCACGCTCGCGCCGAAGGTAAACCGGCTGTACTCTCCGGACCAGCCGCAGATCTGGGCGGTGGCGAAGGCGCCGGATGGGAGCATCTATCTGGGCACTGGACATCGCGGGCGCCTGTACAAAATTGACGCATCCGGGCGTGGATCGCTGGTGTGGACGGCGGAGCAGCCCGAAATCTTCGCCGTGGCCGTAGACCACAGAGGCGCGGTTTACGCCGGCACGTCGCCGGACGGACGCGTGTATCGCATTGATGCCGCGGGCAACGCAACCGAGTTCTACAATCCCCAGTCGAAATACATCTGGGCGATGACGTTTGCGCCCGATGGGGCTCTGTTTATCGGCACAGGCGACCAGGGCAAGATTTACCGCGTGGGGCCAGATGGGAAGGGCTCCGTCTACTATGAGAGCGGCCAGTCGCATATCACCTCGCTTGCTGTCGATTCCGAGGGGCGCCTGTTGGCTGGCAGCGAGCCAAACGGCATCCTCTACCGGCTGACCGGGCCCAACAAGGCATTTGTGCTCTACGACGCCAACTTGCCAGAAATCCGCTCGATTCTGCCGACGTCCGACGGGAGCGTGTACGTAGCGGCGCTCGGGGGATCGACGGCGCGGCGACCCGGAGTGATCTATAGCGCCGCGTCGCCGTCGACCTCTGTGACCGTCACCGCGCCCGCGACTTCGGTGACCGTGACCGATAGCCAGGCGGGACCGGAGCTGAAGAAGCCGCAGCCGGAAGGGCCAAAGCCTCTGTCTGTCGCGCCGGCGCCCGCAGTGCAGCCCGCAAGCACTGTGTTTGATGCGACGGGCGTCGACAAATCGGCCATATACAAGATTCATGCCGATAACACGGTCGAGACCCTGTGGACCTCTAAGGAGGAGAATATCTACGATATCGCCACAATGCATGGCCGGCTGATTTTTTCAACCGACGCCCAGGGCCGCATCTACGCGCTGGGCGCGGACCGCGCGCCGGCGCTGATCGCGCAAACGGGGGAGGGCGAAACCACGCGGCTTTTATCCTCGTCCGCGGGACTGATCGCAGCCACCGGCGATATAGGCAGGGTTTACCGGCTGGAACAGGCGCCCGCAGCTCAGGGCGAGTACGAATCTCCGGTACACGATTCCAATACCGTCGCGCGCTGGGGACGGCTGAGCTGGCGGGCGGATGTTCCCGCCGGAGCGCAACTCAGCTTTCGCACACGCTCCGGAAATTCCGTGCGGCCGGATAACACATGGAGCGACTGGTCCGAGCCGATATCCGATCCTGGAAATGCGCTGATCAAAAGTCCCAACGCCCGCTATATACAGTGGCGCGCCGAACTGCGTTCGAAGAATGGCGCCACGCCGGCGCTCGATTCGGTCAGCATTTCTTACCTGCCGCAGAATACGCCTCCCGTGGTTCGTAGCGTGATGGTTTCGACACAGGCCGCCCCACTACAAAAAACATCTGCGCAGACCTCAGGCGCACCATCCGCCACCGCTTTCAGCATTACCGTCACAGACACCGGCGAAGCCGCGCCCCAGACCTCTTCGGGCGTCCCCACGCAAACAATTTCCCGCGGACCGCAACAGCAGACCCAAATCACGTGGCAGGCGGACGATCCGGACGGCGACCGGCTGGCGTATGCCGTGTATTTCCGCGGCGAGGGTGAGCGCGAGTGGAAATTGCTGCGCTCGAATATTTTCGAAAATACGCTGGCCATCGATGCCGACGCGCTTGCCGACGGCCGCTATTACTTCCGGGTTGTGGCGTCAGACCGCCCGTCGAATCCGCTCGACACGGCTCGTGAAGCCGAAATGATCAGCCCGCCGGTGCTGATTGACAATACGCCGCCCGTCGTTACGCCCGCCGCGCCGCGCCGCAACGGCGCGGCGGTGGATATCGACGTCGATGCCGCCGACGCAGCCTCGCCGCTGCGCCGGTGCGAATATTCGGTGGACGCAGGGCCCTGGGTCCCGATCGAGGCGCAGGACGGCGTTACGGATTCACAGCGTGAGAAGTTCGCAATCCACATCGGAAATCTCGGCGCGGGCGAGCACCTGGTCGTGATACGCGCGGTTGACGCGGCCAATAACGCAGGGCTCGCGAAAGTCATTGTCCGGTAGCGCCCGTCCGCCTGCCTATGCGATTAGCAGATTGGATCCGCCGCGGCGGACGGCTCGATGAGGCGCACGGGCGTCCGGAGACGCATCCTTGGTACTTGGTGATCTGGCTCACCGGCGTCGATTATTTTTCGACGTTAGGGTATCAGCCGGGCATCGCGCTGCTTGCGGCGGGAGCGCTTGCGCCCGTCGCCACCGCGATTCTGGTCACGGTCACGCTTGCCTGCGCCCTGCCAGTCTATGCGCAGGTAGCGCGGCGGTCGTACGTCGGCCAGGGCTCGATCGCGATGCTCGAAAGCCTGGCGCCAAGCTGGTACGGCAAGCTCCTCGTTTTGATCCTGCTAGGCTTCGCCGCAACGGATTTCGTCATCACCATGACGCTTTCGGCGGCTGACGCGACTCAGCATGTCATCGAAAATCCCTACATTCGGCCGTTTGTCAGCGAAGGCCTTCGAATCCCGCTGACGCTGACGCTTCTGGCTTTGCTCGCGTTCGTATTCATCAAGGGCTTTAAAGAAGCGATGACGCTCGCCACGGCTGTCGCGGTTCCATACATTCTGCTCAACGTCATGGTGCTGGCGCGTGCGATCGTGGAAGCGCTTCAACACCCCGCCGCGCTGCCGCATTGGACCGCCGCGCTCGATGCGAATGGCAATTGGACCACCGTCATGATCGCGTCCGCGCTCCTCTTCCCACGCCTCGCGCTGGGACTCAGCGGGTTTGAAACCGGGGTATCGGTAATGCCGCTGATCGCCGGCGGCAGAGCCGATGATGACCCGCCCAAAGAGCGGATTCGCAACACCCGGAGACTGCTGGCGAGCGCGGCGCTGCTCATGAGCGTTCTGCTGCTCGCATCCAGTTTCGTCACAACGCTGCTGGTCCAGCCGGAAGCCTATCGCGAGGGAGGGCCAGCCTCCGGACGCGCCATCGCGTACCTGGCGCATGCACTAATGGGGAATGCGTTCGGAACGATATATGACATTTCGACCATCCTGATTCTGTGGTTTGCGGGCGCCTCCGCCATGGCAGGTCTGCTGCACCTCATTCCCCGCTATTTGCCGCGATTCGGACTCGCGCCGGAGTGGACCGCCTATGCCCAGCCGCTGGTGATGGCGCTGTTCCTGATCGATGTGGCGGTTACGATCGTGTTTCGCGCAAATGTCGAGGCGCAGGGCGGCGCTTACGCCACGGGAGTGCTGGTCCTGATGTTGTCGGCCGCCATCGCAGCGGCGCTTTCGCTGCGGTATGAACGCAGTTATCTGCTCGCCGGATACTGCTGGCTCGTCGCCCTGATTTTCGCCTACACCCTTGTCGATAACGTGATTACGCGCCCGGATGGCATTATTATCGCGAGCATATTTATCTTCATCATCGTCGCGCTGAGCGCGCTGAGCCGCTACATTCGGGCGAAGGAGCTGCGCGTGTCGGGAGTTACATTCGCGGACGTCGAATCCGAGCGCCTGTTTGAATCGATCAAGGGTAAGAAAGTAAACCTCGCGCCCATTCGCGGCAGCGATGCTGCCGTGCGCAAGCGTAAGGCAGCCGAGATCCAACAGCATTACAAACTGCACGGACCCCTCGCCTTCATCAACGTCACGCTGCTCGATAATCGCAGCGAGTTCCTGTCGCCGATCTGCATTTCCGTGAAACGCGACGGCCCGAATTATGTCATCAGCGTGACGCAGGCGGTAGCGATCGCCAATACCATTGCCTACATCAGCGAGATGATCGATCCGATCAGCATTGTGCTGGGATTGAGCAGGAACAACCTGGTGAACCAGTCCCTGCGGTATCTGTTGCTCGGCGAAGGAGAGGTCGGGCTGATGGTGTACGAAGTGCTGCTGCGTTATTGGGAGTGGACGCCGGAGGAGGACGTGCGGCCGTGTATTTATCTCATGAGCGATTAGGGCCGGCATCCGACAGCGCGGCCTCGATGTGATCGGGACGCGCGCGATGACTACAAATGGTAAAGCATCCAGTACACGACGACGCCTGTCACGCTGACGTACAGCCAGATGGGCAGCGTCCACACGGCGAGCCGGCGGTGACGCGCGAAATCGCCGCGCCAGGCCCGCCGCAGCGTCACAATCGCAAGCGGCGGTACGGCGGCGGCAAGCAGCGTGTGCGTAAACAGGATCACGAGATAAATGGTCCGGATCGCGCCCGTCTTTTGGAAACGCACGCTGCCCGCCTGCGCATGGTAAACCACGTACGAAATCAGGAACAGAACGGAGGCGCAGAATGCGGCCAGCATGACCTTCCGGTGCGTTTCGATCCGCCGCCGCCGGATCAGCGTGTAGCCCCAAATCAGCAAAGCCGCCGCAGTTGCATTCAACCCCGCGTTCACGGCCGGCAGATCCGCAAGCTTCATCCGGCGCCTTCGTCCAGCAAGGAGCGGATATCGGAGGTCAGATGCTTCAAAGCGTCGGGTTCAGCCGTAAGGTAGAACCCGCGAATCCGGCGGCGGCGATCGACAAGAACGAAGCGCGTGCTGTGGTCCAAACTGTTGCCCGTAACCGCCCCGAGTTTAAATACTTTCAGGCTCAGGCGGTTCAACTCGTCCACCCGACCTGTCAGGAAATGCCACCGGTCCGGATCCGCCTGGAATCGTTTCGCATACGCGGCCAGCGCAGCCGGATGATCACGCGCAGGATCGACGGTGAACGAGACGAAATTGAGTCCGCGTTCTCCTTTAAAATCGTTCTGAATGCGCCGCATCATTGAACTCATGCGCGGGCACGGACCCGTGCAACTGGTGAAAAAGAAGTCCGCGACCCAGACCTTGTCATCAAGCGCGTGGCTGTCGAATGGACGGCCGTCTTGTCCCATGAGCGTAAATTCGGGGACCGCGCCATAGACTGGCAGCGGCTGCTTCTGACGGCAGCCGTAAACCAACAGGATCGCTCCCGCAATCGAGAGGGCGCTAGAGGCCCGCGCGATCGAGGACCAAGAGGCCATAGAGAACCGGAAGATAAACCACCGAGGCCAACAGAACGGCCCGCGCGCGGCCGCGCGTGCGGTCCGAGAGAATCCGCCACGATGGATACGCGAAAGCGGCCCCGGCGACAAGCGCGCCAGCTACGTACACATCTCCCGCCATGTGCCACAGCTTCGGTAGCATGCTGATGGCCACCAGCGCCAGCGAGCACAGCGCAATCCGCTGTGCAGTCGACCGGCCGTCCGGCTCAACCACGGGAAGCATGCGGATTCCTGCCCGCGCATAATCCTCCCGGTACATCCATGCGATCGCGTCAAAGTGCGGAAACTGCCAGACGAACAGGATCGCTCCCAGAATCCACGCTTCTGCCGTCAGCGCGCCCGCTGCTCCAGCAAATCCGATAACGGGTGGCATCGCGCCAGGAATCGCGCCAATGGTCGTCGAATGCGTTGACCTCTGCTTGAGCGGCGTATACGCAAACAGATACACAAGAAGCGTAAACAGCCCCAGCAGTCCGGTGAGCAGGTTGGCGCCGAGCGTCAGTTCCAGGAATCCAGCCGCCGACAGACCGATGGCAAACCACAGGGCGCGCGTCGGCGACAGCCTTCCGGCAGGCAGCGGCCTTTGCCGCGTCCGCTTCATTTGCGCATCGGCTTCGCGCTCACACCACTGGTTCAGAGCGGCGGTGCCGGAGGCGATCAAACCCGTTCCAACGATCGTATGAACCAAGGTCCACACGCTCCAGCCGAATTTCGCCCCGAAAACGTAGCCAACAGCGGTGCTGGCCAGGATCAACCATGTGACCCGCGGTTTGGTGAGCGCGATGTAATCCTTCATGGGCCGGAGCGATCGGGTCGAGAACGCGTCTCTTAGATGTCTTGCAACATCTTATGTAACAACAGCGAATTTCACAACTCTTGAAATCATTCTATCCCAAATAGATTATTTTTGGCGTTGCAAGAAATGGCTCCGCTCTACTGCGCCAGCCAGAACGGCTCTGCCGCGGCCACAAACCCGATCGGAACGTCAGTGATGAATGACCTCAGCCAGTCAGCGCATTCGGCCATTCCAGCCTGTTCCGAGGGGATATGTCCCAGGAGGATGAGCGCCTTGCGCTTGCCCTCGGCGACGGCGTCGCTGACGTACTCGATCGTCTCCCATTCCGGGACTTCGCCAATGACGAGAACTTCGACATCCTCGCGCTGAAGCACGCGCCGGTGCGGCACAGGGCCTGCGGCGCCGGGCAGCATGGCGATGCGGGTCACCTTCATATCACGCGCGCCGACCACTCTCACGACGCGAATATCCAATTTGCGGCGCATCATGCCGGCCAGATCCTCCAGCGCGATTTCCGGCACGGTATACAACGCGGGATTATCCGCTCTCTGGAACCGCTGCCATCCGAGCGCCTGTGTCATGCCCTGCAAAATTCCATCAGGGCGACGCGCATGCCAGTGATCGTGAAACCGCCAGACGACGAGTTTGTTATCGCGGATGAACTTCTCCTTTTCGACCCACACCGGATCATTTTCCTGCTGGAGCGTCTGGATGCCGTCCAGGTGACTGTAAAACGTGGGCTCATGTGTGATGATCAGGTTCTTGCCCGATGCCGCCGCCCGTTTGAGCACATCGAAGGTGGCCATCATCGTCGTCGCGATTCCGGTTACCGGCGTGTCAGGATCGCCGGCCTTGAACGTATCGACGGTCTGGTCGCGCCAAGGAATGCCAAGGTGCGCCTTGATGCGCTCGACGATCTCGCGCGCGGTCGGAGCGCCCGCTTTCGACTGGCCGCTTGCGAGCGCAATCGTTGAAATCACTGCGCAGGTGATTCGAACCGGTGTGAACAACGTTCCTCCCGAACTACGAACAATGTCATATAGCATTACAGCAGAGGGAGGCGCATTACGATGCTCAAAGGGATGGCCGCGGCCCTGGCTTGCGCGGCTTCAATCATCGCGCAGGAGATGCCGGCCGACTACCAGTCGGTACTGAAGACGCTCGGCAAACAGGGGGACTACAAAGCAAACGTGCTGAAGATCAATATCCCGCGAAACGATATCAACGTGACCATCGACGGGAGCGCGACGCCGACGCCGTTCGGATTCGGGGGATGGCTTGCGATGTCGAAGGGCAATGGCGGGCAGGATGTCATGATGGGTGACCTGGTGTTGCTCGAGGACGAGGTGAATCCGGTCATGTCAGCCCTACTCGACAATGGACTGGACGTTACAGCGCTGCACAACCACTTCTTTTTCGAGAGCCCGCGAATATTTTATATGCACGTCCACGGGCATGGTATGGCTGGTGATCTCGCCCGCCGCGTCAAGCCTGCGATCGATCGCATCGGACATACGGCGGCCGTGCATCAGGCATCGGTTTCGGGCGGTAAGTCCAATATCTCCGGAGGCGCCATGAACACCGCATCGATCGTCCGCATTGTGGGCCACCAAGGCGAGCAGAGCGGGCAGGTGTACAAGATTACGATCGGGCGCGACGATTTGAACCTGACGGAAATGGGCGCGAAGATCAATGCACGAATGGGCCTGAACACATGGGCGGCGTTCTACGGGACGGATTCAAACGCGGAGATCGCGGGCGACGTCGCGATGCTGGCCGGCGAGGTAACGCCGGTATTGAAGGCGCTGCGCGGCCACGCTCTCAACGTTGTTGCGATTCACAACCACATGATTGGCGGGGAGCCCACAGTATATTTCCTGCACTACTGGGGCGTTGGCCCCGCCGGGAAGCTTGCGGCAGGATTTCGAGCGGCGATCGATCAGCTCGGCGGGCATTCTTCACACGTCGGATCACATTAAACCCGCACATGCGACCGATCATGTCCGAATGCTCCTGGTCATCCGGTCAAGCACGTTGCGGTCAATCTCATAACCCAGTCCCGGCTTAGCGGGCGCGTACACGTACCCGTCTCGCGCGACGCGGATCCGGTCTTTGATATACGGGCGGTCGCCGATTCCCTGCGGCACGGTCATTTCGAACCATACATTGTTCGGCATGGCCAGCTCGCAGTGGAAATGCACGGCGTGATCGAACACCTCGCCCCAGTTATGAGGAGCGCACTCCATGCCGAAACACTCGGCCAGCCGCGCAATCTTCATGCCGCCTGTGATGCCGCCGACGTTGTCGGTAATGAATCGCACCACGTCGACGGCGCCGCGGCGAATGTACTCGGCGTAATTGTAGGGCGAGAAAATGAATTCGCCGATGTGGATGGGGATGTCGAGAGCGCTGCATAATTCGACCAGGCCGTCGATATCGCTCGTCGGAATGGGATCTTCGTAGGCCACGAAATTCAAATCCTGCAAAGCGCGCCCCACTTTCAGCGCGTGCTCGCGCGTATACACGCCGACAGGGTCCATCAGCAGCGTAAAATCATCTCCCGCCGCCTTCCGCACGGCCTTCGCGACCTCGATGTCAACCTTGTAATCACCGCCGCCGTCGGGAGTGGTGGGCGGATGGATTTTGTATGCTGTGAATCCTTCCTGTTTGCACCGTTGCACTTCGTCGACAAAGTCTTCGATCCTGCGATGGTGCTGGGAGCTGGCGTAGGCCAGCACGCGCGTGCGATATGCGCCGAGAATACGGTATACGGGAAGCCCCACCGCTTTGCCGAGAATGTCCCACAAGCATGCATCAATGGCGGAGGCGTACGAGCTTTGGCCGACGCGCCTTTTGGCTGGGGCCCACTGCGACGTCAGGGCCGGCCAATCCAGGACGCTCTTGCCGGTGAGCACGCCCTTTGCATACTCCAGCCACCCGAGATTGCTCCAGTTCGGATGGAAGTAGTGGTTCGCGAGCGTGTAATTGCCTTCGATGCCGCTGTTGGTAACGACGCCCGCGATCTGCGCATAACCGGCGTTGGTCACGGCCGTTCCCGGCTGTCCGGGATCGACGACGTAGACGCGAACCTGCTTGATGGTCAGGTCCGGCAGATCGCCGGGTTTGACGCCCGCAGCCTGGGCGGCCGCGACATGAGGCGTCGCGACCGCAGCCCCGGCAGCAGCGAGAAATCCGCGCCGGTTCGGTCTGCTGCTTCGGTCCGCCGCCATGGCCTACGCCCGCAGGTATGGCTTCAGGTAATCAAGCATCGCCCGGATCGTCTGTTTTCCGTTTTCGTCGAGCCCGGAGTGCGGCTTGCGCCCCGGCGCACTACGCGCCTGGTATGTTTTGAACACGCCGCGCAGATAGAGGATATACTTCAGCGCTTCGATGCCGTACGGTCCCACCTCAGTGATGAGCATCGCGGCTTTGGAGAAGGCGTCCATCGCCTGCCGCTGATTCCCCGCGTGCCAGGCATCCCAGGCGGTCACATACAGATCGACAAACGACATCGCGGGCATGCTGCCCGAGAATCCGCGACGCATCTCATCGATTAACGTCTTGCCGTGCGATCCGGTGAACACTTTTATTTCGCCGTTCGATTTGCGCTGAAGCTCCGCGATTCGAAACAGCGGCTCGCCCGCTTCATCTTTGACGTAGGAAATATTGGGCGCCGCGTGGTGAATCTCCGCGATCAAATCCACGCTCATGTCCCCCACCGCCTGCAGGAAAAATGGCAGTGGCGTGGCCTGCCCGACGCGCTTGTAATAGGCGAGCAAAGCTTGAGGATTCGTTTCGCCGGGCGGCGGCAAAGAAATGATCGCATCTGCGCCGATCTTGTGTGCGTGCTGCGCGTACCGGACCGCCCCATCGGCATCCGGCGCCTGGACGCCGATCACAATTGCAGGCCGCAGCGATTTCCCTGCTGCGGCAATCGCCTCAGCGCCGCTGAACCGCTCCGCGGGCTTCAGCGTGGACCATTCGCTCGCCAGTTGCGGCCACACGAAGCCGTGCACTCCGGCGCGATCGGCGAAATGCAGCTCCCGGACGAGCGCGTCGATATCAAGCCGGTCGGCATCGGTAAACGGACTGTGAGCGATGGGAAAGATGCCCCGCAGCGGTTTCGCGCCGCGCTCAGTGCCAGCGCCGCCTCGCGCCCCGCCACTGGCGAGCGCCGACGCCCCGAGGAGCCATAAGAATTCACGCCTGCCGCAAGTCATGGAACCGTACTCCGGACGGTACTCAGAATAGCAGTTTCAGACCGAACTGGATCTGCCGCGGCGAATTCGCCTGCGAGCTGATCACGCCGAAGCTCGTCGACGTGACGCTCGTATTGGGAGCGCTGAACTGCACGCGATTGAATGCGTTGAGAAACTCCGCGCGGAACTGAACGCGCAAGTATTCGCGAGGAAAGAATTCTTTGAACAGAGACAGGTCGAAATTGTTCACGTAGGGCGCGCGCAGATCGCTGATATACGGGCTGACGTTGCCCAAGGTAAACGGCGCGGGCTGACTGAAAACGCTGGTGTCGAAATAGCGGTTCAGCCGCTGGTGCACGTCGCCAGAAAGCGCGGCGGAATGTCCGTTGTTGTTCGCCCGTTCGACAGGGTTTCCGAGACCGGAGACGTTGCTGGCGCTGATCGACAGCGGTCCGCCGCTCTGTACCGTCGTGATTCCGTTGAATTGCCAGCCGCCCAGGACCCAGTTCACGGCGCCGCTGGCGTTCGATCCAAAGCGGCGCCCGCGGCCGAAGGGAAGTTCGTATATATAGCCCACCACAAACCGGTGCGGGATGTCGTAGCTGGTGACCGATCGGTCGGGCAGGATGTTGTAGCTGTCTTGATGACTGGAGCCGTTGTCCACCACTTTCGACCAGACGTATGAGCCTTCAAACTGCAACCCATGCGAATATCGCTTGCTGAAGCGGATTTGCAGCCCGTGATACGTCGACGATGATCCGCTTGAGAACAAGGGGATCACGCTGGTGAACTGCGGATACGGTCGCAGCAACTGCGCGCGAGAAACTTGCGGCGCGGCGAGGACGCCCGAATCAACCAGGCCGTAGAACGGATTGGGAACCAGATCGTTCAGGTGGGAGCCCAGGCTCAGATAGACAGGGTTGATCTGGTCGAGATCGAGACCGCTCTCCGTGTTCCGTTGCAACTGCAAACCGCGGTTGCCCACATAGCCGACCTCCAGCGTCATATCGGCGGGCAGGGCGCGCTGGATATTGAAATTCCACTGCATTGTGTAAGGCGTCACGGTATCGCGCAGGACGCCTTGAATGACGCCGCCCGCGCCGGTCAGCAGTCCCGCCGCGGCGCCCGGCGGCGTGCTGAAGCCTTGCGGAAACGGATTCGAGAACAGGTTGTAGGGCGTGATGCCGTCCAGCGATCCCACCCAGGTGTTTTGCACCCGAAATCCATACGGCCCCACGGTTCCCTGAGCCGCCTGTGGAGACGCGCCGTAGACGTTGCCCCAGCCCCCGCGAATCACCGTCTTGTCATTCACCTGATAGGCGAAGCCAAAGCGCGGAGCGAGATTGTTTCGATCCCAGTTGTACTGATAGGGACCCACGCCGTTTACGCCGACGAACACCAGCCCGCCGCGCAGATCGGGCAATCCGGCGGGCTTGGCGAGCGGCGACGGAACGAACGGGTCGAAGTAGTTCATCCGGTTGTAGCGCTCCGTTCGCGGCGTATCCAGGTCGTAGCGCAGGCCCAGGTTCAGCGTCAGCTTTCGCGTAGCCCGCCAGTCGTCCTGAATATAGAAAGCGTGATAGAAGCTCTGCGCGGCGACGTCCTTGAAATTTTGAATGAGATCGCCGGAGCCGGTCCCGAGCAGCAGCGAGGCGAAGCCATTGCCCGCCGTAGCGCTGGCGGCGCTGGGATTCGGACCTTGCGTGAAGTTTGCTCCGAAGCTGTAGTTGCCGGAGGTATCGCGATATTCATGATTGTTGACGCGGATCATCCGGCCTTCCCAGCCGATTTTGATCGTGTGCGGGCCCTTGATTTTGGTCAGACTGGCGAGCGCGCTGTAGGTCATAAAGGCGTTGCGGCGGTTGTCCTGATTCCCTAGCGTGACGTAGCCGGCGGTGCTGACCATCGGGAACATTGGCAGGTAGCCTGCCGTATCCAGCTCCTTGGGAAGCCCGAGCGAGCTGACATTGAACCCAAGTCCGCCGTTAATGTACAGGTACAGCGCGCGCGCAAATCCCAGACGCGCGCTGAGAATCGTGGACGGGGACAGCGTATTGGTATAATCCACCACCGCGTTCCGCATGTAGTTCTTCTGGTTGATCACCCCTTCCGCGATGCGGATATCGGCCGGAAACAGCGAGGCCGGGACATCGTTGCTGAAGCGGTTCGAGTAGCGGCCGAAAATCCTCTGCGTCGAGGTCAGGTTATGGTCAATCCGCACGTCCCAACTGTCGATGTCATTGATGTGGCCGCCGGTATTGTAGAAATTGTTTGCGTTCGTCACCGGATTGCCCGCCGTGTTCGGCAAAGGAAAGTACTTCACCAGATTCGCCGAAACCGGATTGATCCGGTCCAGCGGAATGACATTGCCTGCGAACGCATCGCGAATGTAGCCGCCTGCCGGATTCGGCCGCGTGGTGAACGGGTCGAAGATACGGATCTGCTGCCCGTTTGCGGCAAACGTCTGGGAGAAATCGCCCCGGCGCTGAAGCAGCGTTGGAACCGTCGTGGTTACGGACTGAAAGGCGTTCTGGCGCAGGTCCTCGAGGGAGAACAGAAAGAACGTTTTGTCCTTGATGACAGGGCCATTGATGACGCCTCCGAACTGGTGGCGCTTGAAACTCGGCAACGCGACCCCGCGCGCGTTGGAAAAGAAGCTGTTCGCGTCCAGCGCCGAATTCCGCAGAAACTCGTACGCGCTGCCGTGAAACGAGTTTGTTCCACTCTTGTAGATGACATTGACAACATTGCCCAGGCTGCGGCCGAATTCAGCGGAATAGTTGGAGTCCATCATCTTGAACTCGCCGATTGCGTCCACCGACGGAAAAACGCCGATGCCGAAATATCCGTTGACCGTCGGAAATCCGCCGGTCGCGCCGTCGACCATGGTCTCCATAGAGGAGCCGCGGGCGCCGTTGACCGAGTAGCTGAGCGAGTTATAGTCGTTGCCGATTCCGCCGGCGACGCCGGGCGTCAGGTAAATGAGCGAATAAATATTGCGGGTATTGAGCGGAAGGTTCAGGATTGCGCGATTGTTCACAACATCGCCGACCGTGGAGATGGTGGTTTCGAGCGCCGACGCATCCGCCGTCACAGTCACCGCTTCGCTTAACTGTCCAATTTCCAGCGAGGCGTCCAGCCTCGCCTGCTGCTGCAACTCCAGCACGACGCCGCTGCGGACGTACTTCTTGAATCCGGACGCGGAAATTTCAACCGTGTAGGAGCCCGGCTTAAGCTGGAGCAGGACGTAGTCGCCATTCGCGTCCGTACGAGTCTCCGAGCGCGCGTTGGTGGCCAGCTCAATCGCAGCGACGGTCGCGTTGGGAACCACCGCCCCAGTGTTATCGTGAACAGTTCCAATCAGGCTCGACGTGATGGACTGGGCAAAAAGAAATGCGCCCGGCAACAGTAAAGCGCACAGCAGCTTGCAAGACATGCGGTCCTCTCTTTGATCAATTCGCGGCTATGGCCGATATTGTACAAGGGCCATTGCAAAAACGTCGCGAAAGATATTTTTCTGACTCGTTAACGGCTATCGCGGCGATTGCGCCCGTCAACGCGCGGCCCTGCCAGCGCGAAGCCGGTCGAAAGGCTTCGCCCTACTGTGGCGCGGCGCTGCCCTCGTGCAGCCGCTCCCACGCCTTCAGATATCGGGCGGCCCTTGCTTCCGTTGCGTTCCAGCGCGGGGCCGACCCGGCGTCGGCAAGCGACGCCAGGCCGAGCGCCAGCATGCGATCGATTTTGGCCATGTTTGCATAATCGAGCTTCTGCCACTCGTCGCCCACGCCGTGGTAATCCGGAAACTCGAAGGCGACGCACACCGTGTGCGCCGGCACCCCCATGTCTGCAAGCGCCTGGTTATCGCTCCGGGAAAAGAACGCATCGCTGCGCTGCGGGTCTTTGTACACCTTCACCCCCGTTCTCTCGCCGGCTCTCTCAAAAATCAGCGGCAGATCGGACAAGTCAAATCCGGTGAAGCTTGCCGACGCGATCTGCGGCCCTTGGTCTGAATCCGTGCGGCCAAGCTGCTCCAGGTTCACGTCCGCAATGGTGCGTGAGAGCGGAAACAGCGGATGCCGCGCGTAATAATGAGATCCGAGCAGACTGGCTTCCTCGCCAAA
>Ga0070740_10001831_pt1 | contig 27315 bp, 26 predicted proteins | sample Coa_R2_FD_67286 | JGI IMG/M metagenome (GOLD analysis project Ga0070740, IMG submission 67286) | Surface soil microbial communities from Centralia Pennsylvania, which are recovering from an underground coalmine fire - Coalmine... | ecosystem: Environmental > Terrestrial > Soil > Unclassified ...
GAAGGAACGCAGCGCTCTCGCGGGGCGGGCGCTCTCCCTTGCACAGTCTCGAATAGTCCATACCCTGTACGCCGTCCGGCGGCGTAATCCCGCACAGGTTGAGCAGCGTAGGCATAATATCGGGAGCGTTCAACACGGTCCGTATCCGCCGACCCTTGTCCCCGAGCTTCTGGGGATACCGTATCAGAAAGGGAACGCGGATCGACTCCTCCCAGGGCACATGCTTCGTCGTCAGCCCTTGTGAACGCATCATGTCGCCGTGATCTGAGGTGAAGATGAAAACCGTCCGATCCGCGACGCCCGCAGTCTGCAACGTGGAGAGCAGCCGCGCAATGCAATCATCCACAGCCGCGATGTGTGCGTAGTAGCCGCGCAGATCGGCCATCGCCTGCTCCCGAAGCCTTGCGGGCACGTTCGGCCGGAGTTGAATCTCGCGGTTTTGATACATCACCCGGTACTGCTCGGGGGCGGTGTTCAATGGAAAATGCGGCGGTCCGAGAGACAACACCAGAAAAAACGGATCGCGCGATCGGGACCGCTGTCTGATGAAGCGGCAGGCGTCCTCGGTTTGGGCGATGGCATCGTAGCCTGGCCAATACTTTGGCGTGGGATCGTCGTCCTCAAAATACAGCGACCGGTTGTAATCGTGCGTGCACTCGCACGCCTTCCAGTACTGAAAGCCGAAGCGATGGTCGGGCGGGATATACGACAAGCGCCGTTCGTATTTGCCCTGCGGACTTCCGTAGAGATGCCATTTGCCAATGTACCCGGTCTGATAGCCGGCTTGCATAAAGGCTTGCCCAAGGGTGGAGTGCTTCGGCTTGAATTCTTCGTCGTTGAGAAAAACGCCATGTGTAAGGGGGTACTGTCCGCTCATCAGACTGGCGCGGTAAGGGCAGCAGACCGGATGACCGGAAACCGCGTTTTCGAAGTTGACGCTTTCCGCGGCCAAGCGATCTAAGGCGGGGGTGCGAGCGTTGGAGTCGCCGTTATACCCGGTTGCCTGCGCCCGCCATTCATCAGCAACGACGAACAGCACGTTCGGGTGCGCCGGCGCCGCCGTGAGGACTGAGGGCGCTCCAGCGGCGATCCCAATAAAAGTTCTGCGGTCAATCCGGTTCATGGCCCTCATGGCCGTTAGCGTGGCTTCAATGCCGCCGCAGCCAGCCGGACAACACGCCCGGGTTGCTGAATCGCGTGTCAGGCAGATCTATGGATCGAGGGCCGATCGTTGTTCAATAGAGTGGTCCTCAAATCCCGCAAGCGATGAGAGCCGCCGCTGGAGATACCGCCGCTCGATGTCGTTGGAGACGAGTTCCAGCGCTCGCCGGTAGCTCTCCTCCGCTTCGCGCATTCGACCGACGCGACGCAGAAGATCCGCTCGCGCGGCGTGCAGCAAGTAATACCCGTTGAGATCGCCGGAGTCCGCGATTTCCTCGATTATTGAAAGACCACGCTCGATGCCATAAGCCATGGCGACGGCTACGGCATGATTCAACCGCACAACGGCTGAGCCGTTGAGGCGAATCAGCTCCGCGTACAATTCCGCAATTTGAAGCCAGTCGGTCTGGTTCGCGGTCTCCGCCCTGGCGTGGAGCGCGGCGATGGCGGCTTGTATCTGGTACGGTCCCGGCTTCCGGGCGTGAAACGCTTGATCGAGCAGCGCGAGACCTTCGGCGATTTTGTCGCGATCCCATAACGACCGGTCCTGCTCCTCCAGCGTGACCAGGTCCCCTTCAGGCGTAACGCGGGCGCTTCGCCGCGAATCCTGGAGCAACATGAGCGCGAGCAAGCCGAGGTTCTCCGGTTCCTGCGGCATCAGCTCGCACAACACGCGTCCGAGCCGAATGGCTTCCCTGCACAGGTCGCCGCGAACCAGATGCGCGCCCTGCATGGCGGAGTACCCTTCGTTAAAAATCAGGTAAATCACAGCTTGTACAGACGAGAGACGTTCCGGGAGACGTTCGCGCGGCGGGACTTCGTACGGAATGCGCGCGTCTTGAATTTTTCGCTTGGCTCGCACCAGGCGCTGCGCCAGCGTTGCTTCCGACTGCAAAAACGCTTTTGCAATCTCGCTCGTGGTCAACCCGCCCAGCGTCCGCAGCGTCAGCGCAACCCGGGCTTCCGGACTCAACGCAGGATGGCAGCAGGTGAAGATCAACCGGAGACGGTCGTCAGGAATGGTCATATCGTCGCTCTCTGCCGGGAGCTCGCTGAGGGCGGTGAACGCTTTTGTTTCATAGGCGAGGTCGGCGCTTTTGTTGCGCCGCGTGGACTCGCGCCGCACTCCGTCAATCAGCCTGCGGTGCGCCGCCGCCATGATCCAGGCGGCCGGATTATTCGGCAAGCCTTGCTCCCGCCATGCCGCAAGCGCCGCCGTGAAGGCGTCCTGGAGCGCCTCCTCGGCCCGATCGAAGGAGCCGGAGCGCCGGATCAGTGCGGCCATGATCCGGCCCGACTCCTGGCGAAATACCGCTTCGGCGACTTCCCGAATCTCAGGCATTCGCTACGACGGCGGCTTCGGATTCAGGCTCGCCGATCAAATTCACCTCGCGGAGGGCGCGGATCTCGATCGTGTTCACACAGTTGGTTTGCGCGATGCGGCCGGCCCAGTATTTCGCCTCTTCAAGATCCTTGCAGTCGAGCAGATAATACCCGCCCAAAGCCTCCTTGGTTTCGATGAACGGCCCATCGGTGAACTTCAGCGCGCCGCCGTCGCGGCGGGCCGTCACAGATTGCGACGAGGGCGCCAAAGGGCTCGCGCCTTTATAGATTCCGCGCGCCACAGCGTCGCGCACGATGGCGCGGTGGCTCTTCAGACGGCCGGCCATCTCCTCTTCCGACAATTGCGCAGTGACTCGTTCGTCGGCGTATAGCAAAAACATATAGTCCATGAGCGTGTTCTCCCTTATTCGACTTTAAGCGTTTGCAACCTGCGAAAAATCCACAACTGGGCGAATCTCGACGCAACCATCCTTGGCGTTCGGAATCTTGGCGGCCCATTGGATCGCTTCATCCAGATCCTTGCATTCCAGCAGGTAGTAGCCGCCAAGCTGCTCTTTTGTTTCAGCGAACGGACCATCAGTCGTTTGGATTGTTCCCTTGCGGACCCGCACCGTCGTCGCCGTGCTCGTGGGATGCAGGGCTTCGCCTGCGCGATACGCTCCGGCATTGCGGATCTCGTCGGTGAAGGCGTAGTACTCCGCCATTAAATTCTTTTGTTCCGTCTGGCTCCTCCCCCCTCGGGCGGCCTCGTCGATATATATCAGGCACAGATATTTCATCTGCTGCTCCTTTCAATCTTTAAGTGCATACATAGTAGCGACGGGCGACTCTCACCGGATCGACATCCGACGACACAAATTTTCAAACCAACTGTGTTCCGCGCAGGCGACTCATGCTTCCGCCCGGGGAAGCCGGGGACAGGTATACGCGCCGCGTGCAGCAGTGCGCTCAATGGTGGTGAGTTTGGCGCAATGGTGGCCGAAATCCACCGCGGCGCCACGCCGGATTGATGTCCGGCGGGCCAAATCCCTATAGCCCAGTGAAAAAAGACAAATGCAGGCATTCACTTTTAACGAGCGGCAGAGTTCCTTGCCCCTTCAAATCGCTATTCCACCCCGTGGCCCCCGGATTGCTTCACTTGAGACCGTAGGAGGCGGAGGAATCCATGAAACGGAGACTCGGACTTGGCATTGCAGCGCTTGGATCCATCTTGGCGCTTGTATCCCCGGAATCGGCGCTTGCCATGGATCACGATCGTGGCGGGGGGTATTACTCTTACGGGAGCAACTACTATGGCGATTACCGGTCCATGTCGCCTCACGAACGGCATGAATATGAAAAGCGCCTGAGGCGTGAGGAGAAGGAGCGCGAGAAGGCCATGAAGCGCGCCCGAAAACGTTCTCGCGATGGCTATTACAACGGATATGGCGACGGATACGGATATGGCAATGGCTACTACGATCAGTACGGCGCCTGGCATGGCTACCGGTAATGGCGGTCGCCATGTACCGATCTCGCAGCAATCGGAAGTCACACTGATTCGAATGCAGGCTGCGGATCAATAGCGCTCCGAAGGCGACCGCCGCTGAGCCGCAGCGAGGGTCGCCTTCGCGGTGGGCGCCTCGCGTGCTGCTGCTTTGCGGGATGTAATCAGCGATGAATACAGCGCGGCAGCGGCGACAATCACGTTGGCGACCACGACGGGAAGAGCGCCGATTGCCAGCCCGTATGCGACCCACAGCAGCGCCGCTAGGGCTTGAATGCTGCGGAGCATCCTGGGGCTCCGGAAAAAATAGGAGCTGCTGAAGATTGCGGTGGCAATCCAGCCCAGGGCGTCAAGTCTCATGCGACGCCGCCGGCCGCGCTGTGCTGCGGCGACATTACGCTGCGAATGGTGAGTGAATCCGTGCGAACCTTATCCCAGGCGTGCAGGACGAAGCCGTGCGCTTCAAACAGCGCGCGGATCTGGGCCGCATCCCAGCCGATAATCTCCTCCAGCACCGGAATCAGCACGCTAAGCGCATCGTCACTGAGAATGGTCCGCCGGGCGATCTGGCTGATGTACTTGTTTTCGGAGACAGCGATCGTCAGGCCGCCCAGGCGATTCACGTGCATCATCACGTGAACGTCCGAGCTTCCGTCCCCTACATAAACGATCCGGTCGTGGCTGATTGGCGTCCGGGCGCGCAGTTCTTCAAGAACCGCAACTTTGCCGTAGCCCGCTGGTACGCAAATTATTGATTCGATTTCGCCGGACTGCGCATCGTAGCGGAAGCGAGTCCCGAATATATGGTCCGGAGGAACGATGCCCTCGAGCGCGGATTGAATCACCTCTTGGGGCGCCGCTGACACGACATAAAACGAAAAGCCGTATCCCTGCACATCATCGAGCATGCGCATGAGCAGCGGGATATTGTCTTTCAAGCGGATCCGCTTGCCGACCTCGATCAGGTCTTCTCGACGGACGCGGCGGTATTCCGGGTCGTGCAGAAGCAGGTACGCCAGCTCGCCTCCCTGTTGCACCAGATGTATGTTGGCCAGTCCCGCGATGCGTTCGCGAAAACCGTTCACTCCGATCAGCTCGCTGAGTACAATCCCCGAATCGTTGAAACTCAAGGTTTGATCGAAGTCGCTGACCAGCAGAAACTCCTTGCGTGGCGAAGTCACTCAAATCTCCTTCTTAATTAAAAATTGATTTCGCTGAACGTAGCGTTTTGGGCAGGGTCCCGGACGAGGGCCAGAGAACGGGTTCGAGCTTCTGCTCGAAGCCTGCTATTTAGATTCGGGCGCGAGGCGACAGGTTGCTGAATTACGCCGCCGCGAGGCCGCCCGCGGAGCATGCGCCCTTGGCGCGATCACATCACTCGGAAACATGCTCATACCATCTTAATACGCTGCCGCCATTAAATCGCAATGACGACGCGAGAACAGACGCATGAATAGCGCCCCTCGGGCGCGATACCCACACAGCGCAGCGATCGACCGCCGAGCACGGCGGCCGAGCGGTACAGACTATTCCTCGTTTTCGCGCAACCTGGCCAGTACGGAGAAATCTTCGAGCGTGGTCGTGTCGCCCTTCACCTCGCCGCCGGCTGCGATTTCACGCAGCAGACGCCGCATGATCTTGCCGCTGCGCGTCTTGGGAAGCGCTTCGCTGAACCGGATGTCGTCCGGCCGGGCTAATGCGCCGATCTCCTTGGCGACCCACTGACGCAGCTCTTCTCTCAACTCGTTTGATGGCTTATAGCCCGCCTGCAAAGTGACAAAGGCTGCAATGGCCTGGCCCTTCAGATCGTCCAGACGTCCGACCACTGCCGCCTCAGCGACCTTGGGATGCGCCACCAGCGCCGATTCCACCTCCATCGTGCTGAGCCTGTGTCCGGAGACGTTGATCACGTCATCGATACGCCCCATGATCCAGAAATAGCCGTCCTCGTCTCTACGCGCGCCGTCGCCGGTGAAGTACGCGCCTGGAATCTGCGACCAGTATTGCTGAACGTAGCGATCAGGGTCGCCGTAGATGGTCCGCAGCATGGCTGGCCACGGCTGGCGAATAATGAGATACCCCCCGCCGCCCGCCGGGACCGACTCGCCTTCCCGCGTGACCACGTCCGGCGCCACCCCAGGCAGCGGAAGCGTGGCCGAGCCGGGCTTGGTCGGAGTGGCGCCCGGCAGCGGCGAGATCATAATCATGCCCGTTTCCGTTTGCCACCAGGTGTCGACGATCGGACAGCGGCCGCGCCCAATGTTGTCGCGATACCACATCCACGCTTCCGGGTTGATCGGCTCGCCCACAGTGCCAAGCAGGCGCAATGATTTCATCTCGTATTTGCGCGGGTAATGCGCGCCGAAGCGCATGAAAGCGCGAATAGCGGTGGGCGCGGTATAGAAGACCGTGACTTTGTGCTTCTCGATAATGCGCCAGAAGCGGTCCGGCTCTGGATAGTTCGGGGCTCCCTCATACATCATCACGGTGGCGCCATTTTGGAGCGGGCCGTACACAATGTAGCTGTGTCCCGTGACCCAGCCGATATCGGCCGTGCACCAGTAGACGTCCTCTTCCTTGAGATCGAACACCCATTTCGTCGTGATATAGACGCCGACCGCGTAGCCGCCAGTGGTGTGCAGAATGCCTTTTGGCTTTCCAGTGGTTCCGGATGTATACAGCAGGTACAGGGGATGCTCGGCATCCAGCCGCTCTGCCGGGCACTCGTCCGAGGCGTCCGCCATGAGGTCGTGCCACCAGTGATCGCGACCTTCCACCATCCGCTGCTCGGAGCCCGTACGCCTAAAGACGATCACGTGCTTCACTGACGGGCAGGATGGCAGCGCCTCGTCGACCGCCGCCTTGAGCTTCACTTCGTTGCCGCGCCGAAATGAACCGTCCTGCGTTATGACCACCGCGGCCTGGGAATCGGTGATGCGATCCACCAGGGCGTTTGCGGAAAATCCACCGAAGACCACCGTATGCGGCGCGCCAATGCGGGCGCACGCCAGCATGGCAATCGGCAGCGCGGGACACATCCCCATATAAATCGCCACGCGGTCGCCTTTTTTCACTCCGAGCTTCTTCAGAACATTCGCAAATTTCGAGACCTCGTCCAGCAACTGCTGGTAGGTGAGCGTCTGCACCTCGCCAGGCTCGCCTTCCCAAATAATGGCGGCCTTGTTCTTGCGCCATGTGGCCGCGTGGCGGTCCAGGCAGTTATAGGAGATGTTGATTTCACCCCCGGAAAACCATTTTGCCCACGGGCAATTCCATTCGAGCACTCTTTCCCACGGCCTGAACCAGTGCAACTCCTGCGCAATATCGCCCCAGAACTTCTCCGGATCCGTGCGAGCCTGCTCGTACAGACGCCGGTATTCTTCCATGCTCCCGATGTGAGCCTGCGACCGGAATGCGTCCGGGCACTCGAAGATGCGCTTTTCCTGAAGGACGGAATCGATTGAAGATGTCGTGGACGTGGACATGATCTGGGCGTTATTATCTCGCAGAAGCGCAGCGTCCCGCGCCGGGAAAGGCGCCGGCGCCATCTCGCATAATTGAGGCAATGCTGCCACTGTTTGTCGCTGCGGCAATCTCTATCCCGGCAACCGGCCGCTTTGTGCTTCCGGCTGGCGTGGTGACGGTGGCCACAGAAATCCGGGTGCCGGAAGGCGCGCATGATCTCGTTGTCGAGGGGAATCCCAAAGGAACCACGGTCCGCGCGGCCCCGGGATTTCGAGGGCGTGCGTTGATCGTATGTCAGCGAGTGAAAAATGTGCAAATCCTGGATTTTGCGGTCGATGGCGACCGAAGTGGAATCCAGGCGCAGGCGGGCCTGCCGCCCTCCGATGTTCCCTTCGCGCGCTTTTACCGCAACAACGGCATTCTCGTCGAGGAAACAGACGGACTGACGGTGAGCCGTGTTCGGTTCGCAAATGTCTGGGCATTTCCGTTGCTTGTCAGCCGGTCGAGCCGCGTGCGGGTGGAGGCGATCGAGATTACCGATTCAGGGTCCCGGAATGCGAAAGGCCGGAATAATACGACCGGAGGACTGCTGCTGGAAGAGGGCGTGACCGATTTCGAGGTGCGCCGCTCAGTTTTTACCAATATCACCGGCAATGCGGTGTGGACTCACTCCAACTACGGCTCGCCGCGGAACGCCCGCGGCCTGATCGCGGATAATTCGTTTCGGGAGATCGGCCGCGACGCCATCCAAGTCGGTCACGCCACCGGAATACGCGTGGAGCGCAATACAGGATCGCGCATTGGGTACCCGTTCAACGCCGTCGATATCGAGGGCGCAGCCATGCCCGTCGGCGTGGACACCTCGGGAGACGTGGATCATAGCGTATACGCCGGGAATCACTTTCAGGAAGTGAACGGGAAATGCATCGATCTCGACGGTTTTCACGACGGCGCGGTCATCTCCAACTCGTGCGTGAACAAAGGCGCTGCCGAAGATTATCCAAACGGACAGTTCGGTATTGTGATCAACAACGCCAACATTGATATGCGGTCGGAGAACATCACCATCGTGAACAATACGATCGATGGCGCCAAATACGGAGGCATGTTCGTCGTCGGCTCGCGGCACCGCATCGAGCGGAACCGGCTGCTGAACGTCAATCTCGCCCGGTGCAATGAGAGCGGGGCCAGGTTCGGCTGCCTGTCCATCCCCGGCCAGCCCGATTTTCTGCAGAGCGGGATCTATCTCGCCGCGCGGGCGGAGCGGCCGGATCCTTCGCGCAAATTGATCATTCGGAATAACGTAATCACCGGGCACAAAATGTCGTCGCGCTGCATCATGGCTGCGCCGGGGGTGTCGCTGAGGGAGAACACGATCGCAAACAACCGCTGCGAGGACGTGAAATGACGCCGGACGAATCGGTCGCAGCGCGGATGCGCGAGGACTGGAACGCGCGCGCAAGAGAGGACGCCTATTACTATGTTGCGTTCGGCGGCCGCGAGCAGTCCGATGACGAATTCACGGCCACCGCATCCAGCGTAGCCGCCGGCATTGAGCGGGAATTGCGGCGTTTGCCGCCGGTTTCGAATCCCCGAACGCGCCGAGCCCTGGAGATCGGCTGCGGACCTGGGCGGTTGATGAAGCCGCTCGCGCCGCACTTCGGCGAAATTCACGGCGTCGACGTCTCGGACGAAATGGTGCGGCTGGCCAGGTGGCGCCTGCGCGATATTCCACACGCGCACGTCCACGCCACATCGGGCGCGACGCTTCCTCTGTATGCGGACGAGTCCTTCGATCTGATCTATTCCTACGCCGTGTTCCAGCACATCCCGAGCAAGGACGTCGTGTTTTCATACCTGCGTGAAGCGCATCGCGTACTGAAGCCGCGCGGTATTTTTTGCGCGCAGTTCAACGGACTTCCGGAAACCTCCCCATACTATGACACCTGGTCCGGCGTTCGCCTGAGCGCCGAAGACTTGATCGGATTCGCGCGCGAACATGATTTTCAGCTGTTCGCGCTCGAAGGGGCGGGAACGCAGTACATGTGGACTACCTGGCGCAAACGAGAGCCGGGCTGGCGTGAGCAGGCGCGCCTCGGCTCGGAAGCGGCGCGCGCGCGCATCCGGCGCGTTACAAACGCCCACAATTCCGAGCCGGTCGTTCCTGCCAGCGGCCCGTTTGCCTCGATTTCCGTTTGGACAGAATGCCTGCCGGATGACATTGATTTGATCGACGCCGACGTGCTGGTCGACGGCAACCGCGCGCGAGCCACCTATATCGGTCCGCCGGACGCGTCTGGATTGCGCCAATTGAACGCCATCTTGCCGCCGCTCGCGGCGACAGGTCTGCTGCCGGCTGAACTGCGATGGTTCGGGCGAGTGCTTGCCGGCCCGGCCATTGTCCGGGTGATCCCGCCCGGTCCGCTTGCCCCGCGCCTGGTCAGCGTCAGTGACGGCATTAATCTTATGTCCGGTTTGCGCATCGAAACACGATGCGTGAAGGCGACGTTCGAAGAAATCGGGGATCCCGAACAGATTCAGGCGACGGTGGACGGCGAAGCCGTGCAGGGCCTCGAATGGTTCTGCACGGATCCGCTGCCGCGGCGCTATGAAGTGAATTTCAAGCTTCCCGATGCGGTCGGGCCGGGTCGGCGCGAACTGCGGATGAACATTGGCCGCCGCCGTTTCGCACCGGTCGTGATCGAAGTGGCGCGATGAAAGATGGATTCGGGATCTGGCAGCTCGGAAGCGGGCGCGCAAGAGCCGCCATACGTGCGGGCAGACCGACGATAAAGGGACGCCCGTACGGCGGCGATTGTGAGGCCGTCGCATTCGGGCTAGTGCGCTTCAGTACGGGCGCTTGTAGAGGCTGTACTCGTACTTTTCCGGGTCCAAGCCGCGCTCGGCCAACTGGCGGATGCAATCGGCCGGCGAGTCCCCGACGGCCGCAATCCGCCGCAGCGGCATCCTCGCAGGATCATAGATCTCCAGCGCAATCCACTTGCCGGCCAGAGCCAGTTGCTCCTTGAGAGTCAGCCGCTCGGGCTCCCGCCCAACCAGATCCGCCGCCGTCAGAATCGATTCAGCTCCTCGATGAGCGCTTTTAGACCCCGCTTCCGGTAGATCTGTACCAGCCGCTGCTCCTCGGGCGAGGGCGCAACCAGGCGTTGCAGGCGGCCGTCGGAGGCAAGCTCAGCGCGGCTGGGGATCCAGAAGCGGCCGTCGGCGTACTCGACGCTGGTCACAAACCCCGTCATGCCCTTGATCTCGGTCTGTTGCGGGAAGCGAAGCGCCGTGTCCTGAAGAATCTCACTTCGTTGGCCCGGCGCAAGATTTAATTCGGCGGGAACCGTGCCCGCCAGATATTCACGTCCCTGCTGGTCCTGAACGATCCAACCGATTTCAGCGAACCGGACCGGTCGCGTGCTCCGGTTCTGGATCTGGATCCGCGGCGCATGGGCCTCGTTGCCGGCAATGTGCGCCAAGCCGTCCATGGGCTCAATCGGCGCATCGGGGAAGCGCAGGAATGCGAAACGAACATCCTGATCGGCGTCGTAATTCGTGGCGCGTCCGCCGCGCACCAGCTGCACCCCGATGCGGGGGCGATCCGCCTCCCGGCTCAGACTGGCCAGCATCTCTTTTTGCAGCGCTTCCGCGCCCGCGCGCTCCAGAATGGACTTGAAATATCTGCGGTCGCGTTGCGCCTCCAGCTCCCACACCGTCATCGAGCGGCGTGAGTTGAGCCGGTTCGGCCCGTAGAAGGAGAGATCGTCAAACAGAACGCCATCCAGGCCGACCTGCACGACCGCGCCCTCTCGGCCGAGCGGCTTCAAAAGCCGCAGGTCGATCCGAACTGGGAATGTTTCATTGGGCGCGATATCCAGGCTCGGAACCGAAACCGAGCCTTTGCCGCCCGGAGTCACGTCCTGCGCCAGCACCACCAGCGTGATGCCGCGAATCCGGCGCTGGCTGACATTGCGCAGCGAAAGGGAAGTGTGCAGATCGAGCAGCAGCGCGCCGCCGCGAGCCATCGCGTTCGACTGTCCCCAATCCGCGCTCAACGGCGACGCCACGGCAACCGGCGAATCCTTCGGGAAGTCGATCTTCAACGACCCGCGCGCATCGGGTCCCTGAGCCCACAGCGCTGTGAGGGTTGCGATGAAGCAGGGCGCGAGTCTGAGCGTGTTACTGCGCATAAACGTTCGTGATCGTGATCTGGCCGGTCTCGTCATCGACATACCGCGCTCGAAGCGAACCCTGGGTGCTGACCGAAACGATGGGCGGCGCCGTTCCAGCCTGCAGCGCCGGAGGCATGATGGTCATCGCCGCGCCGTTCTCTTTCACTTGAATACCCGTACGGTCCGCCTCCAGGTACACGGCCCGTTCCAGACCATGCGGCATGGCGGCGGACCAGAAACGCGCAATTCCACGGCCAAAGGATTGCTGCTGCTGGCGCGGCATCTTCATTAAGAAGCTCGAGATGAGTATGAACAGCAGGCCGGCGATCGCCACCGCCGGCTTCCACCAGGACGCCCACGCCGCGCGAAGACTCGGCTCTCCCACGCACTGTCCCGCGGCCAGCCCGACGTGAATGTTGGCCTTCATTTCCGCCGCCAGCCGGTCCCAATTGACGCCGGGCGGCATGCGGTCCAGTTCGTTTCGCAAATCCGCGCGGATCTGCCGGAACGATTCCGCCAGCGACCGGCACGATTCGCAGCGGCGCAGGTGTCCGGTGAGCGCCCGCCGCTCCCAAAAACCAGCTTCACCTCCCGCAAGCAACGCCAGTCGGGTCTCCTCAGGGTGCGTCATGATCGTTTCCTCTGCAAGTAACGCCGGAACTTCGTCCGCGCATTCGCAATATGCGATCGAACCGTGGCCTTCGAACAGTTCAAGTGGGCGGCCACCTCTTCAGCGGGAAGCCCCTCGACATCGCGCAGCAACAGCGCCGTTCGCTCCCGCTCGGTAAGGCTTTGCAGCCCGGCTTCGAGATACTCGCGACGCTCCGCCAGCAGCAGCGCCTGTTCGGGGCTCTCGGCCGCGGGCGCCCGGACCGGCTCCGGCATGTCATCGAGGTCGCAGAAATTGACTCGTCCATGCCGCCGCAGAAAATCGATCGCCGTATTCGTGGCGATGCGAGATAGCCAGTTCGCAGCCTTCTCCAGATCCTTAAGTTGCTCCTGCCGTTGAAGCGCCTTGATAAAGGCTTCCTGGGTGAGATCCTGGGCGTCGGCAACGTTGCCCACGATCCGATAGATGAGCAGAAAGATACGACGTAAGTTATCGGAAATAAACCGGTTTTGCTGATCCTGCGCGAGGTCGGCGCCGTATTCGCGCAGCGCTGGATCGGCTCGCTCGCTCATCCGAACCTCAATTGCCATGACGCCTGGCATGTACACGGATTCCTATGAAGCATGACGGAGAAGAGGGGCCGCGGCGTGGAGAACAAATTGCAATCCCGGAACATCGCGTCGGTCAGCTTCGCGTCCGCCCGGAGGCGGCCGATTTTCGTGCTGCTCTGATTTTAACGGCTCTGGCAGGGTCGAAGTTGCGCACCATGGGACCGAGGCTTTGTTGTCCGCACCACGGCGCCAGCGCGCACGCGCGCGGCAACACGCGTCTGCTGGTCCTTTCTTGATCCGTATACTGGTTCTGTGCGTCGTGATCCGGTTCTTTGCGCGGCCTATACTCTGGCCGCCCTTGCGGCGTCCGGCGCCGACGGGGATTGGCCTGCCTACGGCCGCGATTCCGGCGGGATACGATATTCACCCCTCAAACAGGTAACGCGCCAAAACGTTTCTCAACTTCGGGTCGCCTGGATTTATCACACCGGCGCGCTTCAACCCGAGACGCGGCTGAATGAGAAAGCGGCATTCGAAGCCACGCCCATTCTGATCGATGGCTTGTTGTATCTCAGCACGCCGTTTGATCAGGTGATCGCCCTGGATCCGGAGACCGGCGCCGAAAAGTGGAGGTTCGATCCGGAGGTCGACCGCAAGACTATGTACTCCGAGGTGACCTCCCGGGGAGTCTCCGCATGGACCGATGTCCGTGCGCCAGCCGGCGCCGCATGTAAGCTGCGCATTTTCATCGGAACCATCGATGCGAGACTGATCGCATTGGACGGCAAAACCGGAAAGCCATGCGCCGGCTTCGGCGAGGGCGGCGCGGTGGATCTTACGCGCGGCGTGGCCTATGCTCCAGAATTTCGGGGCGGCTACGAAGTCACTTCCCCGCCTGCAATGGCTGGCGACCTGGTCATTATCGGCTCCTCCATTAGCGATAACGCCGCCGTCGACATGCCCCGTGGAGTTGTCCGCGCGTTTGACGCGCGTACGGGAGCGCTGCGCTGGTCGTGGGACCCCATCCCCTGGTCCGAGAAGCAACCGTTGCGAACGGGCGCGGCGAATGCATGGTCGGCGATTTCAGTCGATGCGGTACGCAACCTGGTTTTTATTCCGACGGGGAGCGCCAGCCCTGATTATTATGGGGGTGCGCGGCCCGGCGACAACCGCTGGGCCAATTCCGTTGTCGCGCTCAAGGCTTCAACGGGCGCGTTCGTGTGGGGCTTCCAGACGGTCCATCACGACCTGTGGGATTACGATGTGGCAGCCCAACCCGCCCTGATCGAGTTTCGGGGAAGGCCGGCCGTCGCGATTACAACCAAGATGGGCAACCTCTTTGTCCTGGATCGTGAGACCGGCAAGCCTCTGCACCCGGTTGAGGAGCGCGCCGCGCCCAAGAGCGATATACCGGGCGAGAGCGCGTCGCCCACCCAACCGGTCCCCTTGTGGAGCGCTATGGTTCCGCAAGCATTGCGGCCCGAGGACGCGTGGGGTTCGACGCCTCAGGCGCGTGCGTGGTGCCGGGAAAAGATCGAATCCCTGCGCAATGACGGCGTGTTCACGCCGCCCAGCTTCAGAGGAACAATTTCATTTCCCGGCAACATCGGCGGAGTCAATTGGGGAAGCGTCGCCTGGGACCCGGAACGCAATCTGTTGTTCGCCAATACCAACCGGGTCGCGGCAGTGGCGCAGCTCATCCCGCGCGAGAAGCTGGCCGCAGCGATGCAGCATCCGGTTGAAATGGCTTGGCGGGGGGAATTTGCGCCGCAGCGTGGAACCCCCTACGGCATGCATCGCGACTGGCTGGTCTCGCCTTCAGGGCAGCCGTGTAACGCCCCGCCCTGGGGAGCGCTGGTCGCTTTCGATCTGAACGCCGGAAAACTGCGCTGGGAAGCGCCGCTCGGCAGTATGGTCCCGGGCTGGCCTGCGGGCTCGATCAACCTGGGCGGCCCGATCGCAACCGCAGCCGGGCTGATCTTCACGGCCGCGGCCCTGGATCCGTATCTGCGCGCCTTTGATGCGGATACCGGCAAGCAGATCTGGTCCGCTGAACTGCCCGCCAGCGCCCAATCGACGCCCATGACCTACGAGTGGCGCGGGAAACAGTACATCGTCGTCTGCGCGGGAGGACACGGCAAAATGAAGAGCAAAATGGGCGATGCGGTGGTCGCCTTCGCCCTGCCGTGAACCCCGTTGCCTCTGCGCATCTGTGCGAAGCTGAATTTATGAGGCCTGTTGCAGTGGTTGGCATCGGGAAGACGCATTTCGGAGCGTTTCCAGACCGCGACCTGCGGCATCTGGCCGTCGAAGCCGGTCAGAAATGCCTGGAGGATGCCGGCGCGAAACCGGAACAGGTCGAAGCTTTCTATCTCGGCAACTTCGCGGGACCCGAGTTCGTGGGCCAGAACCATCTGGCGCCCTATATCGCGACCGCGATGGACATCCGGGGCGTCCCGGCCACCCGCTTCGAGGCGGCCTGCGCATCCAGTGGATCGGCCTTCTTCCACGCGGTATCGGCCGTCGGCGCCGGACTCTACGATATCGTCCTGGTGACCGGCGTCGAGAAGATGACCTCGCAGGCGACGCCGAAGGTCGCCGAGATTCTCGCAGGGGCTGGCGATTGCTGCGGCGAAGTCAAGGCCGGCGCGACATTTCCCGCGCTGTTCGCCATGATTGCGCGGCGCCACATGGCGCAATATGGCACCACTCGAGAGCAGCTGGCCGCGGTGGCTGTAAAGAATCACGCCAACGGCGCCAGGAATCCGTATGCGCACATGCGCAAGGTGATCACCATGGAGCAGGCGTTGAACGGGAAGCCTGTTTCCGAGCCGCTGACGGTGTACGACTGCTCGTTGGTGAGCGATGGCGCCGCATCGGTTCTGATCGCGCCGCTCGAGCGCGCGCACGAGTTTGCCGCGAGGCCTGCCCGCGTGCTTGGAATCGCCCAAACCTCGGATTACGTCGCGCTGGATCAAAAGCCCGACATCACGACCTTCAGCGCGGTCCGGGAGGCGGCGCAGAAGGCTTATCGAATGGCTGGCGTTAGCGCAAGCGATATTGAATTCGCCGAAGTGCATGACTGTTTCACAATCGCGGAGATCATCGCCACCGAGGATCTGGGCTTCGTGGAGAAAGGCCAGGGCGGTCCGTATGCCTCCGCAGGTTGCACCGCGCTCAATGGATCGCGCCCGGTAAACACCAGCGGGGGCCTGAAGTCCAAGGGTCACCCTGTGGGCGCGACAGGCGTTGCGCAGATCTGCGATGTTGTCCTTCAGCTTCGCGGCGAGGCAGGCGAGCGGCAGATCAAGAAACACTCGCTCGGTCTGGCCCAGAATCTCGGGGGCTCGGGCGCAACGGCGGTCGTAACGGTCTTGAGCGCGGCTTGATGATGACCACCACAACAGCGATTCCCGAACCGAAGCTGGAGCAGACCAGACTAGGTCCGGGCGACGGTGAAGTCTACACGGAGACCGTAGTGTGGGCCGCGCCGCAGGCGTACATCAATGAAGCGCCCTACCAGATTGCGATCATTACCCTCGATGCGGGCGGGCGCCTGACCGCGCGCATTGACGGCGAGCGCGTAGTCATCGGCGATCGCGTCGTGTTTGCGGATTTCCGCAACGGCGTTCCGTTTTTCCGAAAGGCTCAATCCCGAATCCATGACCAGGCTGGCGGATAGAATCAGCCGGCTCGGCGTTGAGAGCGCGTTCGACGTTCTCGTCCGCGCCAAAACGTTGGAAGCCCAGGGCCGCAACATCATTCACCTCGAGATCGGCGAGCCGGATTTTGCAACCCCGGAGCACATCGTCGAGGCGGGCAAGCGCGCGCTGGACGAAGGCTGGACCCATTACGGCCCTACTCAAGGCGATCCCGAGCTGCGGGCCGCCATAGCGGCCCACGTTGCAGCGACGCGCGGCGTCGAGGTCGGGCCGGACCGCGTGTGCGTCACGCCCGGCGCCAAGCCGATCCTGTTCTTCTGCATGCTGGCCCTGCTTGAGGAGGGCGACGAGGTGATATGTCCGAATCCCTCGTTTCCGATCTATGAATCGATGATCCGGTTCTGCCGGGCAACGCCGGTTTCCGTACCTCTGGTTGAACAGCGCGGGTTTTCCTTTGATCTGAATATTTTCCGCGGTGCGCTCAACGATCGCACGCGCATGGTCATTTTGAATTCGCCGCACAATCCGACGGGCGGCGTCATCCCGCCAGACGACGTACGGGCCATTGCGGAAATGATCGCCGATCGCGACATCGTTGTGCTGTCGGACGAGATCTATTCCCGCATCTGTTTCGACGGCCGGCCGTTATCCATCGCGACGCTCCCCGGAATGCTCGAGAAAACCATCATTCTTGACGGATTCTCAAAGATCTACGCAATGACCGGATGGCGGCTGGGCTACGGCGTGCTGCCGCCTCTGCTGGTGGACGCTGTGAACAAGCTGATGGTGAACTCCAACTCATGCACCGCCAGTTTCACGCAGCGCGCCGGGATCGCGGCGCTCAGGGGTCCGCAGGACGCTCCGCAGCGCATGGTTGAGGAATTCCGGCGCCGGCGGGACGCTTTTGTCGCCGGTCTGAACACGATTCCGGGCTTTTGCTGTGCGCTCCCGCCCGGCGCCTTTTATGCGTTCCCGAACATCACCGCAACCGGGCGCACGTCGCGTGATCTCGCCGATGCGCTGCTGAACGAAGCCGGCGTCGCGTGTCTCAGCGGGACGGCGTTCGGCGAGTACGGGGAAGGTTATCTTCGTTTCAGCATCGCGAACTCCATGGAGAACTTGTTGGAGGCTGTCGAGCGGATCCGGAGGTTTGTGAGCTGACCGCGCGGCCGGACCTTTACGGTCGCTGCTATAATCGGAGGAGAGTTCAGCCCGGTTTATCCCCGATAGCTACGCTCGATTCGTAAAATCATATGGTTATTCTTCTGACGATCATCCATGTTCTGGTCTGTATATTTCTGGTGATCGTCGTTCTGCTTCAGAGCGGAAAGGCGGCCGATCTCGCTGGCGCATTTGGCGGCATGGGGTCGCAGACTGCATTCGGTCCGCGCGGTTCGGCAACAGTTCTCTCCAAGGCGACCACCATCGCGGCGACGATTTTCATGATCACCTCTTTGACGCTTGCGATTTTCGCCACTCGCAACGCAGGCGGCGTGTCAAGCGTGACGGAGCAGCACAAGGGAGCTCCCGGCAAGCCGGTTGCACCGACCTCTCCGGCCACTTCGCAGCCGGCCAAGCCCGGTCAGCCTAGCGTTACGGTCACGCCGATCGGCCCGACTGGGGTGAAGGGTCAGTCCACCACGCAACCCGTGCAGATACCCTCTCAGCCCGGCGCCGGCAATCCGGCGCAGCCGCAGCCGGCCGCACCGGCGCCCGCAAAGAAGTAGAGTACAATACCGATTGGACTCGGCCACGCATTGCGGAGGTGGCGGAATTGGCAGACGCACTAGCTTGAGGTGCTAGCGGGAGCAATCCCGTGGGGGTTCAAGTCCCCCTCTCCGCACCACAAAACCTGTAGGATTCAAAGTCGCGCTGCGAGAACCCCTTGTTCCCTAGCCGATGACCAGCAAACTGGGGCAGCGTACCTCCTTAGACGCTCGGATTCGCGGATCTTCGGCTCGGCGCGCGTTAGAATGAGTGGCGTGAATCGTAGTGATCTACAGATTCTTACCCGCGTCAGGCTTGCGGAGGCAAGGACCCTTTTGACTGCCGGCCTTCCGGACGGCGCGTATTACCTTGCCGGTTATGCGGTTGAATGCGCATTGAAGGCCTGCATCGCAAGGGGAACACAACGTCACGAATTCCCAGACAAGAAAAAAGTAGCTGAGAGCCATACGCATAATCTGAGGGACTTGGTCAAAGTTGCTAATCTGGAATTGGCGCGCCTGGAAGAGGTAAATAGAGATCCCGTCTTTAGCGCCCATTGGGATCTTGTACTGCAGTGGTCGGAGCAGAGCCGTTACCGAAGACATGACTCGAAAATTGCCCAGGCGTTGGTCCGAGCGATTGCGGACCGGAAACATGGAGTGCTCGCATGGATAAAAAAGTCTTGGTAGAGGCGAACTTTGCCGCCGGCTTGGAGCTTCTGCGAGCTCTAGATCGCGCCGGTCTGTCAATCAGCGTGGCCCTATGGCTCTACTCTGCCGAGCACGAGGACTGGCGATTTGTGCTCGCGTCACGTCGATTAGACGCAGCCGAGCCGTCAGAGGCCTACGGCCTCGTCCACCGTGCGTTTGAAGCAGCCGGAATATCGGCGGAACGAACCCCTGCCCTAATGATTATGCCCATGTCCGATCCTTTCATCCGAGCATTGCGGCGAATCTTTGCAAAAGCAAAGAGTGTTGAAGGTATGCGTTTGGGCGGCCAGTTCCTGGGCGATCGATTTGTACCGGACGCTTTGGTATACCGCATTCGCTGATGGTTGGAAGAGGGAATGAATCCGCCACCGGGCTGCTCACGCTGGAGGATCGGCCATCAAGGATCTATCGATGCGGTTCGCGGCCGGATTGCGCGACATTTGGAAAGAATGACGCTGAAATGCTGAGATCTGAATCACCCGCGCGTAGGAACGTCCCGCCAGCATTAAGAAGTGAAGCCCTCGGTGTAACCAAAAGTGTAACCACTGACGGAGAATCGGCGAAACTGGGCGACACAAACGAGCGAGCAGAATCAATGACTTGTCCCTCAGCGATACTCGCGGAAACAATGTTTTGTTGCTTGAGGTGCTAGCGGGAGCAATCCCGTGGGGGTTCAAGTCCCCCTCTCCGCACCATCACATTGTTCTTAGGCTCCACCTGGGCGCCGGCGCCCTTTGAATTGGGCTCCTTCTGGCTGACGCACGCGCATCGTCACCTGAGACTGATCACCCGGCTGGCATCATCGCGAATGTTGGCTTCCACGCGAGGTCGGCGTTGGCAGGAAACTCACGTCCGGTGGAATCGTCATGGACTGGGAGCATGAAAACGAACCAAGCGCGCCTTGTTACGGCCGCATTATGATGGTCATGGCTCCTTGAATCGGTAAATAAGTAACGGTAAGCCAAGGCGCGCCCCGTTCGCAACTCTTTAACCTGCAATGAGAATAGAGCGCGCCCGCAATGGCCGCTCCATTGCATAGCGCTGGATGGGGGATTGGATGAAGCTCTTCTTTATCCTGCTGGCGAGTGGGGCCGCGCTCAGTGCGCAGCCAAGTGTGAACGTACAGGAGATCGTCCGTAAATCGGTTGAGGCCACCGATCGGAACTGGAAGGAAGCGCCCAACTATGTATATACGCTGCGCGAGGTGGAAGAGAAGCTCGACTCGCACGGTCGCGTAAAATCAAGAACCGTCAACACATGGGAAGTCAGCGTGCTCGAAGGCTCCGAGTACAAGAAGCTGCTTCGCCGCGATGGCAAGCCGCTCTCTAAGGAAGAGGAGGAGGCGGAAGAACGTAAATACGAGGCGGAAAAACTCCGGCGAGAGCACGAATCGCCATCGGAACGGGCCAAACGGATTGCGAAATATCAACGGGAGCGCAAGCAAGACCATGCCATGATGCACGAGATGGCCAATGCGTTCGCGTTCAAGCTGGTGGGCGAGGAGACTGTTGATGGTCATCGATGCTATGTCCTGGACGCCACGCCCAAGCCAGGATACGCTCCGCACTCCCGCGAGACCAAGGTTTTGACTGGGATGCGGGGAAAGATGTGGATCGACAAGGAAACATTTCAGTGGGTCAAGGTAGAAGCGGATGTGATTCACCCGGTTTCCTTCTACGCTGTGGCTACGGTGGGCCCAGGCACGAAATTCGTTTTGGAGCAGACGCCTGTGGGCGACGGCATATGGCAGCCGAAACGCTTCGCCGTTCGCGTGAATGCGTCTGTGTTCTGGATCTCGCGCAATTCATCCGAGGAGGACGTGTACACGAATTACCGGCGCGCAAATGGTGAAGCAGCGCGCGTCGCCGAGCAGCGCAGCGCTCACGCCGGCTCGCGATAGCGCAACGCTAATTCATCAGCGCTGGTTTGAATTCCTCGCGCCTTGCGTGGTCCCGCATGTACAGCATGATGCCGATCGTTAACACCAGCCCAAACAGACCGTAGATCACGGATGTCGCGCTGAGACACGCTCTCATGCCAAAGCGGCCCGAGGCGGCGGCAATGGCCACCGGCGCAACGCCGCCGCCGAGCCACCCGATTGAGTTCATCACGCCGACGGCCGTCGCGCGGCGGACGACAGGAACCACGTCGTGCAGCGAGGCCCAGATGTTGGCGTCATAGATCCCCTTAAAAAAGCCGAAACCTGTCATCGCGACAATGAAGCCCGTTACGCTCAGAGTCCATCCGCTCGCGAGCAGGAACGGAACACCGGCGAACAGTCCCAACGCCTGGGTGAGCATCCGCCCGGCCCGGTGACGAAGCGCGAGCCGGTCGGCCAGAATTCCGCCGCAGAGTACGCCCAAGATGGATGCAATCTGAAGATAAACCGTCGCATTCAGTCCTGCCATCGACAGGCTCATCCCGAACGCGCGCGTCAAATAGGACGGCAGCCAGGTCAGAAAAATCATCGCGACAAAGTTGGCGCCGATGAACACAGCCATCAACACGAGCACCATGGGCGCGCGGAAGATGGCCTCCCACGCCTCGCGCAGGTTAAACGCTTCCTCGGGATTGCGCGTCCGCGGCTGCTCCGGCTCATCGAGCAGCGCAAAAAGCGCGAGCCCCAGCGCGACGCCGGCGGCGCCGAACACACAGAATCCCGTCCGCCATCCATACACGTCGGCCAGCCACCCGGCGGCGGCGCCGCCCAGAATGGTCCCGGCATAAACGCTCGATTGGTGCCATGACATGGCCCGCGACCGCGTATCGCGCTCGTGATACGCGCTGAGCATGGACATCGATGCGGGAAAGTAGAATGCCTCGCCCAGCCCCTCGAGAGCCCGAAACGCGACCAGTTGCCAATAGGTTGTCGAGAGCGCCGTGGCGATGGTGATCGATGACCAGAACAGCAGTCCGCCAAGAATGATCGTCTTTCTTTGAAAGCGGTCGCCGATCAGACCGGCGAGCGGCGCGGCCAGCGCATAGACCCACATGAAGGACGACGCCACATAGCCGAGTTGCACATCGCTGAGGCGCAGCTGGCTCTTCAGCACCGGGAATACCGAAAAGATGGCCTGCCGGTCCGCGTAATTGAGAAGACAAACGAACCATAGCATGGCGACGACGCGCCACTTGTATCGAGGAGACCGCCCCGCTGAGGCCATGTGACCGAAGTATAACCCGTCAATGGCAAGCGCACGGACGGCGCACGGCCGCCGCTGCCCGAGGCGAAACGCCGGATCGATTTATGGAATGCTGGAATCGTGCGCACCTTGCCGCCTCTGATGATCACCTGGGCCGCTTGCGCCGTTCTCTCGCGCGCCGATGAGCGCGTCGCTCGCATGCTCGAGCGTCTATCGGAAGAAGCGGCGGCGTTCGAGCAGTCCGCGCCGAACCTGATTGCCGAAGAGACGCTGGTGCAACGCTCCATCAAACCCGCGCACCGGCGCTTACGTCCGCGAAGCGTTTCACAACAGCAGCCGCATACTCCTGAATGGCAGACCCGTGAAATCGTGTCCGAGTATACGTATGCCGCCGCTCCTGGCGATCCCGGCAATATCCGGGAGTTCCGGAGGGTTCTGTCCGTCGACGGCCGCCCGGTAGAAGAATCGCGAAAGGCCGTCGAGACGCTTGCAAAAAGCATCCGCTCTGACGACGATCAGGCCCGGCTGCGTCTGTTGCAGGCGTTCGCCAAACATGGTCTGGTTGGAACCATTACCGATATCGGCCAGATCATCCTGCTCTTTGAAAGGCGCAATTTGCAGCGATTTGAGTTCCAACCGGCGGGTTCCACCATGATTGGCGCGGAGCGCTGCTGGATCTTTCGCTACGAGCAGCTGGAAGGGCCTGAGCAAGTTACCGTATGGCAGGGATCTCGCTTGATGCGGGCCAAGCTCGCCGGACAAATCTTCGCGCGGCAAAGCGATTATCTGCCAATCCGAATCACGTTCGCCTCCGTTGTGGGCCAGGACCAAAAGGCGATTCGTGAAGAGGCTCAGGTGGAATACGCGCAAAGCCGTTACGGATCGCTCGTACCCGTCTCCGTGGTTCACCGGGAGTATCGCAACGGCGCGCTGATAACTGAAAACCTGTTTTCCTACAGCTCATTCCGAAAATTCGGCTCCTCCAGCGGCGTGCGTTTCCAGCTTCAGGCGCCCGGCGGCTCGGACAAATGAATGTCGTCTATCTGCACGGATTCGCATCCGGTCCTTCCTCCGCAAAAGCTGCCTTTCTCGCGGCCAGGTTCCGGCAGTCAGGCATCTCATTCGAAATCCCAGCTCTCGATGAAGGGGATTTCCCCAACCTCACTATCACCCGCCAGCTGAACGTCGTCGGCCAGGTCGTCGCCGGACGCCCCGCCGTTCTGATCGGATCGAGCCTGGGAGGATATCTCGCGGCGCTATATGCAGCGCGTCATTCTGAGGTGGAAAAGCTGGTGCTCCTCGCTCCTGCCTTCGATTTCAGCCGCCTGTGGCGCCGCCTGATAAGCGACGCGGAGATGGCTGAATGGAGAAGAACGGGCTGGCGAAAGGTATACCACTACTCTCAGGGACTCGAACGTGATTTATCTTACCAATTAATAGAAGACGCAAGTACTTACGAGCCGTTTCCAGACGTTTCGCAGCCAACGCTCATTCTCCACGGGCGAGATGATAGCGTTGTTCCCATCACCTCTTCATATGAGTTTGCTTCCGCTCGACCGAACGTGGCTGTCTTAGCACTAAGGACTGGCCACGAAATGACCGATGTTCTTGACCGGGTTTGGCGGGAAGCCGCCCGCTTTCTGGGGATTCGTGTCGGCTCCCTTCCGATATGAGAAACGGAAAGTGTACTCTTCCGTTTTGTGGATGTGATAGACTTCTGCTAGGGTTCCGAATTGCGAAAGGGCTTAGAAATTGCAACTCGCTAGAAATTCGTAGCGTCATACGGATGGAGGCTGTCCCTTCGCTCGGCAGGTGACGAGGCGCGATGGAACGTACGATTGAGGAAAAGACACCACAGAAGCACAGCACAGAAATTGTCAATCCCGACGCCGACATTCACCTGCAAAGGCTGCTTGCGCCGGAATTGGAGGAACCGTGGCTGAAAGCCTTCATCCGGGATATTAAATCCGCCATCCGCCCCCAAAAGCTTCCCCCCCTTGAGGTTACGTCAAAGCCCGTTCCCGTCAAAGAGATTTGGGGATTTTATGGCGGGCACGAAAAGACTGCCGGTCTAAGCTCAGTTCTGATTCATGGTGGGGTCGTTGCGCTTCTGTTTGCAATTGGGGCGAACCCGCATGTGCAGCAGGCTATCAAGGAACATGTCACGCTGATCGCTCCGGACATTGCGCCGTACATACCCGAGCAAGCGCCGAAAAAGCAGGCAATGGGCGGTGGCGGGGGCGGTGGAGACCGTTCGCCTACGCCGCCGAGCAAGGGCAAGCTGCCGAAAATCGCCCCTCGTCAGTTTACGCCTCCAACTGCAGTTGTACAAAACGAGCATCCAAAATTGCCGATGGAGCCTACCATCGTGGTTCCGCCCGACGCGAAGTTGCCGCAGATTAACATGAATCAGTACGGCGATCCTCTTGCGAAGCTTGGCATACCTTCAAACGGTCCCGGCTCGGGCGCGGGAATCGGATACGGTAAAGGCGGCGGCGTCGGCTCAGGGGATGGAGTGGGCTACGGTCCGGGGTCCGGCGCAGGCGTGGGAGGCGGCGTGTACCGGATCGGCGGCGGCGTCTCAGCGCCTCAGCTCGTGTTTAAAGTCGAGCCGGAGTACTCAGAAGAAGCCCGGAAGGCGAAGTTTCAGGGCACCGTGGTCCTGTATGTCGTCGTCGACGAGAAGGGGTATCCCCGGGATCTCCGGGTGGTCCGCCCCTTGGGTCTCGGTCTTGACCAGAAGGCGATCGAAGCTGTTCAAAAGTGGCGGTTCAAACCGGGGTTGAAAGACGGCAAGCCCGTCCCTGTAGCGGCGCAAATCGAAGTCAATTTCCGGCTTCTGTAAAGGAATAAAGCTGCCGGAATGGATCATCCGGCAGCCGCGGGTCAGCGCCATCGGCCCTCGCGCCAAACCCAGCCATGGCGCGTCCTCTCCCATCGTCCCGGAACCCAATGCGCGCGCGGACGGGGTGGACGCTCCCAGTGTCCGGGGACCCAATAGTAACCGCTGCCGGGCCGCCAAGCATAATATCCCTCGATCCACACAAAGCCAGGACCTGGCGCGACGCCGATGATCTCGTGTCGCGGCGGAGGCGGCGGCGCACTTACATATTCTCCGTAGTAACCGACGCGCGCCGCGCACCCGCCCGCCATAAGCGCCAGAGCCAGTGCAGAAGTAGCCAGTACTGCGCTTTTCATTATTGAATCGTCCTCCCGCCTCAATGAACGGCACAAGTATCTCCACGGTTGCCGTCTTCACGGAACGTTAATGTCAACTGACATTAATGTTCCACTAATCTTTTGACGCATGGATACCTGGACTCGAAGTCGTGAGGCCGCAACCCTGCGCACAGGTTGTCCCGGCCACCGTTCCGGGCTAAGCTCCCACAACCTTGAGAAATTTTTCGAATCTGGTCTTTGCGACCGAGTGAGAAAAGGCGACTTCGTTGACGAGACTGTGCACGAGGGCGTCGTTGCTGTGCACTATGAAATCAAAACCGCACCGCTTGAGGTACTCTGAGCCGTAGGCCTTGAGATTATCGAGAAACCTTACGCCATGCTGAAATTTTTCGCTGGTGATGACTCTCTCGCCGCTTTCAAACAGCGTCAAATACCGCATTTTGTCACCGCAGATGCCGCTGTTCAGCGTGAGGATGGCGATCACTGGAATATTCAGCGCATAGGACCGGTACCATTTGCCAAAGGCGAACGGGTGGAGGTGAATGGAGTCTGAGGAAAGGTGGCGGTTCCAGTGCTCGCGCGCCTCTTTACAGAATGCATTGATTTGAGCGCCCTCAACCAGACGCCAACAGAACTTGATCAGCAGTTCGCTGGCCGATATCAGAAGATTGACGAAGGCGCCCGCTCCCGCAGCGACGATGTCGGTAGCGAGCGTCGCCGCCCCTTTCAAGGAGCTGTAGAGGCCCTCGAAGAGGCTTAGCGTCATGGCTCCCGTAATGGATTGGACGATGGTCTGCGGATAGCCTGGATTCACGTCGACGCCTTTGCTCAGTTTCCAGCAACGAAACTTGTCGATAGCGGCTTTGATGACGCGTGCGGCGCCGGTGACGAGGGTGTCCGCAGATCTGAAGAACGGCACGGCAGACGCGGCTACGAGGGAAAGGATGCCACTGGTAACGTCTTTCATAACGCCGACCACGCCTTCGACAGTGGTAAATTTTTCCCGGAGAGTTTCCTTTATTTTTTCCAAAAGGAAATCGAACCATTCCCGCAGCTTGTCTTTAATTTTTTGGGCCGTCGAACGGCTGGCGAGCTGTTCGGCGAGTTTGGCGTCCTGCAAGATCTGCTCGGACACAACCCAAGTGGCAGTTTCACCGGCGATGATGCTGGGTTTGGCGCCTTCCGGCAGGTAGATGTTGTGGGGCGCGTTTTTCGGAGCGATCTTCTTTTTTTCGAGAGCATTGAGGCCCTGGCCGAGAACCGGAGACGCTTTCCCCAATCCGGTGAAGACATGTCGAACCGTTTCATCGGCTCCGGCGACCTTCAAGGTCTGCGAAGCGATATTGAGACCGCCCTCCAGGAACAGTTTGAAAAGGCCCGCGGACACGCTAATACGGCTAAAAAGGTAAAGGACGCCGAGGCGGGCGTTGATCAGTTCGGCATGCATGTATTCAGGGATCCGGCCGGCGCTAAAGGCGGTCTCATTGTCGCCCTCAATGCCTTTCAAGTACGCATCCAGCATGGAAACCGCTCCCGTAGCGTTGCGGGCGGATCGCAACCAGGCGTTTCCGGGACCTTCTTTTCTTTTCCAGGCCTCAAAGGCTTCCTGGAGTTCCCTTTTGGCCTCCGGCCCGGGAGATGTTTCATACTTTGAGTACGCCCGGTCGACTGCTTTCAGCTCCGCGCTCCGGATTAGTCCGAGCCGGCTTGTGCTCTTAATCCACTGATCATAGGAAAGAATAAGCGGCATATTCTAAACCTATTCGGATGGAATTTTACACGGTTTTTGGATGGTGCGAGTCCAGAAAACGCGGCGCGGGCTGGATGAGGCGTACTATGTGACGGCGGAAGCCTCTATTTCTCAACCGAGGCGTCCACAATCGAGCCGGCTACTCCAACCGGCGCCTTGCAAATGAAACGAGCCTGGTTCGGATTCCCTGGATGTGAAAAGAATTACGCAACCGCTGTAAGGCGTGCGCTATCTCATCGCGAGGCGGGCAAGGCACCGCGCGCGATTGTACGTTTTCTCGCTGCCAGAGACGCCGCCGTCGCGGGCGCGCACACGCCGCGATGAGTCCGCGCTACGATAAACATCGTGCAGCCTGTGGATCGCACCCG
>Ga0070740_10001833_pt1 | contig 27309 bp, 27 predicted proteins | sample Coa_R2_FD_67286 | JGI IMG/M metagenome (GOLD analysis project Ga0070740, IMG submission 67286) | Surface soil microbial communities from Centralia Pennsylvania, which are recovering from an underground coalmine fire - Coalmine... | ecosystem: Environmental > Terrestrial > Soil > Unclassified ...
TGCCAGTATCAGGACAATCCTGGAGGCGAACTCTTGGCTCCAAAGAAAAGTTTCCTTTTGTTGAGTTTTCTCAGATGGACTTTCGCCGCTTCGGTGGATCGCCATGCCGCAGCACCCCGCCCGGGTCATTGAATGATTCCAAGTGTCGCGCTCTGTGGATTTGGGCTTCCCTGTGGGAGGGGAGGGGAAGCCTTTTTCCACCTTCTCTAAACGGAAGGCCGTGAAGAGTATTTTTGCGGATTCTAGGGGAGCCTAGTCGCAAAGAAAAGCGAGTTTATGGCTCTATTTTGCGTTTAAAGGAAAATTTAAGTTTTGTCGCAGGCTATCTGACCAAAATGCACGGCTACCGAACAATCCACGTCGCTGCCCCTGGTGTGCGTCTTCCGCACTCTTGAGCGCCGGCTCCTTCCGACTAACGCCAGACCAAATACCCGCCGGGTCTTTTCCGCCGCGCACCAGTAGCCCTCCCGAAGTGGATGTGCCGCTTCACGCGTGATGTGCGCGCGAGCCGTGCGGTCGCATTTCACTGGTATATCGTGGTCCAGATGCCACCGTCGGCGGAGTGGCGCGGCGGGGAAGTCTCGACCGGCGAGAAGCTGAAGCCTGCCGAGGAAGTCGTCGTCCCGCTCAAACTCGCGCCATTCGAGCAATAGGAGTTTCCGCCGAGCGACAGCGTCCCCACCAGCGTGGAGCCTGAAAAAATCTCCACCTTGTCCTCCAGAGGCTCGTTGAAGCCGCTCGCGGCCGCATACAGCGTCAGGTAACCGTACGGCCTCAGTTCCACTCCTCTCCAAGCGGTGGTGCAGGTCACGCCGGAGCATCCCGGGCTCGCGATCGTCCCCTTTGACGGCGTGATGGTCACCAGGAGATCGTTCGCGGTCGAGTTGAAGAGCGTGATCGCCGCGACCTTGCAATACTCGCTGTTGTTTCCGTTGATTTTCACCTCGATCGTCTGCCATCCGTTGAGCGCGTTGAAGACTTCGAAGGGATTTGCGCCGTTGCCGAAGATGTCGGTTTGCATCACCTTGAGCGAAGGAGTCTTGACGAAGCTGCCCGCGTTATAGTTGTTGAGGCTCGCGCTGCCGAAGGTCGCGTAGCTGTAGTTGTTGTAGTTCGAGGTATTCAGGCCGGTGATCGCGCCCTTGTTCGCGAACGAGTTGTACAGGTCGTAGGCGAGCGGCATGAGCTGTTCCATGATCGCCAGCTCGTAGGCGCTCAGCGCCTGCTGTTCGAGTGCGGTCACGCCGTTCGTGGTAAGCCCCAGTCCGTTGTAGCCGACGACATTGGTGGCGGGGCCTATCTGCTGGAGCCGGCCCCAGTCCTGCAAAATCGAGTTTTCCGCCGCGGTCGCTCCGTTCGACACCTGCTGAAAGGTGGTGGACAAGGCGCCATAGAGTTCGCCCACCGTGGTCGCGAGCTTCTGGTCCAGGGTGTTGCCCGGGACGGCAAGGGCGGTGTTCACCGCCGTCTCCATCAGGTTTGCCAGCACTCCCGCACCCGTGTCCTTGGTCGCATTGAGCAGTGTGTAAAGGATGCCGTCCAGCAGCTCGATTGGCGCACTCACGGTCATGCCGGTGCCGGTCGAAACTCCGACGTCAGCCGCAAGGCTCGCGATTTGATCGCCTGCGTTGATGAAGACGTAGTCGAAAATCTGGTTATAGTAGTCGAACGTGTTCTGCACGCCCACCGCGTATGTGCATTCGTTCGCGACCTGGCTCGCAACCGCGTTCCATTCCGCCGGCGAAATCGGTGTTCCGTTGTAGGAGGTCGGTGGCGACGCATTCGCCGCCGCGATAGCCGAAAAGCAGTTGGTCAGCGCCGGAGGAGTGGTCAGCACCTCGTATTCGCATCGGATGCCGCTGTAGGACGTGCCCTCGTAGTTGCACGTCACGCCGCCCACGTTGATGCCGGGAAGATTGCTGATGAAGTCGTACGCGGCGGCCTGTCCGGCGGTGGCGGGCGCAGGAAAGGGCGGATTCGAGTCCGGCTCATTCACGACCTGCCCGACGAAGTAGCTCGGATAGGTGTACCATTGATTTGCGGCGGCGGGCGCCTGCGCTCCAACCGCCACCTGGCTGTCCGTCCCCGCATTGAAGAGCTGGCCGCCCGCGTCAAGGTTCGTAAGCTGCGCCGTGCTGGTATCGTAGTTCCACTGCTGGAAGCTGCTGATGTCGCCGGCCGGTGAGTTCTGCTGGTTGATGAAGATGGCGCTTCCCCAGTTCCCGACGAACCCGAGATCAAGCGGCAGGACCTGCGTGCTGAATCCGACCAGCATGCTCGGCGCCTCGGAACTGACCCGGCTCACCGCAAAACTTTCCGCGCTGCGCAGATAAAAATCGCCTGCAACCGGCGCCGCTACCGCCTTCCACAACTGGCTGCCGTTCGCCGACGGAGCGTATGGCTCCACGCCGACGAAGGTTCCTCCATTCGGGGCGGTGGCGCCGACCGGAGCCGAGCCGTTCACCGTGAGCACCAGCGGGGTCGAGGACAGCGACGAAGTCCCCGGACCGGTGGGCATCGCAGAGCCGTCCGACAGGATGCCGTTGACGATGTAGAAGTAGCGATCGAAGCCCGGGGTGCTCTGGGCCGATGCGACCGCGCCGGCGCCTCGCCGCGCGGCGCCGCCGACCCCGACGTGCCACACGGTGTTCGGGGATATCGTCGGAGGAACCGCGGAAAAAAACGCTCCCGGCTGACTGGAACCGCCGCCCTGGCCTGCCGGTTGCGACGGAGAAGATCCGCATCCCGCGATTTCCATCAGCGGCATCGCGATGAGCGCGGCCATCGCCGCCGCCCGGACGAGAAGCGAGGCAGCCCGCCCGGGAGCAATCCGCGGAGCGCGCGGCCTCGCGAAGCGCCCTCCGTATCGGAGGTTCTTCGCGGAAGTTTCGATGATGCGGCGGCGCGGCAGGGGGAGCCGCGCGGCATGGGAGGCGCAGTCAGGATGTTCGTTTGCCATTTTGTAGGGCCGTCCGCTTCGCGTATGTTGTCAGGCCGCGCGGTGAGTCGCGTTGCCGACTCGGAATCTTATGTATGATGCATTAAGAGTGCAAGTGATGCATTTCAGGTGTATTGTGCCCGTATGAAGAAGCGAATCGACCGGCGCGCCGCCCGAGGCCGATGGGTCCGGGAGCAGATCCACGAAAAAATCGTCGCCGCCTGCATCGAGCTCGTCCGAAGCGGAATCCCCGCTCCCACCGCGCGCGAAACCGCCGACGGCGCCGGCGTCTCCCTGCGCGCCGTCTTCAACCATTTTCCCGACCTTGGCGCCCTGCGCCGGGAGGCCTTCGATCGCGTGCAGGCGCAAAGCAGCGCCTTCCTCTCCGAAGAGATTCCCGACCATTGTTCCGCCGCGCGCCGCCTCAAACTCTTCATCGAGAAGCACGCCCGCAGGCTTGAATTCGTCGCCCCGTTCCATCGCACCGCCGCGATGGTCGAGAGCGTCGATCGGCAGGTTGCGGAAACGATGAGAAAAGCGCGCACCGCCGCCGCCCGCGACCTCGAACGATGCCTCCAGCCCGCGCTCGGGTCATTCTCCGCCGGCGAAAAGCGCGACCTGCTGATGAAGCTTCACATGATCTGCTCGTGGGGTTCATGGGAGATGCTGCGCTCGCACTACCGGCTCTCCCCAGACCGGGCGCGCGCGATCATCACCGGCGCAGCCCTGGCCGTGCTTGCCGACGCCGAGCGCCGCCCGCGCACGCGCCAGGCTGCGCTGTCGGACGGCGGGCGCCGCCAAAGCCGGCGATCCGGCGCAGGCTCGCGATTGCGGCCCTGAACTTCGTTGCGGGTAATATATGACCCGGTCCCGGACGGCCCCGCTCGACGGAGGATCGAAATGACCACCGCAGGACGCATCGATACCCATCAGCACATCGTGCCGCCGCAGTACGCGGCGTGGTTGCGCGGGAAGAGAGTCGAAGCCGGAGGATTGCCGATTCCGGAATGGAGCGCTGATGCCGCGATCGCGCTGATGGACAAGCTGCGCGTGCGAACCTCGATCGTGTCCATCTCGACGCCCGGAGTGCATCTGGGTGACGATGCCGAGGCGCGGGACAAGGCGCGCGAGATGAACGAATTCGCCGCCGAAGTCGTCCGGCGCCATCCCGATCGCTTCGGCTTCTTCGCCACGCTGTGCCTCCCCGACCTCAAAGGGTCGCTCGACGAACTCGCCTACGCATTCGACAAGCTTGATGCCGATGGCGTCGTGCTGCTGGCAAACAGCCGCGGAATCTATCTCGGCGACAAGGCGTTCGATCCTCTCTTTGACGAGCTCAACCGCCGCGGCGCCGTGGTATTCGTGCATCCGTCGCCTCTGCACGGTGTCGAGCCGCTCAAGGGTCTGCCTGCGTTCGTCGCGGATTTCCTGCTGGACACCACCCGCGCCGCCATCCGCCTGGCGGGCTCGGGAACGCTCGAGCGATGCCCCAATGTCAGGATCATCCTCTCGCACTCCGGAGGATTCGTTCCGTTCGCGGCGTATCGGATCGCGGCGGCGGCATCGCCCAGGCGCGATTTCGCCGACGGGATTGAGCAGTTGCGAAAGTTCTATTTCGACATCGCGCTTTCCGGCACGCCCGCTGCGCTGCCCAGCCTGCTTGCGCTTGCGCGCCCCGATCACATCCTGTTCGCCACGGATTGGCCGTATGCAACGGACGCGGTCGCCGGGATGTTCACCTCGATGTATGAGAGCTACGCGCTCGGCGACGGCCTGCGCGCATCGATCGATCGCGGCAACGCCGAAGCGCTTTTCCCACGCCTTCAAGGAGCCCGGCCATGAGCATCCATCGATTCGGCCCCGACAATCCCGCCGAAACCTACGTGCCGCACGCCTTCCCGGAGCAAACGATCGATACCGGAGAAGCCGTGATCAACTACGCTGTGGTCGGATCGCCCGACAAGCCCGCGTTGCTGCTGATCCCGGGACAGACCGAGTCATGGTGGGGATATGAGCAGGCGATGCATTTGCTCAAGGATCACTTCCAGGCGTTCGCAGTCGATTTGCGCGGCCAGGGAAGATCGAGCAGGACGCCGGGCCGGTACACGCTCGACAATTTCGGCAACGACATGGTGCGTTTCATCGCGCTGGCGATCAAACGTCCCGTCATCGCAAGCGGCCTTTCGTCGGGAGGAGTGGTAGCCGCCTGGCTATCCGCCTACGCGATGCCCGCCATGGTGCGCGGCGCCGTTTACGAGGACCCGCCGCTGTTCGCCTCGGAGACAAGTCCTTCATGCGGGCCGTGTATCCGCCAGACCATCGGACCCATCTTCGCCCTGATGAGCAAGTACCTGGGCGATCAGTGGAGCGTCGGCGATTGGGCCGGGATGCATGAAGCCGCGAAGACGGAACTCCCCGGATGGCTCTACAATGCGATGGCGCCGATGCTCGGGGCCCGGGCGCAGATTCCCCAGAACCTGAAGGAGTATGACCCCGAATGGGGCCGCGCCTTCTGGAATGGAACCGTTTACACGGGATGCGATCACGCGCGAATGCTCGCGAGCGTCAAATGCCCCGTCCTTTATACCCATCATTTCCGCAACGTTGACGAAACGCGCGGCACGCTGCTTGGCGCCGCATCCGACGTCCAGGCAAGGCGGATATGCGAGCTGGTGTCCGGCGCAGGTCAGCAGATCGACTACCGCTCGTTCCCACGAATGCCGCATTCGATGCACGGCGCCGACCCCAACCTGTTTACCCAACTGCTGGTCGAGTTCGAGGCAAAACTGCCGCGCCCCTAGCCGGCAATCCGCGCGCGACCCAATGTCCCCGTTGGATGCGCGCGATGACCGCCAGGATCATTCTTCGGGAAACCGGACGCATGCGTTTGCAGGGGTTGCGTTAGGGGCAGTCTCCAGTGAGCGCGACAATCACGATGCTGCCCCAGAGCCCCATTCTTGTCCGGCCGCAATCCTTGCGGTCGTCGTCCTTTGGCGCTGAGGATGAAAGCGGGGGGGTGCGAAATGATCCCGATGATCCGGCGGAGGGGGCATCGCGATGCTCACGATTGATGGGGCGGCGGGCGAGGGCGGTGGGCAGATCCTTCGCACCGCGCTTGCGCTCTCGATCGTCACCGGCACGCCGTTTCGCATCGAACGCATCCGCGCGCGCCGCGCGAGGCCCGGCCTCCTTCGGCAGCATCTGACCGCCGTCAATGCCGCTGCCGAACTGTCGGGCGCATCCGTTACCGGCGCCGAGCGGGGCTCCGCGACGCTGACCTTCGCTCCCGGCAGGGTTCGCCCGGCGATTTCGAATTCAAAATCGGGAACGCGGGGAGCGCGACTTTGGTCCTGCAAACCGTGATGCCCGCCCTGCTCGTCGGCTCGATGGAGTCGCGAATCGCGCTCGAAGGCGGCGTGCACAATCCCGCGGCGCCCCCGTTCGACTTCCTCGAAAAATCGTTCCTACCGTTCATCAACAGGATGGGTCCGGCGGTCGAGGTCCGTCCGCCTCGGCTTTTATCCAGCCGGCGGCGGACGTATCGAGGTGAAAATCACACCGGCTGAGCGGCTCATGCCGATCGCTATGATGATCCGTGGCTCAATTCGCGAGGTTCGGGGACGTGCAATCGTTGCGAACCTGCGCGCTCGATCGCCGAGCGCGAGCTTGCCGCGCTCGCGCGAATCCTGTCGCACGCGCCGTCCTCGCTCGCAATCGAGGAAATCCGCGATTCGCCCGGCGCCGGTAACGTCGCGAGGGTCGAGGTGGTCACCGAGGACCATACCGAAGTCTTCACCGGCTTCGGAGAGGTCGGTGTTCGCGCCGAGCCGGTGGCGCGTTGCGCGGCCACCGAGGCGCGCGACTATATCGAATCCGGCGTTCCCCTCGGCATCTACCTTGCCGACCAGATGCTTGTGCCGATGGCGATAGCGCGCGGGGGGCGATTACGCACCGGGCCTCTCTCGCGCCACACGACCACCAATATCGACGAGATCCGCCGCTTCCTCGATGTTCACATCCGGGTCGAGGAAGATTCCGTCCGATCGCGGATCGTGAGCTTCCTCCCACGATGACCGTCGATACGGCCGTCAATCCGCCGCGCGGTTCTCCGTCGCGACCGCCGGCCGCGTCGCCCTGAAATGCGGAATGACGTACTTCCCGAACAGGTCTATGGCATGCATCGTCTTCTCGTGCGGAATCGACCAGAACTGCATCATCGCCAGGAACTGATCGAGCTGAGCCTCCTTTTGAATCCGCTCGAGCTGCCTGATGGCGGTGTCGGGACTTCCGCAGATGCACATCCCGTTGTCGATCAGATAGTCGAGGTTGACCTTGCTCGGATCCAATCCCTCGTACTGCTTCGGCATCTCGGGTAGTTCGCCGCGCGCCGGATCCTTCGGATCGACTCCGGTCTTCTTGGCTTCCAGCACCGCCGAGTTGGCGCGCAGGGTGGTGCCGACGTAGGACATGAAGGCGCGCTCGGCTTCCTCGCGCGCCTGTCTGTCGGTGTCCGCAAGATGCGTCATCGAGAATGCCCCCGCGCGGCGGTTGACGAATGCGCCGTACGGCTTCGCGGTCTCGAGCGCCTTGCGATAGGTGCGCACGCGCTGCCCAAGCCGCTCTGGCGTGACCAGCAGCGTGAACGAAAGCAACCCGAGCCCGAGCTTGCCCGCCAGCTCGTGCGTGTCGTCGCTGGTGCACGCAACCCACAGGGGCGGATGCGGCTTCTGTATCGGCATCGGCACCACGGTCCGCTCGGGAATATCGAAGTACCTGCCCTTGTAGGAAAAGGTGCCGTCCTTGCTCTTCCAGATGGTGGTGATGATGTCGAGCGCTTCCTCCCATCGCGCCCGCGTCTCCTTGTACGGAATTCCGAATCCGCCCAGTTCGACCTGCGTTATCGAGCGCCCGGTGCCGACCTCCACCCGCCCGTTGCTCAGGATATCGAGCGTGGCGACCCGCTCCGCGACGCGCACCGGATGATTGTACGGAAAGGGCAGGAGCACCACGGCATGGCCGATTCGAATCGTGCTCGTGCGCTGGGAGATGGCGCCGTAGAGGACTTCGGGCGCCGAGCAATGCGCGAAGCCGACCTGGAAGTGATGCTCGACCGTCCAGAAGTGGGTGAAGCCCACTTCTTCCGCGCGCATCACCTGCTTCATCACGTCGTGAAACACCTGGTATTCGCGTTCCCGGTACTTGAGCGGGCTCGCAACCTGGATCTCATAGAAGATTCCGAATTCCATCGTGCTTCCTCCATGAGCGCCGCCGTCGGAAGGCGCTTGGGCAGGATGGGGCGGTGCGGCGCCTTGTCCGAACTCTACGACGCTTGCTCCCGCTTTGCCTAGAGCAGCCGGACCCCCGCTTTCACGAGGCAATTGTCCGGGCGGGGAGCGATCGGGAATCCTCGTGATGTGTACTTATGTCAACGCCTTGCTACAATCGCGCGCCGTCGCCGGGGCTGACCGCCGCCGCACGACGCCTCGGGCGCTCGATGCCCGTGATGCGATGGGCCTATCTTGGCGCGGTCCCGATCTATCTGGTCGTTCTCCAATTGATCCTGGGCCGTCCCTCGCAAATGCCGCCGTGGGACTCGCCGGCTTCGTTCACCGCGCTGATGGTAATGGCGTCGGTGGCCACGGCAGTAGGCTGCCAGGTGGTTTCCGCATGGGGACAGCACGGCGCTCCCCTGTGGCCGTACTCCAGGAACATCGCCCCGCGCAGTCCATCATGGGACAAGACGGTGAGCGAGGATCCGGAGCATCCGCTGCCGCCCGAACAACGAGGGCTGCTCTCCGCGATCTCGATCGGGTAGCTCCTGTTCATATTGGAAATGGCATCTTACGAAGCGATCGCCTTGTTCGGCTTCATTTCCGCGTACTTCTTCCTCGTGGCTGTGCCGTTAGCGGTCGCTTCCGCCGCGTGTTCGATCCGACCGAGCCTTGATCTCTTCCTCGACCGTCTGGAGCATTCCTCGGACACATAGTCGGCGCCGCCGCTCCCTCACCTTTTTCGCGATCAGTTCCCGAGCGTGGAGTCCTGAGGTTGGAAATTGTTTCCAAAACGGCCCCCGTGTAATCTCTCTTCGCAGGTAAGAGTACCGTGATCGCAACCGCACCACATATCGATTGAAGAACGCTTCGGAAGCGAACCCGGGCCCCGCGCTTCTGCAGGCGCGGGGCTTTTTTGTGCGGTGTGAACATGGAAAGAAACTATGATGGCGCGGACGACGTCCGCAGGAACGCCTATCGCTACCCTGACTACTACGAAATCGCCTTTTCGTTTCGCGGCCCGCCAAAGGACGTGGACTTCCTCGAGGCCGCATTCGCCCGGTTCTCGCGCCTCAAGCTGCGGTCGGTCCTGGAACTTGCCTCCGGATTGTCTCCGTACCTGGCCGAATGGCATCGCCGCGGAGTCGGCTACTTCGGACTCGATCTAAGTTCCCATATGCTCGCCGGGGCGCGCGCACGGGCGCGCCGCGCGGGAATACCCCTTCGCGTCTTTCGACGCGACATGAATTCCTTTCGGCTTCCGTCGATAGAGGTTGAACTCGCATACGTGCTGCTGGGCTCGCTCTATGCCACCTCGAACCGTCAGTTCCATTCCCACCTGGACAGCGTCGCGCGCGTCCTCAAGAGGGGCGGACTCTACATCATGGACGGCGTGATCCAGGCAAGGCTGTTCGGCAACAATCGCCAGCGATGGACGATTCGCCGGGGCGGCGTCTCCGTGACGACCACCTACGTGCCCGAGGTCATCGACCATCTCGCACAAACCCATCATGAGCATCTGGTGATGGAGGTGAAGGAGAAGGGGCGGCGGAGGAGGATCGAAAGCAGGGTCATGCACAAGTTCTTCTTTCCGCAGGAGTTCGTGTCGCTGGTCGAGTTCCGTCCGGCCTTCGAATTCGTTCATTGGTGCCGCGAATTCGACCTCGAAAAGCCGCCCCGGCCCGATACCCAGAACCAGGTGATCCTCCGGCGGCTTTGAGCCGGCGCTTTCGCGCTAGCCAACAGTTGTGTTAGTAAACGATCGGTTGCTCCCTTTGGGGCGACGTGACATCCGAAATCGCTTCAGGCGGCGCGATTGAGCGCGGACGGCAACCCGTGCATTTTTACCGCCGATGAGCGTGGCCGGCCGCTCGGATTGTGAGAGGTTTGCAAAGATGATGACCCCCGAAGAACGGCTAGTCCGGAACTACTTCGATGCCTTCAACCGGCGCGACATCGAGGGCGTGATGGCGTGTTTTGATGAAGACGCGATCATGATCGCCGCCGACGGGCGCCGCCTTGTCGGCCGCGCCGAAGTGCGCCGCTCCTACGAGCAGGCTTTCATGGCATTCCCGGACGGGCGATGCGATCTTCGCGCGTTCGTCGGAAGCGGCGGATACGCGACCGTCGAATCCGTCTTCCGTGGCACGAGCCGCGAAAGGGGAACGATCGAACTAAGGGGCGTGGAGACGGTCGAGATCGTCGGCGGCAGGATCAGGGAGATCCGCGACTACCATCAGCGCGTATCGCCTCCGATCGAACTCCCGCGCGCCGCGGGGCCGCGACTGGTGCCTCCCCGCGCTCGCGTTTACCGCTGAAAAAACCTCGGCTCTAGGGCAGCAGCCCCTTGAGCTTGTCCAGCGGGTTCGGAATCGACGAGCCGCCCGATCCCGATGAGCCCGGCGAGCCGGACGAACCCGACGATTTGCCGCCGATCAGGCTGTTCAGCCCGCTGACGCCTCCCCTGATTATCTTCCCGGGCACACTGATCGCGCCCATCGCGATCCGCTCCGCCAGCTTCGGAATATCCGGGATGACGACCAAAACCGGCGCGCGGCCTCGTACGTAAACCGGCAGCGAGACCGAAAGCCCGAAGGTCAGCGTGATATCCATGCTCATCCCGATGTCGTTGTCGAGATCGAACCATCCGTCGCCCGTGATGCTGTAGTCGCGGGACTTCACGGTGAGGTCATGGGTCGTGATTCGCTGATCCGCGAGCACGAACGTCATCCGCGCATCCTTAAGTTCCGTGTCCGGATCCGCGAGCATCCCGCGATGGTCCGACATGAAAGTGGCGTTTACGATCTGGTTTACGCCCGGCGCTTCGGCGATCTTGTTGATAGCGAGCGCCACGATATTGACGCCCGCGATCTTTCCGTCGGCCAGGCTAAGCGCGCCGCTCCCCGCCAGCGTCGGCCGGATCGCGTTCCAATCGGCGCCCGCTCCGGTCATCCTGATGTCCCCGCTCAACAGGCCTCTAAGCCGCCTCTGCGTGTCCGGATCGAGCGCGTGAAACATCTGCTCGAGATCAATTCCGTTCATTCGAGCCGCGACCTGAAAGCGCGGCCGCGCATCCGTCGTGGCCCATCCCGAAACCGCAACAGTCCCTGAGAAGACGGCGGCCTTGAGCGGGCTTGCGGTCAACCTGCCGTCCCCGTAGCCGCCCGTCACATCCAGATTGCGATACGGAATCCGATTCACCATCCCGTCGGAGGAGACGATCCGCGCATTAAGCATCGGCGCGGAGAAGCTGCCGGATGCGGTGCCCGTGACGCGAAGATTGTTCATCACTTCATCGCGCGGACGCCCGGGCGCGAACGCAGCCGGCCGCACCGACTGCGCATCGAACTGATACGTCGCGCGCAGCGGATCGAAGGAGGAAACCGCACCCTGCGCTGTCGCCCTGCCGGATCCGATGGTCAGAGTGGCCGGCCCAAGCGTGAGCGTGGTTCCCTTGATCACTATCGTGGCATCGAGTCCCGACACTCCCGGAATACGGCCGTCGTCGGCGGCTATCGAGACCCCGTTCAGCGTAACCGAACCGTCTCCGGAAGGCGGCGCGCCAAGCGCGAACGTGCCGCGCATCTGCACCTTCCCTGACAGGCGGTATCCCTTCGCCGCGGGCATGGTAGATGCCGCCCGGGCGAGATCGAAGGAATTTGTCTCGACGTGGGCGCGCGCCGGACCCTGCGCGGGAAACGCAAGCTCCGTCAGCGAGGCATCGAAATCCGCGATTCGGACCCGCACCTGCTGCAGGTTGATATCGTTCGAAACCAGATTGAGCGTTCCCCGCGCGGTTATGTCCATCGGTGTCTTCGCCGGCTTGGCGAACATGCCGGCGTAGGCGACCCTGGCCGCGGTCAGCTCTCCGTGCGCATCGAACGCCGCCGAATCCATCCGTCCCTTCACCCATCCGGCGATCGAGATCGGATCCGGAATCGACAGTTCGGGCGGAATCGCGGTTCCGATCGACACGAGGCTCTTGAGCCGATCGATGACGACCGCGTCGGCATTGAAGGCGAGATCCATGGGAATCGACCCCTGGTCGAACTGGCGGTCATGCAGCAGCGGTCCAATCTTTCCCTTCAACTCGACTCCGCGCGCATCGGCGAACAGCGCGAACTTCAGATCGAGGTTGAACGGCGACAGGAATCCGAAGTCCTCCATCTCGCCCGCAAGGTTTCGAATCTCGATCGGCGCTCCGCTCCGGCCTATCTGGCTGTAGCGGATCGTGCCGCTCTCGATGGTGATCGATCGAACAAAGAAGGTCGCGAGCAATGGCGACACCGCCGCGCTCTCGGGCTGTCCCGGCGTGGAGCCGATGCTGTCGATGTTGAGGTTGCCGCGCGCATCCTCGATCAGGCGAACCTCCGGGTTCACTAGCGTCAGCGCGTGAATCTGAACCCTTCCCCTCAAAATCGGCAGCAGATCGATCTCGACCGTCAGCTCGGGAGCCGTGAGAAAGGGCGTCTGACTGAATGCGGAATCGTCGCCGACCTTGAGGCCCGCTATTTCGGCCCATACGCCCCATCCGGCGCGCGCGCTTATCCGATCGAAGCTGACCGTTCGGCCGAGGGCGCCGGAGGCGAGCGAGACGATGCGCGATTGGTTGCGGGCGATGAGGGAATTCAGGTTGTAGAGCGCCCATCCGGCCACGCCGGCCGCAACCAGCGCGGCTACCCCCGCCACAGCGGCAACCACCATCATCATCCGACGCATCGTCATGTTCCGACGGTTAACCAGACTAGTTGACCGTTCGGAGAAATAAAATGACGGACCGCCAAGGCCGCGCGGATCGCGTATCGCACGATTCCCTGCTTGCCGCATCGCGGATTCGCCGCTAGCGTCGTTTGCCACGAACGATCCGACAGGAGGTGAACAGGAATGAGCGATACGTCCAAGGCCGACCCCCGGACGGTTTCGCGGGGACCTTTCCTTTCCGTCATGACCGTCCTTTTCGTTCTGCTCGCGCTGTCGGACTTTACCAAGGCTCTCCAGAATCACAGCGATCCATCGCGAGGCGGTCTCGTGGTGCTCGGCTATCGGCTGGAGACGATGGCGTCGAACGCCGTCCTGGGGCCGATCTTCGGGCTCTTTCTCATCGCCTACGCATGGGGCATCTGGAGGATGAAGCGATGGGTGCTGCCGATATCATCGCATACGCATTCTACGTCCCCGTCAACCTGGTGCTGTTCTGGTTCACGCACGGCCAGGGGCCGCATCCCACCTTGAGCTTCATCCTGATCTATCTTGCGATTGCACTGACTGGCGCGTTGGGAACCGCGCTCTATCTCGCGTACCATCGCGATCGGCTCGGGAACGGCGAATGACAGAATATTGCGGCGGCGCCGCGATTTCGGAAAAGTGAGACGCGCGGCCTGGGGCCGCCAAGTGGGTTGGGGTGATGTTGAAATCAGCGAAGATTGGAACCCTCGTGATTTTCGCGTTCGGTGCGCTGATGGCGGCCGGGTACGCGTACGCCGGACCGCCCCCTCCATCCGCCGCAGCTACGGCCTCCGCCGACAACGAGGATGCCGGGCCGCCGCAGATGCAGCCGAGCGAGGAGCAGATGCGGTTTGCCCGCGAATACGTGAAGGCTATCAACAGTCGCGACCTCAAAGCGCTGCGCAGGCTCATTCCGCCGAAAACCCTCGCGTGCTTCAACGAGCGAAACGAGATCTATCTGACGACGTGGCTCGAACGTCAGTTCACCGACCCGATCGCCGAGCCCTACACCGTTACGGTTGAGAAGGATGAACCGGACCAGCTTCCCCGCTCCGCCCTCTTCACCCTACCGGTGGTTCCCACTCATCAAATCAACATCACCACCAAAATCGGAGGTGAAGAGGTAGTGCTCGGAAGACCGATCGCGTACCAGGACGGACGATGGTACGAGACGGCGCCGTGTCCGACCGACGTCGGGATGCGGAACTTCCTGCGCAAGCGTGAGATCGCAAAAGGCAAGTCGGCCCGCGCGGACGCTCTCTACGCCAAGCTCAAGGATCCTCTCAAATCCGACCTCAAAAAGCTGGTACAGCAGGACAAGCGGCAGGAGGCATGCCGAAAGTATGCAGCCGCCGCCAAGGTTGACATTCAGACCGGATGCGCGGTGGTCAAGCGGCTTGCGACGGAGTCGTCGGCGCCGGGCCGATGATGGTGATGAAGCTCGGGATTCATCTGCCGCAAATCAACGCACAGTCGGCCGGAGAGATCGCTCGCGTGGCCCGACGCGCCGAGCAATCCGGGTACTTATCGCTCTGGGTCAGCGATCATATCCTCGTCCCTGCCGCGGGCGGCGTTCTCCCGCCGGTCGAGATCATGGAGCCGATAGCGACGCTCGCCTATGTCGCCGCCGTTACCACCTCGATCCGCCTTGCGACCAGCGTGATCGTCGTTCCCTATCGAAACGCGATCCATCTGGCCAAGGAGCTTGCGACGCTCGATCGGCTGGCGCCCGGCCGGGTCACCGCGGGCGTGGCCGGCGGATCGCTCGAGGCGGAGTTCCGCGCGCTCGGCGTGCGCTTCGAGGATCGGGGCCGGTACACCGACGAGGCCATCAGCCTGATGCGCGCCTGCTGGGCGCACGAGACACCCGAGTTCTCAGGCGAGTTCTTCCGGTTGTCAGGCATGCGGTTCGGGCCGCGACCCGCCGCCGGCCGAATTCCTATCGTCGTCGGCGGTACCAGCCGCCGTGCAATTCGCCGGGCCGTCGAGCTGGGTGACGGATGGCACGGCACGCGGATGAAGCCGGAGCAGGTCGCCGAGCGCTTGCGATGGATACGCGAAATCGCTGAAAAAAACGGCCGCGACCTTGCCCGCTTCTCGCTCTCCCATCGCGTTTATATCGGGTTCGCAGACCGATGGACCGAGACGGCCGGGTATGTCGAGGGTATTCTCGCTCCGCCTGCGGAGCTCGCGCAGTATCTGAACCAGTTCGCCGCCCTCGGAATCGAGGAGATCCTGCTAACACCGCTCGGGGCCGACGGCTCGATGGAGAAATTCATGGATCGATTCGACGGCGAGGTGCGCCCGCGCCTTGCCTGACGTCAGCGAGGAAATGCGCGGGGCGATCGCGCACGGTGCCGCGCGGTTCAATTGTTTCGGTCTTGAGCCGCCGTCTTCTTTGATTCTCCGAAGACCGTTCGCGCGATATCCTGCCCGGTCTTGCGCATTCGCTTGAGCAGGCGGCGCGCCCATACGAATTCGGCGCTCAGGATGCTCAGGCCGAGCAGGATAAAAAGCCACCCCGGGCCCGGCGTGAATATCATCAAAATGCCGAGCAGAACGACCGTGCCGCCGATGACGGCGATAACGACCCGGCGCGCCTGCCTGAGCGTTTCAATCAGCATCCAGGCGACGAGAATATCAGCCCCGCGCGGTAGTGCGCATCAAATTCCCATCGCGCGCGCCTGGGTAGCGGGCGCCCGTCGAAAGCGGGCGCCCGCAAACGCCTATTGTTCAGGTACGAGTTCCACCCGCCGGTTCTGCGCCCGCCCTTCGGGAGTGTCGTTCGTCGCCACGAAATCCGTCTTCCCGAACCCCTGGATGAGCATCCGCGTGGCGGGAATACCCCGCTGTTCGAGGTAGTTCGCCACCGCCTCCGCGCGCTTCTGTGAAAGGCGCAGGTTGTAATCGACGCTCCCCATCGCATCGCAATAGCCGTTCACCTGAACGACGACGTTGGGATGGTCTCGTAAGGTCGAGGCGGCCTCGTCGAGCACGGCGGCATCACCAGGCCGGATGTTGTACCGGTTGAAGTCGAAGTGAACGCCGCGAAGCACCAGCTTCTCCTTGACCGGTGGCGGCGGTGGAGGTGGAGGCGGCGGAGGTAGCGGTGGGGGAGGTGGCGGCGGCGCGGGCGTCTGCACGATCGGATCGCATAGGAAGTGTCCGGCGACGAGACCCACCGCGGCGCCCACCCCGGTGCCGATCAGCGTGCCGGCGATGATGCGCGGTTTGGTTTGCGCCGTGTCGCCGTTGACATTGTCCGCGATGGCGAAGCCGATTCCGGTGCCGACTGCGGCGCCGGCCGCGGCGCCCGCAAGCGCGCATCGCCCCCATTGCCTCGGTTGTTGAACCCGGGCGCATCCCGCCGCCATCAGCGCCGCGCCCGCCCCGATCGCGCCAACCACTCCAAAAAGCTTCATCGATATCCTCCCGCGTCGATGAAAGAAGGAATCCGGTGTTCGCTACCGTGTAGCCCGCCGAGCGGATGGCGCGGAACAGCTTTGCGAAGATTTAACAATAAGTAGGTCAGAGGAGACTCGTTGTAACGGTCCCGCAACCGCGCCGAAACCAGCTCGTCGCCGGCAAACGCTGCGATGCGACAAGGGCGATGTCGCGATTGGAGAAAGGGGCCTTGGGATGGTGCGAGAGGCGGGACTTGAACCCGCACGCCTTGCGGCACTGGATCCTAAGTCCAGCGCGTCTGCCGTTCCGCCACTCTCGCCTGGCTAGAAAGCTACGTGAAATACCGAGTCTTTTGAAGGGTCGTCGTTTGAGCGCATGCTTCGCACGCCGCTTCGGCGACGGCTCCCGCAGGGGGGCGGAATCCGCGAAGCCGCGCCGGTCTTACGCTGTAGTCCCTCGCAAGAGATCGCTGAAGGGCTGACAAAAGGGCTCGGCGCCCACGGGGCGGGACATCAGTAACAGGAATCGTGCGCGTACGAAAAGATAAACGCGTACCGGAAGCGTTCGTTGTCAGGCTAGGCTCAGGGTTTGTCGGGTTTTCCACACTGCGCGACAGTCCTGTCCGAAATGTCGCCGGACCGAAACGTTGCCGCGCGTCATTTCGGCGATCCGATGGCCGGCAAGATAATCGCACCACGCGGCCCGCGTGAACTCAACGCACCTGGGCACAACACCGGTCTTACCGATCTATCTCGACTACGCGGCGACGACTCCGGTCGACCCGCGAGTGGCGGAAAAGATGCTGCCGTATCTCACCGGAGAGTATGGCAATCCGGCAAGCCGCACACATTCCTTCGGCTGGGAGGGGGAGAAGGCGGTTGACAAGGCCCGCGAGCAGGTGAGCGCGCTCGTCAACTGCGACCCGGGCGAGGTCATCTGGACCTCGGGAGCGACCGAATCTAACAACCTTGCGATCAAGGGCGCGGCCCGCTTTTACGCCTCCCGCGGCAGGCATCTGTGCGAACGTTTCAATGTCAACCTTTGGAAGGCGCCGAGTTGCTCGGAGTACGATGACTGTCTTCTCTGCTTCGACTCTGAAGATGCCGACTTCCTTCCGCTTGGGACTCGTGCCGGGGGGATTCCGGGATGGTGCGCGATAACGAAATGACGCTTTGACAGGTGCCGGTCGCCGCCTCGCGATGAGATCGGCTCCGGCGGAGTGCTCCAGAAGCGCTGGTCGCCGGGCTGTCGAGTCACCTCGCGCGTGAGTCTGAAATGGGGGCTGTTGCGCACCGCCTCGTTGCGATTTCCTCTTCCCCGACTGAATCATCGCAGGGAGACGCACTATCGCGACGCGGGCAATGCTTATGATAAGCTGTGCCGATGCAGATTTCTCCGATGTTTCGCCCCGTGCGCATCCACGCGCTCCTGTTCCTCGCGGTCTTTATGGCCGCTTCCAGTGCGTTTGGCGCCGGCGACACCGTTGTGGCCACGGTAGGCAGTCACAAGATAACCGAGGCTGAGCTCGAAGCCCGCATCAAACCCGAGATGGCGGGTCTCGAGAGCAAGATCTACGATCTCAAGCATCAGGCGCTTGAATCGATGGCTGATGAATATCTGATCGAGCAGGCCGCGAAAAAGGCGAAACTGACAGTGCCCGAGTACCTGCGCCGTGAAGTAGAGCAGAAGGCCGGCAAGGTGACCGAGGCCGACGCGCGCAAGTACTACGATCAGCGCAAGGGCGCCAACACTCCTCCCTTTGATCAGATCAAGGACCGCCTGATAGCCGCGCTCCAGAACCAGAACGAGCAGGAGCAGCGCGAGAAGCTGCTTGCCTCTCTGCGCAAGGAGGAGCCGACCCGGATTCTTCTCAAGGCTCCGCGCGTCGAGGTCTCCAGCTCGGGCCATCCCGCCATCGGACCCACCAACGCCCCCGTGACGATCGTCGAGTTCTCGGACTTCCAGTGCCCGTTCTGCAAGCGGGTCGAGCCGACGCTCAAGCAGGTGCGCGAAAAGTACGGAAACAACGTGCGACTGGTCTATATGGACTTTCCGCTTCCGATGCACAATCACGCGCTGGATGCCGCCAAGGCGGCGCGCTGCGCGGCCGATCAGGGCAAGTTCTGGCCGTTCCACGATGCCCTGTTCGCGGACCAGTCCAAGCAGGCGCCCGCCGACCTCAAGGCGATCGCAAAGAACCTCGGACTGGACACGACGAAGTTCGATGCCTGCTTTGACCAGGCGAAGTACGAAGCCGGCGTGCGCTCCGATATCGCGCAGGGCAGGCAGCTCGGAATAGACGGCACGCCCGCTTTCTTCATCAACGGACGGATGCTGGTGGGGGCGCAGCCGGAAGCCAGCTTCGACCGCCTGATCGACGAGGAGCTGGCGGAGAAGGGCGATGACTCCAAACACGCCAAGGCGAATTGAGCGGAACGGTTGTCTGTTTACCGTCCGTTAGGTAGATAAACTTAGGAGGCCGGTCCGCCGGCCGTTGGGAAGATTTTGTCAGGGGACCTCGGCGATGGCAGTTAGTTTTCCTTCCACCCAGTATTTTGAAGCTCTCAAGGAAAGAATGGCGGCGGAGCAGGAGAAATTCCGCCGGCTCGGGTTCATCGACACCACCTTCGGCGTGAGCGTCGGCCACAACGGCAGGAAGCGTAACTTCGTGCTGGAGTTCGAGGTCTTCGAACTCCGTGGCGTTCGCGAGGTCGAGTCGATCGATTCCACGCAGGTGGACTTCACGATCGAAGGCGATGCCGCCGTGTGGCGCGAGATGATCGAGAACATCCATCGCAACGGCGAGGCCGACTCCGCCCACGACATCAACACCCTTGCCCATTTCGGCGAGCGCTTGAAGGTCGTCTACGACAATCCCGACGGGCACGACAAGCTTTACCGCTTCATGGAGTCGATACAGAAATTCTTCGATCTTTCCAGCAAGGTCGAGGTCCGTTTCAACTAGGGCGCGGGAATCAACGAGCGCGGAGGCGCGGTTACGATGTCATATCTGGCTACGCGGAACTTTCTCGAGGACAAGGATTTTGTCGACAAGTGGCTCTACACGATTCGCACCGGAGAGCTCGACCTGTCGTGGATGAATGCGAATACGGAGAAGGTGAAGCCCCATCAGGCCAATCCGCGCCGCGGGCTCACCTACCGCGACCTCGACCTGGGCAATTACGGCTTTACCGCCGTCCCCGAAAAGGTCCGCCTCAACCGCTCCTATGCGCCCCGCGGCGCCGAACTCGTGGAAGGACTGCCGGACGCGCAGCCGTGGGTTTCCCGCAAGAGCGAAGTATGGGCCTTCAACACCGAAAGCTACTACGAGGAAGCGGTCTCCCGGCAATGGAACGTCACCACTGACATCCCCTGGGAGCGTCTGGACGGCGTGGAACTGCCCGAGACGATCGGCAAGGCGCTGTCGCAGTTGATGACCTTCCTCACCGAAGTCGAGATGATCGCGACCGACACGCCCGCGATGTGGCTTCCGCGAATCAATCCCGAGTTCGTCGAGGTCAAGGCGTTTATCGCGTCGCAGGCGATGGACGAGGCGCGCCATACGGAAGCGTTTCGCAAGCGCGCGCTGACGACGGGATGGGGCCTCATGAAGGCGAGCCCGATGAACGAGATGGCGCTCAAGCATCTGCGCGACGCCGATTCGTTCAGCGAGATGTCGGTGGCGTTGCATCTGGTCGCGGAAGGAAACGTGCTCACGCTCTTCCGCTTCAGCGAGTACCTGTCACCCACCGATGTGGACAAGCGGATCTTCCGGCTGGTGATGCAGGATGAGGCGCGACATGTCGGCTACGGGATGCAGCACTTCAAGTACGTGCTCGAGAACTTCCCCGAAAAGCGCGAAGTCGTCCACGCCCATCTCGACGAGGCCGAGAACATCTCGTTTGCCGGCGCCGCCGCCACCGAACTGACCGAATCCTTCATCATCCTCGCCGGAGGCGGCCTCAAGCGCGAAAACATCGAGGAAGGCATCAAGATCACCACCCGCTTCAACCTCAAGCAGATGGAAGAGCATTTCGAGCGGCTCGAGAAATGCGGGATGCCCGAGCGCAAGGAGCGCTCCAAGCTCTTCCAGATGTTCGAGATGGGCAAGGCGGCCGCGGAGGCGGCCGGAATCAGGCTCAACTGAAGGATATCCACCGTGGCATTTTACGCGGACAAGGACTACACGCAGGACGAGGCCGTTCTCGAGGCGGCCAACCAGGTCATGCAGGGCAACCTCAGCCTGCACTGGTACGACGCCAACACCGAGAAGCTCAAGGGCAAGCCGGCCGACCTGCGGCGCGGACTCACATACCGCGATCTCGACATCGGCGGTTACGGTTATTCCTCGATCCCGGAATACGTCCGGACCAGCCAATCAATGGTGGCGCGTGGCAGCGAGAAGTGGGGCAAGCTGCCCGACATGGGCTACGTCATCAACCGCAAGTCCGAGATCTGGTCGGACAACGTGACTTCGCTTTACGAGGAGGACAAGTCGCGCCGATGGACCCCGGCGGTCGATATCCCGTGGAGCGAGCTCGATGCCCATCCGCTCGCGCCCGAGATGGAAGCGGCGTGCGCGCAGCTCTACACGTTCCTTCAGGAATGCGCCCTCGTCTCGCTCCATTTTGCCTCCCAGTGGGTCCCCGTCATCAACCAGGATTTCATCGAGCAGAAGAGCTGGATGTGCGCGCAGATGCTCGATTGGGCTCGCCTCAACGAAGCCTTCCGCAAGCGCGCCCTGTATGGCGGCGCCGGGCTCAAACGGGCTAGCGTCACGGTGGAGCAGGGGCTCAAGGAATGGCTCTTCGCCGACACATTTTACCAGGGGTCGGTCTCGATCAACCTCTCACTGGGCGGCTTCCTGCTCGCACTCTGCAGGCACGCAGCCGCATTCGCTCCCAGCAGGGTTGACCGGGCCCTGATGGGATACGCGATGCAGGACACGGCGCGCCAGGCCTCCTACGGGATGGGTCAGCTTCGCTACTTCCTGCAGCATCGCCCGGCGCAGCTTGAGGCGATCCAGGAATACGTGGACAACACCGAGCATGTGATGCTTGCGCTGCTCGGAAGCCCCGAAGTGCTCGAACCCCTCATCATTATTTCCGGAGGCGGTCTGGAGCGCGAACAGGTCAAGGCGGGACGGGTCGCCGTATCGAAGTTCATCCGGATGGCGACGCGCGAGTACTTCGAGCGCATCGAGGCCGCGGGTCTCTTGCGGCGCTCCGCGCGCAGCCGCATCCCGGCCGTGATCGATCGAATCGAAGCGCCCGCGTGATCAAGCCGCTCACCGCCGCCGCGATGCTTGTCGTCGTGGCCGGGTTTGCGCCGGCGGCATCGGCGCAGCTTCTTCGCGGCGGCGGGCTCGGCTCGCGTCTGGAACGGCTTCGCGACCGCGCTTCGGACAAGGACCCGTCGATTCAATACGATCCTTCGGTGCTGACAGTGGGCACTCCGCGCTCGCGCGTGGTCGCGGCTTTCGGCGAGCCCAACGCTACGAAAGGCGAGGGGACGAGCCGCGAGGACGTTTACGCCTTCTATCCCGACGGTTCCAAGTTCGTCGATCCGCAGGTCGGAGCGGGAACCATCGCGGCCGCCGTGTTTACGGCCGGGATGTCCCTTGCGGTCCGCCAGGCGAAGATCATGATCCAGGAGCGGCGGATCACGATGTACCGAGTGCGCTATGACGCGCAGGACAATATTGCCTCGGTAGAGGTGGTCCCGCCCGAGATGGGTGGGACGCCGGCGCCTGCTTCGTCGCCATCACCCCTCCAATAGCGGCAGTCTCTTCCCGCCGAACTGGCCTTCGCCTGCGGCATCGTGTATTTTCTCGCGGTCTCAGGCTGGTTATTGTTGTGCAATGCCCCACAATTCGGATTCCGCATCTCCCGGCACGCGCGCCGCGCTGGATGGTTCCGACCAGCCCGGCGGTTCCCCTCCTTCCGACGAACCCGACCAACCGATCCCGCGCTCGGGGCCGGCCACTGATTGCGCGGGCAAGGGAATCTTCGCCCGCATAGTCCCGAAGACGCCGGTTTTCAGATTTCTCGCCTATGTGCGGCCTCATCTGTGGCTGGTGGCGGGCGGATCGGCGATGGGCATCCTCAAGTTCGGGCTGCCGCTCGCCTTTCCCCTGGCATTCAAGTACGTGTTCGACGTTCTGCTGGTTCCGCAGCCGCGGATGGAGCCGGTCAACAGGATGATCGATCGGTGGACGGCCGCGATGGCCGCCGCACTGCATCTGGGTTCGGGCGCGACGGCGAAGCTCGAAGCGCTGACGGCGGCGCTCTTCGTTCTGTTTCTGTTCCAGGCGATCGCGACCTACTTCCGCAACTACTGGGCGAGCATGGCGGGTCATCGCCTGATCTTCGATTTGCGCTACGCGCTGTTCGTCCACATGCAGCGCCTGTCGCACTCTTTCTTCGACCGCAACGCATCAGGAGGGATCGTCTCGCGCTTCGTAAGCGACATCCAGCTCGCGCAGAACTTCGTGGGCTCGGCAATGATCAACATCTGGATGGACGGGATCTCGCTGGGTCTCGTGATCTGGATTCTGTTCGAGCTCGACGAGCGGCTTGCGTGGATCTCGCTGATCGTGGTGCCGTTCTATGTCGCCGTCATCCGGGCGCTGTCGCCGCGGATCAAAAGGGCCAGCCACGAATTGCAGGAGGTCGTCGAGGAGTTCTCAGGCGAGCTGCAGGAGCGGGTTGCGGGAGTCGCCACAGTCAAGTCTTTCGCGCGCGAAGCGGAAGAAGCGCGGCGGTTCCATCAGCGCACCAGCCGCCTCTACGATCTGACGATTACCAGCGTCGAACTCGCATCGACCCATCAGATGCTCACCGAGTTCATCACCCGGGCGGCTCCGTTGGTCGTGATATGGGCGGGCGCGGTCTTCATCCTTCACGGCAGGATGGCGCTGGGAACGATGGTGGCGTTTTACGCCTACCTGGGAGCGCTGTATCTTCCGCTGCAGAGGTTCTCCGAGCTGTCGGTCATCGTGGCCAATTCGCTCGCGGCGATCGAACGGATCTTCGCGTTCTTCGATGAAACTCCGGAGGTGCGCGACGCGCCCGGCGCGCGGCCCCTGCTGGTGTCCAGGGGCGAGGTCGTGATCGACAGGCTCAGCTTCGCCTATCAATCGTACGAGGACCATGCGCCGCGAACCGTCCTGCATGACATCAACCTGCGCGTCGCCTCCGGAACGACTGTCGCGCTGGTGGGACGCTCGGGCGCGGGCAAGACCACTCTGGCCAGCCTGATTCCCCGCTTCTATGAACCTTCCTCCGGAAGAATACTCATCGATGGCAACGACATCGCGTCGGTCACGCTCAAGTCGCTGCGCGATTCGATCGGGATCGTGCCGCAGGACGCAGTGCTTTTCAGCGCGACGATCAGCGAGAACCTGCAATACGGGCGCCCCGGCGCGCAGGATGGTGAAATCTGGCGCGCGCTCGAACAGGCCAATATCCGCGACTTCGTCGAATCCCTGCCCGAGCGGCTCGACACGATGATCGGCGAGGGCGGGGTGCGCCCTTCAACCGGACAGCGACAGCGGCTCGCGCTCGCGCGCGTGTTCCTGAAAAACCCTCCCGTACTGATTCTTGACGAGGCAACCTCGGGCCTCGACTCCGAGGTGGAAAACCTGATTCATGACGCGGTGCGGAGACTCATGAAGGGAAGGACTTCCTTCCTGATTGCCCATCGTCTTGCCAGCGCGGTTGACGCCGACGTGATCGTGGTGCTCGACCGGGGCCGGGTCGTCGAGGTCGGGAGTCATCCGGAGCTGCTCGCGCGCAAGGGCGTCTATTTCCAGCTGTACAACGAACAGACCCGCAAGCTCATTGGCGTCGCGGCGCATACCACGCGCATTCCGGGATCGCTCGCCGCAATCCGCGGCGCCACCGGCTAGCATCCGGGTCCCCAAAGCCGCGTTTCGCCCATTCGGGGTTCGGCCCGCCAAAACGCGCTGATATGCAAGAGCACACGAATATGCGCTATAACGTATCCGGCCTGCTTTTGAGACGCGCACACCCTTCGACGAGGAGACCAATGCCGAATCCATCCGAAGCCGTAGCAAAGCCGGCAGCGAGAAAGCCGCGGGAAATTCGTACATTGGCCGTCGATATCGGCGGCACCGGAATAAAGGCCACCACCCTTTCCGCCGAAGGCAAACCCCTGCACGACCGCCGGCGAATTCCCACCCCGTCCAAGGCCACTCCACGCAAGGTCATCGCGGTGATCGAAAAGCTCGCCGGAATGTGCCCTCGGTTCGACCGCGTCTCCGTCGGGTTTCCGGGTGTCATAAAGGACGGGATCGTTTACACCGCCGCGAACCTGGGAAAAGGATGGAAAGGCTACGATCTGGAAACTGCGCTTCGAAAGCGTCTCAAGCGGCCGGTCAGAGTCGCCAACGATGCGGACGTGCAGGGACTCGGCAGCGTGTCCGGAAAGGGCGTTGAACTGGTCCTGACCCTCGGCACCGGCGTCGGATCGGTCATTTTCGTTGACGGCCATCGCATCCACCTCGAAGTCGGCCATCATCCTTTCCATAAGGGCAAAACCTACGAGGACGAACTAGGGGCGCGTGCTCTCAAAAAAAACGGAAAGAAAAAGTGGAACCGGATGCTGGCCGAGGCGCTCGACGACGCTCAGAGGATGTTCAACTATGACCGGCTCTACCTGGGCGGCGGCAACACCAAGTACATCAAGATCAAGTTGCCCGCCAACGTGAAGATTGTAAGCAATCTCAACGGATTGCTTGGCGGGATCAAGCTGTGGGAGACCGACGGGCGTCAGCAAAAGCGCGCGGCCGCCTCGAAGTGAGCGGTGGACAACCGGCTCTTCGGGAGGCCATCATGCCGTCGCCAATCAGATTCTCGCACGCGGCGCTTCAGACCAACCCAATCGGGGTTCTTCGCGACTGGTACAATTTCCCGACGATGACGGAATACAAGGCCTACATGGAAGGCTCCGCGTTCGCGAAAAATCCGCTTGGCGTGGAGTTCGATCCGGAAAAGCTCGCCGCGCGATTCCGCGCGGGCGTGCCCGCTGCGGAGCTGCTTCGATCCCTGATTGAGCGGCCGCTTCTACTTGGCTGTTCCCGTGCCTTCCCAATCCACCGTCCGCTCCGCGGCGGGATCCTGACCCGAACCGGAGAGCACGGTGCCGAGCCGCTTCGCGCAGATATCGAGAAAGGCGCGATGGATGGAAGTCAGCCGGAGAGAGGCCGGATACGCTACGATCCAGCCGCGCCATAGCCCATTCTCGCCAATCTCGAGCGCCGCGAGCCCGGGCCGCGCAGGCATCAGCGCCCAGCGCGGAACGACCGTCAATCCGAGTCCTTCGCGGACCAGCGCTATCGCCAGTTCAAGGCTGTCGGTTTCCATCCGCACTCGCGGGAAGGCGCCCGCTTCGAGCATGAACTCGCTCCACGCGGCGTACTCGTCGTTCGGCCTCGGCGGAAGGATGATCGATTGTGACTGGAGGTCGGCGGCGCGCACGCGTTGCAGACGGCTCAGCGGACTATGCTCCGCCGCAAGCATCACTATTTTGTCGCGTCCGAGGTCCATGGTCACCAGCGCCTTGTGACGGACCGGCGCGAGCGCAATCGCGAAATCGAGTTCTCTTCGCACGAGCTTCTCGATCGATTCATCCCGATCGACAGCGACGATCGAGAAATGCGTGGCGGGAAAGCGTCTGTGAAAATCCGACACTACCGGCGGCATCAAAATCCTGCACATCGACGATGGCGCCCCGACGGCAAGCCGCCCGCCGCCGTCGCTTGATCGTTCGGCGATCAGGCTTCGAGCCTGATCGAGATTCTCGAGGATTCGATGGGCGCTCTGGCGCAGGATTTCTCCCGCCGGGGTAAGGCCGACCAGCTTGTTGGAGCGGATGACGAGTTCGGCGCCGAGTTCCTTTTCGAGCAGGCGAATTTGCTGGCTCACCGCCGATTGCGTCAATCCAAGCATCCTGCCCGCCGAAGTAAAGCTGCGTTCATCGGCGAGCGCCAGAAAGGTTTTCAGAAGCTTGATATCCAGCGTCGTTCTCCAGGCGAAGCGCAAGTCCGTGCGGGCCGATGCCTGCGGAGCGGACACCGATCCGCGGCATTTGCCCGTCGGCGCGGCAATCCGGCATCAACTATTGGCCGGATTCCTTTTGATCAACGAAGGTCCGCAAAAAACGGGCCGCCCCTCTTTTCCGACACGATGGCCCGTTTTCGTGGCCCCGCTTAGTTCTCCTGTCCCTCCGATGCGGCACTGTCCAAACCCCGGTCCGCGGCATTCCGCTCCTCCCGCAACCCTGCGCCGTTGGAAAAACTCTCCTTGCCCCGCACGTTGGCGCCGAACAGGCGCGGCAGTTGCTCGGCGCATACTCTTAGAAAGCTCCGGCGGGGTCCGGCGAGCGGTGTCGCATGATGGTAGGCAAGGTACCAGTCGCGAAAGACTCCGTTGGGTCCGATCGGCAGCGCGACCGATTCGCCGCGGCGCACATCTCCCGCAACCGACCATCGCGGCGCGATCGTGATGCCCACGTTCTGCCGTGCGAGCGTCTTTGCCAGTTCGAGGTCGTCCGTTTCAACCACCACGCGCGGGAATACTCCCGACTGAATCAGGAACCTGTCCCACGGCACGAATCGGAGATTCCCCGGCGGCGGCATGATGATCCTCTGGTCCTTGAGGTCGGCGGCAAGCAACCGTTCATTGCGCGAGAGCGGATTGCGCGCCGACACTACCGCCACCAGTTCATCCTTGCCCAGCGGCGCCATCGCCAGCGACTTGTGCTCCACTGCGGTCGGCACCAGCGCGATATCGATCTCGCGATGAGCGAGGCGCTGGACCGCAACGGCAATATCGCTCATCACCACGCACAGTTGAATCGCGGGATAGCGCTTGTGGAACTCGTCGATCAGATGAGGAAGCAGCCAGTGGCAGAAGGTTGCCGGCACGGCGAGCGACAGTCTCCCGGAGT